>ENA-UOTZ01000090-UOTZ01000090.1-compost-metagenome-genome-assembly--contig:-NODE-90-length-65546-cov-17.877270_pt1 | contig 65546 bp, 43 predicted proteins | sample MGYA00238144_ERZ746983 | MGnify/ENA primary metagenome ERZ746983 (study PRJEB28759, sample SAMN06268863) | compost metagenome | isolation source: single cell | place: USA: California, Emeryville, Joint...
TATCTTAGAAAATCTAAAATCGATGAGCACGGCACAGCAGATGTAATTTCATTCTCACATTAGAACACAAGAAGTTTACATAAACTCACAAAATCGGATAGTCAGTACATAAAGGAGCAGATTGCCATCAATAATCAAGAGAATCAAGAGCTGCGCGGAACCATTGCGAATATGAACAAAGATATGAATGCACTGACGCAAAAGCATCAGATAAGTGAGGAAGATTTGCTTGAAGAGATTAAAACTCTGAAGGAATACAACGCGAGATATTCTGAAGATCGTTTCTTGAAAATGGAGCAAGAGATCAAAAAGCTTAGAGAAGATTTGGAAAGAGAGCGAAAGGCTCGCATTGAGATTGAGCAGCAGTATAAACAAGAAAACCAAGAGCTCATGCATCTCTATATCGATGCTGAAGTATCTATCTAATACTGCTTGATTTTCGTTTTATCGCTGTGGTAGGAAACGAAAAAACATATACTGGAGCAGATGGTAGAAATCAAGCAGCTTCGAGATACAATACTGTTCGAGCGTAGGGAACTTGATCAAGAGATGTATTTTGCTTTCCACATCGAAGACATTTAGACTATTCTAAAATTCAAATAGGCTTGACTTGAAGAGATATAGAGAAGAAATTATTTCACAAAATATTGCAGCCGAAGCCAATAGGAGTAATATTTTATTTATTTCATTTGAATTTAGCTTGTGTTCCTTGCAGATGTTTTCAGTAGTGAAATCCAAAGAAACGGAGCAGGTTTATACAATAACCAAATGGCCGACAATCCATTTTATAGTAACTACCGGTCCAATGGTAACAAGACTCTTCTTCTTTGTCGTGTGTGTACTAAGCGATATTAGCCATGGAAGGAGAATATCAATGGGATGGAAATCTTGGCTCGGATCGAATGAGGTCGCAAAGTAAAGGGTTTGCAGAGGGCATGACCTTGCCGTCGTTTTCAGGAAGCCCAGAAAGTAAGCAATAGTTTATAGAGAGATGATGAATAATTTTTGGTAGGGATGGGAACGGTTGATTTAAATAGTGATCGTAATTATAGCTCAAGGAGGGAGGCGTATGGGACCCCGACTGAAGAGAAACTCAAGTACTACCAAAATAAAGAAATGGAAGATAGGGAAATCGAAAATAATCCAAGCTATGGATCAAAAATGATCGCCAGCGATAAGACATCCTATTTTAAAGAACTAACAAGCTTCGAAAACGGTCTCAACTCAAAACCTCGAACTCAGAGCATATGGGGTGCTATAAGTCAAGGAGCAGGAAGCAAGACGGAGACAAATTATAATAATACGAATTTCAATTCAACAACTGAAGATAATGAAGCGAAACTTAGAGATCTCGAAAAAGAGTTAGAGTCGAAATTCCAGCTATTCGCCTCAGATAGTGGTAAATAACAATGATATTATGGAGAATGTTAGCTGAACCTCATGTTTCTAATAGGTGCCACAAAAAAAGATAGCGAGGGAAGTAGCTTGCTGCGCATGCGGAATTTAATGCAAAAAAATCAGTAGGTAACTTCTGAATTCATCGCCTTCTTTTTTCTATTTATTGGTGTAATCCCACTATAGTGAGTGACTGGAAAAGAACAAAGTGTAGTTCATGTTGCTAGTACCTTGCCTATCCTAAGATTTTTATCACTCCGCGCGACCTGAACTTCAGGAATTCAATAGGATTGATTTCGATTTCTAGAATGTTTCATGTTTATTATAGAATTCTATTAGTGTAATCATTCTGTTTTTTGCTAATTATGTGAATCTGGCTTGACTATGAGAAATGCTAAGAAGAAATTAACTTTTTTTTTCGAAATTGTATGCTGACAAAAGCAATCACATATTGAGGTAAAATTCGTAAGAATCTAAGGAAATTTATTATATTTATTGAGAGAATAAGCACAGTTTCACTAACATTATATGATCGTCGGATTCAAGATCAAAAGAAAAGGAAACGTGGGCAAAGAGACAAAGAAATGTGCGATAAACGAACTCGAACAAGATGTCCTCAAAAGGATCTTTTCTTATCTCAATGTGATTGAACTCACCGTCATCATGAGAGTCTGTCCCAAATGGAAACGGTTTATTGAGAAGGAAAAAGACATTCTCACGGCTATTGACCTATCCACGCTACCAAAAAAAGCCAGCACATTGAACTTCATCAAAATCATCAGCAAGTCGACATCTCTCAAACGACTTACATTACCAGAAAACGTCTCTAACACTGATACTCTCTCGTAATTCCCAAAAGATTATTCCAGTCATCTCATTATAATGCTTTATAGCTTTCTATTGAGCGTTCCTTCATGCGTCGAGTACCTTCGCGTGACCAACCTCAATATCGAGTGCGCGAACGTTTTCTCTCGCTTGACCCTACCGAACGTAACAAAATTAGACCTTACAGGCAGGATCCCTCGCCGGAAAGAATTCGATAATAACGAAATCAAAGCTCTCACTAACTGTTTCAAAAATCTGAGGGAGATAAACTTGTCAGGGCTACCTCTCACTGAAGAAGTCATCTTTGCAGTTATTGTAAGAGTCAAATCATTAGGTAATAATAATACATAGCGATCTCAGATGTTCTAAATCATCGATTTGGTACAGAATCTCTTTCATTGCTTGAATGCCCTCAGATGGGAAACATGCTGTTCGCTATTATAAAGAAATATACTACGACTCTAAAGAGGCTTGAGATTGGTGGCAATCCAACGAATTACAACAACAATTACTCGCTGGAGGGTATCGAAAAACTGTGTCAAGCAGACTGTCCTTTCGAATCGATAAAGATCTCGTACTGCTCGAAGCTTGGTGATGCTTCAATTGAAGCGCTCGTCACAGCCTTCAAATCGACGCTTAAAGAACTCCATGTCATCCGAAACTGCTATGAGAAATGCTCCAAGATAACCGATAAATCAGCAGAAATTCTCACGAAAGCAACGAACCTCGAACAATTGTCATTTGTATACATTCGTTCATTTGATGAGATGTTCCACGTTCATATTGCAAGCTTGAGAAACTTGCGAGTGCTAAACCTTCGCGAATGCCCGCTGCAAGAGGACTTTTCAATACTCAACGAGGGTTGCCCGAACCTTGAAGAAGTCAACCTTTCTGGCAATTCTTGGGTCCGAACCAAAACAGTGCATGGGTTAAGCAAGCATAAGAATTTAAAAATATTCCATTTAGGACATGTGGAGCATGCCGAAGGGCAATGTGATAAAGATTTGGGAGAGTTTCCTCCTCGAGGTATGTTCCTTGAAGCGCTTCTTAAGAAAGAAGAGGCCTTCCCGAACCTTCGAGTGCTCTATCTTGAACAGATATGCGGGTTGACCTATTGGCTGGATGTACGATTCAAGAAGATACGTCCCAATCTCGAAATCAGATATACACCTTATGAAAACTTCTTCCAACTTGCCGGAGGCCAATTCGATTAGATCTCCAGGCTTTGAATATATTTTTCGTTGAAACAGAGAAGTCATTTTTATTTTTATTTTTTTTGTTTTCGTGGAATAACTCAACTGACTAAGAGCGATTGGATGGTGTTGTTGTACTCGGGGCTCTTTAAAACTTTCATTAAAGCAATAATATATACAAAAACACTGGTATGTTGCTCGATATATGTCAACTAATGCAGATTTGAGGAATACAATCGAAAAGATCTCTTAGAAATTCCAATGCCACAATAACTATGGCTCGTCTCTGAAGCGATTTACCATCTTCTGTGGACAGGTTTTAGGGGAGTAGCCATGTTTTGATAATAAAGAAAAATCGTAGAAAGCTTGATTAAGCGAGGACGTTTCATAAATTTCTTGAAACTTTTATTCATATACTCAATTCTGTTTAATTCACACACAATGTCGGAAACTCAGAACGAAACTCCTCATAAAGAGGAGCCAAATCCTCAAAATGAATCCCCTGTAAAGAGTGCAGTGGAAAAGAATAGTGAGGTCCAAAATTCACATCAGCGGAAGGACTCTGAACCCAATAAGGACGTAATCTCTTTGTTCAATTTTGATCTCAACTGCAAAGACGTGTACTTCCTTACAAGGTTTGCTTAAATACGAGGATATTGGTCTAATTTCTTTGTTACCAGTCCGCGTTCAAAAGAAGCGGTCAGAAGGCTAGGCTTTGAAGAAAGCGAACTATTAATGAAAAAGAAAGAAGATTTTATAAACGATGCTCTTCCAGAGGATTTCGCGAATGAAAGGGACTATTACGCTGAGTTGAAACTTGAACATTATGAATTGCGACGACAGGAAAAAGTTAAAATGTGTATTGAGGTAATAACATGTTCCTATAGGCCAATATTCATCAAACATGCTAACAATAGGAACGGAATCGTATCATTAACAAATTAAACCGTGGATCACACTCTCTCTCGGTATATAGACTTTCATTCAATTTCAGAAAGCTTGATGATATGCGATAGGTGAATGCAAGTTTGACGAATTATTCGGAACGTTATAGCATGGAAAAGAGTTTTCTCGAAGGAGATCGTAAAAAAGTTGAGCAAATGAAGAATAAACAGGTATCTTGGTTCATTTACTGATCTTTGCTTGCTGCAACGGCTCCTCTATTTTAGAAAAAAGAAATTGAATACATCATAAGCAATGAGATGCGAATTCAAGAAATACAGCGAGTAATTCTAGCCCTCCTTCCTGAGTATTAACAACTGAATGTGTGTGTGCTCAGAGGAATTTTGAGAAAATGCGAAAGATGAGAGAAATGGAGATGAAACGTGAGGAAGAGATCAAAGCAAAGCAGGCGCTATCTGAGCAGGAGAAATATATGCGAGACAAGAAAAAGTATGAAAGGGACCAGAAAATGGAGGAGATAAACAGAGAGATTCTCGAGAAGAAAAGACAAGATGAAATCAAAAGAAGAGAAAAACAAGAGAGATTGCAGAGAGAGCGAGAGCAAGAAGCTAAGAGGAAAGAAGAAGAAAGGAAGATGAAAGCTGAGACATTGGATCGGAAGATCAAAGCTCTTCAAGCGCAGAGGCTCGAAGTGGCCGTGACTCGTATGAAAGTCATGGAAGAGAAAGCAGAGAAGATGAGACAAGTATGACCTATTTATTTGCGTTAAGGACTATCTCTCAACTTTCATTTGTATCTTACTCAGACCATGAGCGAGATGCAGTTTAAGAAACAGATCGAGAGCGAGCAGACAAGGCTTGAATTCGAAGAGAAGAGGCGAGCGGCGAAAGAGAACTATGAAAGAACTCTCGAGGAGCAGAGACAAGTAACTTTTTATTAATAAGCTTCTGTCAAACTCTCTCTCTCATAGAGATTTGAAGAGCGGCAGAGAGAAATCGCGGAGAAACTTGAGCGCTCGGAGGCAGAAAAACGCCAAGAGATGGATCTCAGGAGAGCGAAGTCAGAACAGAGGATCAAAGAGATAAAGGAAACTTTGGTAATCAAGTCAGGATCTGTTCATAGACTCATTTCTTTCAAAGGAAACGAGGTTCCAGGAAGAGCAGAAAAGGAAAGAAAATTACACTGAGAAATTAGAGATAGCCGAGAGAAACAAGAGGAGAATTGAGGAAGAGCTGGAGCGAAGGAGAAACGAGAAGATTAGAGAGACTATCATGAAAGAGCAAAAGATGCGAGAGGTAATATAAGAGAAGGCGCATGGTTTGCTAATCTAACTCGTAAGACATTGAAAGAAAGAGGAAGACTACAAGAAGAGAAGAAAAGTGTACTAGCTTCCACAATCACCGAAGGAATCCGAAAAGTATAGGAAAATGATGAAATCCTCAGCTAATCCTCTTTATAAAGGCTGATACAAGGAAAGAAGAGAATTTAAGGGAAGTGCAAAGGAAATATCTCATGGAGATTCTTCGTGCTCAAGACGCTGAAGAAAATCTCAAAAGATTGGAAAAAGTGCAGAATATGAAGGTTCAAAGCTTCTTAGAAAGGATGAGCGTGGAAGAAGAGCGCCTCCAAAGAGTCCAAAGAGAAAAGGAGGAGCAAACCAGAGAAAGGAGGCGATTGCAGGGGCTCCTTGAGAAAGAAAAAGCTCAAATTTTGCAGGATTTCGAGAGGAAAAAGCGAAGGTTAAGAGACGGACAGCAGCTTGATAAAAGCGAATGGGAGATGTTTACTGAGACGAACACCAGCCACATTAACTCCAGGACGCTTAATCCTGCAAATGAAAGCCAGAAACCGGTGAGAAGCAGGCAGACCAGTAGTAATAGAACGCTACCAACACCACTTCCAAAAGAAACTGCCCAGAAAAAGGAAATTAAAATCTCGACATCAAAGCCAGTGGCGAAATCCGTAATTATAAAGAGTCAAAGTCTTCCCAACACTAGGAAGAATATCCCCGTGCTTGGGCTTGCAACAGCCACCCATAAGTCAAAAGCAGGTAAATTTTCTGCAAAGTAGGCGAGGATTTATAGAAAAACCCTTAGAACCAATCAGAAAATTGCCGCAAGAACAAATTAAAAAGGTTGCTCAAGAACCGAAAAAGAAAGCGAATCCCGAACCTGTTGTTGAAATGCCTAATTTAGGAGAATCTGATATTCTGGAGATTTTTAGCCAGGAGTATGAAAATAGTCTCCGACAAGCAAGAGCTCAGAAACTTCAAGCTCTTATCAATGCAATAGCCGAAGAAGGAACAAAATACGTAATGATCGATATTATTATTTATGGATGCCTTAACAAACATCATTTAACAGCAAGACAATCAGAGTGAAGAGAGCTTAAGAGTTTCTTCACTGACCATCGTCAAATTAACAAGGTATGCACCTTAATGTAAGGTTGTGTAATTATGTAAACTTCTTTAGGGAACACCAAGCAGACTATGAGAAGATCAGAAGAGAAACCAACGCTTACAAATTGTATAGCGATTTGTAGTCTGATTACAATCTTGGCGATTGTTGTTAAAAAGTTGTATTAAAGATAATTTGGTCTCTCACCAGTACATTTTGCATCGTCGATAGCCACTTAACCGGTCACTGTCGATTTTATTATAGTTCCCAGTGTTTATTGATGAATTATTAAGATAGAATTTAGCATTAAACTCAACATACTCATTTCATCAATTGACCCCTCATGCTTATAAAATATACCCTTCGAGGAGGAAGCTCTGTACTATGCCTTGGCACATCATGATTATTTTGTCAATTTTTCTCACGCCGCAAATCAAATGTGAATAAGTGCTTTGTAAAACTCCTTTCGATTGTGAAAAGTGAGAGACCATGTTTCTAGCGAGCGCCAAATAATCATATTAATATGTAGTTTCTAACTAATATGCATTTTTTTGTGGTAATACTCAGCAAAAGCAAGAAAGACAAGTTCTAAAGTTCATATTGCTTAGTAGTGATCAGAGATCATTTTGTCTTTCTTGATTGAAGGGTAATACGGATTTTGATCTCTTGAAGGGTAGTAAGGGTGCTGGATCTTTGTGGTTCTTGGAGAATAGTATGAAGAGTAAGTCCTTGGAGCTTTTGGCGATGATAATCTGTTGACGAGATCTCTGATGGTAGCCGCTCTTTGTCTATTTTCATCTAATTCTTTCATAGACATCTTGTGTTGAGCCCACTCGAAATAGTCAATCCTGTCTCTCGTGACTGGTCTTAACTTTTCATATGAGCGTAAACTGTTCAAAAAATTTTGTTTCGAGCCTCTTCCAGATGTGAAACCACCTTCATTTGTCCTAGATGCAAGTCAGCCATAGCATCACTGTCAAATTGGAGGAAAAACTTACACAATATATTGATCTCTGCCGGTACCATCGGAATGGTAGTGAATAGTTTTTGCCTCAAGGCGGACTCTTGCAGGACCGCTAGCAGAAGTGGGTCTGGAAAATCGTCCTGTAAAGAATCGTTAGAGGCTGAGTACAATTGGAGGGGATACCAGATGTAGAGAAAGCAGGGATTCTTTGAGATTTGGATATTCCGCCGTTGTTAAATGAAATATAGGTGTCTCTACCTATAGATATCATTCAGCATGAGGCTTCTAATCTTAAGGTTACCTGTGCCATCAACGTTATATGAGATTGCCTTGGCGTGTACAGGAACGTGACCTCTTGCGGTGTTCATCGTGAGTTGCGCAATAAATATATTATTATTTTTGTGCAACTTGGAATCTTAATAAACTTTATCTTTGCTTAGACTGCAACTCTTTATGATAGACCGCATACAAAATAAGTAATGCACCTTGAAATTAAGATTATTAGCATCTCAGACATGCTGGGATTTAAATTTATCGTTGCTCATGCCTCATTGCCGTTTTAGCGAACAATAGGCAAATAGAATCTCATCTTTAATTTATGATCAAAGCCGCGAGAGGCTGATATGGCATTTGTTTTTGGCTTCAAGCTATATAGGAAGCATTCTAAACCCGTGATGTTTCTGATTACCACTTTGAAAACAGAAAAGAAATACGAAATAAGTACCTTTTTAGGTATTTATGTTTATGAACAGACAAAGGTTTCAATCAAGGGAGCTGGCTAAACTGAGTATGGTAGATGAAGTTGCATGGAAGATAGTTTAAAAAAGGACTGGGTGATTAAAGTACGTCTCCTTTGAAATAAAGGTCAAATAAAGCAAATTAAATTTTTCAATTCCAGTTTCAGAAAATCTCTTAATTGATTGATATTCTCAACAACGATTTTCTCTTGCGAGTGGTGTGAGAATTAAATCTATAATTCTTTACCATGCTTATTCTTGTGATAATTCATCGTTAAACAAGTTTCTATCCTCGAATTAATTGGTTAGGAACCAATAAACGTTTAGAAAATATTCAAATATGAAAGCCTTGATAAATTGGATCATGAAAATGGAATAGATAGTTAAATTCATATTCATTAAGTATTTCTAAGAATATCAAAAAGAAAGATAATTCCACTTATATCTAGTAAGTGATCATCACCTGCATGAATCCCAATTCACCTATTGTATATTGAAATTTTGAAACTACAGCTTAGCTCCTTGGTACGTCATATCAGATTTAAAGATTGTTGGCTCTCTTGATCAATTACATTATAGAAAATAGCACAGGATGCACAGTAAAAGCTGGAGGTGTTATTAAGCGTCAAAGTAATAGCCATATCCTCAAGTTAGTTGTATACGTAATTTGAAAAATTTAAGATTTGATTTCAAATAAGAAATAAATCTCGATATTCAAATTTTGATCGTACAATGGCCCCTCTTACCAACGAAAGCTTCAAAAAATTTTACTACGGCCACTACTTCTCTTGCGCATGGATCTTCTGCGTTCTTATCTTTGCGATGATCATCATTATTCCTTTTTTCATTGCCTACTCCACCAATAGTACTATATACATACATGAAACGTCGATCTTAATTCTCTTAGATTTCTGGCTATCTTCAAAAACTGGCTTTGAGCAACCCACAGTCAAATACCGCAACGAAGCCATTCTCTTTGTGTATGAAAACGGTGGCTCCAGCGCATATTCAACCGTCAGCTCACTGAACCAACGTTTCCCTAATCAAGTCGTGAGTCCATCCATCAAAGTATGCATATCCCTTTGTCTCAAAATTTTACCTTCTGAACGGAAAATAGGTGATCCCATACGACAACAATAATGATGGCAAAGCTGATAAATTCAACTTCGAGGTCAGTTTCTTTAGCAGTACAGACACTATTCAGAAGATCGTGCTCCTACTCTTCTTTGACTATGGGTTCTCAGTATGAAGCTTTCTTGAGATGTTCAAGGCTAATCTCTCTTTTAGAGCGTAATTCGACAGCAGCTAATGGATTTCGCTTTGGTCGAACTTACTTCTGCAAATGGAATATCTGGCGCCACTGTGTATGGTGACCTTGATTTGCATCAGAGGGTCCCAATGACCGGCAGGTCTTTTTTTTACTTTGTCTCTGTCAAGATAACGATGCCTGTATAGTGCTATTACGAGGAGAATTTATAATGTGAGCTTCTTTGACCAAGCTTATCTAGAGCCAAATTGGTTTGATATGGTCCAAGAGAAGGCTATGAGGAATGGTAAGACACATTTAATCTATCTATCAACCAGTTAACGCTTGTTATTCAGAGAGTTTAACATTCAACTATCAAAAGTTTGTTCAACCTGGTGCTGGAAGCGCAACGACAACCCTTCAGATTCAGATAAACATCCCTCCTTACCAAAGCATATTGTATCTTCTAAATTATATTGGGGTATGATTCTAACTTATCTCTGCAGGTACGTTCCAACAATAATCGAGAATCTCAGATACTCTTGGATTCAATACATCATGATATTTGTCCCAATATATTACATTTTGGTGAGATTGCTGAGATTCGCCTACCGGAACAGAATTTTTTCAACACAAACTCGTACAAATTTCCCATTGCCTTCTGCGAAAAAAGTTGACTAACTTTGAATTTATATTCTTCCTTGCATTGAATATAGCATAACGTTCATGGCAATTTTTGTATATTCACTATTGAACGACACAGTGTGACTTCATATATCTCATTAATTTTCATTCGAAGATGGAATCGACAAAAAAATTTTTAAAATTTCTTCCAGGTCTTTATTAATATCGCTTTGTCATTCCTAATTAAGAAGACGACAAAGCTTTAAATACTTCTCATCATTGAAGGCAGAAATAACTCTTTGTAAAGTCTAATTATGTAGTCTATGGCAAAATAATCCAAATCAAACAATTATCAGACAAATGGATCACGCTGCTGATTCAACATGCTATCATAAATGCTAAGTTGGTATTTATCTACAGACGATGTGTTGCTATCGATTGGGGGTTAATGAGGAAGGTTCCAGTGAATACAGACTCTGAATCAGGATTATTTAAAGCGCGCAAAATCAAAAAAGCTAATAAAATTTACCAAATAAGGAATCTAAAAAGGAATTCCAGGTTTCTGCTTCATCTCTTACCAAAAAGCAAGCATCACAAAAGAAAATGTCTGAATTAGAGACTTTTGCTCAAATAATCAAAAACATTCTTTCGAATGACAACGAAGTTCGCAAACAAAGCGAAGAATTACTCAATGTAACCAAAGATCGAAACCCTGACGAATATTTCTTAGGTCTGCTCGAACTACTGAAAGGTAAGCACATACTTTCTCTCTTTAGAGCATCTTACTCTTCTCTTATTTACCTCTATGGCTTTATTAATTAATCATGTTCTTTGAATAGGTTCAACTGATGAGGCTGTCAGAAATTTCGCCTGTGTCATGCTGAGAAAACAACTTTCACTCTTCTCAGAGGCAAATTTCAAGTCTAGTTGGGGGAAGATTAACGGTCAAACCGCAGCAAAGCTCAAGGAAGAATTATTCGTCGCTCTCAGCAAGGAACCTACCAGTACCATTAGACACGGAATCTGCTCCCTTATTGGAGAGCTCGCTGGCTCCATCAGTCATCTTCCTCCTGAATTGATGACAAATGCGGGAAATGAAAACAAAGAATGGGCAGTCCTCGTACCTACCATTATGAAACTTTGGGTCTCAGGAATACCGACCATGATGGAGTCCACCCTGAGAATTATGTCCCGTTTGTTTAATTACAACGCCAAACAGTTCCTTGAGCATAAGAAGGATCTTTACACGGTGTTCCAGAAAGGCTTGGAGCACGAAGATGCCAATATCAATGCTGCCGCCATTGATACATTCACCTCTTGGATCTCACATACACCAAGCAGAGAAGCTAAGATGTATCAAGACCTTATTCCTGCTATCACGACAGCAGTCATAAAAATCCTTGCTGTTGATGAGTACCAGGTGAGACTCCCTCTTTCCCCTTCTGATCTAACCTTAAATATTAGGGAACCGATACGCTGGGTAACTTGATCGATTTGGTCGAGCAAGAGCCTCGTTTCTTCAAAAAATATTTCAGCCATCTTTTCCAAGCAATGCAGAAGATTTGCGGTGTTAAAAACATTGAAGATGAAGGACTGAAGCAAATGGCCATCCAAGTCATCTGCTGCTTTGCTGAAAGAGAACCTAAAGTTTTTGAGGACGATACAAAACTTCTCCGAGATTACCTCGAGATGATACTCGCCTACATGATCGAGATCTGTGAAACCCCTGACGACTGGGAAGTCCCAGAAGAAGGTAAGCGATGGCGTTATCTAGTTTTTACTAATTGCGTACTTTCCTCTCAGGATATTTGGAAGTTTTCATTGAAGAGACAGACTATTCTGGTGTGAAGTACGGCTGCAGTGTCATCGATAGACTCGCAGGCTGCATTGGCCAACAAGTCGTGTTGAAGTCATTGGCGGGGATAGTCCAGCAAATGCTTGCAAACGAGGATTGGCGCTTTAGATACATTGGTCTGATGTCGTTATCGCAGTTAGGAGAGCATGTCGAATTGAACGACATGACTCCAGTGATAGAAATCGCATCCAAGTATTTCAAAGACCCTCATTCAAAAATTAGATGGGCTGCTTTCCATATTATCGGAATGGTTGCAGGAGACTGCCAACCCGAGTTCCAAACACGATTCCATCAGTCTATAATCCCAGCTCTCCTTCAGTCGACCGAAGAACTTGTCCCACGAGTGTTAAGTCATGTCTTGAGTTGTCTGCAAAACTTTGTGGAAGGAATGCCTGAAGAATGCACGCCTCCCTACATTGAACCTATCCTGAACACTGTATTCCCTATTGTACAGAATGGAAAGTTCAAAATCGTTCGAGAGAGTGGTTTGACTGTTATCTCCTCTCTGGCTGAGGCCTCTAAGACCAATTTCAGACCATACTACGAGAAATGCATCCCTTATATCTACGAGATGATGAAGACCTACAACAAAAAGGAGCAAAAGCAGATCAGAGGTCAATCCATTGAATGCATAACCCTCATTGGAAACGCAGTTGGAAAAGAGTATTTCGCCAAATTCGTTCCTGAAGTCGTTCAAACCCTGCTAGATATCACGAAGAATGATATCTCTGCCGACGGCACTGACCCTCAAAGAAGCTACGTCCTCTCTGGCTGGCAGAGAATCTGTGTGACTCTTGGCGAAGATTTTATCCCTTATCTTGACCTCATCCTTCCCTCACTCCTAAAACTTGTTGAAGATGTCATTGGAAACGCACCTCAAGAAGATAATGATTATAGTGAGTATACCATGCCAGAGGAGAAGAAGACCAAAAAAGAAAGAATGGATGATATCCACAGAGTCAACTACAACACCTTCGACCACGAAGAAGCCGAAACGGCTATCAATATGATTCTAGTGTTCATCAACGAACTTAAGAAAGGCTTCATTCCTTATGTCGAGAAAACTACTGAAATCATTCTTAAGGCAGTTACTTATACAATCAACAATAATATCAGAGAGAGAGCAGCCAATTGCTTGCCTTTGTTGCTTGAGGCTGTGAAAGAATCTAACTACGAATTCAAAGATCAAGTTCTTGTTAAAATGGCTCATATGTTCATCGGCTCCCTGTGGCAAGAGGTCCAGAAGGAGTTCGATCCTGACACAATCATGGCCCAAGTCGTCGCGTTGAGAAACTGTATCGATGTCTGTGGCAGATTCATGACTCAGCAAGAACTCGACGATCTTTCTAGCAAAATCCTCAAGCTACTCGCAGAATCTGATAAGAGAAAGACCGAGATGAAAGACATGAGGCAGCTCGATGAAGATGAGGAAGACAATCATACTAAAACTCTAGAACAGGAAGAAGAAGAATTGCACATAGGAATAGCAGACTTGATTGGTGTCCTCTTTAAAACTCATAAAGAGATGACAATCCCTCTCGTGAATATTTTATACACGCAAGTCCTTACTAAAGTCCTCCAGCCAAACATGAGCGATAAGTTGTACAAGTTTGGACTCTATCTGATCGATGACATGATCGAATTCCTCGGTATTGAGCTTATCCCTGAGCTTTGGAAAGAGTTGTCTCAAGTTATCATCAACTTTGCCAATCATAAAACCAGTGAGTTGCGACAGGCAGCTTTGTATGGTATCGGATTACTTGCTCAGAAGAGCCCTGCCGCTTTCGGTGACATTGCTGATGTATGTATCCAGAAGGTTGTAGATTCATTCAAAATACCAAAAGGAAACGAGGCTGAGAAGCTTTATCAATACTCGCTTGATAACTCCATCGCAACCCTTGGAAAAATTATGGATTCGCATTCTAATAAAGTAAATGTGCCAGTGCTAGCGAAGCTATGGTTTACCCATCTGCCACTGAAGAAAGATAAACCAGAAGCGCATCAGCAACATGAGATGCTTATGGATATTTTGCTTAAGGGCAACGCATCTATGTTGTTAGGGGAAAATGGAGAAGGTATCGGACATTTGATTAAGATTATCGCACAGATTACAGACACCAAATTGTCGAATGATAAGATCAAAGCGAAGATGTCTCAAGTACTTAAGAGTTTGGCGCAAGGGCCGACACAGGCATTAGTTGAGAAAGCAGTTGTTGGATTAAGCGAGTTGCAAAAGACTAGAATTGCTTCTCTGTTGAAAATGTAGATTTGAGGATTATTGAAAGTTATATTAGCGTCATAAAGCATTTTCTTTTCTATAATGCATACGTGTGCTGAAAGTAGGAAAATGAGAAGAGGAGATTATTTTCATGAAAATTGTTTCTTATTCTTAGCAAAGTGATTTAGGTTAATTTTTTTAAGTGATGATGCTGAGTTTAAATATCGAGCAACAAGTCTTTCATCATAATGAAAGTCTCAAAAATTCAGATTCGTGAGCTGTTAAAAATAATAGGTATTATTATTAACATCAATCTGAAGTGCATTTAGTATGAGGAGTGTAAAAAAAACTCTATTGCAGTCAGTTTGATGGTTTCAAAATGTGAAAGAAAACTACAAAGTATAACAAATTGAATTTATTGCTCCAGGATAAAAAACCTACTCATATTTTTACAATCTCTCAAAGAAGAGAGAGAGATTCACAACTCAATTAAACTAATAACAATATCGGCTTCTTTACAATTTTCAGCGTTTAATCCAAACAACTATCACACTTGCACACAAAGAAAGCGAAATAAACACGCTCTCTAATACTTAAAGTACTGTTTAGACAGAAGGCCAAATTCGATTCAGAATCAAAAGTTATGGGAATGGAAAGGGTATCTTAAATCTAATGCATCCTTTATCGGTTTTTAATCCCAATCACCAGAAAAGTATTATCTTATAGGTTTTACTTCATTGCCCTTTCAAATGAAGTCGTATGTTCATTACTGGAATGAATATAATATTTTTTGGTCTATTCCAATCTGTTAGCCAACAACATTTGATTCCATATCAATTTTTGTGGTCCTAAATTCTTTTGAAACATTCAAATAAGTAGAGTAGAGGAATTTCCCAGCGAGGCTTGCTGCTGAAAAATTAAGGTCACTTTGCCGATTGAGATATTTTTTAACAAAACTCGAGCCTCTATAATCACCACTTCGTTTGACCTAGCTTCGCCTATGATTAGCATTTCCTACTTGCTTCTAATGTAGATGAGTAAATATTACAATTCGGGAGAGCAAGATGCAATCATTCCAAAAAGATATTCTTAGCTTGGATATGATTTCACAGTTTCTAATTTGAATTTCAACAAAAACTTATTCGAAGAAAGATCCTTACGATAGACACTTTAAGATGGAAAGTGCTATTCTTTCAAATTTAGATGTAACTACTAAGTTAATTTCTCACGTCTCACGGTTTCAGACATTGATATAACCACTCCTTTATCTTGTTTAAGAAAATTTCAGTGATTGGACCAGAAGGCGTGTATAAGAGTTGCTGATATCCAGCCACAATTTTGACCAGAGCTGGATTTCTTCTCGGATCTTCAAGACATTTATTGCAACTTTTGAAAAGAATTTCATCCTTTCCTCTAAATTCCTGGCATATAGCTGGACTTCTTGGCAAAAGGTCTAAAATCTCCTGAAGATTGGCACTCTGTTTTCTCTGCTGTAAAGCTACCCACAGTTTCGCCTTATAACTCTCGCTGAGAGATCGAGATTGGTCTTTATAAATTTGCGAATCTTTGCTGCTCACGGAAGAGGATCCTTAGATAAAGTCAGTTGGACGTCTCTTGATCAATGTACCTTGAGGCGAGTTTTGGCTTTGCACAGACACAATGGTTCCAAGGAGCAAGATCGAGATGATGAGAATTTCCTTCATTTTCGAGCAAATAGGTTTTTATTTTGAATTGTGATACTCAAAACGACTCAGAAGATTACAAGATTAAGATTTAAAAAACCCTAAAATCGCTTCTTAAAATTTAAAATTCTCAAATTCATGAGAACTACAAACCAAAAAATATCAAACCCCTGAGGTAACAAATTAAATAGCAAAATTCAGTGCTCTCAAGCCTTCACCATACTACCAAAACAAAAAGAAAGCACTTCTACTGCTTGAATTAACGTAATCACACTGAAATTACTTATTAATATTTTCGTACTCAAAACAGCCGAATTTCAATACATAATAAATACATACAACAAAAGAGCGCCAGTAAATTCCTAAGACTCATTTGGGAACACAAACTTGATTATAAATTTAAAAACAGCGTCAAGACACCCCTAAAACATAACTCTTGAAGATAACTCAAAAGCTACCACTTCAAAACAGACACTTAGAAAAGGCATCTTCTTGGACCTATCGTACTCGATTCGCAGCCCAAATTGCTCCAAGATAAAAAACTAACTCATAGTTTTAAAATCTCTCCAAAAAAAGAGAGAGAGTCACAACTCAATTAAAATAATAACTATAGAGCTTTTTCACAATTTTCAGAGTTTAATCCAAACAAATCTATCATAATTGCATACAACATACAATGAAAGAGATATCAATAATGACTTAAAAGTCTCCTTTATAAAGAGAGCCAATTTATATTCAGAGTCAAATGCTAAGCGAATGGAAAGGGTATATATATTATGGTGCCTTCCTTTGTAGGCGGTTTAATCCAAATCAACAGAAAAACAAAACATCATTTTATAGATTTTACTTCTTTAACTTGTCAGATGAAATGAAGCCCTCATCATTTGAATGACAATAATTATTTAAAACTTTTCCGATCTGTTAGCTAACAAAATTCGATTTTATATCAAATTTTGAAAAATCTTCCTGCTGTCTTTTGGGTTCAATTAGGAGAGCAGAGGAACTTTTCAAAGCCTGGGACTGATGCTTGCTGTTGAGAAAATCAAGATCTCTCTACGATTTGAGAAATCTTCTTATACAATGAGAGTATTTATAACCACTTCTTCAGGTTTGACCTCGCTTCCTCAAGGATTAGATTCCTACTTGTTTCTAATATAGATGAGTAAATATTACAATTCAGAAGAGCAAAATGCATTCATTCTAAAAAGATATTCTTAGCTTGGATATGATTTCACAGTTTTTAATTTGAATTTCACAGACTAATTCGAGGAGAAATCTTTACGACAGACATTGAAGATGGATCGTGCCACTCTTTCAAATATGATGCAATTACTCAGTAATTTTTCACTGATTCAGACACTGATCTAACCACTCCTTAATTCTGTTTAAGAAAATATTAGTGTTTGAATCTAAGAGATTTTGAGATTCAAGCACAACTCTGACCAGAGTTGGATTTCTTCTCGGATTTTCAAGACATTTATTGCATTTTTTTCCACGAATTACATCCGTTTCTCCGAAGATCTGGCATATGGTTTGACCTCTTGCCAAAAGGTCTAAAATCTCCTGAAGACTGGCACTCTGTTTTCTCTGCTTTAAAGCTACTCTCAGCATTGCCGTATAAGCTTCGCTGAGAGATAGGAATCTATCTTCGTGGTTTTTCAACACATCGGTGAAGGATCCTGAGATAAAGTCAGTTGGCATCTCTTGATAAATGTACCTTCAGGCGAGTTTTGGCTTTGAACAACCACAATGGTTCCGAGGAGCAAGACCGAAACGATTAAAATTTTTCTCATCTTCAAACTCAGAAATAAAGTTAGTTATTCTGGCTGGTTTGCTAATTATAATCAAACTGGCTCAGGATGCGTTATTTAATACGACAATAATAGTCAACATAATATATAGAGGACCTGTTAGTCTACAAGAACAAAAGAATAAGGAATGTAACAACCCTAATACTTCCATTCAAACAATCTTCAAATGTTGATCTTAGCACTTCATTGCTTTGCTGTTTTCTTCACAATCGATCGTATTTCAAAAGAAAAACTTGCTTTGATCTACTAATATTATTTCTTGAGCAAGTCTCTCTCTTTCTCGCTTAAGCTTATACAATGAATCTGCAAAGTCAAAATTAAGAAACAAAAGGTTTCAATTAACTAACTCTTGATCAAAATTATCATCCAAGTCCGAAAGAGAAAACTAGATTGAAAACTCTTTATCCGAGTATCAACTTCGAATTGCATGACAACGTGCTGATTAATTTAGTGGCCTTTTAGTTTATGGAGGCGAATCAATTTTCGAATTATAGCTGCTATCGACAAAGAAATATTCACTATTGGCATTATTGGTATGTAAAGAAACACTGTTTTCTAAGATTCAAGACATTTTCATTAACAAACATTGGAATTTTTCGCAACTGTTAACAATTAAACACATTCATCTAATAACCCATTTTCCACAGTAAGTAACTCAACCCATAGACAATTATTCATCCACTTTCCGACCATATGCTTGAGAACTCTTCAATATCTGCGTCGGGTCTTTGGGAACTGAAAAATTTCGATCCATGCACTTCTCTGACCAACGCCGGATAAAGCTTTTTCGGATTTTCATGACAAAATTTGCAGCGTTTGGCATGATGTGAGCTTAGTGATACGAATTTATCACATAGTCTCTGATCTCTTGGGAAGACTTCCCAAATGTTTCCAACATTGACAATTTCCTTCTTAGCTATCAAATCCTTTTTTAGTCTAGACTGATACATCTCGCTAACTGTCAGACAGAGCTCCTTCAAAATTACCAAATCTATTGGTTTGCTACTGGAAGAAGGACGAGTTCAGGTCTCAGCACCTTTAATCAATTAGCAAGATATCTTCTTAATTAAAATTTACCTATGGATGAGTTGCCACTCGAAGAATTAATAGCAGCTAGTTCCTGTAAAGAGGTGCCAACCTTTTGATTCTGTGCGGGCACGGTGTAGCTCGAATGTGATATGATAATAGAATTTTGAAAACAATCCATACTATGATATGATAATCTTGTCCATCTTTTGATGGATTTTATCAATGTTTATGGTCTTTTTTCTAGCAAGTTTATATAGTTTATATAATTCGGAATTAGAAATCAGAACTGCGTTTTCTGATGAAAAAACTTATTTAGTCAATGCCTATTTCAGTTAAAGCATTCCATTATTTGTGCCACATCATTTCCGCTAACGATTTCGCGGGGCATTGCTGATTTGTTGAACTTGCTAAATAATTTCTTGCTCTATCAAAAATTTAAGTGATCATTTCCGAACAAACTAAATAAAAATTTGTGTGCGAAATAATATTCAAGATCCTACAATGGAATCAACTGCAGAAAAATTCATCAGCAGCAACAAACTTCAATGTCGGCACGGGAGACATCGCAACGATTAAAACAAGTAACGCCTGCTGTCCTCTGATTTGAGAAAGAATAATGAGCATTGGAAGAAATGCTTGCTGATAATTTTATCAATTAATAGTTGGCCCTCGACTGTTTCCGAGATTACTCGAAAATAGTATCTTCAATCATTGGATATTTCTCATCTTTATAACGAATAATTGATCTCAGTTAGAGTTGTTGATGTAGCTCTCCCATGTGGTGAAATAGTAATTGATTTATTCAACTATTTTTGCTCCAAATGATGAAAATTATTTCAGGCTAAAACAAAATTGCCTTTATAACGAAAGTAGGGGATATGGACACTTTTCTAACCCATTTGATGAACACACTCATTGCTTGAGAGTGTAAATTTTTCCTCTCAAAGGATAGCTCAATAGTGACAAACTAGCCTCTTGTTTAAGGTCTCAAAATTTTGATGTAACGTTAATTTTCACACCTTCACTAAGAAGCCTGTAAGCAGGAATCTCTCCCAAACTAACCAAAAGAATCCGACTCATCCTCAATAATTTTTTTTTTATTGCCTCTCTAATACAAAGCTGTTTGCACCTGTGAAGAATCTTATGGATACTCTCATCTACTTTCAATCTTCATAGTTTTGCCTTGCTGGCAAAATCTTTAATTTCCAAAACGGTAAATCGAATTACTCGAATTCGAAAATTCATTTGACTTGATTAATAAATGTGCGTTTCTTTCTTCCTAAAGCTTTTCTTGAGATTAAATCAGAGGCTTCACTCATTCACTTTCACAGTCCTATCTGCTAAAAAATACTGATTGTAAGCGTCCCGTGCATAGGCTTTTTGTGTCTCAGCAGCTTGTGTATTTGCCAGAATTAGCTGAAACCATAATCAACATAACATTTGTTTCCTTTTCGATTAATCTATAATTAGCATCGAAAAAATTTATAACGATTTTTCAGTAATCGAAGAGAGATATACTCACTCACTGATTCTTAGCGACAGATTATTTGTGCTTTCGAATATTCGATCGACTATTTATGACTCTCTGATAAAACCAGATATTATAACAGAAAATCAAGAAGAAGATAAAGGGAGAGATGAAGATAATTGTCTTTTTATTATTTGTGTTTGCTGCGCTTGCGAGTGCTACACTTACCCGTGATTGCACTGGCAAAGACGCCTATACTTGCCTCGATAAGGACAGAGAACCAAAGAAATGCTCTGGATATAAACGCTGGCACAGCTGCGTCTGCTACAAGAATGGAAAATGCGAGACTAAGAAACGAACGACCAGATGCCAAGAATGCCAAAACCCAGATGTGGTAAGTATTGACACAGGCGATAGTTGCCCAAAGATCTGCATGCCTTGGAAGAGAAAGGCATAAGAGTGAGTTTAATTCATTATTAAGAGTTGATTATTCTTGAGTTTGTGACTATATTTTAACTATTTTTCTCATAATATGGCATGAATATAGGTATATATGCCTAAAGGTTTAATCTAAAACGCAAACTCATTCATATGATTCAACCATCACAATTAATGAATAAAATCCAATATTATCTTCTCCGTTATTTTTAGATACCAAAGAAAAGTGAAAGGGTAACTCTAATAGAGAACGACAAAGACAAAACTAGATTTAACTCAGTTAATCAAAACATAAAGGACGTCCTTTCTTTGGCTATCTTATATCAACCATTATTGTCTGTTTTGTTTTTTTTGGTTGTATCATGCTGCAGCAACCATGATTTACATAAATCAGCGTCAATCCAAACTTCTTATTTAAATCCTCTGCCAACTATTGAAACCAAGCTGGGAATTGCTAACGTCGTAGTTTCTGAGAGTAGAAACATGGTATAGGATTTGCTTGCAATAATTATTTTTCGCTTAAGAGAGAGCATAAAAATAGAAAAACTTTTCGAAATGAAGAACAAAATTAACAATGATAGCAGGAATAAGCAAAGTAATCGGACCATTCAACTAGCTTTGTATGTTGGATTATGCACATCAGCTAGTTTCTCCATTTTTTCATGAGCAAAAGCGTATCGGAATTACAATGAAATAGAATTAAATAATGAAAAAATCCTACAATTTGTGTATGAATTGAATTCAGGCACGAGGAAGATATAGAAGATTGATGCATATCGAAACAGACCTGGGATAACATTTGATTTTATTCAAGATAGCATCTTTGCATGATTTCAAGCCTAAATTTCTTTTTGAACTATCTCTTGAAATTAATTTCATTCCCTTTGAATCTATTTCTAAATTTCTACAAGTGTATTGCTCTCGAAAGTGAACTGAAGACATTCTTATATTCGTTGAGAAAGTCAGCTCAACAATTGAGTACAGGTATTAATAAGACTTTCTAAATCAGTGTCACGACAGGATAATAGGGGTTTCCTTCCCATCCCACGAACAGTATATGATTTCGTTAGTTCTTTAGTATTATACGATCGAAATTGTTTTGCTTTTCATTCAAGTGATCTGTTATTTAGCTGCAAATTCTTACACTAAAAAATCAACGAATCGAATTTTTCGAATTGAATTATGTTGTTGATTCAACTTAGTTATGAATTTGTTTTTCTCGCCTTGTCAACTTAATTCTTCCCGAAGATCTGAGGCTATTTGCGTAATCGCATGATGAAATCTTCATTATAGGTTAATGCTCATAAAGCTTTGCTATTTCAACCACAAAGGGATTTTTGGCGTATCAAATTCCCAAGTTAGCCTATTTTGCTGCTAACCAAAATTAAAACTCTTGCCTATTTTCGAAAATTTGAAAGTTATCAGTAAATATTCGAATTGAAGTCTAGCCTTTCTTATCAATAATTAGAAAAGCATTTCATGTTGCTGCCTACTAGCATTAAATAACCTTTACTAAGAGAACAAGCTTGATAAAAAAATTTGCATCCTCCATGATCATGACTACTTCACAATGCAAGCAGTTTCATGCCCTTTCGGTTTGTAGCATAGCAAATTAATGAAAATGATCCCTCAAGAGATACGTTACAGTAAGTTCTAAAATTTAAAGAAGAAATCTTAGATACAGCGCCGAATTATTTATACTTTCGAAGATTGGATTGACTATTTATTTTTCGCCTCGATAATTGCAGATAATATTATAAAAGAAAGGGGAAAAATGAAAATAATTGTCTTTTTATTGTTTGTATTCTTTGCACTTGCGAGTGCAACACTTACACGTGATTGCACTGGCAGAGATGCTTATACTTGTCTCGATAAAGATAGAGAACCAAAAAAATGTCATGGATATAAACGCTGGCACAACTGTGTCTGTTACAAAGATGGGAGATGCGAGACTAAGAAACGAACGACCAGATGTCAAGAATGCCAGAACCCAGATGTAGTAAGCATTGATACCGGCGATAGCTGCCCAAGAATCTGCATGCCATGGAAGAGAAAGGCATAAGCGTTAGTTAACTGCCGGTTATTATTATGATATATTATTACTGAGAGTTTCTTTTTGAGTTTGTGATGATATTTTAGCCTTTATTCTTCGTTGTCATGAGAGAGAATGAAGTTGTCTATTAGAAGTAACGAATACAAACTCATTTATATCGATGCTTAAATCACAATTAATGATTAAGTTTCAAACAATTTCTTGAGTTGGCTTAAGAGAGAAAAATGTAAATAGTTATTGAGATTGTTTTACCTGGAAACCAGGTACAACAAGGTTTTGTATGATGAAAGTACTTTGGCATCAACCTCATTAGGCTACAATTCGAGTACTAATGGATCTACAGGGAATGAGAGCTGACTAGAGAAAAAAACGATATCATTCTGCTGAGAAACATGAGATCACTTCTCGACTGAAACGGAACTCTCGTTAGTTGGCTATCATTGTTTTCAAAATCGTGTTTCAACTCATACATAAGAGAATAGGTTCGATTTTAATCATGATACTAATTTCTCAACTCTTTTGTTTCTATATATTCTTCCTCTCATCAGGAACTTTGTTATTTTATAGATCGAATCCGCTGATGGTACTTAAGTCTAAGCGGAGAATTCTTAAAGGCTGATTTATTCGAAGAAGAGCTAAAACGATGGTCTTCAAATTCAGGAAAGAGAAACAATTGCATAAAGAAAACCACAAGGATAAAATAGAAGTTAATTGATGGTCAAAGCATCTAGCAAGTTGACCTAAAACAGGTAGCCACTATAGAGCTGATAGGTTTTCTTTTTCTTCTAACGAGTCGGATATAATTTTGCTTCTTCAGTGATGTGATTCCTCTTAGAAGGAATTCTCGCTGGAAGCTGAAGCATTTAATCATATCAACTATGAAAACCTTCATATTGCAATCATTGCCGCATAGCACTCTATTTCCGAGGTATGAATCTCGCAGCATAACGCTTGACATTTGATGTATCCAGGAATGAAATTTTTGCCTATTTCGAAAGTTCGAATCGAGACAATCAGTAAGCATCCAAAAAAAATAAATATCACATTGGACTATCAATCTTTCGAACCACATTGTACCCTGCTTTTGATATCCATTCGCTCTCTCTCCTCTTCTCTCTTTAAATAATCTTTGAAAACATTCATCGTCTTTGATTACTACAAAAACAACGAATCATAATACTCTTGTAAATTGAAACATGTCATTCAACGAAAATGATTCTTCAAGAGATACGTTACAACTTAAGAAGAAATCAAGTACTCACTCACTGATTATTAGCGCCAAATTATTTTATACTATCGAAGATTTAATCGAATATTTATTATTTCTCTAAAAAACGCAGATATTATAATAAAAGAAAATCACAGAGGGAAAAAAATGAAGATAATTGTCTTTTTATTGTTTGTATTCTTTGCAATTACAGGCGCTACACTTACACGTGACTGCACTGGCAGAGATGCTTATACTTGCCTCGAGAAAGACAGAAAACCAAGGAGTTGCAACGGATATAAGCGCTGGCACAGCTGCGTATGCTATAAGGACGGAAAATGCGAGACTAAGAAACGAACAACCAGATGCCGGGAATGCCAAGATCCAAACGTGGTGAGCATTGATACCGGCGATAGCTGCCCAAGAATCTGCATGCCATGGAAGAGAAAAGCATAGGGTGGATATAACTGCTGCTGATGATGATTATTATGGTTATTAAGAGTTGATGATTAAGTTTGTAATTATATTTTGACTTTGTTCTTCATCTTAATACAGAATAATAATATGAAATACAACCTCATTCATATCTATGCTTCAACTCTCACAATTAATGCATATAATACAATAATAGTCCTTTGACTCTTCTAGGTTAGATAATATTTAATGAGATTTTGTGATCAAATTAGTCAGAACTTTCCTAGTAATTAACGAGGCAGTGGAAGTGAAAAAATCTAGTTGCCAACTTGAGGCTATTGCAATTCTTCTGTAGAGACAGCAGAATTGGCCACAGCTGCCTCCATTAAAGATACGCGAAGAATAATAGTCGAGTTCAAAACAGCGCAGATGAGAAAAGGCTTCAGCCAGAAAAAATCTAATGATGAGATATAAAATTATGAAACAAAAAATTTTGGGGACATTGTAGTTGAAATGTTAAAAAACTAGGTGGTTACATATTTATCTAAAGCGGATACCTGTCATTCGCATCGATTACTCATCAACCGTGAAGAGAGTCTGGAAATAGGTGAAGTGATTTTGATAAATATCAAAAGAAAATACGTTTTGAATAACCATATTTACATAATAGAAGAATAATAACGGGGAATCATACTAGAAAGTCTACATCAGTTTCGAACTTTTCCAATGCTAGATATTAATATCTGAGAGGTCGAAATCTAGAGATTCCTGACAAAGTGGATGACCCCTTGACAAAACATTGAAAGCAAACAATTTTTTGGCTCAGGAAGGTGAACATCTTTGTTGCCCCCTTTTCACTAAGTGATAATTATTTCTATATTGACTTCATTTACATTTGACTAAGTTATTTCGAAATTGCAGTTGGGCCTATTTCCCTCAAAGAATATTCTCTTCCTTATCAAGTTATAAAGTATAATTTTCTGAATTAAATGAACAGGTGAGAATCTCTCAGCATGCTATTAATTAATAAGGTTTTTATTTACAACTTTTTTTCCTCTCTCTCTGTTTTCTGGCAATATTCTTTCTTTCAAAAACAAGAAAATCAAATTTTTCGAATTTCTATTTGACAAACTTCATAAAGTTTTTTTGTTAGAAGGTTCACTTCTGATAAAAACTTTCGAGCTTCCTAAGGCCATAAGGCTAAGTACTAAAAAAAACTTCATCTTGAAAGAATTCCTGACCTCAATACATGCGTCTCATGATAGTAAATTTCCTAGCCTGTGATTGCGCATTATCGAAGAACCAATTACTCAGACTGAATCACCAACCAGTTCAGTTTTGCGTTATACGTTTATTACACTTTCGCTTATTCGAATCTGTTAGACAGTAAAAATTCAGTAGTTGTTTGAAACTGGAATCTAAGAACCTTATATATAGCGCGAAAGAAGATCCTGTGTTGTATTCTGTCAGAATTTCGTCCCCTTCCGCTCTGAATGATAATAGGAAGAATATATTTCCTTATGATCACTGAAAAAATGAAAAGCCTAAAAGGTCTCATATTCATGTAGGATTTCTTTGTACCATAGATAATAATCCTTGAGGAGGCAACTTGTGATGATTTTCAAGAATATCCGTCACAACATATTCGTCACTTGGTAGCAGAAATCGCAGTACTCCATTACTGCTTATAGTGCTCAATTGTTTTGTAACTTTCTAAGGTGTATCGGCTACTAGTGAGAAACAGCAAGTGCAATGTGTATACTCACACGTGATGGCACTCATAAAGAAGCATATAATTGTGTTGATAGTGACAGAAAAGCAAAAAATCGTACAGTACATAAGCGCTGGCACTATGTTTGCTAAAGAATGGAAATGCAAAAACGAAGAAACGTACGACTAAAACAAAAATACGCGCACTTTGGAGAAGAAAAACCTACGGTGAATTTTATTCAGAATTAATTGTTGGGTTTGGGATTATTTCTTGCTCCGAAGAGTAACATGATTGACGATATTTATAAGAATTAAAATTACAAACTCATTACCAGTATTTCGAGGCACAAAAACTCCAATTCGCTCACCTATTGATTAGAAATTGCTCCTTTTTGATTTATATGAAGACAAAAACAAAAGAAAATTTAGAATTATCAACTTCATTTGGAAATAAACTTTGTGGTGATGCTACTCATAATATGGAGCATATATATATATCGAAGATGACTCTCAAAATCATTAATGGTGGCTTGATCATGAATCGATAACTGCTATCAGCCATTTTATCTGATCTACTTCCTCCAACGCTCCCTAACGTTTTTAATTCATTCAACATGTATGAATGCCAATAATGGAAAAAACAATGAAGAAGATTATAACCTCTGAATGGAACTAGTCGAATAATTAATGATGAAAACATCCAGAATCATAAAACAAAAGAAGAAAAATAGATCAGGGTCATAGTCACTTTATTATTCATTACAAAGGTGCTTCAAGCAGTAGTAGGTGTTTGTGAGGATTGCATAGACCATGTACTCGGACTCGCATCGGCAGAAAGAGAGAGAGAAAAAGGCAACGGGGAAAAAATGCATACATATTAAATAAAAACTCTTTGACATGGCGCTCACCTAAACAAAAACTTTTCGAAAAATTAACAAACTTAGCACAAAACCTTTCTTCATATTTCAATTCCTTATAGCCACCAAGTTCAAAAACATCTGGATTCAACTGTAATGCTCAATCAATCAAATGAGCTATGTATCTCGCTGCTTTCCCATAAAGGTCCGTAAAGGAAACCCTTCAACAACAGGAATTTTCAATCAGTGCATTGGAACACGATAAAATCATTCATTGAGAAGCAAGAGAATTTAAACGTTGTTTACTTCGGTTTTAATCTGTGATATTGCTTAATAAAAAGCTAAAGTGGTTTTGAAATAAAGAGTATCTTAAAAGAGGAACGTAATGTTGAAAAAAATTATCTTCAACCAATCGGCAACCAGATTGTTCAACACTCAAATCGCACGATTTGCTTCAGAAACTCCTGCAGTTCAGAAGAAAGGTGAAGAAAACCTCAAATTAAAAGATAAATCTCTTGAGGCCATAAAAGACGTTCCTATTGTCAATGCGAAACATAAAAACATCGTACCAGGACTTACCGATGAGGAAATCCCAATTCCAGTATCACCTCAACTCGGCCCCTACAGAGTAAATTGCAGGGGTTGCTCCTAGTAATCCGTTTTTCCAGGTGTCAGACTTGAAAATTTCAGAAAAGAAGTATCGATGGTGCGCCTGCGGACAGAGCTTGAGTCAGGTATAATGCAATACGCCTATCATCGATGGTTAAATCATTCAATTGCTATTTAGCCATTTTGTGATGGATCACATAAAGGTTCGAAGTTTATCCCATTGAGATTTACGATCGAAGAGAAGGTTGACCATATTGATTTATGCGGCTGCAAATTTACGAAATCTGCGCCATACTGTGACGGAGAAACATGCGTTAATCTCAAAAAAGGTAAGACATCCTCATAAATCCACTTTCAAGGAGCGATGGTCTACTCGGATAAGACGATGTTGAAATTACATGTGATTGTTGTAACCATAGTGTCATAGTCTAGTCAATTGTTTATCCCATGATAAAAGACCTTTCTTCATGAATCTCAACTCAACTATACATTGCTTCAGAAATAATGTAGAATTCGTGAATTCTATTATGAGCTTAAATTTAGGAAAGACTCGACAAACGTTCACAACTCACTTAATAGGAAATGAGAGCCAGCGAAACTAACTCCAACTGGAAAGCTTTTTTACTCAAAATAGCCAATGACTTTTTTTCAGTTTTTCAGATCTCAAGACTATTTTATTTTCATTGAGGCTTCCTTTCGATTTAATATAACCAACAAGCAGCTAGTCTGAGTTTATTGCAAAACTTTTTACGAGTTTTTTTCAGTCCTATCAATCTCTTAGTTATAACTTTTCTTCATGAATGAAAACAGCTTTTGTACATAAAAATCTAAGGAATACTTATTTAATTCCCCATCCGAGAGCCGCGAGTCTTGGTCCTTTGCCTTGTTCAAGTGCCTGTCGAACCTTCTTTGGCAGCAAGTAAGGTCTGTCTGAATGCTGAATAACTTCTTTGAATTTCTTATTCACTCTTTCAGAGCCGTGTCCTCTATAAACATGCCAGCTCTTGACGAAATAACCTTTGCTGCCTCTTCCAACGAAACCTTCAGTGACCATGTCCCATTTCTTCCTTCTCTGCGTTTGCAAGAGTTTCTCCATCTTCTCAGCCTGCTCCTTCGTAGGGAACAGATCTTCAGGCTTCAAACTGAATCGTTTCAATGGAACACCTTGCTTTGCCTCCGACATATACTGCAAATCGAGTCCGTAATCCACAGTATTGCGGTAAAATTGAGGCATCACTCTTGCAAGTGTTCTGACATCTTCAATCGACATCCTTGGCAGGTATTCGTCATAAAACGTCTGGGTCATCCAAATGATAGCTTTTACTCTTCTTGGCATAATACCGAATCTCACGGAAAGGTCACGAACAGACCAGCCTTGCAAATGCAGTTTGTAAATCTCGTCTTTTGCTTCTGGAGATAGCTTTGGATGAACTATCAGAGGCCAAGGCTCGCTGTCTCCAGAGCCATCTTCAACCTCACCTGGGTAGAGTTTATCCCACCTTATGGTGGCAGGATCCTGTCCGAAATCTAAAAGGCGCTCAGCTCTCTCAGTGAGCACATCCTCCCGATTCTGTTCTGCCTCTTCACCACCTGTTACTGCTTCAATAGTTTCCTCTGGAGCATTTGTTTTCTTTTTGATGAACTCTTCCAAGCTCTTTCCATCGTATTCACCGTTGTCATCTGGGTCATGTTCGAAATCTTCCATTCTGACTTGATTTCCTTCAAATTTTTCGTAATCAAAGGTGTTCTGATAGGCATCTGGTTTATCGTAAGGACTCCAGGCAGTCTTCAGTCTCAATGATTCGGAAAGTTTTTTTGAGCGGTTCATAAACTCTTTCAATGGGATATCTGAAAAATGCTTGCGAGTGGCCTCTTGGAGCTTCTCGTTTTTGATCTTGAGTTGCTGAGTTTCCAGGTCAGTGCCGACCATCTCCATTCCTTTCTCGTAGCTTACAATGAGCTTTTCTAAGAAGTGAGTGGTCATCTCTGAGAGCTAATTCTCTGAAATAAGCTTACCTGTCTCCAACTTGATGTCTTTAAAGTTTGCCTTGTAATGCTGCTTGATGTCTTTTTTCAATTCTTCAAAGTTAATATCCTCGTCTTCATCAAATAGCTCTGAGGCTGCGCCGCTGGTTCTGAAAACGAATAATTGATGAGGCATTTATTTGTGCGGTGATGTGGTTACTTAAGTCCAGGTCGGCGATTGAAACCGGAGAATGATTGATGATTGACGAAGAAAAGAAGGTTCTGGTTCTTAGATGGGACAACTAAGGCTCTACGGAGCGCTGTATTCATTGAGATTAGGATTGCCTATCTTGGTTTTTATTGATTTCCAAATTTTTAATTCAGAGGTGAAATCTGAACTCTAACTATTGAAAACAGAGCAAATCTTTTGTGAGGTTGAACCTGTTTTAGTAAATTTTTATTTCTTCTTTGTCATTCAATAAGATCTAAGAGAAAAATGAGACATGATGAACAAATCCTTAACAGATGGGTTGCATTGTCATTCTTGCCAGCAAAAATTTGATTTTATTTACAAAAATTTTATTGAAATCTTCCTTCAAAATAGCGAATGTAGCAACTTTCATATTCATTTTTATTTGGCTTTTTTTTCTTGTCAACATTAGATTGGCAGGCAATCCATCGACCAGCATCGACTATGAGTATCGAAAAAATTTTCTGAATTATCTGCTTGGTAGTCTCTAGAAGGATTCGCGAATAATTTTCCTTTTTTATATTTTACAAGCAATACGCTCAGTCTACTACGTTGAAGAGCTCAGTGTTCAACGAGAGTATGCATTTTTATTTCTTCTTTGGAAGATAAGGAAGTTGGCGACTCTATCATAATCTTATTTCGATGTTGAAGAAACTCCCATTCTTTCAGCTTACCTCTCATAATGTTAATAAATTCTCAATTTTTGAGTTTCAAAGCCCTACTTTCAACTAAAATTGAGTATATCATGACAAATTATTCATCAAGGATATTTCCGTTAACTCTATTATTTCGGAAAATCAAGAGCTTTTCTTGTCTGAAAATCCCTACTCTAATCTTATTAGCTCAATTGAAAATTCCATTCGCACATGAAGAACTCAGATCTTCATCGTGATCGTTCAGTTTTTCTTGCTCCAAGATACATAGTCGATAATGCTCTTGATTAAATGTAACTTGTTAGGAAATAAAAGAAATTTAATTTACTTGCACGGAGATGATGACCAAAGAAGATTTCATGGAAAACGTCGGAGCTTTCACCGGCGAGCTATTCGATCTTAACGACTTCATTAAGCACACAGGTATTTTAGCCCTTACCTCCTTGAACATCAACCATCCTCCAAAGAGTTCAAAAAAGACGAAGAAGAGCTTGATCTCTATTTAATCGATAAATTATTCCCAGTATTGGTTCCTGGACTCGAAGACTTGTCACGTGAGGTTGAAAAATTGATGAAAGAGAGTAAGCACATAGCAAGGCCATTTTGATTGCAATTTAAACTTCATAGATGAGAATATTCATGAGGAAGTTAGAGAACGGTTCAATCCATGTCTCTTCCTAGCTCAATATTTGATGCGCAATAATCCAAAGTATAACCAAGAGAAGTTTAAGGACGATTTCTTCTACAAATACTCGGATTCTATCCGCAAGAACCGTCGACTCACCAGCAAAAAACAAGAATACTTGAAGTACTTCAAGGAGAAGAATGGAGGAAGAACACACTGCAGGTTTAAGGATATGGAATCTTTGATTAAACCATTTGATGAAGCATACGGAATGAAAGGAAACTTTACAAAGGATCTGGTAATATTCCCTCCCTTGAATAGCATCCATCTAATACATTAACTTACTTTAGCTCCATACTCCATTCTACAATGATTTGAGAGATGATCCAAAGAGAGAAATCACGATAGAGACTGTGTTTGACGAGTTCAAGGCGTTTGTGATTGATAACGATGTTGTACCATTTACTGCTGTTGTGTCGGCTGAGGAGAAATTCGGAATGGGCAAATAGTAGTTTCATGTATTGAATAATCGACATAAAGGCCATGCATATTGGTATTACTTTATTTCTCATCACAATTGGGCTACACTTTGAATTGTTTGCGTTAAATAAGCCATTAATAGATCAAAACTGAAATTCTTAGTTCTAATAATGTTGTGAGAGCAAAGAATCTATCTATCCAACTCCTTAGCAAATCAAATTATATGTAGCTGGGGTGCTTAAGGACCGTAAGTATTGAATTTTCATTGAGGAGGAAATAAGAATAAACATATATCAGCGAGCGGCTAATAAAAAACTTCTATTACATGTTTTAACAACGTGAATCAATTACTGCGCTAATTCCTAAACAACACGTTCCCAACAACACTAGTTTACTTAGTGGGCGCAAAGCCAGACAGCCTAAAATAGTGCTCATACACGGCTGCTTCAGTTTTATTCAGCGAGCCGTTATGTCCGCAGGACAAAGGAAGCAAATGCCCCAAAGTCTGGAAATTGAGGAAACCTCCATTATTTATCTCGAGCGAGACAGAACTGCTCCTTGTCGGAGGGAGGAAACTTTGCGGTCTGTCGATATGAGTGGAGTCAGCTCCTGAACTTGTGTTTGACTCTTTCGACTCTTCTTCCTTATTGAAATGTTTGTTGTACGCGATCAATAATTTATCGTAAACTCCTGGAAGGAGACCTGAAACGACTTGCAAGTCTTCCAGAATCTAATTGAACCGATTCGATTAATACGGAATATAATTTAGAAATTCCACATACCTTTGCCTCTAGAGGCAGCGTATTATGCTGCTTCTTATGAGACGATATGACACTGTCAAGTCTTCTGATAAACTCTCTGACGCGGTACTAGAAGTTTTTAAATAGCGCTTTAGGGTTAATGAAACAGAACTTATCGTACCAAAGCTTGTTTATGGAAAAACTCGATTTCTAAATGCGGAGCTGATGGGATTTGTCTTAAAGGGAAATAAGACCCCCAGATTTCAAGACTTACAAGGAACTCCTAAAAGTCAGTTGTTATGATTATCAATGCGAAGGAATTCATATATTTTTTACCTTGAAGCATTCAAAGCTGTTGTTTGAAGTAAATACGTCCACAAGGTAAATCCCGCCAGCTTCAAGACTCCCGAATAACGAAAATAACTACTCAACGGGTTAAATACGTAAATTTTCCGGAAAAGTTACCTTATATGTGAGTTTTTGGATGCTTTCAGAGCTTTTTTCTTCATCAGTAAGCAGATTGAGATAGGATGCAGTTTTTGTATCTGCTGGAATAACTGGATTCGTGGCCGGCTGCTCTATCTTGTCGAAAGGGATGATTAGCTTATCGATATGAATGCTTTCATCCATTATTCTTTTCCCTTTCGCATATGTTATGCTGTCATCAAGATTCTCTCTGCTGTTTCTCACAATTTTCTTCTTGAGAGAAGGTCGTACAGCGTTAATGACCGTTTCTTCTACCTCTCCTATATCTTTCTCGATCGCGGAAAGATTGAGAGAACTATCAAGACTGACTTTAGACACGATATTCTTATCCTCTTGGCCTGGGTATTTGTTCAGCTGAATCGTATTCTTGATCGCGTGGTCATTTGTGAAGACTTTGCGGTGTCTCTTGCCAGGCATCTGCTGTGATTTGGACATTTCCACAAAGACCTCCGACACCCTTCGTAACGAATGGAAAATTGCTTCAGTTTGAGACGAATTGAGCAGTTCATTGTATTCATCGGGGTTTCTTTGTTCTTGGAGGTTGTTATAACCTGAATTAAAGAGTTTCTAAGGGAAAATAAAGACAGTTGTGTAAAATATTTGGTAAGGCTGGGTATATACGCGCAAAAAATTAAGAGAAGACTTTCCTCCTGACTCGATCCCAAGAATTCGCTCGATAACTCGCTTGGTGATCGAGTAGCGTAATGAAGCTTGAAGTTGGATGACCTCGTCTTTAGGATCGAAAGTAACGACTTTGAAGCAAGGGGCTTGTATGAAATTCTCGCTCGTGTCATCGTTCCAACGAGTGATAATACTGAAAAGGTGGCTTAGCACTCTCCCGAAGGAGTACCTGGCAACGTTAACCAAAGAGGAGAAAGTTCTGTCGACGCAAGCATAATCAAGATTGCAATAGCGAGCAAGATGGCATGCGACGAATCCGCCCATGGATCCACCGTGAACACCGATTTTCTTCACACCAAGCTCAGTTCTGAGGTGATTGATAACAGCCTCACCGTCCTTTTTGAGTGTCTGAGCAACCAATGAATTATGGGATTATTTCACGGAATTTGGCATTTACCTTTGGAGAAGGTGAGCCGGTGCTCCTGCCATAGCCACGATAGTTCCACACAAATACATTCAGACCTCTATTGATGTAAAAGTCTATCCATTCGCACTAAGATCCATGAATTGAAATTATTCATAATGCAATGAGTGGCAACTCTTTTACCTCATAATACATAAATTCGTAAATTCCTGCGTTAGGATTACAAAGCACAATTGTCGGGTCACTCATCCTGCTTCTCGCTGAGTCGTCTCCTTTAGCGCTCCCCTTTGACCGTGCATTCATAATATCGATAGATTCCTCAATCGGACCGATTCTGCTTGAAGTGACTTGCTCTGATGGCTGCGGTATTGACGTTCGGTTTGTCTCCTGTTCCTCATTGCTGGATTTAGCAAGTAATAGCATACTGTTGAAAAAAAATAATAAATTAGCTTGAACTCTCAGAAGTTGGTCAATATATTTACCCATCTAAAACCACTCCTCTCTCAGATCTGATTTGTATGTTCTTTCCATCATATCGAGTTTCTAGCTCCACTCGAATCTAACAATCGAACAATAAATATGCCACGAAGCAAGAGCAAGCTCAACCTGATCGATGGATCCGAGTTTATCGTTGGTCATCCATCGATAAATCGATTTGAAGCAGCTCTTCTTCTCGATGATGTCGTCGAATTCAGCTTTGATAACCCTACAATACTGCAATAACTCCGGTACATTAAGCTTATTCTCGAAATATAGCGTAACATCATCCTCTATTGCAAATAAGCCAAAACAAATTCATCTCACTCAGTACCGTATGACTTCGTAAGGTCAAGTTTTTGTTTCAAAATAGTCCAAAAAGGTACAACATCTGCCGATAACATCGCTTTCTTGACTATATTCGCATTTTTGAGAGCTCTTTGCAGACCCTCAAAGTTACTAGCCAGCTGTCTTTGTCTATTGTTTAGCGTTCGCTGAAGCTGCTGTTGCATGAATATGTGGCAAAGTGATGAGACCATCCTTCTGATTTCAATTATATCCATATGAGAATCCCAGCTCTTCGTCGGACTATCTACTAGCAGATATTCTATCAGTGATTCCAACAATGCGATCTTTTCTCTTCCTCGAGCAGCTATTTCTCTAAATAGAACCAGGCAAACTTTACATCAGAATAGAATGAAGCGTTACTTTGCGAAATGGAACTCAATGTTCCTTTTCCAAAGCCAGCTTGACCCAGGAAATGCCAAATTTCGGCAAACTAAGTATATCATTCTATGGAGACAAAAAATAACAACCTAGGAAACAATAAATTAGGTGTAAATAAAGGGGTTTGTGTCTTACACAAAGTGAAATGTATGATGGGAAGAGCAGGTGTAGGGTTGAATAGATGGCTGTTAATATTCCAAATACGATCAGTAAGATGATCAATATGATGACTCCAAGAATTATTTTGTGCAAATGTTTTGCGAGAAAAGACGGGTTTTGCTCCTTTGCATCGTTTTGACGGGACTGCTGAGCATTTCGTGATTGCTGTTGTTGGTGATGTTTCATGCAATTTTAAATCCAAGTAGTTGATAATTTGTTTATATATAGATCGGGTTTATTCTTCGATGCCAGATTATTACAGATTATTGAATCGTCTTTACTTGCCTAAAAACCCACCCAGATCATGTGAGGATTGAAAATGAAATGTAAAACAGAAATTGCTCTAAAAGAGATTTGAATTAGAAGAGCTCAAAGGTCTTTGAGTATGTAATGAGACTTGGCGATGGAGAAAGAACTGTTATTTTAGCTTAAAAAAGAAAATCTAAAGACACAAATTCATGCGACGGTAGTGCAATCTCAAAATTCTTGATTTTATTAGAACAGGAATAGAGTAGTAGGACTGATGTCGAGCAAGAAGAGCAAGTGATGTAGTTGCAAGTCACTTTGACCAAAACCGGGAGTGCCAATTCTTTGCAGCCGATACGCGTGGGATTAACAATAAATTAAGGTATTTAACTGATTGTGCAGCTCATACATAATCTATTTTGTTTTGAGACCGGAGAGTTAGTATCCTGAATATTTGACAGAGATTTGTCTGAGCATTTCAAATTTCAAATTCCAAAACTTTTTTTTTTTGAAGTTATTAAATAATAATGCGAAAGTTCAATATTTTCTATGACTCTAAATTTCTAAACCTCGCAGAGAGCTAATTTATAGAAAGAACATGTCGCGTTTATTCACATCAATAATAAAGTTGGGGATGATATTGTCTATTCTTTTTCGGATGAAAATCCCGCAAGAGATTTCATCTGTGGGAGGGATTTCTTTATTAAGTCACATCGAAGATGGGAGTTTGACCATCGTCTGCACTTTAAGTGCGTTTATTAAAATAAGCTGTAACTTTTTTTTGGGTGTTACTTTATATTGTGTATCACTTCTCTATTGAGTCCGAAAAATAACGTTTCAATTTGATAAATGTTGAAGAGCGCAAGAATATGACTGCAAAGTTCATCTGGAAGATAAAATATGTAGAGATCAAAACCCAATTATTGAAAGGGAATATACGAACTTAATAGCGAAAAATTTTCTTCCCGCCCAAAAAGAAAAATGTAATTTTGTCTGCCACGTCTTTTTAGGGAGAAGTATCAATCTTCGGTTGAATAGATGGACTACTCAGCCGACCAGCTGAGGATGTTCCAGTTTGACCAGGAGACGTATTGATTGTTAAACTGTTAGAGGTGATTGGCGAATAGTTCGGGTCTGTTAGGACAGATATCTCGCCGTCTCCGCATCCACAGAGTAGGAAGCGCTGGTCAGGAGAGACCAGTAATGACAGTACCGGCGCTTCTGAAGCAGGAAATTTCTTACGCAGAGTCAAGTAAGGAAGTTCTCGAATACATAGCTCTCCTTTCAAGGTTCCGTAAGCTAGGCATTCAATTTTATTCAGATCTTTGAGTATCACAGGGGAAACGCAATGAGACGATTCTTCTTTGATAACTTCAAGAAGCTGGCCATTCACTGAGTACGAGTACAACTGCCTGTCTCCAACCGAAGAGAATATCACTGCAGCCAGAGGACTTGAAGTTAGCAGAACCTACATCAAGGATCAAATCAGAATTGCCTTTGAAATTAACTTCAATAGTTTACATTTTCTATTGGGAGACCTTGGGGATGAAAAATCACTCTAAGAAGATTTCCTGTGTGCAGATTGTAAATGTTGATTCGCCCATCATGTCCACTCGAAGCGAAATGAATTAGCTCGCTTGACACAAAAGCGCTGGAGACCTTTTAGAGTTTTTAAAGTAATTAAAGCAAGGTAATATTGAAAAATAATTACCATGCCTTCATGATCATAGAATTGGAATTTCAACGAGAGTCTCAACTCAGTCGTAATTTTCCATAAGAAGCACTCTCCACACTTCGATCCTATGATCATTCTCGCTAATACAATAAAGAAGTCACTGGATATTACCGGTAACTAGATAAGTTTCGTCCTTATCGACCGCTAAAGCAGAGACTGTTTCAGTATGGTTGTAGTATGTCTCTAAAATATGATCATTATCGGTGGCTAGTAAAAACATTCTCCCATCCCAGAAACCGCCACAGACCATCAACTTGCCATTGTCTAGAAGCACCAAAGGATAGTTCATCACCTCCAATGATCGATCAAGTCCATCACAGACTTCATCTATTAATTATTACTATTTAGCGGCTAACAATCAAATGAACTTACTTTTAACTTTTTCAAGTTGCACAGTTTTTTCCTTATCAACGCCGCAGCTGAAGGGAACATTTGTTGTTGGTGCTGTACTATTATCGGTGCTTCCCCAACGGAAATAGGTAAACGTGCCATCCCTTCTCACTCCAATTAATTTGTCTTTGCTAGCAAATCGCAGTTTTATCAAGGATCTTCCATACACACTGAAAATAGTATTGAACTCGCTGATCACAGGCACCTTCTTCTTGCTTGTCGGTCTATACAAATGGATATCTGCGGTAGGGTCTGCTATCTTCTTATAAGCAAACAAACTTTCTTTGCTGAGTCTCTGTGGATGTGGGCGCACGAAAAGCTGTGAAGGAGTTTGTCCGAAATGAATTATCTGAGTTTCAGTCGCAGCACGGAGTCCAGGATCGGTAATCTTATCCAAGTCGACCATATCCTCATAAGTGAGATGATAGAACGTATTGAGCGCTTTCTCGGCTTCTTTCCCTCTCTGCTTGTAGCCAAAAATCAAATCAATCCAGCTATGTAGGTTTTTTGAAACGATATCCGACTCTAATGCGAGCCGCAACACAGTCACGAAAAGATACGGATCATTTTTGCTCCATCTCGGCAATAACACGTGATTGACTCTCTGTCCGTTCTGTGTTAAGCCGTAGTCGAGTCTGTCTTGATTGCATAGGAAATTTGGGAGGAAGAAGAATTCCGGAACGAGCTCCCTTACATCAGAGATCTCTTCTGTAGCAGCGTGATAGCTTTCCTCGATAGAGAAGAACAGTCGATCAGCAAGGTCGAATCTTCCGCCCTGAAGCTCTTTCGCTCCATCAGCATAAGGATATAGCCGAACTAAATACTGGAGGACTATCGCAGGGCTGGAGTAGTGGCTGCCGAAGTGAAATTTCGGTGTTGAGCTGAACACATCGAAGTTTTCGTATCTGCTCTGGAAGGTTGCTCTCCTCTCCTCAGGTCCAAGTGCTCCCATTGGACTCGAAAGATCTCTGTAGCTAAATGCACTGTCGAGGTTTATAATGTCTAGTGTGTATTGAGCCAATATCCATGGGAAAACATGATATTGCGTGAGATCTTTGTAAGACCGTCCAGCGAGAGAATTAAGGGCCATTAAATATTCGAAGTTCGAGATCTCGTAGTTCTGCCACCGTTTTGTAATCCCAGTCTTCTCAAGAATCTTCTTTGGGTCAAGAGTCCCGTGATAAATCAAGTTCGGTATGGAGGGTTTCTTCATTGAGGCTAGCTTCTGTACTACCTCTTCGTGATCACCGTTGGGAAAGTTAAACAGCACGGAGAACCCGTCAATGAAAAACACTTCTAACGCTGATTTCCGAGTTATATATCGACGTCGTTGAATCTCTCTGATATTCTCGAGTGGCCATTCTTTGAAGATTCTCTTGTCATCTTGAAGCTTAAATGCGAGGAAAGCTACATTGGTCGCGCCTTGCGTTAGTCTGTCGAAAATAAATCTATTTAGGTCAAATAATCAATAGAGATCAAAGGAAAGGTTATAGATACACTAGTTTGGTGGTTGTCAGCTGCAGAAACCCAGTCCTTGATGTCAGCGTTTTGATCCATTGCGCTCTTTTCGTAAGAAATATTTCATCTTTCACAGTCGTCCGCACAGCTCCAAAAGTGTCATGTGCTATTTTTTGTTCTGAAAGCCTTTTTTTATCGCTATTTCTCCCAGTCGATTGTTGATGTTGCTCATCACTCATGAAAGCCTTGAGGGAAAAAAAATCATGGAATTAATACAACTCACTCTAATAGAAGCAAATTACCTTGAAAATGCCTTTTCCAGTCTTGCTAAAACTGAATGTTTTATTTTTCTCTTTGTCAACAAGCATCGGTGAAGTCTTCTCAGCAGGGATATATAAATTCTGAACTCCCAGTGCAGGGAATATGTCAGTATTCACTGAGAGCAGCTGTTTGTGCTGTTTTTTCTCTCTGAGTGCCTTTGAATATTCATCCACATAGGACGGCTCAATCAGCTTTAATTTCAAAAACGGTCGGGCTCGTGCTTCTGTTTCATACTTACTCATCTTATGATAGAATATCGTATTATCTTTTGTTTCATCCCATTCCAGAACCCGAAACTTTTCATCTTGCTGGTCCCAGAAAGCAGGATGTCTCCACTGTCCTGCATAAATTCTCATTCGTTTCCAAGTTTTTCGCCACAAGCTCTTCGCTATTCTCATCATCTCTTCATCAAACGCCGTGATTTCATGCTTGCGATTATCCTCAGTCTCATGGATCTTTGCTACCTTTTCATAAACCGTATCCTCTAAAAGCCTTGCTGTAGATGTCCGTTTTTTCAAGAGACTATCCCTTGCGAGTTCAATTTTGCTGGCGGCTTGGTGTAGCGAAGAGTAAATTTTCGAATTGATCTTCATAACCGACTCACCAAAGTAGTTCTGCATGAGTCCTTTCGCAATTGGATTATCTGTGAACGCGTCAATCCACTCTCTCGTGAATATCGTAGAGTCGATATTTGAAAATTGGTTGCTTTTTTGCTGTCGAATCTCTGGGATTGTAATGATCGGCTCAGAGAGGTTCGCGCTGATGATGCTTCGTAAGAAATCAAAGGTGGTTAGCGAGAAGATGGTTTCATTTTCACCGGTTATTGAGTTTGAGCTGGCGCCTGTGGAGATTCGATCGCTGGATTTTTTACGAACGGATTCGTAGGTATTGAAAGAGCCTCCAGTCCGTGCGTTGAGGAAATCGACTAACGATAACAGATAGATCATGATACTGCGAATTGATTGTCGGATCGTGGCTGTAATCTCGGTGGGGTAACCAGAAATCGCGAGGGTGTAGAGGAAAGAGATTATATAAGTGTTTATCGCTAGCATCTGAGACTGACTGTGGGTTACGAGCATTTTATCACTGCAGTTCTCAGAGATGATCAGGTTGTGTTTGAGAAGTCGCTCGACTCTTGCACAGGCTGTGTTGAGGCGAGTGGCATTCCCATTTTTCGCGGCATCTTCAATAGAGCAAAGAAGTAATATCGTAACAACTTTTAGGAATGACCCACGCATCGCTTCGTTGGTTGAGTAGGACTCAAAAGTAAAGAGCTAGTAGAATAAAAAGAGAAGATTACAGTTCATTTCAAAAGCGGCTATCAATCTTTTACTTGCAAGAGTTTTGCATGGTCCTCAGAGTACACAACATCCAACATATCAGATATTCTTTTATCGATTTCTTTCGGGTCTGTTGTATTGCGAGGCGGAAGTTGTGACTCTGGCCACAAGCAATCCAAAGTCCTTAACAAGTTATCAACAAGTTTCCAGTCTAACCAATCTGTTCCTTGGAAATTGGACCTAAAGTCTATCGGCCAAATTGTAAGCATGTGCGTTGAAAAATGCGTTTTTGTTTACTGTATGGGACGTCCTGCTGGCGAGAAACTCTCATTAAGAACTGAGCGATGGTTGAATGCCTCTTTTCTATAAGTTGGCGGTTTACAGCTTGAATAATCGAATCTTCATGGGAGGAGACAACTATTTCTTGGGTATAAAAGATAGCATAAGTAAGATTCCTCCAATATGGAGTCTGGAGGCTAGGACTCGAAGTATAAGAAGCATCTCTATCAAATATATATGCTTAGTGGAAGCTCAACAATAGGTGATTACGCAATAGATTCGACGAGGTGGCTCCAAAGATGACGAATCAGGAACCGCTCAGTTTTTCCAGCCTAGCTGACTTTCAGCTATGTACAAGGCAGTTTTTATTACCACGACAGAGTCTTGTTTGGTGATTTCACGCCGTCTCTTACCTTCCATCCAAGCGAACAAGAAATGGAATCTTCTTTGAATATCGGGTTCATTCACAACAGCATATTTGAGCATCATCGTATGAATTTTGCAGCCAAGTTCCCAAATCTAACAACAGATTAACATCGTAAATCGCCTCAAAAATTTTTACAGCTGCGGGTATTCCAGATAACTCCTTGTCAACCATTTGAGCTTGGTATTGAAGTAATACATCCAGTAGAAAAGGATGGAACTCTGGAACTTTCAAGAATTTTTGGCTGTTTGCTTGGTTCCATTTGACAAGCATGTAGATATCTTGTATTATCTAAGAATTTTTGTAAGCAGGTAGGCAAACTTATTGGCGATATGAAATAGGGAATTACCTTTTGCTTCTCGAATTCTTCGCTGATATTATAAAACTCCATGAGGATATCTATCACTGAGGTAGAGCTTATTTGATCCGTGTCGTCGATCATCAAAGAGCCTTCTAAGCCAGCTGGAGGTTTATGAAGTAACCATTCTAATATGGCTTGGTAAAAGCATTCTGAAGAGCCATCAAGCTGCGACTTGAGTGTTTGATAAACGGGGGAATGCTTGGGTGTGCTGACCACTCCGACAGGAGTTGGCTCATTAGCTTGTGCTCTTCCGGGAATCTCAGTAATTTTCTCTTGTGACTCACTATCTAACGGATTAGATTCGTTCTCATTCAATGATTCTATCACTAAATTTCAATGATATAAATTAAATTAAGATATTTTAAATTTTTTACTTTTCGTTTTCACTCGAGGATTCTCAGGTGAATCGCTTGTTTCCTATACATAGTGAGTTCAGTTAGGATAGCACAAGTAAAACATATTTCATGACTACCTGCTGAATTGGAATATCTGGCATTTTGTTCTGGTAAAAATCTTCCTGGACTTTTTCTCCTTCTATTTATCAAAAATTAATCGGACAAGCTCGCTTTGGATCTTCGCTTACTCATGTAACAGACGCACTCTTCAGCCAATGCCTTGATTTCTTGTAACAAATCTTCTTCGTTGGATCGTCCAATTTTCCTCCCTTCTTCACCACCAAAATCGAATTCCTCATTAATTGCCTCAATATCCAAATTGAGCGCAGAACCTTCAAACTTCAATTTTGTCTTCTTAAATTTGTTGGTAGTAGATCTCCCCACTTCACTTTCGATACTATAGAGGTTATCACCAGAATTGGTTTCTATCTTATTTTCCAATTGTGTTTCCTGCTCCTCTTGATTATCCTTTATTTTTATGAACTTCACAGGGTCTCCATCGCTCATTGGATTAGTCGATACTGTTTCACCTCCAAAGATAAACAATTCTCTCTTAGGCCCTTTCTTTTTTGTGCCCTTATTAGGTAGCTTGAATTTTTCTTCTCCATGGGTTATCTCTTTTCCTTGGTCTTGCGACGAAGTCTCTTGCACCTCAGGAATTCTCATGTCATTCTTCTTTTCTTCCTCTTCTTCATTGGTTTTTGTCGGTGATGATTGCGATTCAGTTTGATTTTCCGAACTCATAGGATCAATAGATGTACCCAGAGATTTCTTTGAGATCAGATTTGGTTGTGAAAATTCAAATTTTCGCCGATTTCCTCTGAGATTTTGGCTTAGAATATCTAATTTCTGCTCGACCTCTTCTCCTTCTTTTGTAAGTTCATTGTGAAAATCTGCAATTGTAGTAGATTTAGAGTCTTCAACAGATCCAATATCGATTTCAATGATTTTTGCTTCTTGAGCTTTGCCCAATGCGTCGTTAGATACTTGATTAAAATAGTCATTGTTAATGGTGGCACCGAAGCCTTGATCATGCAAGACAACCCGATAATCGCCCTTCAAGCCAATCTCACCGCCTTCATTCAGTTCTTTCAGATGATTTGCAATAAAACATGAGATCTCAAATTCAACCACTTCCTATTGTTAATTCATAGCAGGCAATATTTAAATAATATTAGCAAGAAATTTATTACATTTGTCTGATTCGTTAATGCGAAATTCAAAAATTTCAAGCACATTGTTTTTATTTCCCAGCTATTTGTTGTGTTAAATAGGTAAAGGAGATTTTCATGAATCATATTGTCATTCATGAGTTTATAGTAGCGTTTCCCAGGAAAAGTGGCGTCATGAAATCTATCAATCATCACTCGCTATTTCAAGAACAAGCAACATTAGCATTTGGCAACTTATCAGTGATCATGAGTACTTTTAGCATGCTAAACAGAAGAAGGTGAAGTTTTGGAGAGCATTTTAGTGTGAATGCCCTGAAAACAGGAAGAATCCCTTCAGCAATCTCTTCGCCGCCGGTCGTTAGAACAGCCTCAATTATTTCTAAATTTACAGATTCGATTAGATCTGATGTAAAAGGTAATTTATTAACTGATCAATGGTCCAGCTTTGGAAGCAACTGATTCTGCTTCCTGAGGATCAGAGTGATTTCTTGTGTCAATGCGATCGATGATGATATCCATGATCTTAGAGATTGGGAAGAGGTGGTTATAGTACAGAGGACGCTGGATATATATCGTTCGAATGAACGAAAAAATATCCTCACGAACACTCTGCTCGGCGTAATCATAAATTTCGGTTTTCCATAGAAAATCGGCAAAATACTGCAAAAATTTTTCGATAAGCAGTCACTGAAGAACAACTTCTTACTTCTTCAACCAATCTCGGATCGAAAAGAGAGTTCTTTAGCTCTGCCAGTAGCTCAAGAGTGTTATCATCAAAGATATTCCAGGTTATTTCGGTTAGCAGCTGCCCTGCGATCTTAAAGAAATTTGTTCTCGCGGCTTCGAACTACAGTTCATCTCAGAACAAATTCAAGAGCGAATAATACCAACCTGATTGTCTGGCTTTCCCTTCAACATAGCTAATATAACTTTAAGAATCTCATTTAGAAGCGATCCGCTGTCCTTCTCTTCTGTTTTACAGAAACCTGACAATCGTTATAAAAAATAAATTGGTGCTCATTGTTATTACGAAGCAAGTAGATGAATGGCAGGATGCTTGAAGTCCCTCCTAAGAAGCACATCTTTTGCTTCATGAAATTCTTTACGTGAAACCCACTGGATTCTTTCAGAATTCCATCAAATCTGTGGAATGCATCGTACACTTGATTTCCATCTGAAGTTTTCAATGAATAATAATCAATCAAATCTTGAAGATCTTATAACCTGCTCTTATTGGAGTGTAAAGGAATAATATCTTATCCAGAATCTTATCCATAGAGAGATTGATGGTTTTAAGCTGATTGTTTATTTGAATTCCGTAATTGAAATAGGAATAAAGGTCCATCAGTTTCAAGTGGTTGACAGGATTTTTGAACACAATTATTGATGAGATACGTCCTACCATATCCTCACCAAAGACAAATTTTGTCATCGGAGCCTGTTCCGGAATTTTAGGGAAGTCAATATTGATCGTTTTTTTCAAGTCTTGGTTTATGACAACCTTTGAGAAGAGGGGAAAAAAGTTGAAGAGATTTGATAAGACAGAAATAGTAGTACGTTAAGATGCGATTTCCCAAACATTTTCTGACGCTCATGTTCAAGACCGAGATAATACCATTGTCCTGGCTTAAACTCGCCGATTAGAGAGCCATTACTGTTTGGAGTAGGTTCGGTGTAGGATATAGGGAGATTGCGGAAGTAGAGCTGTTTCCCCACAAAGTAGCCCTCGACGCCGCCGTGACCCTGACTGTGGATAGTGAACAGCTTGGGAACACGCAATCCAGAAAATTCGTTGCTAGTCTCTTTGGAGGCGAATTGAACGATAGAACTGTTTGCTTCATCCAAATAAAACCAAATACTCAATGCGAAACCCTATCAGTTTAAAAAAATGTGAAAAATAGCGGATCATCAAAGCACGATGATTACGTTGACAAATTGCCAAGTAGTCGTTCCTTCGCAATTGACTGTGATACTGCTGTTAACGCCCGTGAAGTAAAAGTAATTCTGAGGCTCGTCGCTTCCTGGGATTTGATTTGAAAATATTTCCTTGGATTTGTTATTGGTGCATTAGTCCGCGATGATTCAAAGAAAGAAAATACTTGAAGGATTTTCAGAGCGAAGCGATAATTAGTCGTGCTAATTTTTTGCTCATAAAACCTTTGGGCCATTTTCTGATAGATCACTGTCAAGTGGGACTTAGCAAGGCTGATATTCTTGTAAATAGATGTGATTGTCCGTAATGCTTCTTCGGCAAGCTGAGGCAATGAAATTAGCGAAGCAATCGAAAAATTGTTACTTCAGAATCGGAATCTGAGTAATCGACTGCAAGCCCAATCAAATATTCGACAATACTTCTTTTATTGTGGCTTGGGAGTAGATGCGCGCCATTTTTTAATAAAATTATCAGATTTTGAGGACATCGCTCCAATATATGTCGAAGTTCTTTCAGTATTGTCAGCTAGAAAATTGAGTCATATATCCTGATTTGAAACGTTACTTGCTGCTGTTTTCCAGCCGATTTGAAGTGATCAAACAATTTCCAGATCTCCGAATGCTGTAAGATTATCCTATTATCTTGATAAAACTTCTGAACACCGCTATCTGGGTCATAAAATAGCCGCTTCAATTTATCTTCAACAATATCTTTCTCCTTATCCTTCGCAAAAGACATTTAAAATGTAAGAATTGGACGCTTTACCTCTTCGTTATCCTTGACAATGTTCATATTATTAGATATCAAAAACTATCTGTGTATTGTAAAATTTAATTAATTTCGCTTCGAATCAAAAGAAATCATTAGTTTGTGTTTTTTTTTTTGGTTACAAAACTCAGGGAGGATGAGTCAACGATATCTTACATTATAAGGTCTCGAGGATTTTGAAGCCTCCAATCCGAAGCAACTTCTGATAATCATATCAATTGAAGTAATGTTATTGCATGGCTATTTTCGAGAGGCTCGGCCCTTTTAGTCATCAACATAAAGCGTTAATTCACTCCAGTTGCTTGACGAATAGTCCACTTGAGGCACCAAGTCAGTTATTTTCAACCAAAACGAAACTCAAATACTCAGAGTTGGCGACAAGTTCAATCGATTCTAATAAAATTAACTTCTTTTTATCGGTAAAAGATAAGTTTTCAAAATAAAATCGATCTAAAAAGAAATTAATTCAAAGCTCAAGGAGGGATTCAAAATGACACAGTACAAGGAGTGCGAGAACTTAATACAGTCTCTGCTCTCTAAACAGTCTCTTAATGCTTATGTAGCGCAATTCCCATCAAAATATGACCTTAACTCTACTTAATCTTCAAAGGATCAGACTCAGCAGGAACAGTTACAAGGCTATCTCGCAAATTTTAAAGAATATGAGCTCAAGAATCTGATGTAAGCCAAAAAGAGAATCAAACAACATCAACTTTGTCATTTAGCACATTTATCAATAAGTTCGTGGCATCCGGCGAGTTCGAAAATCAGCTTGCCACTAAACTCTTGGATGAAATCAAGCCGTACTTGGTAATTGCAACATTCAATGTCAAAGTAAACAATAGTCTTGTTAGGAAATCAAAAAGTTGGGCTCAAACCGCAAAGCACCTCCTCCATTCATCGAGATACCAGTATCTAATAAGTAAGGATTACTGCATCTAGCTCCTATAATTATTTATGTAATCAACCAGCGCTTCTTTTGAACATCCGCAATCGACTAAGAGAACAGATCGTGACCAAAAATTGGAAGGCGCAGTTTATTTAGCCGAAATTCTTGATCAAAAAATTTCAGAAACTCTTCTCTCTACCATTTTCCTCCTCCAACGTCACACCCTTCAGACCAAATACACTCACAGCCAGAAAATAGCAAAGGCTCTCACTGTGCTAGATGACGTGTTTGACCTTACAAGGACAACTTCAGCCTATTTCCAGCGATGGAAAAGCAACGTGTCTTTTAATGCAGCGTCTTTGAGACTTTTCATGGCTAAACTCCCCACAAAACCAGTTAAGATCACAGAAATCCCTGCTCCCATGGACGAAGTGTTCCAGGCAACAGACAGATTGGCAGCAAAATCCTACAAATGTCATATCTTTGTAACGAAATTGCGACGACTAATCCAATTACGTATGCTCCAAGCTTTGTTGCAGTTACGTATCCAGAGTGAGAATATCCGCACCAGAGAGAAGCTTAGAGTCGTTATCTTAAAGTACCTTAGCAAAACTGCTGAGAAATCAGCAATGCAAAGGCTCTCTAACAGCTTTCATCACTGGAAGCATGCATGCTTGACCAAACCCTTGGATAAGAATGCCATTACTTCTGAAAGATTGAAAGGACGATTACTAAAAATGTTTTTAATGAACATCCAGCCAACAATTTCCTTGTCGCGGTCGTTCCTCCGCTGGAAGATTAAAGCGGACGGCAGGCCGATTAGAGAAGCAGTAGCGAAGTTATCGTTGCATTCTCGTATAAGTACTCAAACAGCGTTATGGAGGCTGAAATCGGTGATTTCGAAAAAGAAACTTGAAGAAGCAAGGCAACGGAGACTAGAAAATATGCTTCGAGCAGGAAGGTTATTCAGCGGACTAGTTTCACATATAATGAAAGCCAATACAGAGTATGCTTTCAACTTGATGAAGAATCGATGGAGACGACAAGTGTTGATTCACAGGACTCTCGCGCAACTTCAGAAATCAGTATTGAAAAGCCTTCGAGTTGCGTTTAGGAGATGGAAAAGCAAACAAACAGAGCAGAAAGATGCAATTGCGAAGAAAACCGTGCTGAATCTCGTGATTACAGGAGGGAATAGAATGCAGAGTGCGTTTGAGAAATGGAAACTGGAAACGATAGTGAAAAAATTCTTTAAATTGAAGAGAGTGGAGCTGGGCGCCATCCGATTACAATCTTTTACTAAGGTCATGACCTTACTGTTTAAAAAGAAAGCAATGGCTGCGTTTCGAGACATTTATAGAGCTGAAAAGGAGAAAGAACGAAAAGAAGAGATTAAATTGGCGAAAAATATCCATGGCATGATCCTCTTGGACCTTTTGATGAAGAAGAAAATGGCTATGAATATAAGAAGCTCATTTGCTAGTCTTCGTATAGCTGCAACTGCGAACAAACGGAATAAGATAAAGGCATTGCTTTGTCTAATTTTCCATGGAAGCGGGCTAATGAAGAGCGCAATGGATAGATGGAGATTGAATTGCAAGCTCTTGGAAGCTAATGAGAAGTCTAAGGGAGCGACGATTCTTTTCAGCACGTTAAGCGATCATTTACGTACAGTGTTTACAGGGTTTACAATTAAGAGGGATAAATCTGCCAGAGCCACAGCAATCAAGTATGACTTATTTATTTTATTAGATTGTAAATTGAAATTTGTTTGTGCTTTATCAAGGTTATTGGCACTTGCGACTAACTCACGGTTGCGGGAGAGCTTTTACCGCTGGCGAACTAATTCAAAAATTAAGCAGGCAGCTCAAAATCAGACGAGGTAAAAATAGAGTTCAAGTTAATATATCTTAATATTGTCTGAAAGAACTGAGCAGGGATACCAGCTGCTGACGATATTTAAAAGTTTAATAACAACGAGACTGAAAGATGCTTTATTGAGGCTTAAAACACATGCGGGTTCTAAGGAAAAAGCACGTATAAAGCTTGGATTTGCGCTGGCAATGGGAGGTTCAACCACTTTAAGAACGGCCTTCAAAATTTGGCAACTTCACTCACAATCTCGCAAGCAAAGCGAAGCAATTGCTGCAGCTCAGAATCTGTTCGATACCATTCTTTCAGTTCGTCGTCAGCAGGCAAGACTCATCTTCCTTACAGCCAAGGAGCAAACTAAGAACACGAAGAAAAGCTTGAAGTAAAAATAGCTTATTATGAAGCTATATCACTGCAAAAAAAATTGTGTTAGGTTGATTTTCACGAACTTGACGAACGTACAGCGAGAAGCGTTTTATCAATGGGCTGCCGCTTCAAGCCACAAGGCTCTTGCAAGCGTCCAACAGCAGGAGAGAGTTCGACAAGGCGGGCAAAAAATTGTTTATGGTTTCCAAGGCTTGATCCGCAGAAGAGTAAAAGAAGGATTTGACCGGATCCGTAGATTAGTTCTTGCACGAAAGCTGTTGCTAAGCGTTCTTGGACGTCTGAATGCCGAGATTTTCAACAGAAAGCAAATTTGTTTTGAAAGATGGAAATATCTCCGCGCTGACAAGCAAATCGAAAAGCAGCGTTCATTCTTCCTTGCATTGAATGCTATCTCACGCGCTCATAAGCAATATGCATTTAGAAAGCTCTACAGTCACCATCTACAGCAAAGAGCCAGTCTCAAAAAGATTTTTGCAACTATGGAACACGCAGCTCGGCATAACATCAGACTATCCTTTAACATTTGGGCTCATCGTCAAACGGAGCGTTTAGCAATTGATCAATATAAAGCTATGAGGGAGTTCTTTGAGGTATCATCTACGCTACTGGCATCAAACACTGCCGTTCTATTCCAGCCTATAAATATGAAACAAAAGAGACAGGCTGCTCTTAAGTACATTTAGATCCTTTGATTCTCTTTCTTACTGTTACTGTGTCTAGTTTACTGAACCTCAATGCGAAAGATTTTCTCAGATCAGCGCTGTATCGATGGAGAATCCAGACCTTGGAAAAAGCAAATCATGAAATTCTGACTAAGAAGCTACAGGAGCAAACCATAGAAAAACTTAATAAGATGTTCATTTTCCACTCAACCGCAGGCTTAAGATACTATTTCCTGAAATGGAGGAGTCAAATTGACCGCGCTACCTTAGTGAAACGATTTTTCAATCGCTTAATATTAGTAAATTCAAGCTTGACCTATCAGGCGTTCAGAAAGTGGGCTCAATACGCTAAGAGGACGAAGCTCTCTCAAGCTTCAGGCGGAACTAGGCTTGATCAGATCCTCAAATCGCTCTATCTCAGAACGGTTCGAGATGCATTCGAGCGGTTCAAAGAAAATCAATTTACAGCAGCTGAGCTAAGAAAGCATACCCTTCAAAAAATTGTGGCTATTACTCAAGATAAGACGAAAAGGTACTTTACCGTGTGGGCTAGGAACACCGAGAATCTCAAATATATTGAGGGATGTAAAAAACTCATCAGATTCATGGAAGTCACGACAGATGTTGCTCGATTGAACTTCAGCGGGCTCTTTCAGCCTGCTTTGTTTGCAAAAGAGAAAAAAGCACAGACTGTGAGGTAACAATGTTATTATTGCTTTGAATTTTTGTAATTGAAATATAATTTTTTTTTCTCAAGGCGATTAGTATCGGTTTCTTCTGGAAAATTGTATCAGGCATTCGTGCAATGGCGTGCCCAGGCAAAACGGTTATCTACTAAACAGCTGGAAATACAAGAAGCGGAACGACAGGCATTAGAGACAATTGCAGAGACGGAAAAGAAAGCGAGGCGAAATCTGATGCAAGAAGCGTTCAATCGAATCAAAGATGAAGCGAGTAAATTTTCCAGCAAAAAGCGAGTCTTCCTTGCTCTTTTCAATGCGTCTCATGGAAAGCTGCATTCAGCGTTTTACCGTTGGAAAAGACTGCTTTCTCTCCCGAGTGTGAAAGAGCAGCAAGCAACAAGTGCGCTTGGACTTAATTTATACAGACTCTATCTCACTGCATTAAGACGAGGATTCGAACCAATGAGAGAACTACATTTCCAGAAACATGAAATAAAAAGAGAGACTATCAGAAGCTTGATCATGTCAATGACGGGCAAGCAAAAGGAGTTATTTAATCGCTGGCGAAGATACTCAAGATTCGCGAAGCATCTCGAAGCATGCCGCGTGACGCTCAAGTTTTTTGATGTAGTAAAATTCGTCGGAAGTAATAACTTCGCTTGCATCGTTGCTCCCGATCACCGACGGTTACAGAAAGCTGAAACTATCAGGTAATGACGGCTGTCTTTAATTATTTATTAAATAATCCACTTTCGGTCATAGGAAATTGTTTTTAGTTGCAGAGTCCAATTTAGCTGATGCTTTTGCCCAATGGAGATACTTCGCCCACCTTAAACAAGTCGATGAGAAAATAAACAATGACAAAATCATCCAAGGCGTTTTTTCTCTGAGCAGAATTTTACAGGAACTAACACGCCATCGTCAACAAGAAGCCTTCTTGGCTTTAATTCGTAATATGAAGGAACAAGCAGGGAAGAAAAGAGCACTATTGGGAATATTCAGAGCTTCCCACGGAAGACTCTATGAGGCTTTTCGAAAATGGAGAGAATCTACGATCTCTGAGCACAAAGAGAAGATGAAATCCACAAATGCCCTTGAATTTGTATTGAAGACGATTTTAAAACGAAAAGTCCAAGAAGCATTTGATGAGTTAAAAGAATTATGGGAAGAAACTCTCGGAAAGAAACAGCAGGCAATGAAGAGACTCGTCTATATGACGACAGCAAGGCAACAGTCTTTACTGAACAAATGGATTGAGGTTACAAGAGCTGAAAGAAGCGCACAACTTTGCAGAGGAGCAATCGACTTTTTCGGTGTTATTAACAGAGTTTTTCACTACAACCTCGATGTGATTGTGCAGAAGGACTACCGAATGGCCAAAAAGCGGAGGGTTTTACAGCTCTTGGACCTTCGTACTAAGAATTTGCTTCGACAGGCTTTACAGCGCTGGTTCACAGCGGGTAAAACCCAAGAATTGGTCCTCAGCGCACAAAATACTGAGCATGCACGCAATTTCGATGAACTCGTTCAGCTTACTAATAAATTGCAACGAAAGTCGTTGCAAGAAGCTTTCAATTTGCTAAAAAGGCGATTAACTGCATTTAAATCTCGGCAAAGAGTTATTAAACTGCTTGTTCGAAGAAAATCCAACCAAATGTATGAAGCGTTTTTGAGATGGAAAAGTCTTCCGAGCACTCGAGTCATCCGACGGAATTATAAATTTGGACAATTCTGCTATCATCTTGAAAGATTTAGGGACCTCCTCCTCAGAGACGGTTTCAACGCGCTCAGAGAACAGTGGGATGAAGGCCAGCTTGCTAAACAGAATACTATTAGGAGAATACTTATATCTGCACTGGACTCAAGACATCAAGCATTTAAAACTTGGAAGCTTAATACTATGATGCTGAAATTGAACGAGAAGCACAGGCATGCCACAAACCTTTTTGCACTGCTGCAAGACTCGTACTCCCAGAATGCGCATCTCATCCTCGCTCGTGATCTCATCAAAACAAAACGTTTCTTGGCCACAAAGAAACTCGCTTTATACTTCAGAAATCGACTTCGAGAGGCCTTTATCAAATGGCATAACAACTCCCACGCTAAGCGCCTTCTCCAGCAAGTGCTTACAGAAAAAAGTAAGCAGCATTTTCACAAAGTTTTTGCGTATGGGGAGAGAAGGATCAAGGACCTGTTGCGTGAAGGCTTCAATGCACTTCAGGCTAATATGAAAGAAAAAGATATGATGAAGCGGTTCATACTCGCATTATCTAAAACGAAATTCGGAAGACTTCATTTCGCTTTCAATAAATGGCGCTCGTTGCCGAAGCTTGACTACACGAGCCATAAGACAGGCAGCCGATTGATTGTATCACTTAGGTCATTGATACTCAAACGCTTGAGGGCTGTATTTGAGGAGCTAAAAGAAGAATGGCATCGAGCCGCGAATATCAAAGTCAATGCGATTCGGATAATTATCGATGTAACCAAGGACCGGCAACGGTTTGCCTTTGAAAGATGGGCAACAAACGCAAGAATACTGACACAAGCGGACCTATGCGGCAAAGTTATCTCTCTTTTTGAAACGCTTAACCAAGCCGTTCAGTGTAACACTTTGCCAATCTACCAAGCGACCCAAAATGCGATGAAAAAACAGACAGCGACAAGGCTTCTGGTTACTGCCATGCAAAGTAAGTTGTATGAGGCGTTTTTGATCTGGCATGGTATGTCTGAAAAAGCTCAATTACAGGAAAAGGTAGACCAGAAGGTGAACCAAGATAGATTCCAAGCGATTCTCGACCCATACACGAAAATTCTTCATCGTCATAAGCGCGAAGCGTTTGACACGCTAGTAGCTGACTGGAAAAACTGGAGAGCTAAACGCGCTGCCCTTATTCAGTTGTTTGATGCGCAGATCCAAAGAATGCATCTCTCGTTTGCTAAATGGAAACTCGTTCCACCCAAAGAAACTTACCACCAGCAAATATCAGCCGATCATCTGGAGGACAAATTGGTAGAATTGAGATTTAATCATTTAAGATGGGCTTTCAATAATCTTCGTGCTGAGTACTCTCAAAAGAAAGAAGCTAGAGAAAAAGCGCTCAATAGGCTTGCGGTTTACGCGGAAGATAATTTCAGGTTTGCCTTTATCCTCTGGCGTCAGTCTGCCCAATTTCAGTCAGAGATTGCTCGGAGAAAGGCAACATATGCGATATTTAAAAACGCTTTCAACGTTCAAGTTACAAACGCTCACCCTGTGCTCACGAAAGAGGCCGTTTCCACCCTCAATCTCAGAGGATACCTCCTCGGCTCTTTGTTTAACCGTCTGCTTGTCAGGAGAATATCGCAAGCGTTTCAGCAGCTCAGACTCCAACACCAGGAATATGCTGAGAAACGATTACGCGTTTTCTATCGAATGAAAACTGCTCAAAATGACAGTCTCTTTATTGCATTTTGTACCTGGAGACGAACTACCTTGTATTTGAAACAAACACAAGAGAAACATGCGAGAGTAAATTTGTTCGATGCCTTACAAGACGTGCTCAAGAACCACATGAATGATATCTGCAAAGTCGATAAATTTGACTATGGACGGAAGATTGCACTGAAGCAATTGTACACGAATTGGGCGACGCGACAAGCAGCTTTGTTCAATCGTTGGAAAGATTATGTTGAGCGACAAAAGCTTCTCGAGAAGGCCATCACCTTTGGAAAAGTGGTAATCGCTTGTGAGAATAAGAAAAGACATGTCCTTCAAGAAGCCCTCCAGCGTTGGAAAGAGAAAGGCCAGCTTGACTCATTTGTCCAAGGGCAGATACAGAGCACTGATTTCTTACAGTTTTCAGAGAAGTGCAATCAAGGATTAAACGTTTTGACTCATATATACAAAAAGCGGCTAATAGTGGCCTTCTTAAAGCTGCTTTCAGGTCCTACCTGGAAAAGCTACTTAAATTATCCATTCTTACAGATAGAAGCAAAACTACGTCGTCAGCTTGCATCAGGATTCAGAGCACTGTCTTCAAGCGCAAATGTTCATTTGGTCGACAAAAAAGTCCGAGACACTATCAGTCTCTACACTAGACTCGATTACATCGTGAAGGTGCGCCTGGCGAACGCTTTCTTAGATCTCAAGCAACTCAAAGCGTCACGAAAGGTTCTTTTGTTAGGATTCAGACACTTTAATAACCGGCTCAGGGACATCTTCAGGAGGTGGCAATTAGCCTGTAACAAGAAACGAGAAGAAGAACTTCGACAGAAAGCGATAGCCTCTGAAGAAGCCTCGGTCTTCAGACACCAAATAAACGTATTATCAGACGTGCTCGCCAAGTTGGCGAGAGAAAAATATAATGAGGGCTGGAGAGCGCTTCTGAACAATAAGCGCCGAATGCAATTAATGCATCTTTGTTTTAGTCGAATGGGAGAAACTGCCAAGAACAAAATGATGCTAGCTTTCGAAATTTGGCATGGAATGAGCAACCAACTCCTGATTAAGAAATTCTATGACCTCATCGTCCTCGAAAAGTCATTGATGAATTATTCTTCTGGGCTTAAGCTCACAGCTTTCCATAAAATCCGGTCGATGGCAATCATTGACTACCAAAAATCGTACGTCACGGCCTTGTGGAAGTGGAAGTTGAGTAATACCGAGGCTAGATTCTACACACGACAAAAAGTATTCCAGATGAGAGCCAGGGCGCTCTGGCAGATATACGCTACGCTAGATTTTGTGCTGAAGAACCAAATGCGATGGAGCTTCCTGCGAATTTTTGCAAAGAGACAAGATCATAAAGATCCGATTTCGAAAATGAAATTTTTAGCTTTGATTTTGAAAGTTCAAGCGAGCAAGAGGCTTTGGCAGTTTAGGTGCCAGAAGAACGAAAGGGCGATTGAGCAGGTATCGAATGAAGTTCAAACTGCGCAAACTGCAGCGAAAGCAGCGAAGATCGCGATACTGTTTGAGAACAGAGCATTGATTCGAGCAATGAGGATCTGGCAGGATGTGGTTCGAGAGGAGAAGCGAATTGATGAGAGAGCGGCAATCGTCGCGAAAGGACGTGAGCAAAAATCAAAAATGAATCTAATTTCAGAGATGAAGAGTCTCCTTATTGAAGCTGAGAAACAAAACAGAAAACGGATCCGACTGGGCCAGATTGCCCATTTGCTCATGCATATTGATTTTAGGAACGTCGGATGGGCATTCGGGCAACTGAAGCAACATCAGCACACGTGTAACCGCCAACGAGTCGCTCTTCATGTTTTGCAACGTCATTCCTTGAAGAGTGGAGTACGAGATGCATTTAACCACTGGCACAACCTCTGCCTGTTTGGTCATCATTTCGATAAAGCGAGATTTGTTAATATGCTTAAGAATCTCGAAAAAAATCATCGGTTTGCTCTCAAGCAAGCCGTAGATTTCTGGAGAAAGGGAAATATCAGGCGAAGCACCGATTACTTCAATGCTGTTATGACGAAATACGTCGCTCGAAATAAAAAAGCAGGTTTCCTAGCGATCGTTCATGCCTGCGCTCTTTCAAAGCAACGAGACAAAATCAAAGCTATTAACCGCTTGATCGAATTGAACAGAATTTTCGAACATGCGCAACGGTACAATGCACTGATGACATGGAGAAATCACGCCAAATCAATTAACCCTTGGTTCAAGAGATCACTCGAACGATTGACGCTGGGCTCGAAAATCAATGTTCAAATCGCATATTGGAGATTGAAATACTCCGTAAATGTCGAAGGAGCTCACATGTCTCAACTTAAGATCATAAAAGCAAAGAAGATATTCTATTTCGCTAAGAAATTCTATGATCTGACTCTTGCTCGAGCCTTCTGGATGATTGAAAGAGCAAGCAAGTACGAAGACTTCAGCAGGACTTTCCTCTCTGATGAAATGAGAAACAAGGAAGCACTATTTGCACGAAAAACCAGTTGGGGTATGAATACTGAAGCAAGTTTTGATCGCAGCATGCAGGTGTTGAACTACCAGCAGCCTGGTTCGCCGATGGCTCGAGAGATGCAGGAAAGAGAAAGAGCGCAATTAGATCGCGTGAGACAGGTAACTTTGAAGATGATTTTGAATAAATACGACGCAAACAAATTCGATGCTCGAACTCGCAAGGTTGAGGCGTTCCGCCACTGGAAGCTATTCACAGCCAGTGGGGGCAAGAACTTGCTACTGTCTCTTGGAAACGCGATGAATCCTCAAGAGATTGCGATGATTGCTAAACATGGTGCAATCGATTTGCTAGCCGAGAGACTAGGAGTGTTGATCCTGAGGGAGAAGAAGAAAGCCTTTGACACGATCTTGGAAGAAGTTGAAATGGTAAGCAGAATGCTTTTTAGGTTATATAGTATTAATATTATTGTTGTTAGGATCAGCAGGGAGTGGTGGATGATGACTATGAAAAAGCCGTGCTCATTGAGAAGAACAATGAGCTCTATGAAGCTTATCTGCAGAAACAGAAAGACCTGGATCACGCGTTCGCGAAGCTCTCAAGTCTCAATACAAAATTGAATACGATGATAGCTACAAAACTATTTAAGATACTGGATAAATACCGCCTTTTGACTTTACTTGAAAGCTTCCACAAGATCCAACTCAGCGCTATTGAAGCCTCGAAGCTTTCGATTAATTAGATGGAGGTATTTTGAAGAATATATAGTACAGCTGCTTCAATAACAAACTTCTCTATATTTTTTTTGATAATTTGACTAGCTGTATGAAACTAGACATTATGAATACATGAGTTTAAAACTATAGAGAGAGAACAACAAAAGCAAAAAAACAACTAAATTGATAGTAAAGTCTACAAAAAGACCAAACGGCTGCTTTATTCAAGCATTCGGGTCCAATGGGTTCGAAAAGATGTAGTTTGTTATCGTGGCGTTGCAGATAAGGCATTTCATCTTCCCGGCTTCGAGACATTGATGGCAACTCGCTGCGTGTCCACAGGGCATCAATACCTACCATTGATTAATTATTACGATATTACTAATGTTTAGATTACACAATCGATTATGTTTTTTCCACATGCAAGGCAGTAATCCACATCAGTCGAAACCTGCATCGTGTTTGCTGTAAGTAGTTTGAAATGCTCGTTTTGATTCTCACCGAGCTTGGTTACAGCTGCTGTGCTCGTTACCTTCCATTTCGGATTCTGTTTGACCTTTGGGTTAATTTTCTCAATGTTAATTTCACCAAGCACCTCCTCTATGTGAAAAAAAGATTAAAATTAATAGCAATTTTTTTTTGGAGTTTCAAATACTTTTAGCCTGGAGTATATATTTGTCCTTGTTCTCAATAAGAACTCGAGTAGCTTCCAGATAATGCTTTGATCTCTTAGCTCTCTCTTCCGCCTCGAAGAGTTTTTGACTATCAATGATATATTCTCTCTTTTTGATTTTTTTCTTCATGGCTTCATCATTCTCAGGACGTGACCGATTCGCACTCACGTCCCCTTCCAATGGAATCTCAACGATGTTGATTTCGCTTTGCTTGTTTTTTTGGTTCATATTTGCAATCTCGATTACCAAGTTCACATCAGGAGCGGGCAAACCATCAATAATTTGCTTCACGACCGCGGGATCGAATTCCAACTTGAGCAGTTTATTATAGAATTGCTCCTTCTTTTGAATTAATATCTCTGGTATTTTCTTTTCCAAGGGTCGGTTTCGCTGTTGAATGAATTCTTGGTTTGTGATCTTCCGAGCTTTTCCAGTCGAGTTAGGTTCGACGCCTTTATCTTTAAAGTACTTCAAGAACTATATGTATTATAATGGATTAAGGTTATTCTCAAAGGTCACGTATGAATAAAGAAGCACCTGTTTTGGAAGCTTTGCAAGCACTTCTCTAGCTATCGCTTTTTGGTCATTGCAGAACTTTCTAAAAGGAACGAAGTGCGTGATTGAACGCTTTGCTTGCATGTTTAAATTTTTCGAAAACAAGAGATCATCACCAGGATCCAGCCTAGAAGTTGCGTTAGCTTGCTCCACTATATATATTCTGATTACATCTTAACTGTAGAAAACTCCTCGTCACCCAGCCCAACGATTATGAAGGATATTGGTAAATAACTTGCCTTCACAAGCTCTGCGATAGTATTATCTACATCGTTGATATTGCCGTCAGTAAAGATCACGACTACGTAGTATTTTTGACTAAAGAGAAAATGCAAATTAAGTAATCTCCCAAAAAGAGAACTACTTTTCTGAGGTGACTTCTGAAGAAGAGGCCAGTTCTGCTCCCATTTTGACTATCTCAGCGAAAATGGAGGGACCGTGGAATTTAAACGATCCGACAGTCTCTTTATAAGCTATATAAAATGGTAATTAAGTTGGGATCAATCGAATGAAATTTTTACTTTGGATGACTTCATCGAGTGTATACACTTCAGGGTCAAAGAAATTTCCATTCATTGCAAAGCAATGTGACACCACATTTTGATACGGCGGTAATTTGGCCCCAAAACCGTAGAGCGGATACCGATTATCATGATCATAATATTGCAAAATTCCACCCACTGTGCGTATAGCCTTCGCATATTCGCTCTCTTCACTTCTTTCGTCGTCGAAGTAATGCAATGAGTTACGGTCTCTCATATCTCGGTTTGAGTTCGTGAAGTCAACACACATCATCAGCGAAATTTGTGCTCCTCCAAAAACATAGCTCAGGAAGGAGTGACGTGGAATCTTTCGCGCTTCCACCAATAATTCGCCCATTATCATTCCATTCTTCATCACCTTGTAATATTTTCCTGACTGGATCAAAAAAACCGAGAGAATGTTCTCCATCTCCCCAATGGGACTTGTTTGACCATTTTTGGCAACCTCAAATACCTCGAACTTTATGCTAGTTGCATCGTCATACACTCTATTGGCATTCACAGAAAATGCATTCCATTCCAGACTTTTCTTTACGGCTTGCTTCGGCTCCGACAAATAAAATGGGAAAACTTGGCGCTTGGAGTCCATAGCACTTGCTCGGAAACTAATCTCGCCCTTTGCTCGAAAACCCTTTGCACTCACATAAAAATTAATCTTGCTGGTTCCTTGTTCGTATTCCGAGGCTCTAACTGTCACTTCTCCTGAGTTCTTTTTCCTTTTCCTAAAATTTGATGTGAGGCATAAATTCACGTTATTCATATTTTTCACTTCTTCGAAATAATGGGTCTGGTCGTTGATTGGCCTGGAGACAGAACAATTTCATGAAGAGACACCTCTGCAAGGCCGATTGGATCTTGTTTGGCAAGGTTATCGATATCTTTGAAGTCATCGATATCCCAAACGTCAAATTTCAGCTGCATTAGGCATTAGTGGACTAGTATATAATGCTATTTCTTACTGTTTGTTTCTTTTCAGGATTGTATGCAACAACAAAAGTTTTCGCGAACTTTGGATTCACGGTATCTTGAATGCATTCGGTCCTTCCTAGTTTTATTGTGTTTCCACTAAAGGGGAGAGATGCTCAAGATGATGGGAAGTTAGAAAATAGATACTCTTGCTCCATGTAAACGATGACCATTGGATCAGATAAAGAAAATGCGTCCATTTTCGGAAGATCTTTGCAAGAAATGAAGAGTTCCAGCGTTGTTGTATAATCTTCTTTCTGAATAGCAATTGCAAGGTTAGCGGCGTCATGAACGTCCTCGTCATACTTATCTTGACCTGTGTTATCTACCAAATTAATACAGCGAGAGTAAGACTACTACTGTGAGTGAAGTAATTCAACCTAATAGTTCAGTAGTCATTGCGTGAATGGGCTTTTTTCGCTTTGCTATAATTGCACCCATTTCGATGTTGTGGCTGATGACTTTGTTCTTTTTTTATGTTACTTTATTATTGCAACTCCAGAAATCAAATTATTGAGAACTTTTAGGCAGAAGAATATTGAAATTCTGAGTGCTATTGCACTTTAGATGTAAAATGTCAACAGACAGACTTATCGATTTGATGATACTATTCAGGCATTATTCTTTGAAAAACAATACTACCGAGAGTGGTGTATGAAATATAGCAATTTTTTGTTAAATTACGAAAGGAATTGTAACGTTATTCAATTAATTTTCTATTGCCATTTCTATTCTCTTGGCAGTACAGTTAATCGCCTTGGAAATCTAATCGGTGTGCAGGGAATTACTTGCATTTCACATGAAGCAATTCTTGCCATCAATGTAAGCTTTCCGAAATATAAATAGCCAACTGCTATCCAAATAACCCACATGAAAATGAATAGAATGCATTATTGAATTTCCCTTACTTCCCTAGCGTTTGTTTGCCCACCATATTTCAAACAAATACGTATTTGCTTTCGATCTATCTAATTTGTTAGGCAGCATGAAATTTCCTTTTTAAGTATAGTTCTCGTTACTAGTATCCACTCCGAAGCCAAATCCACAAGTCGTTGTTTCTATGTTGAGTCTGAAGCAGCCTCTGAACTTCGTTTTAAGATTGCAACTGAATCAAAATATTTAGAAAAAGAAGAAATTTCTTTAAGTATCAATTTAAAACTATTGTAATAAACCCACCCCTTAAATAAGGATCTTGCCATTGGACAGCACCAGAATACCTCTAGTTAAATTAATCATGCTCCTCTAAAACAGCTAAATCTTTAATTTTGCTCCATTCTTGAATTAATCTTGTGTTTCCAGAGCACTGGAGCCTTTATTTCCAATTTTTTACGTAAGCTGGTGTAATTTCATGATATGAAACATCATAAGATGCCTCTACTTATTAAGAACTGTATTCTGAATCCTTTAAAGACAGCAGTTCTGTGTCAGTATCCCCTTTCCAGTAGATAGAGCCGCTCAATCAACTAAATGAAGGGGGTTGCTGAATACTGAATCACTTGGTTCAAAACCTTGAAAAAGGAATTTAATTAATCGAAGTATCACTGCTAAGTTCTTTTAAAGTCCAGCCGCAATTAAATTTATTAAAATCTAAAAAGAGATGGCATATTTCGTAAAACAACTTCCCAAAATCCAAAAAAACATCCTGAGCTACTGCTCGATCGAGTCTCTCCTCCAGCGTAGCTCCTTCAAGCCATACAGCCTCTCATATACTCCTAAATACTATTTTTCCGCTAACAGCGAAAATGAATCCGCTTCTGGAAAAGTATACCCAACTGACTGCGAGACCTCATATTAACCCTATTTCCTCAGAAAAATGCCAACGATAGCAATGGAGGCTTGTGTTTCAAAGCAGTTGACCCAGAAGTCAGCAAACAAAACGCTCAGACTTTCTTCATGAGATGCCAAGAAAAGCTTAAAGTAGAAGAAATTCAAGATCTCGTCCAGAGGATCAGAACTACTAAAGAAAAAGCCCTCTGGAGCGCAAACAGAACCCTTACTAAAACACAAGAGAAAGCGTTTTTGAGCTCCTGCCAGTCTCTCTTTAGGAAATGTAACATATTCCAAAATAAACATCTCGATTCTAATCTCTTTGAATTCAACAGGTGGTGCCCAAGAGTTGATGGACTATCTGGTTAATACATCACTCCAGGACCTAGACACCAGGCTTTTGAACTCTACTCTTCACGACTTCGACAATGAAACCGAAATCAAGGACAAGATGGAGAAATTTTATCTAATTTCCAAAACACTTCAGCCAGATTCCAATTATCTTTTTGGAGAGGATCTGCGAGTAAGACTTTAATTCTCTAGTGCCCTTGCTAATGTTTTCGCGGCGACAGGGTGAGTATGATCATTCAATGAGTCGTGGTGCTGAAACACTCGAATTGAAGACGATCGAGAAAGTCAGCAAGTTAGGAATTCCAGGAGGTCTGCGCAAGAAGAAGCACAATACGACTAAACAACAGAATCTCGACGATGAATTTAACCAAAGTATTAGTTTGGAGCTTGGACTCGAGGATCCAGAAACCAAAATTATCATTGATCAATTCGATGAAAACGAGATAAAGAAGACTCCAAAGTTACGCGTCGGCGATTTTGAAGAAAACGTCGACTATTTTGCGAAAAGTTCCATGGAGCATTTGTTCGTGGAAAACCCAGCTGATTACGCTCCTGCTCCTAAAGTGTCTAGAAAAACGCCTTTGAACTATCCACTCGAATCAGAAGTTGAGGAAGTGCTTTTGAAGGGACTTCAAGTATTATTATCAACTAAGAATACGAGTTTTAACATTGATTTGTAGGACAAAACTGAGATGTTGGCGATCCATCAAAAAGGTTTTGAGAAACGCGAGATTGAAAAAACCAACTGGGTAATTCAAGGGTTAGCTTGCGTTTTAGTTAAAGCTGTCTGTTAGGTGTATCTCTACGGCTTGCCTTACCATATTGAGAACCCCGATGCTTACAAAGAGGCTATTGAGCAGGCTTTTGGAAGAAAGATTGGCAGAATTCAACAGATTGAAATATTTAGTTTCAAGGACTACCTGGATATCTCTGAAAGAGAGACCAAGATCAAATCTTTCGACAACTTGAAGGATTTGTTCACTCCAAAGAACGCAGCTGAAAATACAGCTGATCTTGCAACCACTTCAACTGAAGTCAATGTCGATTTGGAGAACTACCTCGAAGATCACGAGGTAGACCCAACCGTGAAGGAGAAGGCAACGAAAAAGCTTGAGAAAACTGCCAAAATTTTAAAGAAAATGAAGGAAAAGGATGATAGAAGACTTGATAGAAGTTACGCATTGATTGAATTTAGCTCCTATGAAGAGAAACAAAAGGCCTTAACTGAAGACATGAGAGTCTTTGGAATCCTGGTGAAAGGAAAACTATGCAATGTTGACGACGCGGATTATAAACTGACCTTGACATGCTACAACGTGCATTGGGGATCTTATTTGAAAGATTTTTGCGCGAAGATTAATCAAGTGTTCGAAGAAAATAACATGGCAGGTATTTGTACTGTTTTAAAACATTTTCTAATCATTTGATGTAGACCTTATGATGACCATCCCTGAAGGCTACGAGCAAAAGATTTTAACGAGATTTTTCGTGTTTTTGAGGTTTAAGAGCTTCGAAAACACTGTTCGTGCGATGAGCGTGCTAGAAAACGTGGAATTTAATGTAATTCATTGATTTCATGTGATTGATGATTAATTTGGCTATGCATTATTAGAGACGACAGCTTAGAGTGTCACATTTCTACGGCAGTCTGCGCTCACATGCTGGATCAGTATTTGAGGTATTGGATCATGATGATGTGCTCGGAAGAATCAAACAAAAACGAGACGAAGAAAGACAGAAACTGCAACTTCCAGGTGATGATCATGAGCTCGATGATAGCCCAGCTTTCCTTGTGGAGGAAAATGAACTCGAACCTGATCCAGAACTCGATTATTCACAAGAGGTGAACCTAAAGAGAGATCTCGCGTTTGGTGGAGACCATCACGATGAAGAGGGATTTTCTGATTTTGAAGGCGATAAATTCGAGTTGAATGGGTTAAACTCATTTTCAACAAAATTCACTCGATTCTAAGCTTGCAGGAAGTTTGACAGACTTGGCATATATTGACACTTTTAGCGTATTAAAAGCTATTTTCTTTAGTCTGAATTCATACAATAACTGGCCTTTTTGAATTCTTTATTTCTAGTAACGTTATATGTATTTGATTTCCAGATGACGTTTATATAAATCAGTTGATACATATATTTCACAACCCTGAGTATTTTGTTGTTATTGCATTGATACTCATTCATTCAAAAATAGGAAGAAAAGAAAAGGAGTTTTTTACTAACTTTCCTTTAGAGTTAGAAAGCACACTCATAATTCGAGGCCTAGATCGCAACCTACGTTTGTTTTTTTTTTCTCCCCTGGGCTCCTTTACCTTCAGAAAATGAAGTTAGAGCTTTTGTGGATTTTATTAAATGAAACGCATTAATAAAGCACTTGATTTTATTTTTTTTTTTATTGTAGATTATCAATATAGCAGCTAATTTCTATGGAATCCACGAAAAAGAGCAAACCGATTTCGAGTGAAACTCGTTTTCAGTCATATGTTTTGATCGAAATCTGCAAGGATGGAGGAACGAGAATGCAACTAACAGTATCAGACTTAGTGAACAAGATGCAGAAACTGGATCCGAAAGATGATATTAACCTTACCAGAAAACAATATGGCAACTTAGATAAATGCTTGAAGAGTTTCAAGTCACCAGTCTATTTAATAGATGCGATGGTTATTAAGCTCTTGCCTCCAGACGAGATCGCTACTCGCTATGAATCGGGAATAATTACGAAAGAAGCTTATGATCTGTATCTTGAAACGCTCGAAATCAATAAGAAGAAAAACGAAGAGACTGAGAAAATAATGGCCAGATATAGAGGCGAAGCAGTAAATTTCACTGATTTTCATGAACTAACCAATCAATTAATGAATAGTGATACACTATCTGCAGGCAGCACTAGTTGAAGATATCCTCCTGGAGGCTAAGTAGAGGAAGAATTTGTTTTAATCTATGTTAGAGAGAAATATACTTTAATAGAATATATAGTAAATGACAGTTCCGGTTCATAGCTTCTTATCACTGTCGTTTGACCGAAATTAGAAAACTTCATAATAAAAGTTCTTTGCATCATGTTATTCTCTCTCAAAACTTGGCCAAACCGAAAAGTACAAGTACATTGCAGCTAGCTCAACTAGTCTTAGCAGCTATACGCTTTGGAGATTAGAAATTGGTGGCAGAAATTTTTTCTCTATTATTCATCAGCAAAAGGATATAGGAAACATAACATTGCTAATTTCAGTCATCTGAACGAAGTGATCGAGCCCAAGATTAAAATCGCTTCCATTTGTCTCTTTGGAACAATATCCTAAGAACAATACGCGTTTTGTGAACTACGATGAGAATTAGAGGATTGTAATTCACACCATTCAAATTGATGGGAATGATTATCTCTTCGTTTTTCGTTAGCCAGCTACTATCAAAATCCTCCTTCCTAATTGACCGTTCATATACTTTACTATGTACCGATAGTTTTCTCGCTTCAGGCTTAAACTTCATATAGTATGGCTGTTCTAGTTAGTCTGCAACTGTAGCCCGAAAACCTTCACGCCATTCACAAGTCTTGCATCTAACCTGC
>ENA-UOTZ01000092-UOTZ01000092.1-compost-metagenome-genome-assembly--contig:-NODE-92-length-64326-cov-6.833756_pt1 | contig 64326 bp, 41 predicted proteins | sample MGYA00238144_ERZ746983 | MGnify/ENA primary metagenome ERZ746983 (study PRJEB28759, sample SAMN06268863) | compost metagenome | isolation source: single cell | place: USA: California, Emeryville, Joint...
TATTTAGCAACCTTCAAGTCTTTTGTTCTGATATTGTGAACTAATAGTGCTAATCAACTGTACCTCGTGACAGCAAGCAATGGAGTGTTATTTCTTCAATCATATTTTTATATACACCAATTGCAATATATAGATAAATTTCGCATAAATTTCATTATGCTTATGCTTCGAGGCATAACCGCAATATATATATTACTTAAAAAAAATAGCAGAGGCTATCTAACTGTTCGCATTCTCGAACTTAAACTCGCAATTCTTAATTTCGGTTCCATTTTTATTCGTTGCAGTCGCATAAATGTGTGTGCTTCCGAACAAAAGCGTCACCTTCACTGTTTTATCTTCGACGTTTTGGAAGGGTTTTCCAATATCAATACACAGCTCTCCAAGCTGACTCACAGAATCCTCGTCAACGAACTCCACATCCCGAGAGTCAGTGCAGTAGAAAATAATTCTCATCACAGTCTGTTTTGTTCTCACAGGGCAATATGTCTTTGTATGGACTTCATCAGACCCTACAGAGTCACCCTTCCTCACAAAAGGATCGAATACGTCCTCACAAAACTCTTCACCCTCGATAATCACTTTCTTTTCTTCAGGATGTCTTTCAGGGTCGAAGGTTGTCAGTGTATTAATGCCGTAGGTTTTCTTAGCAATTCTTGAAGTAATGGAGCGAGGGTTCAATCCATACATGCAGGCTCCTCTAATTACTGAGATTTGAGGTCTTCTTGGAACCAATATCTAAAGCAAAAGATCAATGAAAACTCGCTCAGTTGAACTAACAGTACCTGAATTTTCTCGGTCTCGAAGCGCTTGATGATCTCATTCTTGAGGAAAGGGCTCTCTGAGAACCCTCCGACCATAAAAATGAAATTGACTTTCTCTTTTTTGGCTTCAACTTGCTCGATTAATTGCTCAACCTATAAATTTTGAAGGAATGAGACTTTTGTATGGTTTGCATGATAATCAACCTTTGTCTTTATATTCTCAATGAGAGGCAAAAAGAAGGAAGTCATGAGCGCAGAAGGTAACTCAACGTTTGCTGATCCTTTGAGCTTCAGAGCATATTCAGGTGGGTTCTTGCTATTATGAGACTGGACCAGCTTTGAGAGCTTGGCAGTAGTGAGCTCCTCGCCAAGATAACTGAATTTTATCATGCAACGCTCTTCTTTTCCACCCTTGAATTTTCTATGATTTCCAAACGTAAGTTTCTACATATCGCTTATTTAAGTGTACCTTTTGAGAATTTCGAAATCGCGTAGAATATCCAATCTCGCCACAGCGTTTCTGATGTAGATTTGGAAGAGTTCAGGACCAAAGAAATCCTTAAGGAAATCTTCGAAGTACAAATCGACATATTTCGAACCCCATTCACACCCACCACTTGATGGAAGCAGCTCTTGGCAAAGTAATCTTTCATGGGGTTCACAGAGAAGCTTATGCACTGTGATATCAACGGTGCCACCTCCGCAGTCCAGCACCATAGCTACGTTGCCTTTTTGCATTTGGTTTCTTACGGTAGGCTCGCTGTCCTCTCGGCATTGGATTGAAGCGCCTTCAGGCTATGAAGAGAAGCAGTTGATAAAGGATTATATTAGAAGAGATATTACCTCAAGGCAAAGGAGGAGGTTTGAAGAGCTTGTGCTGTCGACGATTTTAGCTTCAACAGCAGCCTTTCTCATGAATAACTTGTGTTCTTCGCTCCAGAGCGCAGGCACGGTCAGGACCCAGCGAATCTTAGCAGGCACTACCTTGCCAACTTGTTCTTGGAGTTTTTCTAAAGCTTTCTCTGCGATATATCTGAGAGTCTGAGAGATGATGGGCATCAATGGCATTTCTCTTCCATCGACTGCGCGGGCGTTCGTGTGCATGTGAAGTAAATGGATTTTATACTAAATTAATGGAGGTTATTAAAAAAAGGAGAGTGTAGAGAACGGTGTACCGATTGAAACAGAAGTGCGCTTCCTCCATCATCGATAATCTGTGCGTATTGCTGGATAGCTGAGGCGCCGAATTCCAAGAAATTGCCCTTGTTGTCGAAGAGAATGGCGGTCGTGGTCTTTTGGTCGTCAGAGTCGTCGCAAGGGTTGAAAACCTCGATTCTGGGCTTTCCATCGGCTTCTAAGAATCTTGGAGCAATACCGTAGCTGTGGGTAAAGAAAATGAGCAAAAAAGAAAGAATACAAGAGAAACCCAGATGCTCCAGTTCCGAAATCTATTGCGATAACATGTGTAAAAGCGGAGTCTTCTTTTAAAAGAGCCATTTTGTTTGGGGCTGATTGTTTTGTTTTATTTGATAAAATTGTATAGTTATTTGAAGTTTAAATTTTGAGAAAGAGTTTAAAGCTATCAACATATTTGAATTATCTAACGGTCTCATAAATTGAATTTACATGTGAGATTGGGATATGCTTGTAAACTAATACACGCAGTTACGTAAGAAATGATCAGTATTCTCCTAGCTATTGGCAGAATGTTGCTTGCTTAACTAAGAGTTACTAAAGATTACGAATCCATTCGTCATTGGATCTGGCCAACTCACTATTAAGATTTGAAAAAATAATTAATGATCTATCTATCTTTTAGTCAAATGATATCCGAGGAATTTTGTTTGCCAATAGTATTGGAGTTGCTTAGCAAAATAGAACAGTCAGAAGGAACATGAACTTCTGCAAAGATTGCCGATCAAATATGATGAGAACTTCAATCGCTGTTCAGAGGAATCAGGGGCAGAATCTTAATAAAATTTTGCTAGCAAGCTTGGTAGTGTTGGAACGCTTTCCCTGGTTAAATTTATATCTTTTGAAGGCAGGATAAGAAATTATCACTATCGATTAATGAATATTCTACGGAAACTCTATTCGATTCTTTGCGTTGATACAACAATTTCATTTCCAAATGCAACATAAACCTACTTTTTACTTTGGCTGAATAGGGCCTTGCCTCATATTCGAACAAATTATTATTTGTGTTTCTCTTTAATTATTTTTTTTCGCTAACTTATTCTGAAGTTTGCTCTGAATGAGGCTATTAAAGCTGCGAACTTCTTATCACAATGAGACTATAGTCCTCTCTCATGAAAATAATAAAATCATCTGCGAAGTTAGATCAGAATCGTTTTGTGCTCTAACTTTAGTTCATTTGGCGATATCGTTAGCCAGACCGCACAGCTAAAGCAGCGGAGGCTCAAAGAGGAAATTGCTCTTCGTTCAGGAGATGTTTTGTGAGAGGAGGATGAATATATCAAACATGCCAAAGGTCTTAAAAGTGCTCTCGAGATCTTCTTTGGAAAATTTTAGGGACTTCATGAGGTATTTCATCAGAGGAGCCATTTCTTCTTGTGGGAGATAGCTATCCACCAATTTTATAGAAATTTCCTCCTAAATATAGAAAGCTACTTTGAGCTTTTCAAAATTCAGATCGCATATTTTCTCGAAAAATTGAAAACCGCTACCAGTCAAAACTCTCCAAAAACCAGTAAATGGTTCTGGATTTTCAAGGTCGTTTACAGCTGAAAGCTCTAATTCCTTGAAATAGCAAATGTGCTTGGCATTTCTTTGATTACCATATTGGTTAATTCTTCCTCATCAGAATTAGCTCTTTAGTTTGAAGCTTTGAAGTTTTTAGAAGCAAAAGATCGATACTAAGAATATTAGCGAACAATCCTATAAAAATCTTCACAACCCAATCAATTTCCACCACCAGCTTTGCCGAATCGTTAGTAAGGCTCCTAAGATGCAAAAAATTATCATTTAGACTTTCTCAGATTCATATTTACAAAAAAGTTTCCCACTAAATTCTATTTAGCTATGATTAGTCTCTTAGTCGATTCGATTTTTTTTCATGAGCTCGCTGATGATACGCCTCAAATGTGATGATGAATCATTAACTACAGGCTCTTCTAAGAATTTCAATGTAGAGCATGCTTTTAACTCAGCTAATTTGGTAGGTTGGAGAGTGAATCCCAATAAAAGCCCGTATAGACTTTGCTGAGGTAGTTAAGCCAATTATATTGCTGAAATTCACTCTGAAGAGTTTTCCCCTAAATCTACACTAAATTTTAAATTAAGTTCAGAAAAGTACGCATTTGAAAGAATGTTATTGATCAAAATTTGTAACTTTAAACGGACGCGTAATGATGAATTCATTGAAATCGGACGAAAGCTCGCCTTGACGCAGATAGTCTTCATCGGAAGCAGGTCAAAGCCCCTCATTCAGCCCCAATCGACACTGAACTGAGCGGAATCTAACTTAATTTACGATGATAAATCTCCAAATAAGCATTTTTCTGAATAAAACAGCGCTGAGGCCGATGCCATTGGTTGCCCAAGGCTTGCTGCCTAGCCAATTGAAGCAGATATTTAGGAACTGTTTCTCCTTGAATTAGCATCTTTAACCGTTGTAAAAAGTTCTCGATACTTTCAGTATTTTTTTGTTTAGGAACATGATTTAAAAGAACAACCGGGAATCTTTGCTGGAACACATTACTGAATATTTAAATAGGCAATGAGTTTGGTTCCATAATCAAACCTTAAAATATTTTAATGCAATTTATTACAGCCAATAGCACAAGCTTCTTAAATTCTCAGAAAGTTTTGATTCAAAACGTTCTAACATCCCGGTTTAATTGCTCAAGCTTGCATAAAAAACTTTAAAATCTTTTTGTAAGACAGCTAATTATCAAAAATCTCGAGTCGAAATGAGAAGAAGAAGTTGCGCTTTCCACGCTGAAACCCAAGAGGAATATATCAAGGTATAATAACCCAGAATCCCTCGGCCTAACTCCTCCTTTAAGATTGCTGTCGATGACCGCTGCCAAGAGAGCTTTTTTTATAATAATTACTCTAAAAAAAGCTCTCTCTCAGTCCTCAAGAGATCTTTGGCACGCAAGGCCGAGACCGAGTCCTCGGACTGGCTGCAAGATGATTTTGCCTACTCAGGCCCCGATTCGTCTGCAGACTGGGAAAACACTGAGGATTCCGACAAATATGAAGAAGTTGAGGTGTACCGTAAAGAAACCTCCAAAAGAGGCTCGCTGGGCTCTTTTGCTTTAATTAACAGCCCAGCCACATGTTCAGTCGAATTGGACGAAGATTCAACTGTTGCTACCGAGATCCAGCAACAAGCCACCTTTGTTCAAGAAAAACGTGATTTGATGCTCATTGGGGCCCCAACCGCCGGCAAACATGCTCTCATTAACAGTCAATTCCCTAATTCGACGGATTCTGACTCAGATTCTTTAATGTAATCGAAATCATTTGATCAATGATTAACTTTATGATCTTTTTCAGGAAAAGATTAGATTTGGTCGTAAGGAAAACAAACACTGCTTCCTCCGAAACTATCTACAATTTCTGGATCAAAGAGCTTATGAGCGAAGAATACGAAAGACTTATTGAACGTAATACACATTTTTGCAACTCTAGACTCATCTGCGGTGATAACCAATAGTTTACTACAAGAAGTGCTCAGCGTTCGTGTTTGTCTACGATATCACCTCTCGTGACTCCTTCGAGAAGCTGGAGGCTGAGATTGCTAAGATCAAGCAAAGTGTTGGAGAAGAATCGTTCGTTGGGTTGTTGGTCGCGACTAAATCAGACAAAATTGACGAAAGAGTAAATTTTCGACTTATGATAATTGTCTAATGAAATTTTTGTTCAAAATAGGCTGTAGAATATGAAGAAGGAGTGACTCTTAAGTTAAAATATGGCTTGAGATATTTCAATGAAACAAACAATCAAATCGAGCAAGAAACTCAGCAGGTAATGTTTCATCAAGAGGGCGTTTTATTAATTGGGTATTTATAGTTTTTGAAGAAAATTGACTCCTTTTCGAAAGCAAAAACACTGTAATGTAAATGAAAGACGCTTCCCGATTTTCGAAGGATGCGATGAATTTATTGAGAACCTACAAACAAGTGGGAGACCACAGGGTTTGTAGTGAAGCTCATTATATTAAAACGATATACATAGAAATAAAACACTCATCAATTTTATTAATCCATTTTAACTCTGCTATTTTCATTTTTTTACTGTTGGATTTCCCCCGATAATTTAATGTAAGATAATTTCAACAATTTTTTGTGCTTCGCGTTGCCTATTCATAAATTTGTGTCCATTGGGCAGAAAACCAAACGTGTGAGCTTTTTTGGTTTTTGATCTCTCTATTTTGCAGCCAACTGAGGCTTCGATGCATAATAGGGGTCTTTAAAAGAAGGAGACTGAAAATTATCATTTTTAGCTACAAAGAGAGTAACATTTGGTATGTTTGTAATCGAAAGGAATAAATATTATTTGTGGAAATTCTGTGATGCTTGCTATATATTCTCTCTCTCTTTTGTTAGGAAGCCTCACTTTTATTTGGTTTAGCTTACAATGATGGCAACTTTACGGTCTAGAATCAGAGAAGAGCTCACAGATTTCGGCTTATTGAAAAGGTTGCTAAGTTGAAATAGGGTTCAACTCAGCAAACCGGAGAAAGTAAATGCTCAGAAGTACGCTCTCTTAGAGATAACGAGTTTATTTAAATCGAGTAATAGCTTAATATCCAAAGTAATATTATCGTTCTGACTGGCAAAGTTGAAGATTATCAGATAATAATCGATTTGACTAAGCCTCTTTAATTCTTAAAATATTAAAGTAAACTCATCAACGAAATCTGAATCCGCTATTCTACAAAGCAACGTCCTAACCTCAGAGTCAAACGACTTTTCTCCCTATTCCTCACTTAGTTCCTCCCAATTATTACGCAAAGTAGATTTTTCGAAAACATTGAATAAACAAAAAATGTTTGAATGCCAATTACCTGAAATGTAGGGTGGCTATTTGCTCAATGAAATCACTGCACTCAATAACACTTGAGCACTGTTATTTTTTTTCAGCGCCCTTTTCCAATTATAAAATAGTTTCGGAATTAACTTCAAATTCCTTACTTACAAAACCACAACTAAAATACTCAATGGGAAGTGGCTGCGGAAAATCATCTGATAGCTCTCAAGTGATAAATCCCTCGGCGAACAACACCAACAGTGTAATCAACGATGAACTCGCTGTCTATCTCTCCTTGGATAGCCCATATAATGTCAATCATAAATATGCAATGTTTTTCCCGATCCTCAGTACCCTACTTAGATGAAATTTCCCTCTAACCATATCAGGGAATCGGCGTACAGGTTCTGGTATAAGAGAAACCTTTGCGTACAAGTCAAAAATCCCTGAAAGTGAACTGAAAAAGAAACGACAAGAGTATTGGGGTATGCATTTTGCTTTCATTCAATTAATAACTCCAAATAGAGACGAGAGTCGAAGGACGAGCGCGAATGTGGCAAGCATTGAGAAAGGCTTGCGAAACGAACGATGGTATATTCATTAGTTGTTGCTTTTAGTGAAATTGCTGCTTTAAAAGCCGAGGCTATGGGTATTCTTCACGCTGCTGGACTCAGATTAGTAAATAAATCTTTACAAATGGCCTATGACAGTCATGGTTTACTCTGCCTTATTGGAAAGATCTCATAATTCCTTCGGGATTTTAGGGGATAAATATGATGTGCCCATTTTCTGCATTAATGATCCTACAATGTACGATGTGCCAAGAGAAACAAAATTCGATAGGAGCGAAGTCAAGAAGGCCACAATTACAGTAATTTTAGATATGTCTCGCAGTTGTCGATAATGCCGCTCTTTATTGAATAGATCAAACTACGTTGTGCAGCCATCACAAACGATTTGGAGGAGAAAATTGAAACAGATATGTCTATTGAGAGCCTTAAGAATTTATTTTTGGAGAAATCCAAGCTAAGAGACAAATCTGACATCATTGATGCTCGTCTGTTCTATGAAGGAAAGGAGCTCAAGCCTACGCATATTATTGGAGAGTATGGAGTCCAAGATGACCGTGTCATTACTGTGTTTATTAAAAAAGCTTTGAAATGAGTAGTAAACTGTTAAATGTCATTCATTAAATGAATTTCTTTTTTTGCTCGCGGTATAATTGTGTGTCATTTGGAATTCATCCTCTAAGTCATAATGCCAATGAATTACAAGAATTCCAATGAAAAAGGACAACTTCATGCATTTCTTGGGAAGTATAATTCGTACATAAATAATCTGAGTTTGCTAATTATTCGCTTGAAAAGTTTCTGTTCGGACGCAGTACAAAGAGACTTATCATGTACAAGGCGAAATTCCTTTTTGACTTCTTTGATAGTAGTTTTTTGGAGCGCGTTTAGGAAAAGTTTCTTCTCCTCAGTAAATTGAAATGCCTAAGGGAGTTGCCTAGCTAGAGAGTTCATTTTCCTGTGGACCAATCATAATCAATGGAACTCAAAATGAAAAACTCGAAATAATCAAACTTTCATTTTCTGAGAGGTTTGAAATGTTTTTCAGAGTTCAAGTTAATAAAATCTTAAGAAGATATAAAAGGAGACATCCTAAATAAAATTTTTCCTCTTTAAGAAACATGGTAGGCCCTCTCTATCGTTATTAGATGCTTGATACTCTCTCTAGGGAAGAGTCAGAACCAAAACCGTCAAGAAGGCCGCCAAGAACCTCATCGAGAAATACTACCTCAAGTTGACCAACGATTTCCACGTCAACAAGAAGATCCTCAGCGAAGTCGCCGTTGTCCCAACCAAGAGACTTAGAAACAAAATCGCTGGATTCGCCACTCATTTGATGAAGAGAATCCAAAGAGGACCTATCAGAGGTATCTCCCTCAAGATTCAAGAGGAGGTTTCCAAATATGAATTCTTACATCCGGCTAACCTCAAACCCTTTAGGAAAGAGAAAGAAGAATGGACTACGTCCCAGACCAATCAAGCATCAACATTCACAACGTCACCATCACCCAAGACGCTAAGGAGATGCTTAAGTAAACAAAATTGTGGAATTTGTGAGAATGCTTAACTTGCATTTGCAAAACTACAGGAGAATTGGCATGGCTAATATTCCAGGGCTTATTGAACAAAAACCTGCTCAAACCCAACAACAACAAAAAGGTTAGGAAACCATGCAACGTTTTGAATTGACAAATTTTTTTCTGATTAGGCCGTGAAAGAAAGCCAAGAGGAGAGAAAGGTGAAAAGAAGGAAAAGGCCGCCCCTGCTAAGTGAGTAACCCCCATAACGTGAGGATTTAGCTTAGCCTCCGCCGGAGTTATGACCGGGTTGTTAATTTTTGTCTTGAATGAAAGCGCAAGGAGTTTAGACTAAATGCTTCATCTTGCATAATGAGTTTCACCTTGAAAAATCTCTGAACCAACAAATCCCTCGCAAATTGAGAGTTTTCTTTGTTCATTATACCTCTTCCGTATCTGTTAGATGAGGAAGAAAATATGAGATTCAGATTGGATTTGCTTAATAGTCTGTCTATGAAACGCAACTTCTAACGATAGCGAGCAATATGGTTTTCGTGCTATAGTACAAAAAGTTGAGAAGTTTACAAGTGAGTGAGAGAGAGGAAAAAAAAATTGTAAAAAGTCATTTATTTTTGATTTTTATGCTTAGTTTACTTGGAACGGTTTTCTGAAACCGAAAAAGAAACTGATGCAAGCTAAGCAAGGAGACGGAAGTGGTTTTATTCTCACTGAAGTCATTGTTATATAGTTGAGCTGCTCAGGGCATTAGATTTTAATTGTTTGATTGCTTGATAGCACACTGGCAATATGCCTTGAAAATAAAATTAAAGTTTGCTTTTAATTAACGAAATTCATTTACAATAAAAAACCCTCGTACATATGAGTGCAAGAGTCGGTAAGTTCTTTCTCTCCAAAACCAAGCTTATTCTTGCTGGACAGAAAACGGCGCTGACATTGAAGCCAGGAGGGAACTCGGGAACAGAATTATAAATACCAAGGACATCAATGCGCAGGACATCCCTGAATATATGTAATTGTTACAATAATCTCTTGTCTTGACTATCCAAAATCAACAGCGAAGTGCTCGAAGAGCATCAGAAAGATTGCGAAAGGAACGGAAAATACGTTGGTAAGGCAATTCGTTCCCGGCTACAAGGCTAACCTCTGAACTTTTCGTTTAGACGCTCAACGAGCCAAATTAAAAATCGAGGACTTGAAGGTTCAACTTGAAGCCCATAAGAAAGAAGAGTTCAGACAAAAGCATCTCAATGAGGTACCTACAAATTATTGACCTAAGGCCTAAGGGACTCTTCCTCTTCTCCTAAATAAACAGAAAATGCAAATTGAGGATGCCCATGTCAATGAATTTAATCAATTCAACGATTTTTGGGACAAAAGAATGCTTGAATTCAATGAACAAGCTCAAGTCATCGAAGAACAGATGCTTCAGCGCCACCAGGAAGAGATGGCGAAATTTATTGAAGAACTTGACCAAGCTCTTCCTGTAAAGCCAAAAGATTCGGCAGAGTTGCTGAATTTGAGGAAAATCGAAGAGTCTCTTGCAAGGCAAGAAGAGTAATCATACACTACCAAAGGAAACTTCTTTACTAACCCTTCTAATTTGTTGCAGTTACATTGAAGCTCACAAAGTCCAGCAAAAGTGCACCAAGCTCGTAAAACAAACCTATACTAATGAAATATAAACCTACCATATCTATAGGAAAGAGAAGAACAGGAGAAATGGCGAGCTATTCGCGACCAAAAACTCAAGAACCAAAAAATTCAACTCGAGCAAAAGCAACAAAATGAAATCGCTGCTTTAAGGAAGAGAATCGCAACAGGCCAAGAAGAACAAAGAAAAGCGAGAGCTGTCGAGTTGGAAAGGTATTTTTCGTGATTTCAGAGTGTTCTAGATAAAAAAAACTAAATAACTCTTAGGCTGTTACAAAAGTATCAGAATTCAAAGAAAGAATTGGAAGTTCAACAACAACTCGAAATTCAAAAGGTTCTCCGTCCGAATAAATCAAGTAATTGATTGCCCTTTGGATACAATCTGAGATTTTTAATTTTTTTTTTGTTCTAGCAACAGGAAGTATGTACAGAAGCCAGAGCTCCAAAATGTTTCAGTCATCAAGGCTTAACTCCAGGCGTTAAGGCATAGGAAGTATAAGAGAATATCATAGAACATTTTTACACTATGTTGAGTCGAGCAAAAATTGATATAGAGTCTTGGTATTTTAGTACTCACGAACTTAGTAACAAATCATCGTAATTTTCTTGCCTTTAACTCACAGATATCTACTTAAAATTTACAATCCATTGTTTTTTCAGCTTTCTATGAAATATACGAGACTTGCACGTTATTGAGCCTCTCAGAAGTAGGAATCAGATTTGTGGCATTAGTATTAAAAGAAGATAACGTTAACAAAGTTTCTACTAAGACTGCGAACTATAGTAGAATTTTATATATTAACAACAAAGTTACATTGGTAAAATATACATTTTCTATTTAATGTTTTTCAAAAATTTTTTTTTGTAAATACCTGTAGTGCTATGTTTTCTAACGACTACGATCGTTCTATCGTGCTTTTTTATTCAAGGTATCCATCACGCTCGCCGGAAATAAATAATTTGAATACGTAGGTTGTATTGCGTCCTGAGTAACTGATCTATTCAGGTTTTTAAAGCTTGACGACTTTATATGAAGATGTCGCATATCATGAGAAGGAGACCTCAGATTCAGAGACCTCTTCGGAGTCAAATTGCTATCACAAGCCGGAAAGAAATTATTGGTGGTTTTCATGGCCTTCCTTTCATTACTTTGATTAGCAGCAGCAGGTTGTTTTAAAATTTTTTCAAGAGTGGTATCATTAGTCTCATTTGAGGCTTTTTGACTTACCTTATGCTTTGGGCTAATCAGCTCAGCGACCTTGTAACCGAGTTCTCCAGATTTACGGGACTGGTAGACAGAGCCAGCGTAACGAGATCTTTGGTGAAAAAATTTTGCGAAACCAGCCTCAAGCTCCTCATTTACAGTTGTTATCTTTAAATTTGGGTTATTCCGAGAGGCTCTAAATCATAGTGATGAAAAGAAAATCAATAAATATTAATTACAATTGTCTGGCCGCAGATCGCGGTCTCTTTGCTTCATCATATGCTTTGATGATAGCAGCCGTGTAGGATTGAGTCTTTAATATTGCAGCATTCTGAGGAGAAAGAGCTTTCGAGAAAACGCTCTCAGAAGTCCCAAGCTGATCTTGCTTTAAGCTATTCTGCTCTTGCTTAGAGCTATTTTGCGTTGTTGGATCCAACTGAGATGAGCTGCTACTGCGCTTCGATTCTTTATCTCCTGAATTTAAGCCTTTAAGAAAGATCAATGATCATAATAACGATTGAATTTGATTACCTAATTCGACTGTAGAATTCGGTTCGATTGTTCCTGAATTTTGGTTTCCCCCTATGGAAGCAACTAGACCTCTCATCGCCTTGTTACCTCTCAAAGGGGTATTTGGTTTAACTGTTGGAGCTACAGGGTTCTTATTTGAAAAAATTTTGCTTTTCGAGCGTTCTCGTTCAAACAGTACACTTTTTTTAATTTCTGGCTTCTGGGCCAGACCTCGGAGATATATTTCTTCCTTCTTCTCAGCAGCTAGTACTTTGTACCTCGAAGACTGATAATATGACATTGGCATCTGGTAGCCTGTCACTCTAGCGACGCTAGTGGCTGTGTTGTTTGTCTCAGAAGAATTTCGGTGGGCTGAGATTCCTGCTCCTGCTTCAAGTCCAGGTTTCCTATCCAATTTCGTCAGAACAAAAGAACCGAGCTTCCCTTCTGAAGGAGTTTCGATTTTAACTAATGAGCCTATAATTCCTAATAATTCATGTTTGTTACACCTAACTTTAATAATTTCATACTTGGAGCGACAATGACTAATTGACGATCCCGAGAGCTTGATTTCGGCAAGGACTGAATAAATCCTTTTTCCATTTGAACGACCATATCGAATATAAATTCCTCAGTTTGCGTTTCTTTATCCTGCTTTAGTAAAATTATTTCAGGCCTCTTTTTGAAACTAAAAGTCGTTTTTAGTCTGAGTCCCGTCTGGGGTCGAAGAGCTGTTTGAGATGTGCTGTTAGATGGCGAGGGCCTCACCATCGAAGGTTGTCTTAAATTTGATTTCGGGGTTTCACTACTGATTTCAATTGTTTTTGCTTGCTGTTGGGCAGACTCAATTTTCTCGCTTTTTTTAGGAATTTTCGAGCGCTCTTCTTCCAGTTTCTTGGCTATTTTGGATCTCATTTTTTTGGGTAAAATTTTAACAAGATGCTCCTTGGGAAGCTCGTCTTCTGATGGTTCACTATCAGACCCAGACTCGCTTGGGAGATCCCCATATTTCAGTAGTTCTTCATTATTATTATTCAGCTCAGCAACCAGGTTCTTAGGATCGATAAAAACTTTCTTATCGACACTAGCTGCTTGCAACTCCCCTGGCTGATCCTTCAGTTTCTTTTCAGGTGTTCCTGACTGGAAAGAGATTTCTGAAACCCGACTAATACCCTTCACGTGAGTCATGTACACATAAATCGCTTGACAAAGGCTTTTTCCGATATTAATATAGTCTTGAATTGTGTACGACATGGCGATTCCTGAAGAATTATCATAACCGTAGAACGAGGCCTCAAGAGTGAAAATATTCGGAATTTTGTATTCTCTCCAAAGAGTCACACGTGCCGTGCCCTCTTTGGATGAATGGATGCTGAAACGGCTGTCTGTAAAAGAGAACATCTCAGTGATCTTTGAAAGGATATAGGGTAGCAGTCTCGATTTTGATGGATCTTTTTCATCATTGCAACCGTAGAAGAAGGAACTTTTTCTATTATCACAATGCTTTTAGTGTCAATAGCTCAAAGACAAGCGTTACTTTCGGCTGTGACCATGCAAGTCACAGATAACCTCTAGTTGACGAGTACTCGCGAAATTTTTAATTAGGCCTTTAGCAGCTTGAACTGTTGGATAGAGAGTTTTTTGCGGTTTCTTCCACCGTCTGTTCAAATCAACGCCAGCTAGGCCTGTGCGATAATTTCCATGTATTACACCGTCTGGATTCATCATTGGAATAATTTTAAAAACGCAAGTATCTCTGAGAAAAGCCGCTTCTTCTGTGCTGTCACAAAGGAAATCAATCACTCCTTGCATCATGTACGACGATAGAGACTCTCCAGGGTGTTGGCGAGCAGTTATCACTATACCAAGGCGACTGGGCAGACTCTATAAGAAATAATGAGGAATCATATAGAACTTGCTCAATTTGAGTCACTACCTGAAAATCGTTGCTCGAAGTAATCGTTAAATACTCGCAGTTGTTCTTGGCTAAGGTCTTGCATAATGTTTTACGAGTAACAACCCTTTAAATTGTGAGACAACTTGATGAAGAAACTTCAATACTCGCTTGTTTGAGGATTTGAAACAAGTCGATTAAGGTAATTGTTGAGGTCAGAGTAGGTGTATGGGTAGCAATGAGCGAAATAAACGGTATCTTGGTCATGTTTAAACAAATAGCTGAACGTCAGAGTGTAGTAGGTTCTGCCTTGTGAGTTGCATTCCTATTACGTTTGTTGTAAGGTGAACCTGAATAAGTGACAAAAACAAATTACTCTCATGATACTATTCTTGTAATATGAGACATTGAAACCTTCCCTCTTCCAAGTTTCTCCTGAAAGTTGACTCTCTTTCAAAGAATAGGTTACAGGTTTCATTCCCTGATTGAACAGAGCGTCTGATTTAAGCTAATCGCAATTTGCAAGCGTTTATTCCATTTTGCCAGCAATGATGAATTATACCAGATTCACAATGTTAAACTTAACACTTTTGCCTTTCTTTGTGTTCGCTACGCTGAAGAAAAACCATTGTGTGTTCCCTTTCGTGTTTATATCATTCTGCAGGACTAGATCATATTCATTCGCTGAAATCTAGGTCAAAGCCAGAAAATTTCTCATTGTGCTCAAAATTGTGTGAAGCTACCTGAAAAGCGGCAAAAAGGTTCCCCGACTCGAAAGAAGAACTGAAAATCAAATGCGAATGGCCTTGTTTAACATAGCTTTCATGGGAAGACATGTTTTCTTGATGCGAGTAATATTGTTTGAGAGTCGAATTATTTCCCTTTGTCAGCTTTTGCAGATTGACAAGGTATCCTGCAAATATCCTATTTTCTCCAATAGCGACCGCGTTCGATTTGTATTTGCGATAAACCAGCCTCGAGTCACCTTCAGGATAAGTTGAAAACAATGTTTTGCCGCTTTTTGATTCGGTTTCAGTCTCAGTGGCACAAGTAGTGGTTTTTTCTGCGATTTCGTCTAAATTTGTAGATTTTTCTGAGGTTTTATCGATTTGTTTTGAGTCTGTTGACTTGTTCCCATGAAAGTCTGGCAGTTTTCTAAGCACAGATCAGTCTATGCTCCTCAATTATTGAACGTTTACTCAAATTTTATTTTAAAGGCAGTATTGACCTCCAAAGGCCTGCAATGTTTAGTCTTCTCTAAAGGATTGGCTGGCGTCATATATTTGTACACTCCCAATGGTTCATTATCTGCAAACTGATCGTCTGATGAACTGTTACTCTTTTCCTCATCATCATTCTCATCAGATTTCGGGCCTCGCATTTCGCAGACCTAGATTATAAATGGAAATGTTGTTTAACACATTAGTCATAATGTAAAAAAGAAAAAGGAGGAAACTGGTAAAAGTGCTACCTGATCCTCTTGGAAGACTTTGGGAAAATTTTTCATGTTATTCTCAAATTTAAATTTTACTGAGAAAATAGTCCTCTCATAAAACTTCTCCTCCGAACTAGCTGACATTAGCTCTCTTAAGAATTCTTATTGGAATCGATTTTCAATATGTGAAAACTATTACAATGAAAATACTCTAAGTAAATGAGAATAAAAGCTGAAACGTCATTTTTCATGAATTTTCGTTGGGGATAATTCTTTTGTTAATTTTTTTTGTCTCCAACTGAGTTGGTTGTAGTTACGCTCTGATCAGCTTTCGCAAAAAGTTCGCGAAACAGTTCCACACAATCCTCAATGATAATCTTATATCCGGAATTGGTGTCGTAACTCAAAAACGCATGTGGCAAGAACTTGAAGACTTTCATTTTTATATCTTTTTTCAGAAGGACCAATCTCTCCAGCAGCCTCCAGCTATCATCTAATAGCGGATCGTTCTCGCCCACCATAATTCGGATCGGAGGAAGTTTCATGAGCAACTAGATACAAGTTAAATTAAGGAAAAAGGCAACCGAAAACAAATATAAACCTCATCTGGTGAATGAATCGGGCTCAAATAGTAGTTTGTCGATGGATCACAGTCTTGAGGGACGTAAGCCGCCAAACAGACTTTCAAAAAACTATATGAAAGCATCGAGTCTTCCATCGCGTTCAGTAAACTGGGGGAAAATTGGTTTGGATCCAGACTTAGTGCTGTGTATGTGTTAGAGGAATGGGTGGTCTGAGAACAAGTTACCTGGATATATCGCTAAAATCCCATCAGGTACACGAATGCCGCTCTTTATCGCTTTCAGTGTCAACACTACAACAATTCAGAAAAAGTGTGAAAAAAGTTTCGAAGTACCAAGAGCGAGATTGCCTCCTGCGGAATCGCCAGCCAAGATGATTTTCTCTGGAGTAAATCCTGTTTAATTTTTAGGAGTCAATATATTTCTTAGCAAGTAAGTTGTTCTTACCCAGGAGATCTTGGCTAAAAGTAAGGAACCAGTTATAAAATTGCCAGCAGTCATCTAATGCAGCTGGGAAAGGATGCTCTGGCGCTAGACGATAATCAATTGAAAAAACAGGGCGCTTCAGCGATTTTGCCCATCGTCGAGTGTAATTTTGGTGAGACCCAGACGACATGGACACAAACCCTCCTCCATGAATGTGAATTACGACTTCTTTAAGTTCTTTATCCATCACTGTCGCATCTCTTCCCAGCGCGGAATCGACATGATTACTCACAATATCCCCAATGCCATCTTTCCATTTCGTAAATTTATCAAAGAGGGACAACTTAGGCGCTCGAGTTATTGGAGAAGCAGAATGCCTCTGCATTTCACCCTTGCTCTCCTCTATCATGGGCTGTCGAGAGATTGGTTGAGGTGACCGACTTACAATCTTTTTCGAAATTTTTTTAAAGTACTCTTCAGGGTCATAGCTTCTATGGTAGAGCAACCGAACCTGAATTTTATGTTTTGACGCTTTTTTCAAAGCCGCGAGTTCAAATTTCCTTTGCTTTTGGAATGTTTGCCGCAGAATCATATATTCCTCAGGGTCAACAGTGATGACCAAATCGCCATCAATTTCCTTTTGAAGCTTATCTTTCGTGAGTTCTGGGAAAACTCTCGGGATGTGAATTTTTAAATTTGTTGCTATTGATGGATAGGCCAGTTTCCAAGCGTTTTTGACAAGCTTCGTCTCAGGTAAGTTCCAAAGCTAGCAGCACAGAGTTATTTTTTGAAGAAATAATAGAGACAATACTTTCAACACATTCGCAGGCTGTGCGTTTGAGATCGTATAACGAGCAACTCTATCGGCTTTTTCTTTGAAAAGCCAGTAGTACATCGGTCCGCTAAAATGAACCAAGTCTTTGAAAAGCCCGTTTCCTTGCCCTTCTGAGTTAAGTGTAGCCGAAGCGATATTTACGACGCGATAGATCAGATCATATTCTTTCTTTATAATGTGCTTCGGGGCAGTTTGCTGAAGGAAAACCATCATGCAAAGAAATCAGAGGAATTTACTCGATAAACTACATAATTGTTAAGCACCAGCCAGCGAGGGTGGGTCTTCATCACCGCGAAAAGGTCCCCTCTGTTAGATTGAATAATCTTTGGCAAATACATAATTACAGCCTCCATTTTTGACCTCTAGAAATGATAAAAATTTGGTTAATTCTGCCTTCTTCTTGAATATTGTAAGCTTACAACGATCTGAATTTCGACGGCTGCGTCGTCTAGGTTGACTGAGGGTTTCGGGACATTGATTTTATGGAGTTGCTTGTACAATTGCATGAACAGGTTCTGTACAATGTATTTCAATGACTCCTCAAGGACGACAGGACTCATAACTGGGTCCTTTATGTTTAATTTATACAAGTCTCTGACCGGAGTGTAATCTTCTTTGCTTAAAATTGTGTCCAAGGAGTGACCCTTTCCATTAGCGATCACTTCCAACATGATCTTAAAGTGCAGCGCAAATAGTTCCAAGAGGGGCTCAATTTTGGTGAGTTGCTCATGCAGTTTGTTCGCTTTGGGATGTAATCGTTGAATATTTTCCAATAATATTTGAAATTCGTATATGCTCTGTAAAGCTGGGCAAAGAAAAAGTTAGAATGAGATGTGAACGGAGGGTTTTACTCAGAGGAAGTAACTCCAAATTCACAGGGTTATCCAGAATTTCGTCAATGAGTTCTTTTTCTTCTTTGATAGGTTGATCAGCAGATTGGGACGTCTTTCGAACGAGTTTTTTGAAGCTAGGTTCTTTGATTTGGAGTTCGAGTTCTTTTTCGTCCTCGAGCTCAGGTGCGCTAGTGTCTGGTTCATGTGATTCGATCATTTCTGAGAAATCTTCGATTTGTAATGTATTAATTAATTCCTTTGAGGAGCTGCTTAAGAGTTTTGTGATGATCTCAAGCTCGTAAATAAATTTGATAGAGTCTGATCAATATTTCTTTTTGCTATTATAATAGTCGGATATAGCGAAGAGACCTTTCCTTAACTGATTTGAGAAATCGATGAGAGAGAGAGACTGCACAGCCAGTTTTCATGTGAATAGAATAGAAAAAATATTTCAGAATCAATGGCATTCTTTTCTCAGATTATCAGATCTCGAGATTGACAAAAATAGATTAGACAAATTAGTCTTAAGGTTAGGAAGTCAAGGCATTCAAGAGTTGGACCTCCAATTAGAACTGCTTTGAGCACGTGCTGCTCCAATTATAGTAAATGGTCGTTTCTTCCTTATTTAATGAGAGGGTTCTGCGTTAATGAAAGAGCATCTCACTGGCGATTCCTTTCAAAACTCAAGATTCTTGCTTAGCACCTCACAGATTGCTAAGAACGATATCATTTCCTTGAATGAGATTTTCTTAAAAGTACAAGAAAACTATCAAGGTTAACTTAAACACTTGATAAAAAAACAGCGCATTAAGCTAGGCCCAACAGTAAGAAGGTGCCCTAACTATCTCTAATAATACAAAATGGAAAAGAAAAACATATCTAATCTTAAGCAGTGTGCTTATGCTCACTACCCGCACCAATGACTGCAGCATATTGCTGCATGAGTGAATCTTGCTGTTGTTTCCTTTCTTTTTTCTTCTGAACAGTAGTAAGATGCTTTCTCGCTTCTTTAGCCTATACATTAGTATTATTAGCATTCGTAACATCAAGAGAAAGTTTACAGTTGAGAGGATAAACTGCAGTCCAATGCAACAAAAAGTAACCGTTAGACTTGCTAAAATAAAAACAACAATCGCTCTGGTGTTGACATCCATCGTGTCTGGTGCATCGATTGACATAAACGATGCTGGCAATAGCAAGCATTAATTTTCACCAAACGTAGGCTCTAAAGAATTACTTTCTGGGATCTCAACTATGGTTTCATTTTTATGACTCTTGGAGAAATGTCTTCCTTTTCCGTGTTTAAAATTCGATGAAGTTTCCTATGAAACCATAAGAAAACTAATAATTTCTATTCGGCTACGTTATTTTTGTTCTCCAGTGTAGGAGTCTTACGAATAATGATTTTGTCTGGCAGAATTAGATGTTGATTGATTGGAAATGAAGGCATACCGTTAGCTTTATTTGCGTTTTCTGTTTTAGGGATTTCTTCCTGAAGGAATATTAGAGAGTCTGGACAGGAGATACTTTACAGTTGGGATGCGGAGTGAGGTTTCTGATTTCTTACGAGTTGAACTTCTTGTACCATTCGTGAGTGTGATACCTGGGGTAAAAGGGTTAGAGGGATAAGTGAGCTAAGGAGTACATAAGAGAAGGATCAGAGTGAGCTTGGCAACAGAGATTTTCATTTATTTCGTCAAAATACAATTATTGTATAAGAAACGATAAAATCATTTGGCATATAAGCTTTTAAAAAATAATCAAATTATAAGAAACGATTAAAATAACCGAATGCCAAATGAGAAAGTCGTTTCTTATCACATGCCTTAAGTTTGTTTTTACAAAGAATACATCAGTTTTTCTTTGAAAAAACTCAAAATACCGCTTTTTCGAACCTTCAAACAGGAGGTTAGAGGAGATAGATGCGTTTGGTCACAATTGCCAAAGAGATTCTCTTGTAATCCAGATAGCAAAGTTATATTTTTACAAATTTATGATCAGAGTATTGAGCTCGTAAATAAGAAGAGGATCAGAATCCAAAATGTACCCATCTCATCTTTGTCCACGAAAGATGCAAAAATATGCAAAAAATTTACGTCGTAAAAAACGGTCTATTTTTATTTTCTGAACCAAATTAAAGTTAGATGCTTGATTTTAACTATGACACTAACACTGAGAAACAACCTAACGTTCTGATTCCAATCAAGAAGGATTCGAATCTTAGATGGAAGTTGCGAACAGATCGATCAGCAATTCATGATTAATCGCTTCCTCACTATCAATAGGATATGAGAATGTGATTATTAGTAGATATTGTGGGAGAAAAACTGTTCTTTTTCACGTTTTTTTAGTTGAATTCATCTAGTAGAAGCCTATGCGCAATACTAAGATTGCTCTTTATCCTATTTTATATAGACCAAGAGATAGAATATCTCAGAATTTGTCATAATTTCTGTGATTTAATTCCACAATGTTGAAATCACACATAAAAAGCGATAGATGACAGTTCCATTTCATTGGGAAAGACCGTTGAGGTTCTTATTGAACATTTTTTTGCTGCACAATGTGGGTTGAAGGCAAATTATTTGATCGTGTTATCGGTTTTGATCCGTTTTTTTGTGTTTCGCAAATGCTGGATTTTATTAAAATCTCATCATTACGGTTGAAACTATATACCGATCTGACAACTTTTTCCCTTTTCAGTCAAGTCGGATCCAGCAATCATTTCTTCGTGCTCTTTCATAAAAATCTCTCTAGAGGCCTCCCTAACGGTATTCTAAAATTTTCTCAAACCACTCTTGAGATGGAATATTTTGCAACAACTCATCTTCAAAATAAAAGAATCGAGAATAAAAACACCAGTTGAGTTAACAGCTTTCAACATTCACGAATAGCTCATAAAACTCACAGTATTTTTTAAAAAAGGGTTTCATTGTTGGGAACGGATATTGAATGAATTACTATCAAGCAACCAATAACTAGTAATATTCCAGAAGCAACCTCGAAATATATCCTCGCGGTTAAGGAGGTAATTTCTGAGAGTATAATTGAAATGGCATAAACATTTTTGAAAATTTTTTGATTTCATCAATACCATCTTCATTATCGTATACTGATCTGATGAGACTACTTTCTTACTTCGTTCTCTGCTCAGCTTTGCAAACAAAACTCGTGTATTTTTCTCGAATCACTCATTCTCATGGACTCTCTCTCTCACTCTTTTTTTTCTCATTCAAAGTGAATTAGTTAAATAAATTTCGTACTTTATTCCAGCAACTCTCAACATCAATACATAATGAAACCTGAATATTGTGAGCTCTGTCCAATGATACTACGAACAATGAACGCTTGCCCTAGACCAGATATTATATTTGAGGGTTCATTTTCAGATGCTTTCATCGAAGTATTGATGGTCATAGCTTCATTCGCCCCATATTTCATGTTTGTCATCACTTTGTTCACTTCAATCTCCAGAAAAACCTCTCGCGGCTTGTGCATCTTCCTAGTTCTTTTGGTCCAACACTGTATGTGCGAAATTATCAAAGGGATCGAGGCTCAGCCTCGTCCAGATGGCTCATGTTCAGATTCGTATGGGTTCCCTGCAAATAACGCATGCTTCGTTGCAGCACTGGCAACATGGTAAATTCAGAACTATCCTTAGCAGGCATTAACGATAAAATGTTTTCAAGGTTGTTGTTAGAATGGATCGTTCTCGATAAAAACGCGCCTTTCAAATTCAATAAGAACTACAAATTTTTAAGGAATTATTTCCTTCTTTTCGCTCCATTGGTTCCAATCAGCGGCTATTATCTCAATTACCATACTTTAGAGCAGGTAATGTTATTATCATTTCTCAATGAACCAATCAATATTAATCCCGAAGGTGCTTTATGGACTCTTTATTGGCGGCTTAATCGCTGGCATGGGTTTCGCATTTATGTATTACACGGTTGTAGACCGCTTCGATTATACTGGATCATTTTTGGTTATTGTTTGGAGATCACTTAATTTCCGAGACAATCTTACATATAAACAAAAACAACTCGATCGAGCCACCCGATTGAAACTCCAGAAACTCCAAAAAGACTACGAAACTATTCATAAAATGAAGATGGAAATGCTGAAACAAAAGGAAGAGCTTACAGCTCGCATCAATGCCCTCGGAGGAGCCCAAGCAGGTGCAGGGAGAGGACCAGCGGCAGCGGGGACTCAGTAGCAGTTGTGGTAGGATAACACGAGCAACTCTAACTTTATTAATTATTTCGTGAATGGGATTCTGTTTACAGTTAAATATTATATGATTATTATTAGCTTGTTGTCATTGGCCTCACAATCAGAAGTGCTGATAGATAATCCCCTCAAAAATTGCGTCTTTTTGCAGGAAGAGGATTAATTGTTGAAAATATCTAGGAGCAGTTCTGAAAAAAACTCAAATTGCAACTACTGAATTCTTCATTGTTGATGATCGACATGTTCTTTGTTTTGTTGGTATTTTCATGATTGGAGCTAATAAGTTCGAAAAAACAAGAAGACAGCAAGTTTGTACCGATAAATGCTGATCACTATAGAGAACTTGCGGACCCGTGCTTGCTGAAAGAGGCTAAGAGCCAAAATAGTATTTGTCAGTTCCATTTAGAAAACTCCAAAAAAAGCTATAAAGAGAAAAAAATTAACTCTCGTTACTCGTAACATAGGATAATTTGAAACAATTTTTAAACTGAACATTCGATTGGACAATGCAAAAGGTAGTCGAATGGAGGATCCTACAAGCAGTAGGCGAGGAGGATCCCTCAAAAGTCAACGAAGATGACGTCATCACGGCCCTCCAATTCGACAAGACCGGCCAATACCTCTCTTTGGGAGATAATGCGGGAAGAATTATCATTTTTAACACAGATCCCCCAGAGAAAGGAAAGGTCATGCAAACACCCGTGAAAGAATACAGGTATATGACTGAATTTCAGTCCCACTTGAAAGAATTCGATTCTCTCAAGTCTGAAGAGATCAAAGAGCGCATTACTCAAATACAATGGCTGCGGTCTCAAGGGAAGAATCACTATCTATTAACGACTAGTTTTAAAACCATTAAGCTGTGGAAACTTTCTGCCAAAGCGGAAAAGAAAGCGATTTCTCGAAATACTAAGCCAGATGCTCCAATCGAGGATGTCAAATTTCCGAGACTAGAAGTCGTAGAGGAAGGATATGTGCCCTGTCAGCAGCCTAAAAGGTTCCCCGCGCTTCATGACTATTCAATTAACTCCCTAGCAGTTTTTTCAACGGACTCGAATTTTCTATCCGCTGATGATTTGAGGATTTATTACTGGGACATGGAACGCATCAATGAAGCGTATTCAGTGATAGATATCAAGCCTGTTGACCTGTTCGAAGAGATAACCGAGGTGATAACAAGCTGCAAGGCCCATCCGACATCTGACATGATCTTTGGATACAGCACTTCAAAAGGAATACTAAACGTATGCGATATGAGACTCCCTTCAGATAAATATGGAAAAAGAGCGTGTCAAGAGTTCTCTCAGACTGTCGATCCAGCTACGAAAAATTTCTTTAGCGATATTCTCGTAAGCGTCACCGACATGGCTTTCGCGCCGAATTCTAAGTACATCTACGCGAGAGATTACCTGACAGTGAAAATCTGGGACTTAACAATGACAACGAAGCCTGTATCGACGATTAGCATCTATGACCCGCTCAAGACAAAGTTGGTGGAAGCTTACGAAAACGATTATATTTTCGATAAGTTCTCTGTGGCAGTGAGTCCTTGCTCTCGTATCTGTGCAACAGGGATGTATAACAACAACTTCCACATTATGGATAGCAGTGGGACGAACAACATCCAGTTCGAGTGCAACCTCAATCGGTTGACTAAATGCAAACAAATCCCTAAGAAATGCACGGATAAACTCGTGGACTACGATTTCAATGCAAGAGCGGCGACGATGGTCTGGCACCCCACAACGAATGTCGTAGCAACCTCAGTTAACTCTAATCTCTATGTATATCAAGCTAGGTAAGAAAACTCCTATTTGCTGGGACAATTCGAATAGCAGTATTAATATTCTTGATATTTATTCAATTCCATTGTTTTTTTTTGTTGTTGATATTCATCTAAGAGTGTGCGTGTGTGAAGTAATCGACATTTACATAATGTGTAATAACTAAATGTCCAATTCTTAAAGTCTGATCGTTTTTCATTAATAAAGTAGTTTGCTCGCTGCAGGAGCTGCTAAGCCATTAAATTTTTCATCTAGTCATAAGGGTCAAGCTAATATCACTTTTATGTATTTTTTTAAGAACTGACTGAAGTGAAGCTCTTGTAATTTTGTAATAGTGGATTTTAATTTTTTTTCAGTGAGAGAATCATCGTTGAATTAAACTAAAACTTGTAACATGCAAATACGTCGTGAGAGACTCCCGCAGATGGGAGCAACTAACTATGATATAAGGTAATTGTTAATGCTACCCATACTCATGTTTTCCATTAAAGATCCTTGGAGTCTAAATTTCACTTCAAAAGCACAAGAAATTCAAGACCTCTCCTCGAGGTTCTGAGTTCTCCCAAAGGCAAAGAGTACTTGGAGGCTACTCAAAAGAAAATTCAGCGTTCAACTGTGGATTTCAAGTCAGAAGCTGTTGGAAGTACCCGCTCTTTCTATGCCAACTCTGGAAAGAAATGGAAACCTCATAATTCATTAAGTCAACCGAGGATCAAACACTTGGACCCCATTGAAAAAGGGAAAATGCCTTTTACTGGTGACTCACCCATCGCACTTGATATACATAAATTTCGAGAACCGACATTTGAGCTCAATCCGAAGCAGATTGCTAAAGGTAATCGGATAAATTACAAATCTCATGATGAATATTCTGTAAAACAGAGCAATTGATTGAAGAAAAGCATGAATTAAACACACAAGCTATTCAAGAGACTCAGCTCATAGGCATGGAGCCTTATACACTGGAAACTTTGAAGGATAAGGTTGATTTGCAGAAAGTCCGCGAAGTCAAGCGTGCAATCAGAAGGCGATACGCTAATCAAAAGAACCTGCTGAAAGTATTTAAAAGATGGGACGCTGATAATGTTGGTCGAATTTCAGTGAAAAATGTCTATGATATGGTCAAAAGACTCGGCTTGAAAATTAATTTTGATGAAGCTCGAGTACTTGTTGCCAGCGCAGACCGCAGAAACTCGCAGAGCTTATGTCTTGATGAATTTCTTGATTTAATTTACAATAAAGATGATGCAATGAACGTAAATCTTGCAAACCTCCCTGGTAAAGCCGTTCATCAAAAACTAACTCAATCGTCAATTTCCTCTGATAGTTACTTTATCTGAAGATCTACTTTTCCAAAAAGAAGAAATCGAGAAGAATGACCTCTTAGGCTACCTCGCAGAGGATGCCAGGAAGGGCCGGGAAGCTAAGCACGAAAATCAAATAAAAATGGTGCTGAAGAACCGAGCTCAAGACTTGAATAATCTTTTCTATGCTGCGGACCCAACCCACACTGGTGAGATAGGCTATGAGAAGTTTGAGCAGTGCATTAGGAAGCTGGGAATCAATGAAAACGTGTTATTAGAGAAAGACGTCAAGAAGTTTTTTGAAAAGCACCGCATAAATCAACATAATTCTGACTACAGAGAACTGTTAAAAGATTTACGTGACTTCCAGTTCCAGTATGATGAGGTGTATAAGCACCACATTGAAGGGTCGCCCCAGGAAATGAAAAAACCTCACCGAAAGTCCCGATCCGAGCCATTTATAGCCCCTTTGACGTTGAAAGAAGAAAAGGCTGATATAGTGGATATTAGAGAGCTGCCAGCTAATAAAATTCAGAGCTACTACAACAAAAGCAGAAGGGTAGCGAGACATCTAAAGCGGTTGTTTCCAACAAAGAAGCAATTTGAGGAATTTAGTGCCCAGCTGCTGTCAATCGAACCTGATAACGTGAGGAACAAACCGTTCTCGAAGACTGAAGTGAAGAATTTGTTTGATACCATTTTCAGCAAAATAGACGCGAATTTCACCAAGATAGACTACGAAGGGTTTTATTCGTCGTTTTTATACAACCAGCAGGGCTATACGGACTTGAAAGAGATGACATACACGATTTACGAGTAAGATAAATGCGATCCAGCTTGATTATCTAATCCACTTTAACATTGAATAGCCAAGACGAGCAAGGATTTTATAATAGGGTTCAAAACAAGATGAAAGGTCCTGCTCCTCCAAAGGAACTCCTTGAATATAAATTATCGTCCATCCCAGAAAATCCTCAATGTGATGCTGCTGAATCTGATCGAGAGGGCTCTCAGCAAGGGGGCCCGTTGAACTCGAAGCGGTCTTCTGTGCAATTGCAGTACGAAGATTCTCCGGTGATTAAGAAAAACCTATTCTCGAAGCTATCGAACGGGTATAACACAGGGATAACCAGGCGAATGCTCCCTGATAGCGATTTAAACCCGATTTTGAAGAGGATTGAAGATAGAGTTTTCGCGGGAACAAGTCGAGCTTTCAAAATCTATAAGAGCTTCGACGTCGATAAAGATGGTAAGTGATTACCACTCCATTTCATTGAAATCATTGCTGTTAATTAGGTTTTTTGAGTCATCAGGACATTGCAAAGAAACTCACAGAGATGAATGTTATCGATAGCAAAGACATCCCAAAGCTACTAAATTACATGGATCCAGAAAACAAAGGTTATGTGTCGTTTCAAGAATTTCATAAACGAATCAGAGCAAATGTCACTCAATCAGATGAATGGGGACGAAATTCGGTCTTTACGAACATCGTCCCTTCAAAAGAAAGTAATGAGATGTCTATCAATAATATCGGTTATGTTCGCGAAAAAAATGAGCAGCTGCGTGAATCGCTGCGGCCTCCGGCAAGATCTCTAGGTATTTGTTCACATTCGAGGTATTTTTATTCAGAGGTTATATAAGATGTGCCAAGGTCGACGAGATTCGGAGCGTCTCCACCGTGGAAAAATACTTTTTTGCTGCTGCAACCGCCAAGTAACAGCCCCATGTTCTTGGATGAAAGTGGAAGATTCACGAAAGACCCATTAGCGCGCACAAGATTTCAAATAGAAGAGAAAACAAAGCGAATGATGACAGACATGGCGCGAATTAGCGCAATAAGCACGCATTCAGCGTTTTATCAAAAGAAGTTAGAAAATGATGACGCTCAGAGGGAGCTTCGTGAGCAAAATAAGCTCAACAAAAAACATCAGATGAAGGAGACTTATGAACAAGTAAAAGTTTGTATATTTTAGTTTGTTACATTGGGAATTTTGTAATTAGACGGCTCATTTGAAGAATCCGCTGTATTAACGGAGCATTGCTTCATTGGAAATTCTAAAAGGTTACCAATTTTGTTTTTCATACTATTTTTATCTCGTTGTTGGATTTGGCTTAGTTTGTAGATAAGCAACAATAAAAATTACATTTTATTTGGTTTTAATTTGGTGTAAAATTGTTGGAGAAAAAATTTGAAACCCAAACAACTTTATCTTTTTCGTTTTCGTTTTTTGTAGATGAAGGTAGAGTCAGCTTTTTTTATTTTTCTTCAAGTAAAGTTTTAAACTCAAATTGAACCAGGCATGGTGGTTGTTGAAGATGTTAACATTAATTTCTTCTACCTTCTTGAAATTTGAACACCTGTAACAAAATAATTGTATTTTATAACGTTTGGCAGATATATTCCATGTCATCAGATAATTTGGAGTATGTTTGTTGCAAGAAATTCCAGTTTGAAAGATTTTCGGATATCATTTACTAATGACAAAGCAATACTAACATATGACGGGAATGTTCAACAAATGTGACTGATCTTCCCTCAGACGATTCAATTGTGATCTATTGAACGAACGTTACTCTACCAAAAAAAGGAATTTGTTAGCTTCCTTTAACAGCTCGAATAAAGTAGATCCCGATTGCCTCATGGCTCATTAAGACTCATTGATGACTCTCAAAGAACAATCAAGGCATCGATTCTAATGTCGTAGGTATTATAGACAATACAATCTTCACACATTAGCAATACTGCAATACTGTGATTAGATTTTGAAGATGTAATCGATTCGGAATTGGCGAATGAATATGTCATAGTTTTTCGTAGAAGATAAAGTCCTAAACCAATTAACGATAGGTTCGCCTTCCTTTGAGAGCCTTATCGTTGTTAGGCCACCATTTCCTGAAAATATGTTTGTTTTCCGAATTTGGATTTGCAACAGTACACTAAAAAATTTGATTTCAAAAAACTGGCGTTTAATGCCACCCACAGTGACCAGAACAATTGAAAAACAAGCCAGCATAAAACCGTTCCTTCTTCAATGTCTTCTACTTTAACAGTGGTCTAAGAATTTCACTAAAGGTTTTTCGAAAACTTCAGTCTTTCGGAATCAAAGATTGAATATCTTGAAAATTCGTATAAAGGAACCAACTCTCAGGCAAATGCTATGTGTTGAAGTTCGCTAGCCCTTGAAACTCGAATAATCACTCTAATTGTAGGTCCTGCTTCAACAAATCGTTAAGATTCAACGGCAAATCAGATGAGTCTGCCGCCTGAGTTTTATTAAGAATTAATGCAACTTGGTATTTAGAGTATTTAAACAGCAGAGTTTATAATAATTCCAATCTAAATATTTAATCAAGTACCACCTCCAAAGTAAGAAAAAATGTCAGTTCCAACTATGGGTACCATGGCTATTGACCACCCAATGCCAAACACCACCGCCGGCGGCGCAGGCTTCGAACACGGCCCTTGGGTTCACGGTCTTTGCGGCTGCACAAGCGACATTCCAAGCTGCTTGATGAGTTGGTGCTGCCCTTGCATTATCTACGGACAGAACTACGAACAAATTCATAAGGACGGCTGCTTGATGCAAGGATTAATTTTCGCCATCCTGATGTCCTGCGGACTCTCATGCCTCGTTCATATGAACTTGAGAGCAAATATCAGAAATAAGTTCAACATTATTGGCGGCCAATTGGGCGATTTCTTGGTCACCTGCTGCTGCCCATGCTGCGCTTTGGCCCAAGAATCAAGAGAAATCACTCACAGAAGACACGAAGCTGCTTCCAAGGGAATCAACTGGTAGAGTTCTTCTATAGAATAGATGAAGATACATATATTGTGTGTCATTTATATTTTGATTTGATTCTGAGTTTGGGAAAGGAAATAGATAAATAGCCATGAATAAAGTTGCGTAATACATCAAAAAACTTTGAAAAAAAGAGAGAGAATTATCCAAAAGGCATTCCATACAATCATGTATTTTGTTGGTAAATCGAAGAGAAGGACTAAAATAAAGAGAGGCTATATGGGATGGGAAAAGAGAGATTTAATCTAGGAATATGAGGCAATTTGAGAGATATTACAAACGGAGAAGTCTTTTGAAACCTCAAAATTCAAAAGAAGTTTACATATTTGTCGACATTAGCATTTTTTCTTCAATAATGAACCCAGGACTTTTTTCAACTAGAGAAAGAGCACCATTATAGGGGTTTATTCCACTTTGTGAGGTATGAATGTCCATAAAACCCTTTTTTGAATTTTCTCTTCGGAGGTTCATTTGAACCCTTATTCGAAGGTTTAATAAATCTTAATACCGTATTTCGACCAAAAACCAGTAGTTTGTTCTATGATGTCGAAGTTAATTTACAAATCAAGAGAGCATCCTCTATATTTGTGTAGAGGATCACAAAATTAGGATGTGATGTGTTGTTTTACGATTTGATTATCACTGTGAAAGAAAAAATCATCATGACTAATATTTGATTCAATTCAATCAGCATTGGTCATTGGATCTATCTGAATCAGAGAGTTGGAGCGTCCAAATTCTTGAAGATTATTTAATTTTCTTAAAGAATAACCATGCCATTTGGTAACTTCAGAATTTTAATTGAATGAAAATATGATACTCCATTTCCCAGATCTGTGAACATGTAAAATGTTGAAAAGTCCTCAACAAAATTTGTCTTTTTTGGATTAGTTGTGAATTACAAAGCCTTTGAGTGATTTAGATGCTATTTGAGAAGTCTCATTGTCCTAATTTTTCCTTTGCGAGCTTTAATTATGAACGAAACAAAAACGAATGCTTACAAAAAAACTTTAGACTCTGCCAAAAAAAATATGTTCTAGTTTTTTAATTCTTGAGAGAGGGAAGCAGAGGGCTTTCATTAATAGATTCCCAACTTGGAAGACTTTCTTGCAGTTTTTTTATTCATCAGTATGATTCAAGAGGAAATGAAAAAGATTTTCAACATGATCACTACTAAGTTCAACTCAAAAAAAAAAAATTATCTTCTTTATAAAATTTTTGCTTTGCTGAGCAATTTGAAAAGACCAATTTTGCCAATTTCCATCAATTTCCTGTCCCTTTCAACAGGGTTGAACAGACATTCTTAGTTCTCTATGTGTTTTGATGGTTTTAAATGAATAACAGCTGCAATTCCCCAATTATCATTTTGATATGAACTGTCAGAACCAATGTAACTGTAGTAATGATAGCAAGAGTAGATATTAATCGTATAAAATATGCATCGCTCCAATCTTATTCAAATCCAGTCAAAAACTATTTAGGAATTATCTCTATACAAGTCTCGCTTGTAGACATTAAATTATGTAGTTTCTACGAATTCTAAGTCATAAAGTTCGGGAAGCCAAAAAAATTATGTATATGCTTCAGCATTAAATGACAATTAAATGACACCTAATTGACAACTAATTGATAACAATTCTAAAATCAAGCTAAAATTTCCGAAATTGCTGTTCAATGCAGCTTTTTTCCAACGGTTCTTTAAAATATACCAGGCCCTGCAAATTTGCAGCCTTTACGACTTACACAAGACTCCGTTGCCCATAGTTGGTCCTTCTGAATGGCTCCTTCCTAATAATGGACAGCACTCTTCAGATTTTTCCACGTTCTGCAGTAATATCAGATTATTTCTATCAAAAAATTACCTTAGCAATCCACGGGTGCGAGAGAGCTTCGAAAAGTGTATATCGTTTCATGGGATCTTTCTCCAGGAGACATTCGATGAGATGCTTTGCATCATCTGAGAGATTTATGTACTCAGGGAAATCGGATTTATATTTCCGATGGATAATACTTTGAATTAAATCCTCCTGACTGGTTTTTGATCAATGAGTGCGCGAAACCCGAGAAAAATTACTATTCTTCATGGTACGGCATTAATCCTGTCAGCATTGCAAAAAGTATTACACCAGCACCCCATGAATCAATACTCTCACTAATTTTGTTCATAAACAACAAGTTAAAACTTTAACTGAATAAAAAAATGATGTACCTATATTCAAGGTCTTGAAAAACTTCAGGCGGAAGACATGCGATAGTCCCTGTGAAGGTCCACATTTTGAAATTATTTTTCTTCAAACCTGAATAGTTGCTAAGCTCTGTGAAGCGTTTTGAGACGCTAAAATCAGTAATTTTGACGCTATTAATTTCTAAAAAGATTATTGATGCTTTTTTATCCAAGTTGCTTGTACTTTCATCAATCAGGATGTTCTCTGGTTTCAAGTCACGATGACAGATGCCGTGGCAGTGGAGATGCTGGACTCCAAGGAGGATACCTTTAAATGCTTTGGCTGCTTCATATTCTATATGTGGAGAGAGATATATATAAAAAGTGAAGCGATCAGTTAATGTTACCTTCGAATTTCCTTCCCTTGCTAAGAATCTCCATGAGATTTTGGCCTTCGACCAACTCGATGACCATATACGTCTTTTTTTTGCTCAAATCGATATAGAGGGCTACCGTCTCAACAATGTTCGGGTGCTTTAGTCCCTTTTTCATTTTAAAGGTTCTAATCGCCTTCATGGATAATGGGTTTATCCAGCGAAAATATCAAGAAAAATTACCTGGAGTAGCCTCTCATCTTCTCCCATGAAATCCGTTATTTTTACGGCATATTCTATTCCAGTGGATTTTTCTCTACATTTCTTGACCACTGCTGATGACCCTTGACCAATTGTTTGGAGCTCAGTGAAGAATTCTTTGAAGTTATCGAATATCAAAAATAATGAACCAAAGCTTGGGTCAATCGCCTTGACCGCAAGTTCTTCCAGCACCGTCTGCTCTAATGAAACTGCATCAATTATAATCAATAAAACTCATTCTTTGGTGTATCTATTACCGATCTGGATACGCTCCTCTTTCAGGCTTAATTTCCCGGACAGAATCATCTTATTGTCCAGGAGAGTCGAATATAGGTAAGCTTTTGAGATCCAATCATCAGAGTTTCCGTGCGCTTCAGTGGAGGCTGCCTCTTGTAAATCACCTAATAACGCTGTGAGAAGGAATTTAAAATTTGCATTGATGTACAAATAATTTTGAGGTTGATAGAGGTCACACGAGAGCACCTCCTCACAACCGAACGCACCACTTCTCTTTTGGTGGCATCTGACTTAGGGGTAGATAACTTCAATGGTTCGCTTTGAAAGGTTCTTTTGGTAGGTTGAGACTTGCTTACATAGCTAATTCCCTCTTCCGGAATTAAACTAGACTCGGTGAGACCTGATTTGACCATTTCTGGTTGAATTGAATGCGATCCCGAATCATTCGAGATAAAATGGTTTTCATAGCCTTCGGACTGATTTCCTTGAAGACCAGAGGTTGCTTTGTCGAACAACATCTTAATTACAATGATTATTTTGGAATAACGCTAAGGGGTTTCAAGTCACTAAAAAGCGAGGAATTAGAATCAATTTTATAGTTCTTTCTGAAATTTCAGGGCTGACCTTCTTCCAATTTTCGAGAATATTACACGAATTCATTCTCAAGTCCAGTGGAATAACATAAATCGGAGCAAATCAGTAGACGCTTGGTTTATTAAAAGATGTTTAATTTGAGTCAGCAAAGCTAATTGAAAGGTCTTTTTCGCACCGTGTGTTGAGATTCACTCATTAGTGAAAAAGCCACAGGATAAGAAGATTTTCCAAAAGATGTTATTGTGGTTCGAGTCAGAAGAGATAAATTAGGACTAAGTGATGTGTTTGGGAGACCTGGTGTTTGAACGTCTGGATTTTGGAGAATGACGCAGTTTGGGATTACTGAGTGTTTTACTAACTTTGGGGTATACCACTCCAGTAATGACGCAAAGGTATACTAATTTAGGCGCAGTTCGTAATAAAATTCAACGGCTGCTTTTCAGCGTAAAATGAATCGGCAATCAATTTAGCTAAGCAAGTGAAGGCATTGAAGTAACGCTACTGCTTGTTATCGTGAGTCAAGATGGTTGCATGTTCAGCTCTTGTGGTTTGCAGAGACATTGATTTAGAAAATAGTTATAATATATTGACCTATTGAACCCAATAGCTGTTCTAATGTGTTCACCCAATAAATAAAAGAACAAAAATTCCATTTTTCACACTAATCGACCACTATTCTCATTATTTTTCCTAAAAGATTCTATCATGATGAGTAAATTAGTAAGCAGGCTTTACTTCATATTTCGAATATTATTATAAATATCTTCTTCAGAGTAGCCGCGCACAGACCATAAACTAATGATACACATCAATAATTCGTGTTATGTCTATTCCAGGCACACAACCCGAGAAACAGAATCGACAAGCGGTTAGCAGTAGGATGGCTTATGGTTTCCTACTTCCAGGGTCTGTTAAATGTTTAAACTAACATCACTCTTGCCCAAACTCCTTTATACAAGTTACGAGATCGTCTAATACTACTTTCAAACGAATATTATTCACATATCAGAAAACTATCTTCGGAATCACCTGTGGACTCACAATATAATGCTATATAAATCTCTCAAATTCCGTGGGTTCTCTCGTAATAGTAAGTCACTACTTGAGTACGCAAGCCAATATCTGACTCCAAAAGACCTTTGAGCGAACAAGGAATGACACACCGACTAACTTTAATCAATAAATTTAATTTTGGTCAGTGTCGCCAGTCATTCTTATAATTCCAAACAAGTAAATTGGATCTGTTCGCGGGGAATTCTTGATTCCGCGGAATCAATCGGGAATCGTTCCGTGTGTTCTCTGTTCTATGTTCCAAATGTTCGAAGAATCAATCAAAAGAATGGCGGTAACTGAGGGACACCCCATTGGAAATGCTCATTGAGCTATCCCTATTGATTAAATAAATGCCTCAGGTTAAACTCTGGGTTTGCAGGTCGGGTTCTCGTGAACATTGAAATTGTATTCCTTTCACATCAAGACGAGAGAATTTGAGATAAGTCCTCCTTGATATTTGATTTCAGGAAATTGACATTCCTCCGAACTCATTTCAGAAGAGACTATATCGAAAGAAAAGCGCCTTCCAGGTGTGTATTAGGACATTGCAAAATGAATCCGATAACAATTCTTCAAGGTGGAATCGTTAGACTAATTATTGGTTTCTGGGCTCTTGGAGCGAATAAAATCATCTGAATGTCTGCTAGTCGAGTCAGCATGTCAATGGGTTAAGATGGGAATCAATGTTCAGAGGTTGAACTCTCAGGCGATCCATTAGATCTAGGGAGAGAAGACTTAAATAGCGTTTTGATATGATTTGAAGAGAAATACTCGAGAGCTTAATTAAAAATTTTTTGCCCATGGTGGCGATGTGCTATGAGCACCGTGAATGCAAGTACATTGATTATGTTGTTAGAAAACTCAATTTTAGCTGAAGATAATAATTCTAAGTTACCAAAGTCAAAAATATGTAGAAAACTCATCTAGCACAAGCCGAGGGAATATTGTCAATTCTATTATATCAACTGAAATCAGATTCTGTAGCCCAACACGAGACAGAAAGTTCTCAGTAGCAGGACCTCAAAGCAGAAATTATGTTTTATGTCAGTATCGGCTTGTACGGTTCGGCAGCGAAGTATTTTTACTGATTTACCGAGCTTCAATAATTGAGGAAAAGAGCATTTTGGCGTCTAAGTTTTTAATTATATTTGAAAAGGCTAGCCGCATGATATTACTTTAATTTCTGGACAGTAACGATCGTTTTACATTCTTGAGATTCAGTCAAGCTATTGCATAAGTATTCATATCTCATAGCCAAATGGCTTTTGATGGTCCTTATCAATAATGCAAGAGCAAAAGGTGAAAAACTTATAGATACGGAGTTCATCACTAAATAAATCATAGGATTTATGAAGGATATTGAATCTCCTAAAATGTTTTTATTGAGTCTCTCTCTGAAAGTTACCATGAATCCCTGAAAATCAATGCAAACAGCCCTGAAAGTTTATCAAAGTATGGCCATTGGAAGCACTATATGATTTCTGAGCAATGCTGTGTCTTAAGTCAATGGACAGCAAGCGCAAGCAGTTAGATAGACAGCCTTCATGTAATCTGAAAATTTGTAGATTTGGAATTTCCCTCTTGCCTCAAGTCAGTAATCGTAAAAAAAGTCAGCCAAATTGCGTGTTTGGTAAAAATATTCCTTTCAGCTAGCTCTTTCTTTCAAGGAAGAGGAATATTTTACAACGAGTTATTCTTGGGATTTATAAATAAGCCCCTTAATTTGAATACGCACAAAACAAATTTGATAGCTTGATGATTTTGTTGATTTTAATTTTTCCAGATTTATCTCAATTTTTTCATAAATGAAACATTTGAATGAGTTTCTCTTTATCCTTATTTTCATATAGGTTCCTTAGATCATTTACGAATATTATTTAATAATTTTGATTTGGATATGCTTCAATCTTTTAATCTCTTCTGGCTCCTCTTCCTTTAGATGTGAATAGCTTGGAAGTTCCTGGTTTCAAATGTCGGAATTTGGGTTTCAATCATCTTCGAAGCCAAATTTCTGATGTTTCCTTTGACAGTGATGAATCCTTTCTCGAAATCCTTGGATGTTTTAAGAAGATCAACAACGGCATTGGTTCCATAGAAAGGATGGTAAGCTTCTTGAATTCCATGTCCCAAAGTCACACAGAACGCGTCATTCACCTTCAACACATGAGTGTGCTCCAAGACCAAATTATAGACGTAGTTAGGCGCATTAGGAGTAGCTGGTGAGATTCTGGCAATATTCTTGTTTTGATTCACGATATCAATCGGGTACTGCCACTTATTCTCATAGAAGACAGGATGTTTCTGGGTAAGCCTTAACTTTGAGGAGTTAAATTCTACCAAACTTTCCTTTTCATCGAGCTGAATCCTCACAACAGCGAGAATTTTAGCAAACATCACCGTCTGGTTCTCCTGAACACAGACGAGATCACCTTTTTTCAAATTTTTGATTTGAGTTTTAAGAATCTTTCCGTTTTCATGGAGGACATCGACGACACAAGAGCCGTCAAAGCAGCCGCCTCCACCTCCACTATAATAATCGCTGTTGTCAACTACCACCTGTTGTTGTTGGGCCTGATGAACCTCCTGAATCTGAGGCTTGCTTCTGACCATAGGCAGCTCCAAAAATATTTTCCCACCAATATTTTGTAAAGCGGCAAAGGTTTTCCCACCATAGACTTGCAGTCCGACATCCATGAAATTGGTGCGAAGTTGTAGTTGATGAGATCTTGTAATACTTCTTAGATAATGGGCTCCCCATCTTTTAAACCTTTCTGCTGTGCTGATAGCTTTGGTCATTCGTCCTCCTGTTCCACCAAAACCAATTAAATCAGAAACTAATCCGTTCAGGCGAGGATCATCATTTTCATATTTGTTATCATAGTCAGAGACGAACTTAGATAGCTCTTGCATCATTTTCGTTGCTTCGGGAACTTTTCCAGCAGCCATCTCTTTTATCACTTGATAGGTTTGGCTTACTACACGAGACCTACCTAAGGCAGCAGCTGCATCAGGGGTGGGTACCCTACTTTTTGCAACATAATTGATTTTGCGGGCTTGGCCTTCTACTTGACTCTCATACTCAAGAATGACAGCAAGATAATTTTCTTCTTTCGTTAAATGCATTGGGACAACAATGTCTCGAGTTTGTCCCAATTGTAAATTTCCTAACTCGATGACAATGTGATTCTCCTGTTTCGAGACTGATAGATCTGTTCCAAGATCTTCAGCCAGAGCAGATCCTCCCAAAGGAATCAAATGCAACTTTGCTTTTAGGCAGAGAGTTGTTGCTGCATTGGCAATAGAATTGACAAAGTTAGTTCCTAATATTTTCGCGTCTGGGATAAAACCGAAGATTCCTCCTCCAGAAGCGGAAAGACCCCTCAGTAAATCTGAATCTAGATTGTAGCCGAAGCCAAAAGTATTGATTTGGAAGGCAGTATTCGGATACTGACTGAGGTAATTTTCAAGACAGGTTATTTCTCCACCTTCAGGTTTTATGTTTGGCTGTCCATCAGTAAGGAGAAAAATAAACTTTCTTCTTGTGTGGTCCTTATCTTCTGCGAATCTAAGTGAATCTAGACCTACTTCAAGTCCACCCCAGATATTGGTACTATCTTCAGGCCTTAAAGCCTCCAATATTTTCACAACTTCACGCTTATTGTCTTCAGTCATGAACTCGGTTGGATATTCAAGAGTGGCTTGGGTGTCGAAAGCGACGAGAGACAATCTGTCTTTGTCAGTCATTGTACCAATAACTGTCTTTACAGCGTGTTTTACGAGGTCCAATTGTGTTAAACCGTCAGTGATAGTTTTAGTTTCGTCTTCTGGATCTTGGAATTTCGCATCTTCGCCCATACTTCCTGAGATATCGATAACACAGCAAACATCGATTGGAATTCGACAATCATTATCCGGGATATTTATGCTGATCGCAACATTGACAGGGTCTTTTGAACCTTCTTTGATCTCGTCACAAGGAGCGACTGCTATAGTGATCTTGTTAGTGAACTCTTCCTCATCAAATCCAGTTTTTATCTCGAACTCATTAACCTCGTTAAACGCTGAATTAGTTTTTTTAAGTGGGACTGGCTTTTCGATTCTATTCACTTTAGTTTCTTCTTCTACTTGATCAGCAATTCCTGTGCGGAAGACTTTTATAAAATCTCTGAATGTGGTCTTGCAGATTGGGCATTGCATGTTCTGACTTTTCAATGTGGTCAGACAACCTTCACAACCACACTGATGGCCGCAAGGCACGAGGATGTGATCGGCTGTGTTATTCATGCAAATGATACAAAGTTCTTTTGGAGCGTCCTTTTTGATTACGATTGGCTCTGAGATATCTAAATCGAGACTTCCTTTTGAAGGATCTTGAGCCATCAAATCATCGATGTTTGATGTGACTTGATATTTCAGCTGATTTCCGTTTACTAATTGAATTTTACCCCTGAACACATCAAAAATTCCTTTGAGGTTGTCTCTGTAGAACTTCAATCTGGTGGCGTTTTTCTTCTCGTCTTTGTCGTTTCGTCCAGGAACATTTCGATTCAGCAGTCTCTCCATGCAGACATCATCAGGAACTTCAATCAGTAGCATTCTTTCGATTTTAATATCACTTCTTGATTGAAGAGCCTTAGCTTGGCTTGGAGTTCTTGGAAAACCATCGAGAAGGATGCCTTCATTGGAGTTTCTGGATAAGCGTTCAAAGAGTACATCGTTGATGATCACATCCGGAATTAATTTGTTTTCTTTAGCAAATGGTTCTGCTAATTTTCCGAGTTCAGTCTGATTGACGATGGCTTCTCTTACCATGTCTCCAACACTAAGGTGAGTTAGTCCTGCTTTCTTGGCAAGGATCTCACATTGGGTTCCCTTTCCTGATCCAGGAGGGCCAATGACCGAAATTATTCTTTTCCCGCTTTGACCTGACTTTTGCATCAATTTTTTATTTGCTGATTTATTAAATCATTAAGATCTACTTTAAACATTGAAAATTTCTTATTAATAACGCAAAACACCCTTAACACTTAAAGATATGAAAGATAGAAAAAGAGGTTGTATCGGTAAAGTGCCGGTAAGCACCAGTAGTTGTGGAAAACAAAAAATAACAATTCTCTTTTCTCACTCTGAACACTCCGCGCTCACGCTTCAGTTCAGGCACTCATCCACTTGAGTTTCTTACTTGATACTGCATCGATTATCATGATCCATGGTTCAATGCCAAATGAATGAATAAGATTCACATTTCGAGATCGTCTTTGCCCAACTGAGCATCCACTCAGTTTGAAAATGAAATTAAGCGATCCAAGTCTGAGTGCGTTATTCCTTATGATGACCGTTCTGTTACGACTCGAAGAGCGGCACAGTGGCCTTGTGATCTCTTTATTCATCACAGACAACGACAATTCAATTCTCTCACTCCCATCTTCACAAATACTTTTCAATGATGGAGTCAGTGATCGATCTTGTTTGCGATTCGCTATCTTGGCTTGAAAGCCGTCAAATATGAGAGACTCACAGTTTTCCCATGTGGGACATACTGGATCATATTTAACTAGGAAGCGAATATCAGGCTCGAAAGCAAGTCTACAAGAACGATCCATATACAAAGCTGTATTAGTTTGGGTTGTGATAAGAATCAACTTAATTGCCATCTGTGTCTTCACTTTCTCTCTCTCCTCACAATACTTGGACTTTCCATCGAACTCAACAGATTCATACCTTTCATATGTTGATCGATTCCAAGAGAAAAATTTTTCCAATCTCCATGAAAACGTTTTGTTTAAGACAGAAAAATGACTTTTGTCAATAGGAAGGAGAGAAAATTAAGTCATGAAATTAGAGCGACATCCTCAGATGTTCGTATCACTTAGGATTCTATTCTTGTTTGGTACTTACTACAAGGAATTGATCCATTATGATTTCGGAAAAATACACACCTAATAAATTGAATTGATATCCTTGTTGCAATGCTGTGCATTACACTATCTATCTCTAGAGAGGTTTTCAAAGAAAGCATTTTAAAAAGATCCAATTGTTCATTTCCATCCACTTTTTCAAGGGAATTGGAGCTTGAAACTTAAAGAATGTTTGATATTCTGTCTGTGCAACTATGATGACCTCAACAGCTACTTTAGCGAACATAATCAGACCAAAATATCTGTAGTTGATTAGATTGCAAATTATAGAAACACTCGGGAAAAAAAATTAGCTTCTGCAAATTCAATCTTCACAAAAAATAAATTTTCTTATCGCTCGGCACTAATGTCATAAAGACTTCTATTGCAAATAATCGAGTCTGCTTCTTAGAGTTTGTCTAACCGTCAAAGGTCTCTCCTAGATACGAATACTACTCCAGAATTCTACATCGAGATTCGTTATGAAGTTTAAAGCATCGAACAGTGGTCGACTTTTGTTGGTGGTTTTAATATCTCATTGACCTGAGAGCTGCTGGAGGAGTTTGGAATGACATAAATAGCCTCAGAAACTGATAAGCACAATCAAGAATTGATCGCTATAGCTAGAGAGCGGAACCTAAAGGAAAATTATAAAAGTTAGAGAAAAGAGATAGAAAAGAGAGGCAAAGAATTCGAGCAAAACGGGTACAAATTGCTACAAAAAGTAAATTAATTCGAAAGAAAGCGATCGGATACTCTCAGATGGCTGAATCTCAAAACGTGATTCTATTTCTATTAATAGAAAGATCCCGAAAAATTTTTAAAAGTTTCTTCTCCAGGAGCATGGACAGCCTCCTGAAGAGAGTGAAAAAATTCGCTTTGCTTGCCGCAATATTATTTATTGTTTTGCTATTCAGTTAACTTTGGGGGAAAAAATGAATGAAAACAATCTGCTGACTAGATACCAAAATCTAATGAAGAATCATTTATAATCATAGAATTTATTGAATAACTCATAAATTACCTCTGCTCACAAAAATTAGATTTATTTAACTTATCGAATTGGAGTCATAATTAGAATAAACGAAAACTTTAATGCTTAGCAGACTTCAGTTCGAATACATAAAATTTTGGTTAATCTTTCACAGCAGCATCTCTCATCAGTCTCGCTGATTGGCTCCTTTTTAGCGAAGGAGATTGTAGTGTAGTTGGACTTTTTTGCGTATTCTAATATATTATTATTTTACTCTCTGAAATTTGGCTTACCATTTGAAGCCAAGGATGATTATCTGCTTGAAAGAGAGTGTACCTTTTCTTCGGATCTCTTTCAAGGAGGTGACTAATTAAGTCCTTTGCCTCAGGAGACAAGCTTTTATACTCGGAGGAATCAGTGTCGTACTTTGCCTTGATAATCTTTCCAATCAACCCGTCTTGACTGTGAAGTTGGAATGAGCATTGAGCCATTATTAATCATGAAATATTTACTCTTCTTCAAAAAAAGGCATTGATCCCGTCAATAACATGTAAAGCATGACGCCAGCACTCCAAGAGTCTATATTTTCACTAGGCAATCATTAAATCGGTTATGATTTGTTTAAAAGATGCTGATTACGTGTATTCAAGGTCTTTAAACACTTCTGGAGGGAGGTAGGCAGTCGTGCCTGTCAAGGTCCACATTTTATAATTGTCTCGCCTTAGCCCTGAATAATCATCGTGATTCTTGAAGTATTTGGAGACACCGAAATCAGTGATCTTTACGGTTCCTGATTCTACAGATTATTAAGATAGAGGTCTAGGATATCAGATATTACTTTTCTCAAAAAGCATATTGCCCAATTTCAAATCCCGGTGACAGATGCCCTGTCTATGGAGATACTGAGCTCCAAGAAGTATGCTTTTAAAAATTCGAGCTGCTTCGGGTTCTAAACAGATTTGAGTTGCTGTGAGCAAGTTTAGGATTGTGGATACCTTCAAGACGCTTCACTTTGCTCAGTATTTCCAACAAGTCGGGTCCTTCAATCAACTCCATCACCATGTAAGCCTTCTTCTTGCAAATATCTATGTAAAGGGCCTCAGTCTTAACTATATTCGGGTGGTTCAGTCCCTTCCTTATCTTAAAATTCCTGATCATCTTTTGAAAGGGGGTAGATCGAAGAATTGCAATTATGTCGAAATTACCTGGAGCAACCTCTCGTCATCTCCGTTGTAGTTGATGATTTTGACAGCAACTTCTTTGGGGGAGTTTGGAGACTTCCCAACGCATTTTTTTACGACAGCAGATGTGCCTTGCCCGATAGTTTTAATTTCGTGGTAAAATTCTTTGAAATTATCGTAGATTAAGAAGATGTGTCCAAAAGCGTCGTCAGAAGGATTGACCGCAACCTCTTGCAAGACAGCTCGATCTAATAACACTGAAAAACCATCAATGCTCTGGGAAAGGAACTATTTTACATATAATTCCATGCCTTTCTTGCTTGCTTAGACCGCAAAATTTAATAACTTCATTTTCTAACAAGATTGACTGCAAGTGTATTTTATCGAGCCAATCGTAAGAGTCAGACTTACACTTCTTGTAATACGTAAACACCGGACTACCTGCTTGCTTTTGTTAAAATAAGGTAAACTAGCGTGATTACATTGAATTTTGAGGGTCTCAGATCTTTGCCTGACGCATCTAGCGATGGATTTTCTCGCCTCTTTTAAGTAGCATTCTGACCTCGTAGGACTTGATGTAAGAAGCTTGATAAAATTAGAACATTCAGTCTGTGTTTGCCCTGGGACATCTTTCTCTTCGGTCAATTTACGAGGCGCTTGGATTACGACTGGTGAGGCCCCAGAATCGGTCTCAGCAGAGTTTTCTGTGACTTTAGTAGTTGAATTCATTGGCTGTTTGGTTTCAACACGTAGCTCTAAGTGGGAGTGCTCTTCCTTCATGGTGGATTCAATTTTGATAATTTCTAAGGATTCTTTCGTTAACGACATAATTTTTTGAGTTATTTACTATATTGTCTTGATTAACGAAGTAATGTAAATTTTCTTCGGCGCGTGGAAATTCTCCAAGAATTAGCGTCGAATCATTCCGATTTCAGTGCATTAGAGCCCAATAAGCAAATCAGTATTATTCATCATTCTAAAATTTAAGAATTTGATCCGTCAGCCAGTAAAGAAAAAATCAATTTGCCCAATATTTTGTTTGTTTAAATTTTCAGAGAATTCGAATTGTCTCTCAGCCAGCGCTAAATCATCAGTTGAGAAGAAATTAGAATCATCTTTCGATGGTGTGTCCAATGTGTTTATTATTTGTCAGACCCTCTTAGGCGGCTATCATTTGTTCAGACAGAATAATATATAGGGTATACTATAGGAATGAAAATTTACTGACTGCCGACAAAATTAAGTGTGAAATCTGATAATCTGATTGAGAATTATATGTAAGGATAGAATTCCCAAATTTAAGTTAAATGGAACGCTCGAAAATTTCACCTCGCTGAAGGCATGCTCATCATTTGATGGTCTTGCATTTCCTTTTGCTTAGAGATGAAATTGAACCTCTAACAACGGTTTAATGCAATCAATTTGTATGATTATTCTTAAAGCGATGATGCTATGTTTGTGTGATTAGAATGCTGCTCGTGAGTTTTGTTCTAATGTGTTTCAAAGACTCACGTTTTAGATCAATATACTGTCTTTTTCGCCTAATGACTACAATACTTTGAGATATTAGACTCTAGGACAAATGAATGATTAAGAAATTCACACTGATCGCCATAACTAAATGATATTTATCAATGTATACCTATTTATCTCAGTGGAGTCTGCTTCTAATCAACAGGAGAGTCCTGATCATAAACACACTGATCCTTATTAAATTTACTCAATATGTTATTGTAAAGAAAGGGATTTCTTAATTTTAGGAAGGACATTTATAGGTTTCTATAAGTTCACTAGTGAACTTTTGCTTGCTTAGTTTATTTGCTTGCTTGAGTTTAAATTGTTTGTTGTTTATACGGACATCTACATCGTGATCGTGCTGCCGTTGTGCAGATACTCTTCGAACATAGGAAATTAATTATAGCAATCCAAAATTGAATATCTCGAAAGTTAATTGATTACTATTAGTTGTATGAATCCAAAATTTCTCTATTTCAGCTGTTCTGCAAGGAAAACATCAAAGCCTGTTACTTTTAATCAGGAAATATTTTTTCTTTGAGCTGCGAAAATCGAATTTTGATCATTTGGTTTGCTTCGATCAATGAGGGTAGCGAGACAGAAAACGAGTGTTGATAATGATCATCTATCCCAATAGAATAGATGTTTATTTGATATTGATGATTGAATTCGAAGAATAGAAAATGATTCTAAAATTTCTTGAGAAAGCTTCTAAAATTTTTTCGTATCAGATGAGGATAGAGTGAAATATGTCCATGTTTGTTGCTAAGAATGCGCATCTCGTTTATCTTTCTAATTAGTCTATATATTCTGTTTGCTTAATTTTTCTGTTAAACCGCGCTCTCACTTATTATGCATCGAGTACTGCAGAATATTCGCTAAATAGCTAAATAAATTCTATCTGAGATACAATTAACATAATGAAAAAGAGAGGAATCATTGTCGCGCTCCTTTTGGTTTCAGTCTCCATCGTAATTATCCAATTCTCGATGTCTCTAATCATGCCAAAGGCAATTCATATGGGAGAACCATCTGTCAAAATCGTTGGGAAAAAATTTCCGAAAGACTTTGTTCCGGATGACTATGGAACATATACTTCTGGACCATCGATAGAAGGACATCCGGTTCATCCTGAGCTAGTTCCATCTTCTCTACCTACCAAAGACGATAGGAATTTGTCCCTTTGATGGTCAAATAACCAGAAAGCGGGTTTTAATGACATCTTATCTATACACTGGCATAAAGACAGCATTCTCTTCATTTTCTTTTTGAAAATATTCCTTAACGAATGAAAAAAACTGTAATTATTTGATGTGTGCTAGGAGACCTACCTATTTTTCTCCTTATCTGTGAACACCTTTTCATCATCCATAATGTTCATTTTTCCTCTAATAGCCAAGTAATTTAATTGTCGTTACAAAATTTGTCCATTGGCTCACTCTTCGTGGCACCCAATTAGAAAGATCAAAGTAGAAAATCTTGCTCGCACCATGGCTAGTTTTGATATCTAGAGATAGGGATTTTCTCAAAATATACTACTTACAACCCTCGAGAGGCAGATATATCCAAATAAACAACATTGTTGGTCACTTTCAGTACCAAAGGATTTGAATAATTGGTATTTCTAACAAAATTCACATCTACTTTTCAAAAAAAAAAAACAACCCACATTTAAATTTCAAAATAAACGTCCGAATTCGTATAATAGTTTCTAAGACTTCCGGATTGAGTTTATTGGAACCATGGGAAATTGCGTTGGCGACGTCAAAAACTGTTTCAGACTAGAGTCATCATCTCAATCAAACATCAGAACAATCATCGGCTCCGTGCATAGCCGGCTCTCTCTCAAGCAGGAAAAAGCTCCATTAATAAAACTATATAAAGTTGAATATGATGAAGAACTCCTGCGAAAAGGGTTTACACAGCCACTCCCTAGGGTTGAGGCCAGTCCAAACTTAAAGATCGAAATCGTTGAGGATGCTATAGACTCGAGAAGATACACTGTCGTTTCAAGAACTGAACCTTTCAATAGCGATAAATCTTCAATGAACAGTAAAAATTCTCAAGCAGAGGACGGCCCAAATGATCTGAAAGTTGTTCATGAGTTCAATGAAGCTATGGAATCTTCTCCTATGGTGAGAAAGGAGAACGATGGAGCAGGAGAAATAATTCCTGGTTCTGAGAAAAGGCAGGAACTTGAACCGTCAGGAATAACGGTTGGAGACTCAACAGCTGAATTTAAAATGTAATGTTCTCACAGCGAAAATGATACCTATTGCAAGGAAATGAGCTACGTTGCTCGACATCTTTTATTTATTTCTGTTTTGTAACTATAGAATTACTCTTGTCTTGAGTATAAATGACTTGATTCTGATATCAAATCGGCTATGATATAGAGAGGAGTATTTTTCTGAATTATCATGGCACTTAAGTCATTTTTTTGAAGCAATGCTGGTTTATTAAATACTGTTAGTATTGCTAACAGAATGATTATGATAACCAAATTGGAATACATATTTTGTTTGTCTGCTTGAAATTCTATCATATTTGAGCGTAAAGCTTTATCAATTTTTTTCGACTCTTCAAAAACCAATAAATTTCCAACGAATTTTTTATTTGCACAACCAAGGATAAGAAAAAAGGATAATGTTAGCAACAAAAATAATCGCTTCTATTTTGAAATGTAACTTAAAGTATTGTGAATATATATAACTATTTCTGAATATGATTACGAATACCTAATAAAATTCTGCCTATAAAGATAGATTTGATTAGCTGCAGGGTTAACCTCAAGAGTAGGTAAATATAATGAACTCGTATAAAGACATATATTGCTAGTTTAATCAAATTGAATTAAGGTTACCCGTCACTGTTCAGTTGACTCAGACAATGTTACCGTACAGCTATTTGTAAATAAATAATGATAATTATAATAGCTATAAAGAGATAGCAATATCTCCTATCTGAATTTCTGTTCTCATTGTGTTTTCAGTAATTGCGTGATCCAGCATATTGGTATTCACTGTTTTTCCATTGAAATTCAAATTGCTTTTCAACACTGTGGCCCTCTTTCTAATAAATACAAAGCAAGTCATATACCTCAACTTTTCGCTCCCATAATCCGATTTCTAATCCGCTTCTTCGTGTACTTGATGTCTCTTTAGTTAGCTTGCTTATCTTTGGTGTAAAATACGAGTAAGACCCGAGAAAATGCTCTGCTTTGCAACTGATAACCATGGAAACATACAGCAAGGCCAAAGAGAGATATATCAATAAAATTCCGGTGTAGCTAAGTGGCGCAGTTAGAGTAGTTGAGTTAACAATAGGCTGTATTTCCGCTAAAATCACTCCGATGAGCAGTAATGCAGATGCGCTGATCAAGAGTGGCCAGAAGCGTTTTCTTATTTGTATCATCTGATGAGCATGACAGAAGCGATGAAGTTTATTGTTTGGATAAAGTTAGCTATTTCTTCCTGAGAGATCAGTTTAAGCAGTGAATCAGGCGTTCTGTGGGAATTTTATAACTCTTTGCTCCATAATCAAAGATTATCAGCTCAAATTCTTCTGTTGTTGGCTACATTGGGGTGGCTACTGAGAGATAGCTATTTGGGTCTCTATTCGATCAATTAGTCTGAACAATATTTGAATCCTCACACTGACTGATTCTTCAAGTTTAAATTATTGAGATATTGTGCCGGAGATTCTTCAGCGAATAATATTCAAAGCTGTTTTCGATATAATTCCTTTCATTCCTCATTTCGTGACCTATTTCCTTCCAATTCCAGATTTCGAAAAAAAGTTTGGAGGATTTAAGAAATATGGGTGAATTTATGCCCATTATCGATTGATGTTCGTTTTGTTTGGGAAGACGCTTTGAATAAGTTCGTTTCGGAGAGAAAGCTGTCGAAGTCCTTCCACCTCAAGTATTTTTGTCTTTATTTTGTGTAATTAGCAGGTTGGATGCTCCTGAATCAATTTAGTTCCGATTTGAAGTAAGTAATAAGTTTAATTTTTATTCGCTTACCTGAGTGAAAACACACCAGATTGCCAAAACAAAAACAAGCAAAAGAGACACATTTTTCCACTTAAAAACGGAATAATTAAATTAGTAGAGCTTTGAGAGAATTGTTAGCAGGCCTTATTTCGATTATTCATTTATCAATGGCTTCATTTTCACGATCCTTTTCAAACTTTTTGAGACACGAAGAGGGTTCGAATCACTTGTAGAGCTGTTCTCTAGCGTAAGAGCTTACAACCTGAAGTTTTCCTTTACATATCGGAAAAATTTATTTTCTGCTGATTTTAAAACGCTCAGAACTACCATAAATTCAGGAGTATTGAAATAAACTATAAAAGGACAATTTACAAAATCCTAAATCAGAACGGCGAATCGGCGGCAAAATGGCACGTAAAACTTCCCAGCCTTCTACTATGAAAGTCAGTTCTGCAGCAAGCACTGACGTCTCCGGTACCGAGTCAGACTCGCCCACCTACAACAAACAGGTTCGAGCGAGCACTTACATCCGAAAGTCTGATCGTATTAAGTTTTTCTTGAATGTCCTCAATCTGATCATAACCGCCGCCTTGGTTACCAAAGACGCTAAGTACTACGCATTCTACAACGTTATCTTAATCAGTTTCGTCGTTACTCACCGAGCTTGGGAATTCTACACGAAAGGATGGCACTTCTATCTCATGGACTTCTGCTATTTCGTGAATTCCATCGTTATTATTCACATTCTCTTCTTCCCAAAGAGCGAAATCATGTTCTTCGCATGTTTCGCCCTGACGATGGGACCAATCTTCCACGCTGTGTCCTTTTACAGAAACTCTTTGGCTTTCCACTCAACGGAAAAAACAACGAGCTTACTTATCCATAGCTCACCTCCTCTCGCTATGTTTTTGATCCACTGGCACGACAAATCAAACTATTTCTTTTCTACTGCTCACGGCATCCAGGAATTCGGACCTGAGCTTATATTGAAATGGTACGGCAGCGTTTTAGCACTCTACGCAATCTGGGTGTTATTTTACTACAATGCACTCTTCAAAGTGTTGAGACGATACATTCAAAGAAATAACTTCGAGACACTGTACGACTACTCCATGGCTGATCCAAGGACCTCTAGAATACTCCGTTCGAAAGGAGAAAAATGGACTGTAGCTATGTTTATCTGGGTCCATTTTAGATACGTACTACAAATGATCACGCTTTCTGGGATCTTTTACTACAGCTATTGGATTGGCTTGGCCTGGGCGATTTATAATCACCTTGTGGGAGTCTACAATGGAGCGACTTTCTACATTAACTTCCACAGTGAGAGATATGAAAAAACGCTAGCTTCGTTGGATAAAGAGAAAGAAGAAAAAGCAAAAAGAAAAGTTAAAGGGAAAACTTTAGGTTGTTAGGAGTATTAGCGAGTAGGATAAGAATGCATTTAAACTTAAACTGATCCATCAAGAATCTTTTTCATAACCTAAAACCTTACGTTTGAAGATGGATTTCAAATTAAAAAAAAGAAGAAGAAATAATGAACAATAATAGATTTTATGAAAGAATCTCATACTCTGTTGCTGCCAAATCTTAGTGTCTAAAAAGAAAACTATTGTAAAGTAAATATATGGACTAATAATGGGATGTGATAATCCAAGGAGTGGATTGTGAAACAAATCTCGCATATTTTGGTTTCTCTTTCTAATTTTTCCATAAAAATACCGATATTTCATGGATAATTGTGAACTTAATTCACCTTTCAAGAATATTCCAAATTGAAACTCAAAATTCAAAGCTGAAAATCTTCCGTTTCATTCAAAATAAAGCCAATGCTCGCGGTATTCAATTCTTTACTTGAGAGAAAAGAAGATATGTAGAGTAATTTCCTTGACGATTCTGCACATCTGAATGCTGATCCGAGTCACCTTGATGTAAGGAAGTTCATACTCAAGTTATTAGAGGTCTTATGCAATTGCGCTTTCACAGTCGTCAATCATTTGCTCCTTTTCGTTCCTGTACGCCATTAAGTCACCAATTGTCAGATCCGATTTATATTGGGTCTTCATATAGAATACTGACTGGATGTTGATGATACATACTTCGTACCTGACCTCCCTGCCATCAGTTTCCATTGTATATGCTATATTAGCTAGAAAGTTCATTTAGCTCATTTCTTTAGTTCAACTTTTTTAGTTCATCTAGCAGCTCGGCTTCCAACACTGATTTGTCTTTTGAAGGTCAGCTTTGGATAGTCATATAATTTGAGTTAGCAATGTATGCGCTAAAAAGAAATGCTTGCATAAAAATGCCTTAAGAGTATTTATTGGCTTTTAATAGCCAAAGTTTGCTTTGAATGAAATTTTTTCCTCGTTCAGCTCAGAAATATATCCAACAAGTGTCAAACACTTCCTTGACGCCGTGGATATAGAAATCATTTCACTTGCTCTCATAATTTCAATAGGATAAAAAAGAGGCTATTATGGTTATGATAGAACTATCTATTAAACTTAGAAGCAGGCGATATAAAAAAATTCCCTCGATAATAGCTCAGGAATGGTCTTTCAATCTCCCAATGCGCATAAGAAAGACTTGGACTTGATTGCTGGAGGGTTTTTTGCATTTTTCTCTGTGCAGTTACTACGTTTTAAATTGAGAGTTAATTTTCTATTCCAAAATTCAAAGGCTTTCTCGCTTTCTCCAAAGGAAAAAAGTCTTTGGTTTTCAGCCGTAATTATTTAACTTAAACGCATTGAACACAAAAATCTGTGCTTTTATCACTATGCCCCTTTTTTTTTGAATATCAGAATCAAAATATTTCGTAGAAATTTTTCGTTTTACTGTTCTGAAACTTTTATGAGTATTCGCCTCTACGTAAAAAGTACAGCAGATAAGTTTTGAGAAGTTCATTGGGAATTAACTAGTTTAGGATTGGAAACTAGTTCGCAAATTCTAGCTCTTTTTTTTTCCTCCTTGATCCTTTAAATGGACCTAAATCTTTGATTTGGTTAATAATCGATAATATTCATAATTGATGACTGAAAGTCTTTCTGAGGAGCAAATCGCTGAGTTTAAGGAGGCCTTCTCTCTTTTCGACAGAGACGGCAGCGGATCGATTTCTGCAAAAGAGTTAGGCACTGTAATGAGAACTCTCGGACAAAATCCAACGGAAGCCGAGTTGCTTGAAATGATCAACGAGGTGGACACTGATGGAAGCGGTACAATTGAGTTTAAAGAGTTTATAGAGCTTATGCAGAGATATTTGGTTGAAAGTGACATGGAAATAGAATTACTCGAAGCCTTTAAAATATTTGATCGAGAAGGAAATGGGATGATCCCTGCCTCGCAAATCAGAGAAGAATTTCAGGGAGTATTCTCTCCTGAAGAAATGGATGAGATGCTAAGGGAGGCTGACATTAATCAGGATGGTCTCATCAATTATGCTGCTTTTGTAAACTATATAATGTCCAAATGATTGTTTATTGTTTGTTTGTAACACATTAAAAGCTCAAATGATGGTTGAGAGAGCTAACTTTATATAGAAATGCATCGATATCATCTTCAAGCAAAAACCCATTTAATAGCGTCTTTAATTTTGAGACGCAATTTAATTTACGTTTCGAAACAAAATCTAGTGGGAGTCGAGGGGTTACGATCAGAGTAGTAGCAGTGAGAACTAATATTTCTCTCTTGTGCAGAACCAGTAACCAAAGAGTTAATTATATAAAATTTAATTCATAGCAGCGGTACTTAAAAAATGGATTCGTTTCTGTATCTGTTCCATGCATGACAGATACCAAACTTGAGAGAACTAGTTTTCTATTTTCAAGGAGCAGGAGACGGAAAGTTTATTCAAGGCATCATAAATTCAAAAAAAAAATTTTATGCATATTTGGATTGTTCATTAGAATTAATGATGGAATTGTTTGTTTTGAGTAACAAGCATTCAGCCTATTGGCAAAATCGTCATACTCAGACTAAGTAATACCGCAAAACAAGCAGTTTATCCGAATTTTTTTTTTTGAAATGAGTTCATCTTCTTTCGATTCATTGATATAATTGCGAAAAGAGCAGCTGCATTTCAAATTTGCTGGGAAAAGCTAAAAGAAAACTGATTTTACGCTTTTGGTTTACGATAATTTCGACAAAAAGTGATAAAGTGATGAGACATTTCATATATAGATGTCTAATCCTAAGAGAGCGAGAATGTGATCGGTGTTTTATTCAGCATTCTATAAGACACTGTAGGTAGAAATTGAAAATATCTATCGAAAATTCATTGCAGATAAGTTTTAATTAATGGGTGTGAACTCTCTTTTAAAGAATTCCTTAATTGAAAGTATCATGGCTAAACGAAAAAATGACAGCAATTAAGTATGAAGATCAAGGAGGAATACGATCTCCATTAATCGGTTACAAAATATCTTCTTCAATGAAAATTGGGTCCAAACAAGCAGATCTTACTAGCTGAGAAGAACTAGCAAACGTCTTTCTAGGCTCAAAAGAGTTAATGAAGAATAAGTTGATTGAAATTTAATAAATAAGCAAACAAATAGGGAAAAAAGAAATCAAAAACATGGCTAAACTATTGATAAATTACTCGATGATTGCCTCTATTTCCTCCATTATTAATGAAATATGCGCTGATAAAATGCACTGAAGAAAGTATTAAAGATTAGAAAGCCCGATATTAAAAAATCTTCTTAAATAATTGCCTACATCGTTAAAGGCTAAAAATATTCTAACCTCACGAAAATTAATTCATGTATTCATGATATAGCTCTTTCGAAAAGACATGATAGGATTGAAATTATCTAGCTTAGAAACTATCAAAATAAAATTTTCGATCAGGTTGCTAAATGATTAATTAAATTGTCTAAGATATTGATTGCAGAGTTCGTATAATTGATTTTCTATAAAGTCAAATCACTTAATACTGCGCTGTCATTTGGAATGCATAAGAATGGAAATGGACTACAACACCAAACTTTTCATTCTTTAAATGTAGTAAAACATAAAGCAAGGATGCTGGTTGAGATTTAATTTGAACGAAAGAGTAAATCTTCATTAATGAGGTGAGATGAATAGAGTATTTATGAGAATACCGCAAATGTACCTCAATTATCACTTTGACTGAAAAATACAAGTGGAATTTTAATCTCTCAATTAGTACTCCGTCCTCCCAAATCTGGTCAAGGATTAATCTCCATACTTCTGCGGTAATTTTGTTAAATTGACTTTCTATACGTTGTATAATACAGAATAGGCGCTAAACAAAAATCGCTGAGAGGTAAGAGATATTCTGAGTGTGAACTCTACTAATTTTTCAGACTCGTTTTTTTTAGTCAGTGCAATATTTTTGATAAAGCGGATTGAATGGAAAATCTGACTCAAGGAATGTGATAAATAAATAAAGAATTGCAATTAAATTACAATAAGCACTAAAAAGATGGCAAATAAATCTGCTCCTTCTCCGAACCTGAACGTTAGTTCTCCAGCGAGTACCGACATCTCCTCCACTGCCTCAGACTCGCCTATCCTCAATAAACAATTTCGAACAAGCAAAGTTACTCGAAAAATAGACCATCTAAAATTTTGCTTCAATGTCCTCAATCTCATCATAACCGCCGCCTTGGTTACCAAAGATGCCAAATACTACGCATTCTACAACGTTATCTTAATCAGTACCCTCTTAACTCACAGAACATACGAATTTTACACGAAAGGTTGGCACTTTTATCTCTTGGACTTCTGCTACTTCGTGAATACCATTGTTATTATCCACATTCTCTTCTTTCCAAAGAGTGAAATCATGTTTTTCGCATCATTTGTCCTCTCCATAGGACCAGTATTAACAGCCGTGCCTGTCTACAGTTGTGCCTTGGCTTTTCATTCAACTATGAAAACAACGACTTTGCTTATCCATAGCTCACCTCCTCTTGCTATGTTTTTGATTCATTGGCACGACAAATCAAAATATTTCTTTTCAGCTGCTACTGCTGGAGTTCAAGAATTTGGGCCAAGTCTCTTAATGAAATGGTATGGTAGCGTATTTTTAATGACCGGAGTCTGGGTGGTGTTTTACTACGTCGCAATTTTCAAAGTATTTAGAGGATATACCACCAGGAATAAACTCGAAACACTCTACGATTATATGCTGAGTGATCCAAAAACCTCCGATGAAATTCGATCAAAAGAAGAGAAATGGCGTCCTTTCATGTTTATGTGGATTTATATTAGATTCGTTCTGATATTCATCACACTCTCAGGAATATTTTACTATAGTTACTGGATTGGGTTGGTGTGGGTCATTATCAATCATTTAATTGGAGTCTACAATGGAGCGACTTACTACATTAACTTCCACAGTGAGAGATATGAGAAAACACTGCTTGACTTGGATGAAGAGGAAGAGGAAAAGAGAAGCTTAGAAAATTCGGCGGAATAAATGAAGATATCAGGGTAATAAATCTTCATATACTGATAATAAAAGAAAAGCAATCAATAATAAATTCTCATATCCATAATTGATAAGTTGAAATTATACTTTTCTTAAAGGAACTTTTTGTTAAAATGTGTGGAGAAAGTTGATAGTTGATATTGAGTCGATTGACATTGAGTAATTCTTTCATCACTTTAAACAAGCACGTTATATCTGCATTCTGTTAAACCAAAAGAGATCCCTTGCAACTATAAGATAAAAAATTTCAAAACCAAAATATCACAAAGTTGTGACTCAATAGTCGTATTCTATGCAATTTGAGAAAACTCTGAGAGATTAGAATTTTCTTGAATTATTGAAACAAGCGATCTCACTATTTCACAAAGCAAATCATAAGAGAAACTTTTTGAACTATTTCATCTTTTCATTCTAGTCTCGGTGAATAAAACAAAGTTTTCTGAATTTTGATTTTTTTCATGACGATCAATATGTTTGAAAACAATTGTGTAACGCGTCTCCAAATCAAATAGACGAAACGATACAAAATCACCCAGCTCCAGATTAAGACAGCCATAAAAAATAATAACACATGGTTGCAGAAAAAGTAAAATATCCTCACTATGATATTAGCTCTTTTCATCTGCTTTATATCCATTGTAGTGATAGCGAGAAGACCAAAGGTATTCTCTGTCGTTGAGAAAAACGAAAAGCATACCGATTTGTCTGATCATTTGGAAGACTTGGGTGGCAAAGAAAGAAATTCTCGAGAAAGTATTCACTCACAAAAACTACAACGATAGCCGATACGGTGACTTCTACTCAAGGGACCACGAAAACCACTTCTATCACAGCGACTAAAACCTCTTGGGCCACGAAAACAACCTCTACCAAAGCAAACATGACGGTCATCGCAGCCTAAGTTTCGAACGTTGACGAAACAGTTTACGAGACTGCAACCGACTACGTGACAAGCACAATAGACACGACCTCGACTGCTACCGCAACTGAAAGACTGAAATAAATACTGTGACCGAAGCCAACTATCCAAAAGTCTTCCTAAAGGTGAGGCTCATACCTAAAACACCTCATACTACAATCCAATGAGTGAGTTACCTATTCATTTCATTTCATTTAATTCCTGCCTGAGGTTATTTTATTATTCTGCAAAAATGTGTTATTTTTAAGCCTGTCTTTCGTCCGTAGCTGAGTGATTTGTATCGCTTAGCTACTTGATCGTGAGACGCGCTACACAATTGTTTTCAAACATATTTATCGTCATGGAAAAAAAACCAACATTTATTAAATAGTTTCTCTTCAAAACTACCAAAATCGTCAGAAAGACCTATTCCTCTTGGAACTTAGTACTTAGAAGAATATATTTTAGCTACTTTAGCTCTCAAAGGTTTCATTTGTTGCTACCTGTATCAAAAAGATAATTACTGTAAGGAATTTGCTTTAGAATAGGCTTAATTAATAAGTTTGTGTGCAATTTGCTAATGATTAAACTCGCCTTTATAATAAAGAACTAGCCATAAAAGTCTTTAACTCTCTCTTTAGTGTTGGAATTCAGATTAAAATTTTGGATCCACTGGCCTTTTCTAGCTGCTTGAAAGAATTATTCTACAATAAATTTTTTGTTGTAGATGAATCATAGAATTAACAAAAACAAAAAGAAATATAAAAAAAAGGGATCTTGATTGAAAGAAGGAGCTTTATCAGTTTTTTATGCCTTTTGAATGCTCTCTCACTTAATTGGAATTTATTAACTCATCAAAAGGTTTGTATTCTTGCTCTTAATCACCAAGTGGGAACCTCAAGATGATGCTGGAGAGAGAGGTCAGATAATCCAAGCAATTTAGAAATGCTGCTTATCATCGATTGTGCCTTTTAATATTTCTATACAGTTTGACTGGAGATAAATCATTTCTTGTGTATTGATAGAAATCTGTTGTCAGATTAATAAATTAAGATTGATAAGATGTAGGCAATGAAAAATAAATTAAAGACACAAAAAAGAGAGAATTTCCGATAAAACCATTAGGTAATTGATGTTGTTTCACTATTTGGATGTCATTATGAGAAGTAATCTTTGCCAGTCTATTGTTTTTCGGAAAGAATTGCTACCAAAGTAGACAAAATAAAAAAGATTCGAGATAGTGTCTTGGGATTAATTTCAAACCCAAATTTCTTTTAAATCTCTTGAAACTAAAGTAATTTTTAGAAGACGCTCATTATTTTGGGAGAGAATCTCGTTAGGTTAATCATCACGGAATCTATCTTTATTTACTTTTTTCTTTGATCAAATCAAATTCTCACTCATCAAGTAAAGGTTAGTAACGATAATTAAAATATTATTTGCCTGCTAATTAACAAAGTGAAAAGTAATGATCTCGAAAAGCAAATCAAATGACAGTCAGAAATCGACTCACACAGTCGCCGAAGAGTCAAAAGCTAAAAGAGACGGACCATGCGATGATTTTCCTCAAAATTCTATAAAAACTGGTACTTAGTGCTTTAATTTATTTATTTGTTAGAATTTTCTCATTCTTCTTCCCTTCAATCTCTAACTTTGGATAGAAGAGATATCTCCTGCAGCTCCAGCTTTACTTGCATGGTCCTCAGAATTATATAACAAAATTAGTATAATTGAACTCGAAACAAAAGAAGAGTTTTCAAACTTCAATGGAGTTTGGCTCGAGGGGATCGATGGTATTCTTAATTTTTAATATTGAACTCAGATTTGATAACTATTTCCTAAATATATAAAGACAGTTGGACTCATGTGAAAGAGCTTTCAAACACAGGACTCCTAGTTTCTGTTCACCACAGCCCGAAGAAATGTGCTAACCTCGAGGTGTTTGATGTCTCACGGAAAGGACAAGCGAAGAAAATATATTCATTTGAGGAAGTTTATGGCAGTAGAATAAGCGATCATGATCTATTGTATAATAATTTATTTAGTGACCGGAAACGGAGATGTTACTTATAACCCAAGAAGAAATATTCTTGCTGCAGTTCCTGTTCGAGATAGGATAACTTATCATCTTTACAATGTCTACACTTCGAAGGCTGGAAATATTGTAAAACTCATCCGAAAATCCAAATGGCACTCCCGGAATAGCATTTCTAATAGTTATCGTAATTACCACACTTTTTTCCAATGCAGACTCATTTGACGTGACTTCAAGTCCATAATTCGATGACTGGCTTTGACTTCAATCCTAATGGAGAGAATATAGCAACAATCAACTTCTGGGGAGTGTGCTCAATATCGGATGTGAATACCGACAATTGTCACTTCTCTCTAACAATAGGGAAATCCACAGGTAATAATACTGATTATCTATAATTTTCTAGAGATCTCCATCTCTCCCACAGTGATCAGACATATCTGTCCTTCTTATATAATATATTGGCTCTCAATCGACTCACATATAATATAATCTTTGAACTTAATACTCAGATACTTGTGGTCGTTGTAAATGGAGCATCAATCCTGACGAACCATTGCTATTCGTCAAGGCTGGAGGGTTTACTTTGAATATTCTGGATGTTGAGAAGAAAGCTCCCATTTTGAAGAACGCGATTGAATTGTGTAAGGCGGGTAAACACAGCTAATTTTTATTTGAGTTTTCTTCCTTGACTAACAAGGAAACAATTTTGTTGATTTTATATTCATCGTTCTTTAGTCTAAAACTCGTTTCTTTTAGGTACTTTCTGGATGGATGTTTGCCAGAGCAATGGAAACCTATTAGCTCTAAGTGGTATGGATAAGAAAGTGAAAATATTTGATAAACGAGAATCAAAAATTATCCAAGAGTTCGGTCGGATTCACAGAAGTACTATTTTTTAATGAATTTTAATAAGTTATTTCTGATGTTTCATTCTTACTTTCTAGAGGAGATCTACTGTGTGCGATGGAGTCCAAGCGGCGATATGCTTGCGACCGCTTCTGGTGATCAGACAGTAGCGTTATTGGACTTCAAGACTGGAAAAAAGCTTTATACTGGAAAGACCTCATACGGAAGTAAATATTTTCACGATTTGATCGATAAAACTATTTTTTCATTTGATTCTTAGGAGAGGCTATGTCAGTCTGCTTCATTTGAGCAAGAATCTAGTCAAAAATCTCCTAAGAGAGAGAGGCCATCAGAAACCAATTAGAGGATTAGCCACAATAAATGGTGCTTAGGAATCACTAGTGGCATTAACTATATTCTATCCTAGCCTCTAGACGAGAATTTCGTCATATATTCCTTTGATCTGAAAACAAACCAAGTACGAAATTGAGAAAATCCAGAACTTGTATCAAAATATCAGCTAATCTCATATGAAAAATCTCTCAAGCTAGCCTAATGGTAAAATGCGAATTCAGTGTTAAAGTGAGAAAAATCGAGTTTTCCGAATAACTGCAAGCAATTCAAGCAATTCAAGCAATTGTTGAAGTTATCTGATCCTACAACAAGTATATTTCTCTTGCTCGGTTTTAATTGATGATAGAGCATTTACATTGAAAAAATAAAGTTAGGAGCGAATTTTGTTTGTTTTGAATTGTCCACTTACGCCAAAAACTGAAAGATTGGGTTTCAAGAAAGCTAAGAAAAAATGAAAATGAATCTCTCGAATCATGTTGATCTTGTCTATCAATTGCCAATATCTTTTCAAAGGGCGAGACCTTCTTGGAATTACGTCAAAGAATAATATAACATCAATTATCTCAAGAATTAGTCACAATGGTGAAATTATTCGTTCTCATGCCTCTTATTCATGGAAATGGACTCACACGCAAGAAATGATAAAAACGCAAATAAAGTTGCAGATAGATCAATACAATGAAGAATTACGGAGATGAATGGGATTTTATATCGCTAAAGCGAGGAATATTTTGCATTGATGCTAAAAAGATATTTGAGAGTCACTCCCAGTGATATTAGAAAGCTCGGAATTGAAGGTGAATTCATAAAATTAATTTATCAATTTGGAGTGTGATTATTTTCTCAAACAGGTGCGTGCTTTGCCTCTCATGTCTCTTTGTGTGCTTTGAAATATTTTATAATCTACTTGATATGGGTGCAGCACTAGTTGTATTTGCTCAGCTTTCCAGCCGCATCTTTCTTCATTTTTTATTCTGGATGATGTTTGTTTCTGATCAGTCATGCAGAAATGGACTGTAAAGTTTTAAAATTATTTTTCGTAAGAGAAGAACGATGAAGTATTAATTTCACGATCAACGAGAGTTTCGAACTGATGGAGAAATTTCTATTTCAGACTTCATTTCTATAGAATCTCGCAAGACACGCAAATGGGGTCCATTGTTATCACTTTAATGATGGCAAATGTTCCCGTTGGATATTCTCATAGAAAGCACTAAGGCAAAATTGCGTTCCTTTCACTCCTTGGTCCTGTTAAAGCTCTTCCTATTTCGGATCTAAACTTGAATAAGTATCAATTGATCCAGCTTTAGTTTTTGAGAGTCCTCCTGGCCTTAGAATTCGCAATAAGTTTAAACCTCGAATTGTTTCAAAATATTTGTTTCAAGATCTCAATTAATATTTAGCTTCTTTACGAGTTTAATTTTCTGGGAGGTACTTGCTTATGGCACGCGTGAGTATCTGAAATAATGAGTCAAAATCTTGACAAAGAAAATTGAAAAAGTTACTAAAGCATTGAATTCTATATGGATTGAACAAGCATAAAACTAAGGAAGTCTCTCACAAGCAAAGGAATCGCTAAATTTTAAGAACAATATGGATTTCTTTGGCTTTTTCATCCTGGTTAATTTACGCTTTTTCTTCTGAAGTTAAATAAAACGACTCAGATTCACTTAATCGCTTATCCGAAGTAATTGAACGATATCATGTTTTTATTAAGCTGTGTTTGGCAAAGAACATAAAGAGACAATAGCTGTTAATTCTGGTTTCATATGCGTAGCAGTTCCATTCTTGAATATCTTAATTCATACTCTATCAAGCACTTTGATACTTTGTAAAGAAAAGAGAGGAAACTAATTTAAATTTGAAGTTTTTTCAAATCATACTCTCGAAATGAGGGAAATTTATTTGATATGGTCCATGCCTAATTGAATTTGTGTCTTTAGATAATGAAAAACGTGAAATCAATCTGTTTTTGCACTGTAATCACAATTTAGGGTCGTAGGAGCCAATTAAGTTCATTAGCCTCAGCAGCTTATTTCCATCGAGCAAGGTAAGCACGAATTATTCGGAAGCCCGTTCTTTAATTATTCCAATGTATTTATCAATTTTTATTAAATAAAGCCAATTCTTTAGTTTAATAAAAAGTTTGGTAAAATTGGAATCAATTTAAAAAAGCAAAAAACATTCTGAAGAGTTGATAAAAATGCTTCTAAAACAGCACGAATTTGTTCTTTGAAATTGAGATCAAAAGCTATTATTTATAGAATTGAATACATTTATCTGTTCAAATTCGCGAAATCGCTGCAGCAAACTTTGCAATAGGAATTCCTTTTGACAGAACTGCAGGCTCAAATATCAACATTTTGCGACGTGCATTCAGTAATTTTAGCTGAAACTAAGCTTTACCTAAGCAAGAATTTGATCGAACTTTGCCTTTTCTTCCGCAAATTACACTCGATATTGCAATTTCCTTGCCTCACGGATCTTAGGCATAATCCGATACAAGATTAAGATCTCAATTTGGATCTTATCGATCTACATTATTTATAAAGAATTTAATCGAGGCAAGACGAAAAAACCTTATTAAACCTTCGAGAAAAATTATTATCTTGAGCTACGGAAATCATTAAACAATAGTTTCCTTGCTCGGTTCATATTTAATTCTCAAGCTCCAGCATAAATAAATTTGATTTAAAAATACTTCGATTACTTCGGATTTCTCTGAGATTAATTACGTCTGCTGCTCAAGATGCATGCGTAAATTTTTCTTTGATAAATCCAAATCAAACATGCCTTATTTCTCATTCACAACCCAAAATTCGAACGAAGAACGATACGAACAAGCTTCATGTTGTTTTTGCGTGTGGGTTCAGGGCTTAGCCGAGTCATTAACATCAATATCCGCATTAAAGCTAACTAGTCGCGGAAGTTGCAGAGATTTGAAGGGAACAATAGCGATAGAAATTGAAGAGGACCGCGAACTTTTTCTTCTTGGTTTTCCTGAAACGGCTTCTATCTCAAGGGGGTCTAATTCATTTTTCTGCAAAGTCTGAAGAGAAGAAGCAATTATTCAGTAATCAAGTATAGATTTCCTCAGCGCAGAGCAGCAAAAATCTTTCATAGCGGCCACCTGAGCAAAAATTTCCATCTTCTCTAATTAATTAGCAATTCCTCCATTATTTAAATTCCCAATAAATACCGACTCAATCAACTTTGATTTTCCCAAGCATTAATTACTTATTAATTCCAAATTGTTCGAGGCTTTATTTTTGAAAATTGTTCGAGACGATGACGAGCTCAACAATTCGAGATTTGCACCTCATAAAAATAATTTTTTCCTACAGGACAATGTTTGGAAACCTATGACAAGGGACTTCAGCATTTTTGCGACTTCAGCACTGTTTATCGAGCATTTTTTTCACTTTTCTCCACTTTTCATTTGCTGCTACCTCTAATGTTGTCGAGCGAGCTGAGAATCCTTTCTTTAGCTATCCTTTTAGAGTTATTGCAGGAATTTCTGATTGTTGAGATCCATTCCGAGTTTTATTTACGGAATCTATTTCAAAGGTAGTAATTTAATTAAACTGGAACACATTAAAGAACTAAATATTCCATGGAACTTTTATTAAATCTAAGTTCGTAAGCCTGCAATCGGAACTTCTCTAATCTAAAAACAAAAATCTAAAAGCAACATAATTCAGGAAAAGATGAGATCCTTAAGCTTGTCGATTTTGCCAACTCTCCCTTCTGTCGCTGATTTAATGTTTTTCATAGGACAATTACATTGGTTTGAGAATATCTGAGTCTTTAAAAAGCGATTATTTTGGAAGTTATTAAGCAGATATTTACAGAAGGAAGAATTAGAATTGAAAAAGTACAGTGCACAAGACTTTTGTAGGAAAGTTGTTGCCAAGATATTTAGGAATTTAGAAGAAATTAATAAACTGAGCTGCGAATTTTTAACAGTATTGAAGCATTTCAATAAAAAAATTGAATCTAATATGATCCTTCGTTTGCTCTTTCTAAGTTCTCTTATTGCAGTCGCGAGAGCAGCATCAGCAGTACCTACCTGCAGCAGTCTTAACGATTGTAGTGATCCAACTGATGTTTGCAACTCTGGATGCAAATCATGTGATAATAATGGCCGCTGCAGCAGTCAGCATTCTGTTCGGAAAAAATGTATTTCTATTTCTTATGGTTATGGTATGGGCAGCACCGCCATTAAATATTGCAGCGAATGTACACAAAGTGAGGGTAGTCTGTCATGTAGTGAAGGAAAAACCTGCGTAACTAATGAGAATACTTACCTTTGTGCGACTGTTTGCAGTTCTCCCACAGCGTCTTGTGGAGCAAACGCCCAATGCATTTGGATTTCTAGTGGTGATGGTGGAGGTGGACAGTTTTATTGCTTATCGTGTGAGACTAAAGCTGACTGCAAGAGATGGAGTGGGAGCTCGAGCAGTATGTGCTCAGGCGGCGTTTGCTCTCCGACATTTCTTTCATGTGGATACGACATTCACTGTCCGAACGTCAATAGGGCAGAGTGCTCGAATAATGTATGCAGCCCTTGCACTAGTGATTCAGCCTGCTCTCATTTTTCATCAACTCCTGTTTGCAAAAACCCAGGCGCATCAGGAGTATGTGTTGCGTGCGTTTCTCATAGTGATTGCACTACAGCTTCAGCTGCACAGTGCATGCCAGACAATACTTGCGGTCCATGCACAGACTCCTCGCGATGCACTCACTTCCCATCAACGCCTCACTGTAACACCACCAGCGGGAAATGCGTGGCTTGTAGTCAGTCCTGCTCTCCCAAACCTTCTATTCAAGTTCTCAAGTTTGAATTACAATATTCACCTCAACTTTATCTTCTCAGCTTCGATGCCCCTATGGATCTTGAGAATTCTTTGGCAGAGATCAAACTATATCAATTTTCGAACTCTGCCAATCTTCTCAGCACGGACATTCTAGAGGTGAGCTTCATTTTGACAAAACTTAATTCCAGCTCTTATCAGCTGAATTTCCTCTCATATACCGAGAGCAGTGAAGATCGATCCCTTTTGCTGTCTTTTGATTTGTTCAATCTGAATTCAAGCTATTCTTACATGATATCCCCATCAAATTCTACAACCTCTGTTTTCGCAGATTCTCAGATGGCTCAAGCAGCAACCACAGTAGGTACTACCTCTCAGGTCATAGCTATAGGTACAGCAGCCTCAGCTTCTCTTGCTTACCTTCAAGCGAAAGGGGCTAGTACTCAGTTGATGCGAATTTTACAAGTTATGGCTCGAATCAATTTTATGAAGTTGATCAATATTAATTATCTGACACCTTTGGCTGCTTTCTACAACTATACTGATTTAGGACAATTCGGATTGCCCAATGTTTTCAACAAAATACCTGGCTTTAATAACAGCCAAACATCAACCGAATCAACATATAAGACAGACTCTCAAGGACACGTTATCTTCAATGACTATTTTAGATACTCCTTTAGCCAAGTCTTTCTTGATAACTATGGCGGCATCGTTTTCTCCATTTGCACTAACTTAATACTCTACCTTCTGGTGAAAGTGATCTGCAAATGCTTCAAAAATGAAAATTCCAGAATCAAAAAGATACTTATTGCAGCAGGAAAATCATTTGAGAAAAGTATTTTTCTGACACTATTTGTTTCTCGGTACTCCTATCTCTGCTCAGCTCTTATCCTCAATTACGCTTTCATTCCTAGTAATGGAGCGTACCAGCAAATTAGTTCTGGATTTGCTATTATATTCACTATTATAATTGTCTTTGTTTGGATTCTGGCAATCTGTGTCAGTTTCTATAATGGCAAAAACAAGGCCAAACTGAGATCTATTCGGCCTCTACTTCGCTTACTCGTTCTTCTCTTTCAAGAGTATCGCAGCAAAATATATTTAGGACGAGTAATGGCCTTTTGGGCATTATTCTTCAATTTTATCATAATGCTGGTCCTGAAACTTCTGAGGAAATGGGTGATTGTTCAGCTTAGCGTGTTGATAGTATTGAATGTGATTACCATCTTAATCGCACTTCCAAAACATGTGTTCAAGACAGCTGCAAATAAAATAATAGTGATTGGCACAGAACTCGGATTTATCATCAT
>ENA-UOTZ01000093-UOTZ01000093.1-compost-metagenome-genome-assembly--contig:-NODE-93-length-64256-cov-12.996245_pt1 | contig 64256 bp, 46 predicted proteins | sample MGYA00238144_ERZ746983 | MGnify/ENA primary metagenome ERZ746983 (study PRJEB28759, sample SAMN06268863) | compost metagenome | isolation source: single cell | place: USA: California, Emeryville, Joint...
ATTTGAAAATTACACTCGTTGGCAGTCTAATGAGTCGTTCTCTTAAGAACAGACCACGGTCAAAGCGAGCTTGGCTGTTAGTAAGGACCAATATTTCGAAATGTCATCCATAGTGACAAATTCATCAAAAGAAATGCGGATTAATGTAAAAACTACTGTTTCTAAAATCCCTCTCGCCTCTAATCAATACTAAAATCTAGCTCACTTCAGCTGATCTTATTGCTGAGTCAAGTGATTCATTTGCTTCTTGAAATTTTATGTTTGAAAGTTGTTTGCCGATGTATTGATTAAACTTTCTGACCTTGAATAGTTCAGTTGATTAGCCCAAGATAAACTTCTAAATAATCAAAATAAATATTGATAATTTGCCAGTGAGCTCAAATTCTCAGATTTCAATTAGTCCCAGCAATTAAGCGTTGCAACGTAGCCAAGCAGCAACTTCGAAGAACCCATCAAACACTGAAGCACAACACAACTGTTGAAAAATTCATATCTACCCTCATTTGGAAAACATGTTCGTATATAACCTTTCTTCTTTCTACAAGAGAGCACAATTTGGTGTTGACTTTCATCCTTAATTTAATAATTTGCCCAATAACTTGATTTTCCTCGGCAGTCATTTCACTCATCTATCAAGATAGATGATGACAGTTTCTTTTTACTTTAAATTTTCGTATAAGCTGGGTCCATGGAATCATTTCAGATGCTGGAGTGTCTCTAATAATGAGCGAATCGAGATTGACAAAACTAATTAATGTCAAAGATTTTATAAGAAATCTAATAATGGGAGAAAAATAGGTCTAACAAAATTTTTAGGTTTGCCAATCAAAATAGAAAATATTGTAATTTCGTAGACATTCGACAATTCGTGAGCTATCTCATTGAAGAAATAAGGGAGATATTTTAGCGGGAAGAGCAAGTAGGGGAAGAACAATTGCTAAGAAAGGAGCAAAAAGCTACATTTCATTTTGAAAAACCAATTAAAATTGGTATAAGTTAACAGTCTTAAATACAACGAATTTATTTGCCTTCCATTGTCCAGCAAGGGTTTTTTCAAATTAAATTAGAATCAAGTTTCCCATAAAAGTAAATAAAAGAGCGACTTCAGAGTTCAACACGATTCTCTAAAGAAGTGTCCATTTATTTGCGCAACTATACCTTTTATCATGTCGACCGAACTCTTCTTAAGTTGATTTCTCTTGCTAGTATTCCATAAAATAAATTCGATATTACCTCTTGTTTTTGTCTGAAAAAGGTGTTTACTTTTACAAGCTGCCATCAATATCTTAGAATTACTCGTACTTGATGGAGTTTTCATGGTCTCTTTCAATTTTCTCCTGTGTATAATGTTTGTATAAGGGCTATTGGATAAAAAATGCTCCTCTTTGCTTGAAAGTTCAAATTGGCTCCAAAAAACAATCGATGCATGGATCAGAAAAGGTTCATTGGAGATTTTTAATTTAATTTCCGAAAGCAGCAGCTTCGTACTTCTCTTAATGATTTTTCAATGACGTCAATTCGTAGCATTCTACTCAAGTCTCGAGAGATGAGTTTTTTCATAGAATTGAAAGATGACTCATTTAGGCTTTAATAAGGAGATTGCTCTTGTTGTTTAGCAATACTAGTCATCCGTTGTTCTTCTTTATGAATGATGTAAGAAGAAAAAAGAGACTGCACGTTAGACTGTCAAATATTTCGTTTAGTCATGGTTATTAGGGCTTTTTGAAAGGTAGACTATTCTGCGAGGCCACTCAGGTCAGCCTTAAGCTCATTTTATGAAGAGTTACATCATGCGCTTTTATACAATTAGTCTTGAAATTTTCCGTAAAACTTTCTCATTTGGCATTTGATTTTATAAAGAGGCTACTGTAATCGGGCCTGCAGATCATTATATATGACAATAGGCAAGGAAATCAAACTGTGAGTTAATGAGACTATATCACGCCTAGCTTTTTCTGGCTCTTACGAAAGAAAAGACAGAATCTAATTCTTCAGTAATACTTCTCTCCGAAAAAGAGTTGGAGTTATGTCCCACGCTAGCTTTCAGTTTGCTTGCATTACAATTGTAGAGGCGAGCGCTTCAAAATCTGAAAAAGATTGTAGGCATTTTTTCGCGTATTTTTCTTCGAGTGAATTACTTACCGAAATAATCATACCAGTGCGGTGCTGCTCCTAATGTTCTGGCAAATAGGTTGGTCAACCCGATTTGAATATTCGATCAATTCCATAGAATAATATAAAATTTTATGGTTTTTCTCATGGCTCCAATTTTGAGTTAGATTCAAATCCGATAGATTCCAGAGCGCTGGTAATAAAACTTTACCAAAAAATATCAGTGTTTTAAATAAAAACTGGCCTCTGAGGCCGACTTGGTTTGAAGAAGGACATAATAGGTGAGGCCTCCTAATGGCGTTTGACCACTCGAAATCTCGCTTCCAAAGGTCATGCCTACAACAATAGCCAGGAAAAGAACTAATATTTTTCTCCTGATTCCTTAGCATTTAGAAAACAGCATTTTTTACTTCTATTGCATACGAAATGCCTCAAATCGTCACGTTGGCGGTTGGTTTAAAGGAAACATCGAGAATTATCATACCACTACAGATCACTTAACAAGATTAAGTTTCCTTGGTAAACTGAACTACCGGTATATGAGCAGAAAGAGTGGACAGGAGCATTCTTTAAGCAGCTTAAGTTTTCCGATAAAAAGACTAGCGTTCATAAAAAGCAGCTGCTTGTTGTTAGGTGTGTTTGGCATCTTGTCCAAATAAGAGAGTACTTATCAAAGACTGCGTGTATTTCGGCAATCATTCCCTTAGAAAATAATCCATAAGTTCAGCAGCCTGAGAACTATCAGCAAAAAAAGTTAAGTATCATATCCTGTCCGTATTGAACGGAATTAATCCTTATTTGAATAGAACAGGAGTCTCCTCAAAAGTTTGCTGCAAGCTGTTCTTTGTATATTAACACTATTCTAAGAAAATGAAAGACAATAGGAAATGCAGGCCTTTTAACTACTTTATTAGATAGGCGATAAAACTTTCAAAAACGAGATATGCTAATTTAGCATGTCATGCTGCTGCGAATTTTAAATATAAACTAAATTTTTTTAGAAGCGTCTTCTCATGCTTTCCAAATTTGAAATCATCAAAAATCATCAGTGCACATTTATTAATTTTAACAAGTTAATCTAATTGGCACTCATTCCTTCGTTAAATTTCTTACGTGCATTTGACAATGAATTTACTTACGAAAAATGCAATTTTAAAAAAGAGTAGTAAATTTTACTGTAGAAATGATTTAATTCACTGAAGAAAATTAGCGATAACCGACTATAAATGCCTCAAGCTAGTGAGACATATATATATTTATTGATAATAAGGTTATTACAAATGAATTCGACAAGCCTCCCTAGCTCAATTGTTCAAATCACCTCAGAAATCCAACGTGTTGACGTTGAAAAGAAAGTCATCGAAGTCAAACTCAAATACCAGCACATTAGCAATGAAATCAGAAACCAAATCGTGACTAGATTTTTAGTCGAAGGACACAAACTCATCGATATCTCGAGGGAACTAGGAGTCAATTACTCCTCAGCAAAGACCATCATAAAGGTGTTCCGCGAACAAAAACGAATTAAAAAGATCCAACCAAGTCAAAGACACGTCTATTCGAAAAGAGAACTCTCGGATTGTACTAACGATGGAGACTATCATAGAGTCCTGAAAGACATGCAAGGCAAGCTCGAAGGCGTAAAGGTAGAAGAGTCTGAATTCGAACCTCAAGTTGGGAAAAAAGTCAAGAAGATTGAGAAGACGACCGTTCAAAAAGTGTGCGGTATTCGATATCTCGATGAGGGTGCCCCATCCACGACTTCTGAAAGCACTCAAGTCAAAATGGAAGATGAGATGAAAATGACCGAGGAGCCAAAAAAACTTCTTTCTAACACCTCCAAGCAATGGCAAAAGTTCACTGTTGCTCCAACGCAGAGTGCTTTTGGAGCTTTCCCACAGTTTTATAACTTTGGACAAAACTATGCTAGTCCTGTAATCCCAAATAATGGATTTCAGAATCTTTATTTTGGAAATTATCCAATGGTGATGGCGCCACAGCCGTTATTCAACTTCGGCTTGCCTTCTTTCGGAGATATGAGATTGGGGATGCTCAATGGGTATTTCTAATTGGAATTAGGTATATCTAACTTGGGTTAGATATTTCTTAACCTTGTTGTTAATTCAATATTGGTACAAGTAATTATTCCTTATATCTTTCATCGTATACATATCCTTTCTTTCTTTCAATAACCGATCGTTTATTAGAAGAAAAATGAATTCTCGAGTTTTTAGGCTTAGGTTGAGCATTAGAAGTATGAACCGTCATAATTTTATTAGAAATCTCAGAGTAGTTGAAGAAATCACCATGAAATTAGAATTTGTTGATACAAACTCAGATAGTGTGATTCTCTACAGAGGGTAGGTATGAAATTTTTATTGTTTTTTATACAGGAAACAAATTCTCTTTGTTCATCCTTTTTAGAGTCTGAAATCAATGCTTCGAATTTGATCATTTTAATTTCAGAGTATTATTTTTATTGAAGTTTTCTATCTAAATTTCATGGTGTTGTACTTTGCAACAGCAATTTCAATTCACTTATTCCATCGTTGATTACTAATTCAATTGAGGCACGTATATATCCTTTCAATAAACAGCAGGTATTTGAAATGCGAAGATTCAATAATTAACATACGTGATATTCGTCGTTCAAAGTAAAAATCACGACCAAAATGAGGTTCTTCAATTCCTCTGCTTAAGAATCCTCATTGCCGCTCATACAATGTCTTTATCGAAGAAAAAATTTATTCTATGTGCGAATTCTTAGCCGTCTCATTTCCCGTGATGTTATGAGAAAATATAGAATATACAAAAAGGAGTCACTTAATAATCATCTATTAAATTGTTTCTCCGAAGCACTTTCAAAAGAAAAATGCAGGAACGAGCGCCTTTTCTCTTTCTCTCTCTATAAGGATTTCTATTTGGACAAAGCCACTATCTCTAAAATTCAATGCTCATTATAGAAACCTTTCACCATTCTTTGTTGAGACACCACAATGACGTCACAACTTTGGTTGACAAACTCTTGATTTAATTGGCTGTATTAGACTTAAAACGTAAAATGTTTTAGGGTCATGGATATATATTCTTCTTTTTGCTTCGGACAGTTTCAGATTTCTATCAAGCCGCTCGATTTCCTTATTTCTGAAAGACGGAAAGACAAAAACTCTCAAATAACGTAACTCTTTCAAACAGCAATTAATTATGGCTTCCTAGCATCTCAAAATTCCAGCCTACAAACGAGATGCTAATTTGTGAGCGCATGTTCGTCAGTTCCGAATTAAGTATATTGTTAATAAAATAAAAGACCAAAAACCTTGACAACTGTGTCTATTCAGCTGGACTCGTAAAATGATTCATCAATTAATTTTACAGTGGATTAAATGAAATCCGCTTTCTCTGTAATTTCAAAAAAGGATTTATCCGAATAATGATTTGAGAAAGAGATATTGTCTTTCATATTTACATTGCATTCCTCTACTCGCGTTATTCCTAAAAAGCCAGAGTCAGGTTCATTAGTTTTTATTTTTTCCATTGGTAAAAGTGCTTCAAGAACAAAAAAACAACGGTTTAACGCCACTAGAATGTAAGCAAAATTAAGCGAGAGTCAAGTAGCAACGATATTCACCAACTCCAATTTTACTAACTTGCGACCGAATTCTGGAATCATTCAATGATCGTCTTCCTCTTGCTTCAATAACTATAGGGGCTGCTATATACATAGAGTACTGTAAGCTAGAGTCATAGAAGAGCAATGAAAGTGTTGAAAATTTTGTGTAATGGGACTACGCTAATTCGAAATTCTATTAAAGTGCTTAAATCGCGTTCTCTTTTAGGAATCAAGTCAAACAGATATCTTCAGGGTGTATTTATGATTTAAAAATTTAAATTAAAGTAACGTCCTGATTTGAGATGCCCTCCGAAGAGAATATCATCAATTCTGAACCCAGCCCTGCTCTCTTGAAATACCTTGGTCTACTTTAACCTAATCCTTGCGCTCCAAGATGATGCTTGGAGTGCAATCTCTCTCTAACGGCAATATTTGAAAGATTTAAACGATCCATGAGCTAATCCATAAAACCAGATTACGTCCACGTTTTAAGGATCCTTGAAAAAGAAATATTTAATTATCTGAGTTTAGATGACGATCAAACAATAGATAAAGTGAAAATCCCCATTTTAACTTTCTGCAGTTTTAGAAATTCTTTAAATAGCGAATCCCAACGCAAACAGATTTTACGAAAATCTTTAAGCCAAGTAAATATTCTCAATTCGATTGGTTTCAAAATTTGTCTAAATATTCGCCAGTTTCGATAACTTAAATGACTGTTTGATTGGTTTTCAATCAACGAATTTAACCGACGAAAAGCCGGAAGAATTTGAAAAGTAAGACCAGTGAGCAAAATTTGCGATGCTTTTATCGAACACGGCAGCGTCTTAGAAAAGCTGCTTAATAATTTTCATAAAATGAATTTATCAAAATCACTAAATTCGACCAGTCCTAAAGATCATTTTGGTATGGAAAAACACACAAGCGATCTAAAACTCAAGTATCAACACATCAGTGACGAAGCCAGGCACCAAATCGTCACACGGTTTTTCGTAGAAAAACACAAACTCATAGATGTAACTCCATTCTACATTATTATCATCATCTCTCAACTCACTATTAATTAGATTTCGAGGGAATTGGGGGTGAATTACTCCTCGGCGAAAACCATTATCAAAGTGTTCAAAGAACAGAAGAGAATTAAAAAAATCCAACCAAACCAAAGGCATTTGATGAAAGAGAGATTGAATGGTCCAGAGGATGAAGATTATAAAATAGTTATGAAGAACCTAAAGATGGAGAGTGGGGCCAAAAGCTTAGGAAAGTCTATTTTTGAACCCAAAGTTGAGAAAAAATTGAAACAAACAGAAGGGGAGGACCACGGAAAGGTATGTCGCATTAGACATTTAGACAAGGGTCTCCCTTTAACTCCATCAGAGAGTACCCAAACAAAGTTAGAAGAGCCATGTATTCCTATGATCAAACAAGCTCAGACTGAAAAGACCTGCTTTTTTTCAAGTTCTCAAAATTGCTGTAATCCTCATCCACCTGTTTTTCCCGAAGAAGGTCTGCGAAACGATTTCGAGACTTCTTTCGGACCTTTGTGCCAGCCGCTATATAAAAACTATCCTGTGCTCGCAGGTCCTATGATTAGCAATAACATATTTCAAAATTTCCATTTCTGGACTCTCCCACTAAGGGAAATACCGCCACCAGCGCTTTTCAACTTCGCCCTCCCCTCGCTAGGTAGTTTGGGCATCGGAACGTTCAATAGAAATTTTTAAATTCATTTTGTAAAAACCGCTTCTTGTTAATGTAGAGTGATGTCTTATATCTTTTTTTCCTAGTACAAATATAGACTTGATTCTGTACGTTAAATCAATGGACCTCTCTTCGAAGATCTGTGCCATATTTATTGAATTAACTCGGAAAATTCATTTTTTATTGGAAATCATATGACATTCACTGATTTCACTGAATTCAGATATCGAAAAAAATATAAAATTCTATACTAATCAAGGCTTCAACGATACTTCAATGGGTGCTTTCAACGTGTTTATGCTTGTATGGAAAGACGAAACCAAGATGATTTCCTCATCCAAACCTACAAGACAGTGTTAATATTGAAGACGACTATAAAAACAACTTCATTCGTGATAACTCCTGATTCTGCTAGTCAAAGGAAACGGACTATGGTAGAAGAGATTATGCAAATTAGATGTAGTTCCCATCTCTGTTTAGAGCATAAAATTCTCATCACTCAATTATCTCGGAAGGTATGGCAAAACTTGAATATTGCCAATACTTGTATCATGCGTGTCCAGTCTAACTTTGGATAGATAAGAAGGTTCCATGATTTCGAAAATGTGGGTTTTTGGGTCATTGTTGTATTCATTTTGGAATTTTAATTGCAATTTAAGCTTTCAGATTTCAGTCAGGAACACTTGCACTTCACGTCAGGCATATTTCTATCATCCATATTGAAAAGCTCCACGGAATACATTAGATATACTCACAAATCATACCTTTTAGACAATAAACCAGAGATTAATAGGGTTGATTCTCATAGACACCTTCTTCTGGAGACGACTTTAATTATTTAATATACCAAAAGATAACTCAATCGTCACGTACAAATATGTTGTATTTCACCCTCGAAGCCTTTGCATGTTTATGCATTTTACTGCACTTATATTTTGAGTTCTCCCTAATTTTAGTAGTTCTCAATTCATCTCAGAATCTTTATTTCTTAAGTGAAAAAACCACTCCAAAGCTCATCAAAGGGTTTCAAATCAAGCATAATCAAGTCGCTTACATTATCCGTTGAGCAAATTTTTTCAAGAGCTCAAGGCAGGACTGCATTCTCTCTTTGTTTCTTCCTGAGAATGCGGACACTTCACTATCAATAGTACGTTTCAATGATTACGGTTGAGACTAAATATGGAGATCCTCTAGACCCATGCAGTGAAATATTTACCGAGCGAAACCCAGCAGCGTAGTATTTTAAGTGAGAGATTCATGAGAAGGGCTGTTTCTTAACAAGTTATAGAGGGCAGCTCTAAGCTATTTCCTTCTGACTCGGATCCATTGACGTTTGGGAGGAATTATACGCTTGGCTCTCGCTTTTGCTGAAATACCCGTTTTAGATTTTTTAATTTTGTTATCAATTGAGGAATCTTTTTCGGAACCGAGAGAGCTTCTTATGGAATAAATTAATTTCACATCTACTTCTCCACTGCTGTTGTCAGTTTTGTCTAAATTTTCTTTAGAGAGTTTCAGAGTGCACGAGTGATTCGCAATTGCTTGTAGATTCATATACGATCAATGAAAAAAAGACATTATTGGCAATATTGAGTTCTCAGCTATACAGACTTTGGGGCAATATAAACTCGAGAGGATTCAATATTTTGTTGCTAGGAGAGCCTGGTTTGAACTGGATAAGTCATAAGTTCAAAATTTGAGGTACGAAGTCTCAACTTACAAGCAAAAATTTGTGTACGCCTTCAAAGCTGACATATTTGTCCCTTATTACAACTAAACTAAGTTTTAAAAGCAATTGAGAAGTGGCCTGCTTTATGTATTTCCTATTTTTCCTACTTTTCCTGCTTTTTCAAGCCCATTTAGTGGCGCTATTAAAATAGTTGGAAATCTGAAGCAAACTTTTTTACCAAAGTTTAATTAAAAAATTCTATTTAAAAAGTGCATTTTCGATCAAAGAAGTATTTAAGAAGATTGTTCTCTGAGAAAAAATTCCATTTATTCCATAACGTAAATGCTAATTCTTTAATTTCTATTTCGTATGAGTACTTGCTAAGGTGATTGAAACAAGTAAGTGATGTGGTAGTTGAAGTCTTTCATTTGGAGCTTCACAAAATAGAAGCTTAAAGAAATTTTCTTGCTCTTCGAGTTATGTACTCAGTTAATTAAAATCAAAAAGTTCTAAAAGTAATTGGTTCCAATTATCACGATTATTAAAAAATAGTTCTATGGCAGAAAAAATATCAGAAATTATGAATTTCAAAAAAAGCAACAGTACTTTATGAGAACGAATCCAAGCCATGCGCACGAAATGCATCAAGTCCCTCCAAAAGGAACAACTGAGTTTTCAATACAGCGGTTTTATTTTATGCAAAGCGTGCCTTGGTGCCTAAAGTTCAGTGCTCCTCACTCTTTATTGAAATAATATCTCTTCAGAGGATCTATGAAAAAATTGAAAAGGTTGCTTTGAAATATGTGGTTTCATTTCACTAAGAGTCAAGTAAAATGATTCAATAATCAATGAGAGTCCTTCATCTCTCCAATTTTGCGTTTTCATTGCATTGATATTCTTCGTTTAGAATAGGGGCTGCTATCAGCCCCTCAATAATTTGCGCTCTAACTCAGCTTATTGTGTGTCTGGAGACAACTTCAACTAACCATTAAACTAAATTCACTGGAAGTTGGAAATTTAAATCAGGTGCGAGGAGAAAATCTATAAAGCGAGCAACCTATAGGTTCTTTTGCCAGGGACTCATAATCGCTAGTATCACATTATCTGAGCTTAAGCAGTCATGGAAAAATGAAAATTAGTGCGCGCGGTGTATTTCGAAGTTAATTTTGGAATTAATAAATCGAATTGATAATATCAAACGTTGTATTTCTATAGTACTCTCATCGAAATGCCTCTTTGAGGTCTGCAAAAAAACCCATTCATATCAAATCTCGAAACGCAGGTTCAAAAACAAATGAACGAGGCAACATTTCAATAACTTCCTGATAGAGAGCGAGTGGAGAATTCTGGAAGGTCAAAGAAGAAAATTTCAAATCAGAACCCAGCCTAACTTTCTATCAAAAAGTATCAATATCAATAAAGAGTATTTTTAGAACAATCAGTTTTAGAAATGGCGGAGAAAACTTTATAAAATTATTACGCTTGTGAAGATTTCTGGGCTACACTGAAAAAAAAACTGCCGACTCGCGAATTGTTCTTATCCATCAGTGAGAATTTAGTATATTACAGAATTCAAAAGAAATTAATTTCATTGTTAATAGATTAATTTGATGCACAAATTTTAGTTGGGGTACATTAACTAGCAAATTGCTGTTAAAAACTCGTTGGTATGTCACTGCATCGAAATCGAGAGAAGCGTCTATAAATGCTTTCATGAGTACAGAAATTTTAAAAATAATTTTAGTAAAATGAATTTATGCAATTCGCACACTCCGACCGAGCAATCCGAAAATCAGCAAACAATTGGCATGGAAAAGAAAACAAGAGACTTCAAGCTTAAGTACCAGCATATCAGTGACGAGGTTAGGAACCAAATTGTCACACGATTCTTAGTTGATGGGCATAAACTGATAGATGTAAGTAAAACCTTCCGTCAGCCACTCTAAACTAACTTTCCAATAGATATCGAGGGAATTAGATGTGAATTACTCCTCAGCGAAAACCATTATCAAAGTCTTTCGAGAACAGAAACGAATTAAAAAGATCCAACCAACTCAAAGACGCATTTACATGAAGTTTGACCTAAACTCAAACCATGTTGATTATGAAAGACTTGTGTCAAAGATGAAATGCAAACTTGAGTCGAACGAGGTGGAAGAATTGGAATTTGGACCTGCAGTCAGAAAGAAATTGAAAAAGGCCGAAGCCGAGTTTGACTCCAAAGTATGCCGCATTCGGAATTTAACTGAAAGTGCTCCTTCAACAACCTCTGAAAGCACTCAATCGAAATTAGAAGACCTTAATCAATCAAGCCCGAAAGAGTCTGAGGATACAAGCGAGTATTCTCTGTTCAAGCATCAAAGTCACATAAACGCTCTGATTTTTCCACAAATAGGGCTCCAAGAGCCCCTTAAGCATGCTCTTGAGCCTCTACCACAGCTATCGAACTATCAAGTCAACTTAGCGGGTCCGACGTTGAATAGTAATGTATTTCAGGGTCTTTTTTTCGGAAATTTGCCAATGAGAACACACTTACCGATATCTCAGTTCAATTTAGGTTTTCCTTTGTTGTCTGAGATGCAACTTGCTTTGTTGAACGGATATTTTTAAGAGAACAACGATAAAATTTACCAAAGATCCTCTTTGGCTGAGAACGCAGCGATTCTTAGAATGACTCATATTATATTGGCACTTAAATTTTTGATGTTAATATTTTTATTAATTGCATATCTCTATGAATTCAGTTGATTTTATTTATTTTCAAAATCAACATAACAATCGTCTATGAACCCAAAACCAAAGCTAATTTAGGGGCCTAACGGACAAGATTATGAGTTAATCCTCCTTAGTTGAAGGAAAACTATTCAGATTTGATTCGCTTAGCCTTTGTTGTTGAAATAGAATAGTTTTGCTCAGTTCAAAGAGATTTTGAATTATATTGCTACGTTCTCCACAAGGCTTACGAATAGGACCGACCCAACACATGGAGAACATGCATCCATATCTTATGAACCGCTTATAATTTTCAAAAGAAATATTTCAGTTAGATAGCTTGATGCAGAGTAAATAATGAACTTCTTCCAACACTCCGATGAAATCGAGCGATTCCAGACAATTTAGAAAGCTGCGGGAATTTGAAAGCTCTTCCCATATTGATGCATGCAATTAACATGCTTAACTAACAGTATAGTTTTCGAAAAAACGAACTCCAACAAATAATAGATTAATTTGGAACGGAGATTTTAGTATGGGTACATGAAAACTTAAAAATTGTCGCTAAAATTCGTTCTCCATCTCGCTCAGAGAAATTACTGGGAAATGATATCCATGGACCAGGAGTTCAATAATAATTAAAGTAGGACGGATCAAACTCTCAAATCATTCTAACTGATCCTGAATAAGACTATGTATCTAGTACGGAAAATAGAACAAACGAAATCAAAAAGGAAAGTACTACCACGTTAGTAATAGAACCAGGAATCAAATTGCAACATAATTCTTAGTTGAGTGATAGAAACTTAGAGAATAATTCAACTCTTCCTCATTATTTCCCCAAAACACATTTAATCAAATCAAAGGCATAGCTATATGAAGAGGCCAGACTAAGAAATAAGGAAAATATACTCAGTAGTTAGCCTAAATGTCTTCATCTTTCATTTGGAGGTGGTAGAGTAAACTTTTCTACATTGATAGAATAATAATGTTTACTCTGAAAGCATACATAGAGCTATGAAGCATCTGTATCAACGGAAAATCTAATGAAACACAAAAATACTCATCAATAAGCTGATTTTGCCTGAATTCTTTAAGTGTTTTATAGAGCTCAACGCTATTACTTTGCTGTAACTTCCTCTCTCGTGTTAATTTGTGGTAATCTTATTTCGAAAACTGATATTACTTCCACAGTAACTTACACCTCGACATGTTGCTGCATTTCTGTGTGTGTGTGCTTTTAATATTTGTATATTAGTGACAATTTTCTCTTGTTAAAAAATAATATCGCCATTGGAGTCAGGAGATGCAATGTGTTTCAATTTTTCATTTAGTAAATTGCCTTCATCGCTGGACCAAGGCCACGTCGCCCCAGTTTTAAACAGAACTGATTCCAAAGGAGCGGAAATTGGTACAGAAGTAATGCATTCGGGTGCAAACAAAATTTTCTGAAATTTTCCATTTGTTTTGATTTCAGTTAGCATTGAAAGTTGATGCTGAAGTAGCTGTGCCTCGTGCTTTAGAGACTGTAGACTCTCTACTCTATGAAATCAATAAAAAAATAAAATAAAATCTATAATTCATGTCACACAAATCGGCAATCACTAGTTCGCTTATCGGCGCTATTTATCAAATAAAAATTCCGAATCTCACGGGAGCAAGAGTTACCAATTCAAGAAAGCTCCAGTACTTTAATTAAAGATGCCTTCTGAGATTTTCCTAAGACAGCTGAACCATCTGAAAGGAAAATAAAAATCTTTATGGACACGCAGAATTATAGTTCCTTTTCGACTTAGATAGATCTATTCCTGTTTGTTTTATCACTGCTGCTAATTCTATTAAGAAATAAAAATGCGGTAAAAAGGACATGAATGAAACCTTGTTATCATGATTTACTTATCTAAGAGGCCAATGCATTATATTTTAAGCAACTGGAATAGATTTATGCGAAATAAACTCACTATATTCACTCGCAAAGAACAGTTATCACCATGGAATTGCGTTCACCACGATCAGCAAAGCGAAAAATTTGAATTCAACAAGCATTCCGAGCCGGAACCTATTGCCTTTCAAATATCAAAATTCAAAAAATAAATTGAGAAGTGGTTCTCGCTTTCTAGAGGCAGGCCTTTAGGTTAATGGAATTCCATAGAGGAAATACGGATGGGTCATTGTTTCAATTATTAAGCAACCAATCATAATTTAGGAACAATGAGGATTTTAGTCGCATGGATTTTAGGAGCTGTCGCTTTTCTTAACTGTACTGAGGCACTGCTAAAAAGTGATTTATCCTGAAGGTACTCCTAACGTCGATAAACTGCAATTAGCACGTGTTTCCATCAGTTTAAGTTAATTGTTTAATTTATCTAACAGAAATTAACTTCATCACTAATAATTTATTTTAGTGCACAAATTTAACCAGCAAATATTAGCTGAATGGTTGCTGCAAAAAAATTGTCAATCCGGGCACTGCAGGGAAATTAGTGGAATTGTCTATAAATTCTTCCCGATGAACAAAATTTTCATAATAATTTTGAAAAATGAATATATCACATATGCAAAACTCAATTGCCTCAATCGACTTTAAAGAGCAATCAGTTGATATCGGAAAGAGAATAAAAGAACTCAAACTCAAGTACAAGCACATTAGCAACGAAGTTAGGAATCAAATTGTTACAAGATTTTTGGTCGATGGAGACAAACTAATAGATGTAAGTTGAAATCTCTCATTTTCATCTCTAAACTCACCTTTCAATAGATTTCAAGAGAGTTAGGAGTGAATTATTCCTCTGCTAAAACAATTATAAAAGTATTTCGAGAGCAAAAACGAATCATAAAGATTCAACCAAACCAAAGACATACTTATAAGATGCAGGATTTATTTTCGAAGACAAACGAGGGAGACTACGAAAGAGTCATGAAGAATATGAAAGAGAAATTCGAATCTGCAAAGTTAGAGGAAGTCGAATCCGAGCCTCAAGTTGTCAAAAAAGTGAGAAAAATGGATGAGGAGACCGCAATAACGTGTCGTGTTTGGGGTTTAGTCGAGTGTGCACCGTCACCCACTCCAGAGCACATGCAGACAAAATCAGAAGAATTAAGTAATCCTGGCTCAAAAGAGACTGAAGACACTAACGGATTTTCCCCGTCCAAGCCCCAAGATCACATCGATGAACCCTTTCGGTTTAAGCAAGTGCTTCAAGAGTACCCCAAACCCTCTTTCGGTCCGTTGTTTCAGTTTTATAACCCTGCGAGCCCAATGATGAATAATTATGGAAATCAAATTTATTCTTTTGAAAATATACCAAGGAGTCCACTACTTCAATCTTCTATCTTCAATTTGAGTCTCCCTTTTTTCCCGGCTGGGAGATTATTAATGTCGAATGGGGTATTTTTGAACCTATTTAGATAAGTTTTTCCACATGTTCAGAGATCACGTTAAGTTTTTTTTTAAAAACATTAATTGTATGTATCTTTCTATTCTGGCGGATACCCATAATCCTTTGACCTTTTGGAAGAGATTAATATACTGCAGTAGCAAACAATTTTTGATTGCTTATTAAATTTGTGAATTTACTGATAAATCCGACTAAATAAAACTTTCAAAGAAGATAATAAACTATCTTGCTTTACACTTTCGCGTCTATAGCTTTAAACAAAAAAGAAGAGCCTGATCCTTAGAGGGCGAGAATTAATCCGATTGAGCAATTAATTTCGAGCTGTTGATTCAATTTATGTGATTATGAGACAAATGTCAAATCTCAACTCCATAAAATATAAATACAATTTCTAGATGCAGGAAATTCATTGGAACTCAGTTTTTATAGCAATAAAACCATTTTCTGCTTTGATTTTGAGAAGCAGTACATCGAAATAAATTAGATACTTATTTGTGTTTTCTCGTTGTAGAACTTTGACTTTATGGTGCAAGCCGAATTACAAGACAATTTGTAGTAATAGTGGTTAGTTTGTCTGGTAAGAACTTGTTTCATGCGTTACAGCAAATTCTTAGTAAATTGATCGAGAATTGACAACGTAACTAGCGGATAACTCGGATAATTTGGTCGGTCTCAAAAGCAGAATCTAGTGCCTTCGTTAATGATCATGAAGTATTTCTTCAAAAAGTTTCCATATAGTCAATTTCCATAGCCATGGCTAAGTATTTTCATCTGCATGCTTCCTCTTTGCTTTCTTTTTGCCTACTTATCTACCTCCACCAAGGTAGAAGTGATCTTGTTTATCCTATTTTCACCACCTTTGAAAACCTAGGAGATGGTTTTGCACGTTCCACTGATTTTATTGAATAACCTATAGACAATGACTGCATCATCTTTTTCATGTTTGCTTGGATGTACTAAATGTAAGGAATTTTCATCTAATTTGGCTTCGAATACATTTCCAGTAAGTTGACATATCAAAACCTGAATATATATGGGTGAAAAAAGCCTTTCTTCATCGATTCTTGACATCATCTCTCTTTATCTTCTTATCATATCTTTTTTTGCATCATCCAATGAGTTTTGCTTCATTAGCAAGTTATAATTGACTGCAGAAACATCAGAATAAATTTCAAAGTCCTTTCAATATTCCAAATGCTATCCATTTCTCGTTTCTTGCTGCAATGTGAGCCATATATACTCTGGGATATTGGATATGCTCCAATCAATTCTTGTTTGGGTTTAAAGGAAGTTCGGAAGCTGTGTAGGTTAATGTTTCGTTGCTCCTTGCGATGAGTTTGAAAACAATTGCCCTAGGTTGTAAAGATGTTTTGAACTGAGATTCTCTTCTTTTTCACAGGACTGAATCTATTTCAATTTGTACTTTTCTAAAGTTGCACAATAAAATCAGAAATTTGAATATACCCTCTTATTCTTCTTTAAAAACAAAAAAGTTGAATATACCCAATTCATCAACTCAACCCCACATACACTTTGCATGATTTCGCTCTTAAACTTTGATTCCTCATGCAAGCTTCAATTCTACCAACCGATCAATCAATCATGATCATCTCTTTTTCATCTTTCGGTCATTAAATAACTTGGCTATTAACACTCACTTTGTCTTGTACTGCAAAGACCTTTAGTTAGTTCACTTGAAATCAGAAAAAAATCAGTAAATACATATATGAAAGAAAAGATGATGCTTTCCCAAAAAAAATTCTTCAAGCTTCAGAGGTTAGCTTATAATCCCGCTACGTAGTACTACCCTCTCGCCTCTGTATACTAATTGAGTTGATGAGTTGTTCTCATTTATACAACGCTGTTCGTTATCCTATGCAATAAAATTATTAGTACTTTCCGCAGTAAAATTATTTGAGAAAGGACTTTTGCAAGCGTTACCATGAACTATAAATGTCCTAACTTACAGCTCTATAAAGACTCATGCGCACTTGAGAACAAATCACCAATCCATTCCATTACTACTGGGTACGGAGCCTCCACATTCCATCCTTTTGCTAACTATGGCATATTTTTGTTTTATCAAAGAATAACTGATACAGAACTGGTACTAAAATTGGATTCAGTCCCTCCCTCTGAGGTCAAAACTCTCAAAAATCTATTCTTAAACGGCGAATTCTCCCACATCGATATGGTCAGCACAGAAATGAATTCATCAGATTTTCCTAAAGCAAGAAGCACGCTTTCTACTACCAATAGCTCACGCAAGAATAGTGGGAAATGGTCCGGTACAAATACTCCCACAAGTATATCCTTCTTAGCGATTTATTTTATTGCGAATAGGACAAGGGCAGTCGCCAAAGCAAAAAAACGTTGAGAGACCGAAGGTTACAAAAGATCTCAAAGCTATGCAAGAACTATTTAAGTAACATAATATGATACGATAGTTATTAACCTCTGCAACAAGATTGCTTGGAAGTCATATTGGAGGCGAGAATCGCAGGATAAGAAGTTTGAAGGTAGAAGGAATTAAATTCACAAAAGAACTGCTTTCAATCTTTGGAAATGTATGGCTAGTCGCAGAGCTTTCTCTTATTTTAACAATGTGCAGGCTCTGAAAGAAGCAAAATCGCTTAAAGAACTGAGCATAACTGGATGCAAACTAAAAACGTCTGGTAAAATTGAACATTTTTTTGGGATAGTGACTTGATTTGCAAAAATGACAGAATTGGAGCAAATTTATGGCAGTATTGCGGCAAATAACGAAATTAACGTGCTTGATCTCTCACATAATCAGCTGGATGACAGTGCGAGTGCATTGATTGCCAAAATAGTGGGCTCTCATGGCAGATTACGAGACGAGATAATGTGGGTGCATTCAATTCGAGGAGAAAAACCTGAGGAAGACCCTGAGCTAAAAGGTTTTTTGTTAAAATGATCATTTCCAGAGTGATAACCCTTGCAAATACAGGCGTTTGCGAACTGAACTTGAGCTATAATTCTCTAGGCGATAACTGTGCAGCTAGCATTGCTCACATACTCGAGTTTGATAGCTGGATCCGAGTAATTAACTCTCTCTGTCATTTACAACCGGACTCACCATCAAATTTATCAAATTAGAGTATCAACCTTAAAGGCAATTTGATAACAGAGGAAGGAATGCAAATGATTTTTCAATCAGTACATTCGAATAAAAGCATGTTTAATTTAGACCTCAGGTAATGAGTTCTCCCGTATTTTCTTCTGACCTAATGCTTTATCAGAGAGAATCCAGGCTTTAACTCTCAGTTCTCAAGGCAGATATTGAAAAAACTCACACAAAACATCGAAAATTACAAAAAGAATAACAATATAATTCCCTCATTCACAGAAATTGATTCGCCAGGTCACCAGTTCGACCCGAACAGTTTTCAGCGAGATTTACAGACTGCGATTAACCTTCAACATTCCTCTCAATTGCACGAGCAATCCAGCTCGATCCAACGATTTAACGATGAGAACATCTCTCAAATATCCCCAGTCGCTCTCGGTCGGACCAGACAGCTGAGCTCTGAAAAGAAGAAAAACAAACATGATGGAGAATTTTTGCTTGCAAATAATAGTCCCAAGAAAATGAAAAATCATAAAAAAAGCGAGAGCTTTGCAGGAGACATTCCTAAGCGATATGATTCAGGCAAAAAACAAGACTCTATCAATATCATACCTACTAACTCAGGAGGAGCCTTCGATGTAAATCATCATTGCTATTAAAAAATGACTAACAGCAGTTTAACCATAATGATAAGAGCATTTCGTTTGGAGAGCATAACCCACTGCACGAAAATAGATTATTTAAAGGCTCGGGAAAAAAACCCAAAAATGTATGTTATTTTATGATCTCACAATGATATTTAAGTTTATCTAGGTTGCGGTGTCATACCAAGAAGATTTGGTTGTTCCAATGATGAATTTTAGAGAGCTCCAAAAAAGACTTTTTCAAGCAGAGTCGAAATGCGTTCAGCTACAGTTCGAGAACTATCAACTGCGAAAAGCGCTTTATTCTCAAAACAAACAATTGCCAATTGGCGCATGTAATTTGCATTTTCCAATGGCGTTCTATAACCAATCAATCTATCTACAGATTCAGGAATAGCAGCTAGCCCCCACGAAGAATTTCAAATAAACGTTCCAGGACAAGGAGAGAGCGTCTCTTTCACAAGCAATTTAACTCTCGGAGGAAACGTACATAATCCTATTCAAAGTTGACTCTAAATTTAGTTGTTTAGAAAAATATTTTTGTTGAACGTGAAGAGGAAATCCTCCCAAAAATTGAGTACCTGATGGGTGAGCTTAGCAGGATGATGGACAGTCTTGAGAATATGAATAACACTGCGACCAATAACTATACTGGATTTTTCACAAATTCCATGGGCAACACTAACAGCAATACTTACCATCTCATGAACAGTGCGAATAACATCAATTTCAATGTTACTGCGGATGGTGGTGTTAATAATTCACGACTGAATAATCCCAGCGTTTCCCAAAATCAACCTCAAGCGTTTCTCAACCGAAGTGGATTACCGAGGCAGAACTTAAATGCACAAAATATATCAGACCATAACATAAGTCCAGTTAATTATTCTGATAATCTGCAAGTTAATTCTCAATTCTCGCAGTTTTTGCCTCATGAGAATTCGAATAATGATAATAATAGCAGAGGCTAAAAGATGGTTCAGTTATTAGTAACCAAGAACTAATTTGCCTTATATGTACTATTGAGATTACAAAACTAACTATAATATACGATATTTTTTCGCTTCTCAGCTTTTATAATCTTCTGTAAAGCAACAAAATAAACTACGCAAATTTTTTTTTTGAATCAAGAAACCAAGGAAATCACATTCTCTTAAATGATGGAACGGTACGAGTCATAGAGAACAAAGTTTTCTAACCTCAACAAGTAGAGATTGAAAGTTTGTAATGTAATTTATTAGGATAAAATGTGATAATTTGAAAAGATAGCAACTATATGAAAAATGTGTATTTATCCGAGGTTTGCAATAATAGGCTGCAGAAGACTCTGAATTTGTGTAGATAGATGAAGTTGCCAGAAATTTTGACGACGGAATAACTCTACATTTCAATTTTCTTTGATCTTTTTGAAATTATCCCACTTTCTCTGGTACATGACTTGTAAATAAGATATTACACGAAAGTACACCTTTAAAGCTTCGTCAGAGCTGCTAAAATAAAGAAACTTCAAATCCCATTTTCGTTGCTCTTTCATATTTTATTTTAATGGCAGTGACTCTTTAACTGTCAGAAAACAAACTGATTAACTCAGATTCGAAAAAAGTCCAGACTTCGAATGAAACCTGCTTGAGGCCAGATAGCGCTTTCAAACCGAGAAAATACGATATTACTTCTCCCACCTACCTTGAATTCTAAAACAAGAATTTTAGAGCAATGAGAGCAGATTATTAAATCCTCGCTTTGCGCATAGAATACGAACACATTGTGCCTTTCTGTCTGTCAGCCAGTGGTAATCAGCGGCTTTTTCGGCCTCCTCTGCTTACAACAAGTTTGAAAAAGCAAAAAAATTCAAATTGTTCTGGCTACTATCATTCGATATCAATTTATTCTAAAATGGGCTCAAAATTTACATCAGTGCTGAAATTATTTAATCAAACGTTTATTTAAATCTCGCAATTTCTGGAAGTAAATTGCAATTTCAAACAAAAAACCCTGAATTGCTGAGAAACTTGATATGAAAAATCGGAGTTCTTTTAACTCCAAGGAAGAAAGTCTTGCAGAAATAAAGAAAAAACTTTCATGGTGCCAAAAACTTTACGTTGCTTGCTTGAAAATGCAATTCGAATTAAACGAAAAGCATACAATGGGCGCAGCCTTCCTTGGATTTCTCATTATTGTCAGCTTTATCCAGCAAATTTCAGTTTGCTACTTGCTACCTCGAGAAACCGCGACAGCTCCAGCATTCAATCGATTAGCAATCTGGCTACTCAAAATGGTGCGTCTTCAATACTTCAAAGCTTCAGATCTAATGATGATACAAGGAATATTTGTCTGTTATAATATTTTGATTTCAGTGAGCTACGTTGCCTCGCTTTTGATTCGCTATCACTTTACCCATGCAACCACTGCAGTCAAAAACTTGTTTAGCGACCTTTATTTTTATTTGAGCGAAATACAATTCTGGGTGCTTATTATTCCGAACGTAGAGATGTGGATAACGTCTCTTGTCGTTAAGAATGGATATTACAATCTTAACCTTTCTGCGTTCCATCAAGGCCAGACGACATATCCATTGGTTATTATTGGCCTTGTCACGTTGTTTTTTAACATTGAAACGTATATGATGATGATACCTGCAAAAATTTATTTCAATTCTACCAATGGAAACGCGCTTCGCAGAGTTCGAAGCAAATTAGAGATGATTCTGTTACAGACGAAAGCAGCAATGGTGCTGTTTAGGATTTTGGCTGATTATCTCGGAGTGCCTATAGGACTTTCAGTGGCTGTTAATTTGATAGTGCCAATCATCTACGGTTTCGATTACGTTTTTCATGGCAAATTCCAAGGGAATCTTGAAGATCTCTACGGATATATGAATTCACTCTTGCTCCTCAATGCGGTTTTTCAGTTGTTTTCAATTATTGGGATCTTCCCGAATTTCATCCTCGGAAACAAATATTTCGTCTTGATTAATTTCGCTGTGATGCCTTTCCTCTTTAAAGTGTTTCTGAATGTGAAGAAAAAGCTAACATTTTATGCAATTGGACTCTGCTTGACAGCGAAAAAGAATATCCACTACGAAGCTATCGACGGCTTTCTGAGACGAGTGCAGTGGTTTGCAGCTACGAGCTCGACATCAATATATAACATCTTCCGCTTATCATATTCCGTCAACTTTATCATCGACTTGTTGAATCAAGAACCAACAGCAAGAGCAGACTATGTGAATTTTCTACGAGAGCGAGGAGTCGACGAAAAAATCGCACAAAGAAAATTACTTTCTGATAACGCTTTCTTTGAGGACTTCATGATGTTTTTGTACCACCGAACTATCGTCCAGGGATTTTCTCGTGAAACCAACGCAGATAAACCTCCACTCACTTTCTTAGCCTCTTATATTGGATATATATTTTTCGACGCGAACCGACAGCAAAAAGCAATAAAGAACGCCTATTATTTCGCTGGACTTCTCAAAACGAAATCTGTTGAAGGCCTGCTCATGCAACAGATAATCCGCATCCTCAGAGAAAATGAGCTGATTGGACTCGGAGCCATTCAGAAGAAATTCCATGCTAACGAATACTCGAAGGAGTTCCAACTTGAAGAAACCCACGAATCGGTGATGAATGAACTAGAAACAATCCGCAGGCAGTATATCGAGTTCTATACACTGGTGGGAAGCTCTACTATCGACCTCAACGAGCTTGAAAGGCTGGGAATGAAACTCCAAAATAAATTAAAAGAGGTTGATGCGACGTTTAAGTCACTCCTACAGGCTGGCGGCTCTGAGAACCTCGAGCTCGTGTACAACTACGCAAACTTCTTAAGCAAGGTGAAGATGGCGCCTCAGTCTGAATACAGGCATCTTGTTCTGAAAAGCCAAGAGCTATTGAATAAAAAACTCGCAACGAGAAAAGTAATGACAGGATTTCTCAGCATAGAGCATTACCTAGAAACCGCGAGGAACGTCGTAGCCGTTGACGTAGGCAATGAATTTGGAAAGATGATAAAAGTAACTCATTCGTTCGCGAATATTTTTGGATACACGAAAAGGAGTCTTGAAGGCGAGCATCTAAATTTACTGATATCGCAATATATGTGGGAGGAGCATGATAAAACCATGGTGAATTTTACGAATAATGATGTTATCAGCAGCGTTGAAGAGAGAGAACAACTGATGTTTTATGGTCTTACAAGCCAAAAACTGATTATTCCAATGCAGTTGTTCCTCAAGCCCGAGCTGTTCCAAGGCCGTCTCTGCCTCATAGGACTAATGAACGAAAGGAAGCGAAACTACACAACGTCGGTCATGCTGACAGATCGAGAAGGTATCTTGTTGAACTATAATAAAGAGTTTGTGCAGCAAGTCGGGCTGCCCGAGGAAGACCCTACTTTTTTTGAGAACTATTGTCTTTGGTTGTTCGCTCCAAAGCTCTTACAGGTCTATCACCCTGATCTTCACCTCGATACACCTCCCAAAAACTGGAGAAGAAATCGGATGCCGGCTCCTACTTATATGTCCCAGGCAGATCTCCTGAGTAGCAGGTATGAAGAAGCTGAAGAAGAACCAAAATCCGAGCAAAAGCCCGTGAAGAAGGAGCGGTGGAGGGCAACTCCCCTGGGGTTTGATACTCCGGAGCTGATGCAGATATTCTTCTTTAGGCATCCGAGGATCGAAAATGAAATTTTCAAGAAATTCATGAAAGTTGTAGCGGCTAAATTCGCGATAAAGAACTCGATTAGTCTTTCCAGAGTAACTAATTCGTATTCTATGGAATACGAGGAAATCAAACGAAGTTTCTCCCCGAAGATTCATAATTTCAATTACGAGGATTGCGAGATATACGCGATGCGAGTTTCTGTGACCAACCTTGATTATTACAATGGAGGCGTGAAGCTAAAGAGCGTCGAAGCGTATTCTTGCAGAAAGATTACCGACCCGTCAAAAAGAGAACAGATTCTATCGCTAAAGGCGGTTCAAGACTGCAATTATGAGATCTCGACGATTATTGAAGCAATTGCCAATGAGAGTCCTCGCTCAAGAGTGAAAAGATTAGATCCAACAACAACTGTTGCTTCAGCTTCGGACCAATTTATCTCCGAATCCGGCCATCCTTCTTCTCTGGGAGGTCTACAATTCGGTAAGAGGCAATCGATTGCTCAACGCAATACAAATGAGACCGAAAAGCAATTTCTTCTCTCTCCTGGAACTTTCGCTCAGATGAGAGATCGTGCCGAAAGCGACCACGAAGATAACCAAAGCAATGAAGCCGAACGCTCCGTCAACTCTGAAGACCCCGAAAAGGCCAAGTCTCCTCAAGAGCAGGATCTTAATGATGATGCATCCAGAGTGAATGAAGGTCGGAGATCTTCAATTGCTGAATCTTCTGTTTCTGGGATACCAGAAGAAGGAGTCTTCGCAAACCTCATGTCTGCGTCTAATCTAACCCACACATTTGAGATGGGAACGCAAACTTTCCGTGGAGAACTCAGAATGTTACAAGACACTTCACAAAAGATTCTAGGAACTGAAAGAGAGTTCTTCCTTCTCACCAACAAAGGAATGAACACTGTTAGGAGCGGGTATGAGACTCCGAGAGAGCCTACGTGGGGCTTAACATTGGAAGACGGAAATGAAACGAAACGCAATAAGTTCCTGATAAGCGATCCGCCTTTGTCCACGAAGAGACTACTGCCTACAAATCCTAATTCAGTAGGCCAATATCAAAACGTTGTGCCTGTGAGTCACCGAATTCAAGGAGGTGTTTCAGCGAAGATGACACCGAATTCATCGTTTTCGCATGAAATCTCCGTTGATAGGCCTCTCATGGACAGATTGAGATCACCGCGAAATTATTTTGATGCTTCGCACAATTTGCTCGATGGAAACGCGACTTCAAGACAACGGATTACCGAGCAAGAAGAAGACTACGAAGAAGTCAAGGAAGCTAAACCAATCACCATCAAGCCGCTTTCGTTGCTCATAAGCAAGTCTGAGCCTATCACCAAGCTTCAATCGAACAGAAACGAAAGTCCTGCATCCCCCTTATTCCCTCTGCTAAATTCGGTTCCACTAAGCAGGAATACAATGAGGGATGCCCAGTCAATGTCAAGTCAAACTGAGATCCAATCAAAATCAGAAAAGCCTCCCGAAAGCAGCAAAGATATATCACCTGCGGTCAAAAGTAGATTCTTGGAACAAATTATTTTCAAAAAAAATCATATCCTCGAGAAAATGGGGGAATACGCTGCAAAAATCGGGTTTGGGAAAATCAATACTGATGCGCTTAGAAAAAATGATCCAGACACTTTGATTAGGAGACCTTCACTTCATGTAGCTGAAGATATGGACGGGTCGCAAAGATCTGATAGTATTTCCTCCACCAGGTCAAGTGAGCACATCGTAGATGCGATTCATGAGAAACGAATTCCCAAGAATGTGATAAAATTCAGATGGTTTGGTCTCGGAAGTTACGTCGTTGTGGCGGTGTTGACTGCGATTGTTACGCTCGAGCTCCGCTATACGTTTGTCCAATTAGCAGATATGAACATAACGGTACTCAATCCGATGAATATGATCTTCTCATATAGTCAGCTTGTGAAGGAAAGTTCGATGATGTCCCTTGCAAATGAAGGAAAATTCTTAGGCAACGATTCCGTTGCACGGGACCATTACATCTCGAACATGAGTGAATTCGCTCTGAAACAATACAATACTTGGAAAGGGAATTTCTCAGCTCTTATGCATAACGCTTTTAAGCCCACAGTAATGGCAAAGAGAAATCTTGTCAATATGACTTGGATCGACGTTGTTGGTGATCAAGCCTATTTCGTGACAAATTTCGAATACATGAATATTATGACATATACATTACATGCGCTGCTTAATGATACTTCAGCCATCAATAACCAAAACTACAACTACCAGATGCTGAGATCAAATATTATGTGGCTAGGTACTACGATTTACGGTCTTGATTTGGCCTTAATAGAGGGAGTATCAGAGACGGGATCAGAGAGTAATATCATGCTAGGCATAGCTTTGGGCATTGTGCTAGGGGTTTGCTTCTTGATAGTGTGTCTCGTTCTTTTTATTTATTCGCGAATCCTGACTCTCAAGGAGAAAATGCTGTGTTTGTTCTGCACTCTCAGTAAAGAGAGCATGCAAAAAGAAGTAGCACGGCTCTCTCGTACGATTGAGATGATATTTAATATGGATGATATGAATAAAGGGGAGCGTAGACGTCGAGCGCTGTTTCAGATGAGAGAAGGAGGAAAGCGAGCGATTTCCGGCTACAAGAGACTGAAAAGGTCATACAGAGGGGTCCTATCGTTAGTCGGATTATTTTATGGCATCATCATCATTTTCTTTGTCACCTCTTCCGTAATTACATACAATTACATTCAACAGACGATCACAGCATTCCAAAAAGTCGGTGATGTTTCCTATTTCCCTTACTACTTAATCGCAACGACTTCAACGGCCGACACCGTTTTCGCTCACGATCAGAAGAATCTCACGGAATTCTATACTCTGTATGCATTCACGAATCTTTCACTTACTTCAATTCCAACCTCTACAGCTCCATTTCTAGATCTCGTGAAAACATTCAGCGATCCATCTTCATCTTACTACACAGACGAAGTTAGAACTAAATTGCTGTCAATACTTTCAGGGGATTTCTGTCCATATGTTACAAACTCTACAGATGATCTTCTGACCTGCCAAAGTTTGGCAAAAGGGGTCTCCAAGAACGGGTTATATTCAGCAGGCAAATATTGTGCTGATTTCTATGGTGACGCACTTGCAAGTTTTCTGAATGGTTTCTTTGATATTACGCTGTTCCAACCTACGCTAGATAGCCAAGAATTTAAAGAAGTAGATCTCATGTTGGAATATACACTCAGCGCAATGCAACTACTAATGATGGAGATAGCAAATAACGTGATAAGGCTCTGTAACGTGCTGCAGAATATTCAAATTATCATCATGAGCTTTGCCATCGTGACATTTGCAATACTTTTCATTGTGTGTTGGTGGATATTTATCCTCAAACTGAGCAACGTGATTCATGATGCAAAACTGATATTAGGACTCGTGCCTATGGATATACTCACTTCGAATGTATATGTCAAAAACTTTTTCAAGAGAGGAATATGAGAGAGAGGCATACACACACAAGATCTTAGCAAAGCTATATCCTCCAAAATAATGATTAGGATATTTGTTGTCAATTATATATTTCGAAATCTGAGATTATGTTTATCAGGTCCATTCAAAATCACATTGTAGAAAAAACTACATCAACTACTCAGAAGATCTTAACGCATCAGATCTATAATGTATTAAGCTCATAGAGAAAATTCTCCGAGGATGTGCTTAGTCATTATTTCTCTGTTTAATGAACATTTTGATAGCTTTCATAATAATTATCTGAAAATATTGAACTTAAATGAGTGCAAAGAGACTATCTTTGCTAACTTTCAAATAAATTTACACTTAAATAGTTTCTCAATCTGACCGCTTGAGCTTGACACTTGTAAAAACAAAAATATCTGGATAGACTCATTTTCCTTGAGGTTCGACTCACAGTGCTGAAAATCTTTGAAAATATTTAGACGAGCTTTTCGAATTAAGGTAAGTTACTCTTTATTATCGTCTTTGAGATTTGTATCAATATCAAATTCAGTTTCATCGTTTTTATTCTTTTCATTGTCTTTCAACGACACAAGAGGATTATGCCCATTATCTAACTCGTCTTCATTATCGATATTATCTAATATTTTCTTCAAATCCTTTCTGCCAGACATTTCATTAGTCGTGGCTATCTTCTGCTCTGTGAGATATAACAAATTATTTCGTTTTCCACTTGCTTTGAATGTAGAGAATATTACCACTTAGTTTAGCTGCATTGGACTTCAGATTATCAAAACTAAATGGGGCTGGCTGATTCATTTCCATTGGAGTAAAATTGTAATTTGCTGTAACTTTCAAATGCCCTGTATTCTCTCGACCTTCCACAGCTGTTTTCAGTCCTTTTTGAAAAACATTCTCCTATAAAATTTCGTTGAAGGTCATTTAAGGATAAATTTTCACATCATTTTCATCAACAAGTTCTTTTTCTTTGAAAACATATTCATGATTCTTGAGCATCGCTTCGTTCTCCTTTTCAATTTGCACTAATTCCAAATTACAATAAATTGGGACGAAGAAAAGATTATTACAAGCATCTTTCTGAGATTCCTCTTCTGACGGTTCTTGCTTGATGTTGTTAGGTTGATTATTGAGATATTCTAGCTTCTTTTTTGTCTGAGTTGTCGGTTGAGCACCTTTAATCGTTATTGGCTGTTGCTGTTGTGGTTGATTTATTAAATTTTCGTCATAGCCGTCCTGGAATTCGCTATCTTCAGAGTCCAAGGCGTCAATGAAGTTATTGGCAGGTCTTTCTAGGGTAGTGGCTACGAGCCTTATCGGTTGAGGAGTTGATTTTTTCTGCGTTGTTGCACAGCCTCCCATCTGGATTTATGATGTTATCTCGAATTAAAAGTTTTAATTTGTGAACTAATCAACGAGCTTTGACACATCTGCAATTACAAAATCGTTTCGAATCTAAAGGAGAAATGAACCGAAACAATGATACTCAGAATATAGACATGTTTTTTGGGAGTGTACCAATCTAATTAACTTGAATAGGAAACCGATAAATGCGTTTATTTTGATTATTATTAGTCAATTAAGCGTTCATTTCGACTATTTATTCGCTATCGGTTATCAATTCCGCAATCCAAATAGGAATGATATTATGATAGTCAGAGCAGATTTCAAATAAATTGTTGGTTTTGCGATGTTTTTGGAGAACAATAAGAAAACCAACTTTATTTGAAGCGTTTTCAATCTGTTGAAATCTGAATAATGTTAGCTTCTCATAACAGACAAGAGAAGTTTTTGTTCAGTTCAACGACTTTCCTTCTCTTAAGTCACGAAAGCGCATCACAATTTTCGCAATAGAGTGGTTATTTAATTCTCTTTTATTAATTTGGCTGTTGAAATTCAAATATCGCAAGTTTAAAACTTGAATAGCCAAATGATGAAACTCCAACCCAACGGAAAAAACACGACCTTAAACTCACGCGAGGCCTCCTTTCTCGAAGACACAAGCCACTCCACTAACTACAGGAACGAATCTAACGACACTAGGAGGACTTCTGACGATAACATCACAAATCCAGCATCGAATCGCCACACCGATAGCCAGGACGGTGACCCTGTCTTCATGACAAGAAAAGAAGGGCCATTCTATTCTACTGGCTCTGGCCCTTACTCCGGAAAAGATTACGTCGATGAGCTCGAGGAGCTCACAATAAGCGACAGAGAAGTCAATGAGCCTTTCCACTCCAATATCGACCGTAATGTTGACGCTACATTCTCAAATAGCAATTTTATTGGCAGCCAAAGGAACATTTCTCACAGCAATGAGGCAGAAGAGCTCAAAGATATGAGCGCGGTACATCTCCACAGAGCAACAACCTTGATTAAAGTATTCTGTTTTTTGAAATGCCTGTGGAAGTCAAGGGCCAGATCCATTGAGAAAATCATTGCAATCTATAACAAACAGACAAAAAAAGCCCTCATGACTTGTTTCTTAAATTGGAAGCATGAAGCGCTATTACAAGGCATGCTTGAAGATGCCGAACAAGAAGAAGAATTCTGTGACTCAGAGCAGTTCAATGGATCTGATGAAGAAATAGAACAGTTTTTAGACGATGAAGCCTCAATTTTACAATCAAAATTTCAAAAGAGAAGATTTTTTCAGTGTCTCCGGAGCAGAGCGAATGCCCAAAAGCTGTTGAGTCAAGCCGATCGCTTCCGATATTTCAGCCTACTGTTTCGTGTGCTCACAGCGTGGATACAAGCCAGCGAGAAGTCAAGAAAGAGCGTCCGTACCGAACAAACATCTTGTGATATTAGCAGATATATTGTCGTGCCTCAAGACACTGATCGGAAAGACAGCAACTGTTCTTATTTTATCGCTGAGAGCGACATCAAGCGAAATCAAGCGATTAGCCCATCGTTTTCATTCAATCCTAACGCCTTGCCCGTAAAGGAGCTAAATTTCAATGAAGTTAGCAGAAATGAGAGCGTTCTGACCTGTGAATTGGAGAATTACATAACTTTCAAATATTTGATAAAAACCTTCCAAGCGTTGAAGACAATAGCTCTGGTACAGAAAAAGAAGCGGAGACTCAACAAGCTGTATAAATCGCGAGTAAGGGCAAAATATTTGTCAAAGTTTTTCAGTATCTGGATAAACAAATTCATTGTTAAACGGAACATAGAAGAATTAATACTACGTATTCAGCGAGTCCAGACCAAGCTGACATTGCATAAGTTGAAACAACATTCAATAGAATCTATAAGCCGAGTGGGCTACTTTAGGCAGGAAGGAAGGATTAGAAGACAGAGTGGGACAATCCGAAGACAAAGTTTAGAACATGGAAATTATTCAGCTGTGGAGTTACAGCAGCCTATTTACGAACCCACTCTTAGCAAGTTAAACACTTCATTTGAAGCTCCGAATCAAAAGAATAAATTACAGTCTCATCTGACCAAGGTATTCAATAACAAAAGTGAAAATACTCCTTCAGTACCTCAGACAAAACCAAGAAACCTCTCAACCAGTAACTCCTACACCAACACATCAAATTATTCTTCTGGCACTATTCCAAAAGCACAGCAGTCATCTAATCAAAGAATACCACCGAAGAATCACCCGCCCAGAGACCCGAAGAAAGTTGAAGCGCCAAAAAATAATTTACCTGTAGGTCCTCGCAGGGGCTCTACTGCTGGAACGTTAAAAGATAAAAGCGCGGATAAAGAGAACAGGTCTCCTTTCCAGAAGCAGCCTCCGGTTAGTCGTGTTAGAGATACTAGTTTCGAGAAGATGGTAGGTGACTTGCAAGGTCATCTGAGATTTTTAAATAAAAAACTCATGGAAGAAAAACTCAATCAGAAAAAGTTAGAAAATATACGTGAGGCTTTATGTTCTAACTCATCTTTTTACACTAATACTTCATTCTGCTAAGGCGCTTGATAAATGCTTGTTGTAGTTTTATTTATTGTTTGTTTTCTTAAGCTGTTTCTAAACTTAACTAATAGATAGTCAAGTATCTGTTCAAAGGTCCTGTTCAATAGGAAAAGTACGTGTGCTAGATCAGAAATGAGAAGTCTACTTTAATAAATACTGCTTACGACCTCGAGCTTAATTAAGCATTCTAACATTTTAACTAACCTTGTTTTTTGATTCGCTAATGAAATAATTGGTAATTGCATCAAATAATTAGAAAAATTTTCCATTCTGTGAGCTAGAGAAGGGCTTCTTCTGCCGGTTTCCATTTTACTAACTGTAGATTCGTGTTTCTATTAATTAACCAGCTTATCTTTCAGTTCCTTTTTTTGCTTTAATTTGTTTACATTAAATTATTTTCAGGTATCCACCTCATAACTGGTTATGGCATGCACATGATAAGGAACCAGAGGAGAAAAAAAAAAAAGCGGAAACAATGACCCTCTGCTTAGACTAATCCATTATCCATCTAAATATCTGTGTATTCTCTGATAATCAAGCGAGCTGGTCCATTGTTCATTAATTGAACCAGTCAAGATCTTCCTCAACGACGGAAACTCGAAAACTTCTAATTCTATCTCTCGATTTTCGAAATCAGTAGCCTGAAGACTGTCTTTGTGCGTTGGTGACTAGCGATAAGTTTTTGAACGCCGAAGAGTGACCGGAAAGGGATAGCCTGGAAATCCTCTTCCACAAGTAGCCCTACTGATCCTGAATTTAATTACGTCAATTATGACTCTTACTGGTCATTCAGTATCTATTCAGTATCGAAAAAATCTTATTTTTAAATTAAATTAGTCCAACTCAGCCTTAAATAGCACTGAACCCTCAGGAATTTATCAATTTCCTAATATTTTTAAAGCAAAAATCCTCAGACCTTAAATGACATCAATCAATATGAAAAAAACCTCCACGACTTTCGCCAGCTTGGGAAGATGGCAGCTCATTAGAAAAATAGGCGATGGATACAACTCAAAGTAATTTTTACCTCATATTTCATTCGCTCATATTCCCTTTTAGAGTTAAACTCGCAATCAATCCTTTAACAGGAGAACAAGTTGCTGTGAAGATAATCCCACTTGATCACCCAAAAATGAACCCACGACATTTAGCTGCAGAAGCTCACACTTTGAAAAAGCTCAACCACCCAAATACTTTGAAACTCATTGAATACTTCGATGAGACCGATTATCACAAGAAAGATGGGTCAACATACAAAGTTGCAGCATTCGTGCTTGAGCTGGCTCCGAAAGGAAACCTTCTTGATTTGCTTTCTCGTGGGGTTAGAATTAATGAGACTTATGCGAGAACAATATTCCATAAGCTTGTGGAAACAATCGAATACTGTCATGAAATGAAACTCGCTCACCGCGATCTGAAACCTGAGAACATCTTATTTGATAAAAATTATGAGATGAAGCTTGCAGATTTCGGATTCTCCGTGGCCTTTATGGATGACCAGAACCGAGATTGTAGAGCAGTGCTGGGTACTGAATCCTACATGGCGCCTGAATTACTTCAAGGAATGCCTTATTCCCCAGTTCAGACCGATTTATTCGCCCTTGCAGTCACGCTCTTCCTTATTGTGTCAGGGTCTTATCCATTCAAGCGAGCAGACGCTAACGATCCTTATTACAAACTGTTTATGAAGAAATCTGAGTTATTTTGGAAAGGTCATGAGAGAAAGCTGTCGACCACATTTAGCACAGATTTTAAAAATTTAATGACTGCTATGCTTTCACATGACTGGTCCAAAAGACCAAGCATTTCGGAAATCAAATCCAGTGCATGGTACAAAGGTCCTGTTGTCTCATGGAATGAATTGCAACAGGAGTTCAAGAAGCTGGAAACAGGAAGAAAACATCAGAATGAAGTAGGAACAATGGACGGAAATGAAGAAAGCAAGATCAATGAAAAAGTAAATGAGAAAGAGGTTACAAAAAATGGAGTGTCAACACAGAAACTCATTAACGAGGACAACAATCTTGTTTCTAGCGCCTTACTTGAGGCAAAGAGAAAGTTCAGAAAGATAGAAGTAATGACTGTACAAAGCTATGAACTGCACCAAAACAAGAGCATCCTTGAATCGCACGCTGCATACTAAATTAGCCGAAAAGGAGAACCAGACACCAATGGAAAAATAATCTTTTATACATAATAATTGATATATTCTTAGAGAGTAACTTGCCGACGCAGACAAGCAGAAAACTTTATAACACTTATAATCCAGAGCAAAATATAAAATCTTACTAAAAAATATGTATCTATTTCTCTATACTTCATCGTAAGAAAATCAGTAACTAAACTTTAATGCATGACTTGATTCTTCGGTCTATACGGATTCCAATTCTTTACCTACTACAATAATCTATTTTATCAGCTACCGCTGTGATTAAGACTCAATACTCAATCTATCCTATTCTCTCTTTTGACACCAAACCGCAGACTCTGAAAAAATAACAATATTCATGAAAGAAATCGAAATAATGATGATAAAATCACATAAAAATATTTATAAAAAGAGCATGATATTCTGTTTAAAGATAGCATCCGCGGATAGCTTTCATTTAAATAATTGACTGAGTATAAGAATCAAGCAAACACGATTTCATTCAATTAAATTATCATTCATTAATTGCAAAAATAAACATGAAGTGATAGAGACAATACAGAAAAACTAAAAACTCTAAACAACAACGAAAATAGAAACATAATAATACACAATTAACGCTGAGAATAAATTCAGTTTGCTAACGATTTGGATTTCTACAATAAAAATAATAATAATTCTTTTTTTAATTCCATTAGTATTAATTTTCAATAATAACAAAAAATAAGTCATTGAAGTACTTTGAAGAGTGGCTTTGTAACCGTATTTACAGTTTTTTCACCCTTTTCCCTCCAGTAGGTTGCTCATAGTTCTCATCTTCACTTGTGCTCTGCTCAGATGATAATTCAACAAAATCCGAAATCTTTAATGAAGTAGGAGTTTTCTTAAATTTGGAGAAATAGTTCCTAAGATACAAATTTGATTAGACTCAGGAATAAGATGTTTTCTTACATCATATCGATGTACACTGAATGCTGAGGGTGGAGTTCACCGACAATAGGAGATTTGTAATTAGAAGTTTCAGTATTGACAGTAGTAATAGTAGTTTCATTGGTATTAACAACAGAAGTTTTAGTATCCGATTTGCGTTGAGGCGAGTGGAAAGACTGGAAAGCCCTAGCTGCTGAATTTTTTTGTAACTTACTTAACAAATGCTGAGAACGCGGAACACTGTCAAAGCTTATTTCCTCAAATTGTATTGGATTCACTGGCTTGTGAATTTTCATGCCGATAGTCTCAGATTTAGTGTTAGTTAACACTTTGGATGATGCTTCTCGGCTAATTTCAGAGGCTACATAGTTCAAAATAAGAACTTACAAAAAAGAAATTTTTGTTGAATTACTTTCGTGCTCTGGTAAATTTTGCTTGAGGAGGTCTTCCGAATCAGAGAAATTATCTATTAATAAGCTTAAGCTAATGGTTCTATTGGGATATAATATACCTATTTGAGTATGATGTGTAGAGATGGAGCCATCTGAAAGCTTTCTGACAGAGGTGGTTTTGCCTGAATTTTCTTTCTCGCCTTGCTTGCCCTTGAGCTCCTTTTCCAGTCTGAGGAAGAATTTTTGAGCATGAGAGCGGATTTGGGCTCCGGTTCGCGTCCCAACAAATTCCTCAACTTTTTTCCAATTCTTTCCATGTATTTTGATAGCTTCAACGAATCTTTGGTGCTCTTCTCTTGTCCACCTTCCGTTCAAACGTTTGCTGTCTTCCTGAGTTGCCAGCTGCTCTGCCTTGAGAATTGAAGCCATGAATTCCGCGATTTGAGTTTTAGAATAATAGAATTGGAAAAATCTTGGATCTTTATGTGTTCTAATTTTCTAATCTCTCCGAGATCCGTTATCAGAATTAACTTGTCATCAGACTGGAGTTAGGTCGAGATTTAATAATTTTATATTGGCAAGAGATTGAAGAATGCTCATTGGCGATTGATTTAGGAGCTCGTCTGATCAATTCTGAGATCTTCGAATGGAAAGTTAGTATCAATTTAAGGACAGAAAATTACCTGGTTCGAAGATCCTTAATTGATCTAAAACGGCCAACGAATCCGATTTGTCATGGGAATTAATTTTAAACTACTTCTTTATGAGACAAGGCTCTTTCTTTGGAGGTAACTACAGTAATAAAGAGAAAAGATTTTCGAAAGGAGAGAATATCTTGATCATGGTTAAATCTTTGGAAAATAGCTTGCTTTAGGTTGTAAAATTCCTGTTTTCTGACGAGTTTTTTCTCACAATCACAATCACAATTTCTTAAGAACAGAATGCGTTGAATAGAAATGAGGATACTATAATTCGAAAGAGATGTCGACCCGTAAAACAATTAGTCTCAGTTTATGGGAAAAATTATGACTTCTTAAAGCATCATTCAAACTCGCCTGAGAAAAGTTATGGTAAAATACTAAAAGATGTTTGAGATGTAATAATAACAACTTTCAAATTGCATCGTAATGATTTTCTATTCCATGAGTGAGTGGGTGATGAATAATTTAATTAAACTAATTCGGTGTATAGTGTCCATTAGACATAATGCCGTTGTCTATGGAGTTTGCCGATGATTGAAACCACCTTTCGAGTTGATTGTAGTGACTTTCCCTGATATAAGCTCTGAGATCGATGAGCAGCGACATATCGTTTTCAGAATAGCAAGCACGCTGAGTCCGAGAGACTGAGTTGTCGATATGATAATCGACATGCTAGATCAGATGTTGATTACGGAAAGCAAGATCAGACTGGAATTCAAGGATTGCATGAAAGCAGAGAAGGATAGAAGCATGGAGAAAGCTACCACTGCTACTTTTCTTGCTGCTGAGATTCCTCTAAAATAGAATTATTTCCATTTTTCTAGTAGTAGAATGATGATTGCTCAGAATCCCTAACTGGTGCTACCGCATGTAGAATCTTGGAAGAAATTCAATCCTTCTCGATTTAATGAGAGCATGAAGATGTTCCTGTAGGCATATCTTGCATAACGACGATGTGAATGTAAAACAATTTGTTCAGGCAGATAAGGAACTCAATGGTTTGTACAGCAATAAACGAGAGTTTCTAATGGTCTTTAAATAATGGTGAATATTCATTAGATGCATGTAGATAGAATTTTGCAACCCGATATGGAAAAAACTCATGTCTCTTATCAATGAAGAAAATAATAATTGTACTTGTATTATTAATAAAGACTAGCCAATCGGCTTAAGAAACAAATTATTTTGTAGCGGCAAAAAAAAAGAAGAATTAATAACAAATGGATGCATTTGAAAACTGCCACTGTAGGGTGGCTCTCTTGGTCTTGAATTGAAAATATTGCTAGTTATTACTGATGGAATCTGCTGATTCCAGCTGCTGTGATGATCTACGAGATATCTTGCAAAGAGCGAAAATGTATTCTCGCTACTTTGAGAATAAACGCTTTGTGACCGTTTGATTACATTCAAAGCAGTTTCTTGAAAGTCTCCTTCAGTATTTTTTTCAAAACTTTGGGTCCTCACTGAGGACTCTTTCGATAAGAACCGAATCTTACACACCTTCTGTCTTAACTCTTCTGATTGTATTGACCTATCACTTGGCTCTCGGTGTGTTTCAAGATGAATTAATCTCTTATCATTTTCTTTCGCCTTGAAATTATCATCTTCTTCTTCCTCTCTTTTAATTTCGAATTTATCTTTGCAGTTGCAATTATGAGAATTAGCTTTATTCGATCTCTGCTTCAGTTTCTCCCCAAAATTTAACAGTTCCTTGTTTTCTTCAAGATGCTCCTGAGCCACAGCTCCTTTGACATAGCAGTGCCTCTGACTTGGTAGAACCTTTTGAAATCTCTTCTCATCACGATACACTTTCAAAATCGATTTCGCGGAGGAGTAGTTGATCTTGAGTTCTTTCGACACCTATTTACTTAGAATTAGGAATTTGATTCATCAACACGATTTTCTTTACATCAATTAACTTCTCACCACTTATATATCTGGCAATAAGTTCTCTTCTCGCTTCGTTGCTGATGTGAGTGTATCTGCTGGATTTCTGGGCCTTCAAGTTTTGATTGCTAGTCTCAAATGCACTTTCAGCACTCCGTTTAGATATCATCATATTTCAAATTCTTGAGAATCCTTTTATAAAAAATCCTTCTGCATTTCATTGAAGTCGTAGAAAATGATTAATTTGAACCAGAAAAAGTTCTATTATTTTTTTTTTAATTCCATTAATCTCTGAAAATTATGAAAAGAAGGTTTTTTTCGAATTTATATAAAATCGATTGATTCTACTCTCATATAATCGAAAGTTCATTACATCAGAATCTGCTGAAATTAGCAGAAGCCTCCCCCCTAACACACACACAACGAGACGAACAAATTGAATAAAGCAAACAAATTTATAGCGCATCATATTCGAATTAACGAATGAGATGTCATTACTATTGATATTTTCTTTTTCGATTTTTTATTTTTGCTATTTTACGAAAAAAGGTATTAAATCGTAACATTTTATTAAATAGTGGATTGGATCAATTTAATTGTTATTACATCATGGGTCAGCACAATGCTTCTTTCAGTTTTCCATTATAGTATCCTGAGAACTTGCTAAGAGGAAAACCGATGCTTTGACAAAAGCTAGTCAGTTTGTTCTGTGAATGAGAAGTCTGAAAAGAAGTGTGTTTTTTGTTATTTTGATTATAAAGAAAATACTGGTTCTTAGCAAATGATAAACTTGTTAATCTAACCATCATTGAGTGCCCTCAAATTTATTATAATCATTTTCGAATTAATCGAGAATTTGAATAACTTCCGAGTCGGAAGATCGTAAAATTTATGGCCTCAAAGACAAGAAACACATTAATCTTTCCAGAAAAAATTCTCTCTTGATTCCAAAATCATTGATGGTTAAAGTATTGACTAGATCGGGAAAAAAATTAATGTTTATTCTTACTGCCTTTTCAAGGGCTTAATGAGAGTAGAAGGATATTAAATATTAGCATGCCTCAAAAAGGCATCTTTCTAAGGCTTACCTCTAAGCTGAATACTTTTCTTGTGTTATAGAATTAAAAGAAAGTTGCTGTGTATTCTTCTTCTACTTAGAGAATTGAACCTTCCTTTTCCATCTTAAAGTTGGATTTTAATCGTCGAGCGAGAAAACGAAAAATTTCACAAAACCCTTTTGAACAGCCATTTAATGCATAAGTCGTGAAACTGAATCAGACCTTATCTTGGCAACAATTTGTTACCAAAGCTAAATCATGCTATTCTAAACAAATAAGATAATCCTTTTTAAGTCATTTAAGATCATTTAAAAGATTCAATGAAGGCGCAAACTGTCTCTGATATATTACTGAGGGAAAAATATCCTCTTATTTCATGGAAGAAACAAATTCCCAACAATACGCTTTGAAATAGCCTTACAGACTCATTTAAGAGGGACTTCGTAGCTAAAAGCTTTCAATTAAATCGCTTGAGGCAGCACATGCAGTATCTGTGGGATAGAAAACAAGCGTCAAGCTTCATCATTAGCAATAATCCAGACCGCAATCCATCCAAACCTGGAGACAGTCTGGTGATGTTTGAGTCGGTTTTCAAAAAGAAAAAGAGAGAGAGAAAGATAAGAAAAAAAAATACTTTATGAAGAAAAAAATGATTAAATTTTTTCATTTTTCTTAGAACCCAAGTTCTCAACTCTTCATAGTTTATTTTTCTTCAATATCTTCGTCATATTTAAAAGACGCAGCTGAGTAATAGAAAGAATCACAAATCATAAGATGAAGTCATAGATACAACAGAAATTAAATAGCAGCGCTTTATAAGGAATGAACTAATATTGGAAGGCTCTTCCACGCTAATTTCCCTAATTATTGCGAATTTATCTCCTAAATAAGCTTTTCTCGAACTCTCGAGCAAGATATTCAAGCGAGATATCTTAGGGGAGGGAGATTAGGCGAATGGAAAATATCTTCCTCGATTTAAATTGGATAAAGATGCTTGCAGCAGGTCTGCTGCAGCCTATTATTCAAAATATTTCGAAAAATCACTGAAGTTGGCAGCGACGTGTGATAAAGTGGCATTTCTGGACGGTTGTAAAGGCTTGGGATAGGCAACATTGAATTTTTGATTGCGTTTTGGCCAGAGTGATCAATCTCTTGTTTCATCTTTAATTCGGTGCCTTGAGCTTGCTGATTTTCTATGCTCATGAGAGGGGATTGCTCTTTTGCACACGTAAACGGCTCCTGCTCTATTTTACATGGTACCGGCACTTCCTTTAAAAAGCGAATTCGGCATATTTTTTTCTGGACTTTATCAGCCTCTTCTGGAAAGTTTCCATATCTATTATTATTGTCTGAGAGTACACTTTTTGTGTCACTGTGGTCTCCCTTCTTATAGCTGGATGATTGGCTATTTTTACGATGGATCTGCTTTTTTCTTTCTCTCAGATTTTGTTCTAGAGCGCAAGCAGCTTCGCTCTTTTTCTCTGATTGTTGCTCCATTTGTACCCATTTAGGATACAAATGCCTTTGGCTTACTGGTATTTTATGCTCTCTTTTCTCTTGACGATACACCTTCAAAATTGATTTTGCTGAAGAATAATTCATCTTTAGTTCCTTCGAAACCTGAATTGATAAAAGATAAGGACAAAGACAAGTTTGAGTTGTTACCACAATCAGTTTCTCGCCATTCAGGTACCGATTGATTAGCTCCTTTCTTGCACTGTTGCTAATCTGCGAATATTTTTTCGTGGTCTTAATACCGGACTGATTAAGCCCATCTGCGCTATTTTTCTCCGAATTGCTTCCACTCCTCTCACCCATTTTTTTATTGTTAAATTCGTAATTCGATTATTAAAATCAATATCCATGCATTCATTTTCAAAAGAGAGAAACCAAATGAAATTATAATGAATTAATTTAAACCATGCATATCTGGCTTTCTTACCGCAAATTTAATAAATATTAAAGCAAAGAACACAAGCTGGAATCCTCTCCGGGGTAAAAAGGCCTCCTTACGCGCATAAGAGATGAACACTTCATCCCCGATCATATTGCTCATCAGGATGAGAGACAAGCAAGGCGTATTGCTGAATTATTGGCTATTAATTAATTAAAATCTCACATGCGGTGAATCAAAATGTTCAAGAATAATTTCTTTGGTAATTATTTTGCGAATGCGCTTTTTTCAGAATATATTTCGTTGCGGTAGGAACATTGAATTTTTCGTAACTATTTATTTCTTTTTGGAGACTCATCATCGCCTGCTGAGGCAACCAAATAAAAATTGCAACGCGTGAGCCATTTCCGCTTGCGATGTGATTTTGTGTTGTGAAAACCTCAGGAATGATTCGAAATGAAAAAGCCCTGGATAAAAGTTCTCGATTATAGCATTCAGATGAGAATATTGGTATCAGGAATTTAATTTTGGAGCCATTCGTCAACTAAAATCACGAAAGAAAAAATGGTTCCAAATAAAAATTAATTGAATTAGAAACTTAAAAATAATTCAAATATCATCGGAAATTCGTAGTTAAATGATTTTTTTTCAGTATTTTCAAATTTTAGAAGACAAAGAAAATTTTTATTTTTGAATCAAATCGTAAAGAAAGAATCTCGAGTCTGATATTTAATTTTTAGTTTGGTCAACAATCTCGTTTAGGGCTTCTTCGCATGGAAAGCAGAACGATACATGAGCATTCTTAAAGAGGTCTACTGAAACTACGTTTACGATTGATATGAGCTAAAACTCTGAAAAAGTGAAGGATTTCCAAATTTGAAATAGGCATCAGGACATCTTACGATTTAATAGTTCAAGGACTACTACTTTATACCTCTTCTGGTACTTTTGGATATCCTTGCGTCCCTATTATCGTTATGGTCTCCTCGAGATAAATCCGATGCTTCGTTTTTCATCATAATAACGATGCTCTTTTCCTTCACAGATGAAATAAATATATTCATACCTATTGCAGCTTTGCGAGCTTCTCTTGTTCTAAATCAACAGAAGGCAGCATCACTGAATTAGAAGAAATAAGTACAGTTCTCAGAGTATTTTTTCTTGTCTTTTTTGGTAGAGAAATATGGCTGCCAACTGTATAAAACCAGCCCTTCATATTTTCGTGTGTAGACACTTTGTGATCTATTTTGGTTTTCAAAAGAGAGCCAAGTTAAGAGAGATATAGATGATTATGATGATGATAGTGAATGCAGATTGGTTCCTTAAAAAATAACTTCTCGAAGTCAAAATTTGTCAGCGTCATGTAGATTGCTGATGAGGACCTTAGCAATTTGTAATTTGCAATTTTGAACTCAGCTTTGACTTATGTAAGAGTTTTTGCAATACCGAATCCAAAAAGGGAAGCACACACCTTTAGAAGTATTTTAAAATTAGAGAGTTGATTATTTAACACTCTGAAAAAAATATAAAAATACCCTACCCTGCAATCTCTTTTTTTTTTTCAATCTACATCGACTGAGCGACTTAACCCAGGCTAGAGTTTCTATACGCGCACTTCCCAATCTCTAATTGACAAATACCCGAGGCAATCATTTTTAAAAAAGCTATCCTCACACATTTCTATTAACTAAAGAGAGAAGAGAATTCGCATTTTTTTCTTTCTATTTCATGTACGTATTACCTGCCACTACTGATAGAAGACATGAAATGCTTATCAAGACTTTATTAAATGACTATAAACGGTTTTCTTCGAAAAATCAATGATTGATTTCAAATAAATTCGAGCATATGACTTCTCCATACTCTTCAATGAGGGCATCTCCCTTTGGTTTTCTTAGAGTCTTTGGGTAATCATACCTCCAACCATGATAGTTTCTCCCACAATATAGTCAGCGTCCTCACAGCAAAGGAAAGATGTCGCATTAGCGATATCATCAACAGTTCCGAGTCTGCGAAGTTTGAGGTTATCAACAGCTTCTCTTTCTCTGCCATCCCAAAGATCCTTGCTGAAAGTAGTCTTGATGAGTCCTGGAGCGAGGCAATTAACTCTGATTCCATCCTCTTGGAGTTCTCTAGCAAGAACCTTATTCAAACCAAGTAGAGCGGTCTTTGTCATAGCGTAAATACCTAGGAAGTTTTCTCCTTGGTAGGCAAGGTATGAGGCAATCAAGAGGACTGCTGGCTTAGTTCCTTTAGTAAGGAGCTCATGGCACTCTTGAACAAGCAAAAAGACACTCTTCAGGTTGACGCTGATAGTTTTGTCGAATTGAGAAGGGGAGGTATCCAAAGTTCTTCCGAAATGGAGGTTAATGGCGGCATTTGGGATGAGAACGTCGAGTTTGCCGTATTTTTCTTTGATGAAGGCAACCATAGCCTGTCTTTCCTTGTCGTTGGAGACGTTGGCAGGGTAGGCGACGGCCTTGAGACCTCTGTCAGTCAATTCCTTAACGACTGGATCAACGTTTTCTTTCTTTCTGCTGTTAATGATAACAGTGGCGCCTTCCTCAGCGAATCTGGTAGCAACTGCTTTTCCGATACCAGTTGAAGAGGCAGTGACCAAGCAAACTCTGTCCTTGTATCTCTGGAGTCTTTGAGTCTTTTCCATTTTCAGAAGTACTGTTTTAGGAGCAGGTAAATTTTTTATTTCTTATTTTAGATTTCAAAAAACTTATCTCCTTATATAAGCTTGGACCCATGAGCTTAATGCACCCTCTGATAAAATATTTCTATGTAACGCTCACAATTTTCTCACTCAGAGGAAATCTAACCCAAAAAAATTTTCAAGTTGTAATGAAAAGCCTAAGAAAATTCTAGAAACCCTTATTTAGCACAGAAAAAATTGAATGAGGTTGTTTAGTATATTCTCTTGTTAATGACATAGAACAAATAGTAGGTCTATTTTTTTCGTAAATTATAAATCAAATCTGCTCCAAGAAAGTTATGGGCTCCTTTTTGTTCTCTTTCTGTTGTTGTTGAGGTCAGCATTCATCTATACGAATACGAATGTTGCCGTTGTGTGGAATAAACCAGCAATAATAAAAAAGTATTTGAAAATCTTTTCCAACAAAAAAAAAATGGAGCTTCCAGGTGGTTTTTTCCAGTCCATGTGTTTTGTATCAAAGAAAGCCTCTATATTTTTCAAATCTCTCTCAGTCTCTCAATTCAGTATCTGCTTGGGTGGTTTAAGGTTATAATAGTTGACTGAATGGATTTTGTAACAAACAGCCAAACTAATTGAATATAATACAAACAAAACGGATATCCTATCAGATCATATTCCTATATATACCGCAGTGGGCTAATAGCACTGCTTTAAAGAGTTCAAATGATATTATCGTCATATAATTTTCTGTTGCAGCAAGCTAAACTATCTATCTCCCTTCCCTAAATAACCAAGTTTTCAGCGAAAGCTTTTTCAATCGTTTCTTGAACATCTGAAGTAGCTATTGATTTGTCCATCTGCAAAAGAGTCGCTGAATCCAAAGTTTTGAACTTTAACCAATTCGGGCAGATCTTCTTGGCCAACTTTTCAACGTACTCAGTAATTTCTCCTATTCACCAAAAGTTATCAGCTGGTAACAATAGGATAATGCAATACCTTTGCTAAGTAGAAGTTTCTGATTAACTGAATGGAGATGATCAACTAATTGCGTGAAAAACATGCTAGATACTCCCCTCTGATAGTAATAAATATAAATCATCGCAGCAATTTGTTTCATCTCTGCTTTTTTGCATTTTGAAGCATTTTGGCTTCGAGCCATCTGCTGTTGCGCCGCTTTTTCATTAAGCAATTGCTCTTTTTTTTTAATCTATTCAATTCATAATTATTATACACTACACTACTCATTTATTACCATCATCAGCAACTGCTCAGATAACCCATTTTTATTCTTCGATTGAACATCGTTTGAAGGCAAGCTACCGCTCTTTTGGAGTTGTGGTGTGCCTTTATTGAGCGTTTCTTTCAAAACTTCTGCCACGGCTTTGTGTTTTATGTCGTTTTCTTGTAAGAACTCACTGAGAGATTGGCTTCTGTATACATTGGGTTTTGGAGGTAATTTGGCCTCTGGGACTGCAGGTACACCATGAACGTCGAACTTGCTATTCCAGGTTTTCATGGCTTCGTAATCTTTGGTCTGTTCCTCAGCAGGAAGACCCGCAAGGAATTTGCGATGGTGAGTCCGAGTTATCTCGATCAAACGAGCTTTGAATTCGGCCTTTCTATGGTCTAATAACGCCGTTGACAATTTTTCTGAGGGGCCTTCCTTCTCTTCAGGCTAGAATAGTGGATTAGCTGGGGAGGGATTTTATCAATTTACAATGAGTTGATTTTCATTCTTTCCTGGTGTAAGATAAAGCTCGTAATTTCTGCCATTTTTCTCGTTAACTTCCCAAGTTATTTGATATGCTTCAGGCATAACATACATAATTTGTGCGATCTGCTTCTCTGTTATTCTCCTAAAAGAGGCTTGTTAGATTCTTGGCTGCTAGTTTGCGATATTTACATTTTGATCTGATTTTCAAGACTAGAGATTAAATTGCTCAAAAAGGAAGGTGTTCTGCGGATTTTCAGTATACTTATTTGCGAATCCATAGCCTCGAAGAGGTTCAATAATCTTTTATATTCGTATGGCAGGATAAAGTCACGTTCTGAGAGTAAGAGTTCTTCGTATTTTTCTTTGATACTAGCAGAACTAATCTGTGAGTTTCCTGCTGTGTTCTGTGTAGTTCCCGCAGTTGATTGAGTAGTTGAAGAGCTCTGAATTATTTGCGAGATAACCTCTTGTGTCTTGCTCGAAATTTGAGGATTTGATCCACTTTTAATTTGGTTTGTTTGTCCAGTTACAGGGTTCACATTACTAGCAGAAGGAGCGCTTGATTTCTTTTTCTCTCTGAGATTTGCAATAATATCATTTGTTTGTCGAGACAGCAGCTCGCTGGATTTTTTCATGTTATTATTTCTTAAATCATCGCCGTTATTTTTTGTTTCTTCCTTTTGCTCATTAGTCTCAGATTTCTTCTGCTGAATGATCGAATTCCCCTCTACAACTTGTTTCTGTGTTTTGTTTTCCTGCAGTGTCGTCTCTGAGGTCATGGCCTTACTATTGTTTTCTTTGATGATTTCATTGCTCATTGGCTTTTTAGTATTCGCTTCTTCTGGCTGTACGACAGCTTTTTTCGCTTTGCTTTTATCGAAGAATGCGTCTATTTTGACTCTTGCTTCTTCCTCGTCCATCTTTTCCTCTGTATTATATTTTTTCTTCTTCTCATGTTTAGGCGGGATCTCATTAACCTCGTCTTTGCAGCGATTAGAGCATGAAATACAGGATTAATGTATACCTCGAGACCTTTTCTTTTTGCTTCTGGTCTCCCTGCCTTCTTGCACGATATTTTGCGAAGGAGGTTGGACGGATGGACTCTTAGAGATCATTTCAATTTTGGTTTCAGTGAAGGATTTTGCATTGTTGAGCTTGTCCTTTTTGGCTGAAGAGAAGGGAGTGCAATCTGATTTCTCCAGGAGTGGGTTTAAACACAGAGAGTTGCGTTTGGATGAGGTGGTTAAAAGGGGACGTAAGGAACTTTGCTTCATGATACTGAAATCGCGCCCAAATAATGTGATTATATTTAAATGCTTAGTCACACAATTCAAGAAAGTAGCTAAATGCACCTAACGGATATTAAAGCCCTCTCAAATCTATAAAGTAAATTCAAATTCTTATGAGTTTAATCGTTTGGAAAAATCAAATTTATCTAAATACAGTTAAGTCGTCTGAAAGCTAAGATTCATCTATAAAACCTTAGACTATTTCTTTAGAGGCTTCCCTGACAACTTCCACGCGGAAAAGCCATCATCTAGAATTAGATATTAATTTGAAATTGAGTACATCTAACTTTTAAACAACTCTTCTAATTGCAATGAAATGTCGAATTGCAGAGATGTAGATCTATTATCGTACCTATTTGCATTTTGACCCAGAGAAATGGAGCACTGACTTCAATAAGGTACTTTATCATTTAAATGATCAAATTACCTTCACAATTTCTTCAGTGACGAATGCATTTAAGCTAAATAGTCTCGGCATTTGTCATGTTTATATATATCAACGAAAAAGTATGTGATTACTTTGTTTCATACCTTGTTTGGGTCAGAGCCTTTATTAATTCAGTTTGTATCAACTTGAAAATCCATCATCACGAGAAGTTTCCTTTAAGTTGTTAATTTCATTCGTGCTATGCGAAAGCTACTGATTGCAGCTTTTCGAGTTGTTACTTCTTGTTTATTTCTCAACCTTCATTACATACCGCAGAAATCAAGGATGAACCTGAATAGTTCTACTTGACATCGTTCAAAAAATTTACTCTGCATTTATTCAACTGAAATGATTGCAAATTATAAGACAGCAACTGATTCTCTTTATACTCGTACACATACATACACTGGCACAGAGCTCACGAAACAAAAATTTTATGCAGCAATCTCCTTAATCTTTCTGATAAATGTATATTGGTCTTTTAAATCCAGGTTTCTTAGGATCCTTTATCTCAGGGTCGAATTTCCAAATGAGCGTGAAGCCCAATCTTTGCACCAAATAGTTTTGAAAATATTTTGGCTTTAATTGAATTGCTTGATAATTTTTCTTGAACTCCTCCGTCAAATACTTTCGCTTCTTATAGGACCTCCAATCCTGAGGCTCAAATATAAAAACTCCCTTCTCTTTCAACGAGTCGTGAACTTTCTTAAAGAGCCTTTTTATACCACAATCTCCGTAGTTCAAATGGATCCATTTTGACGTTGAAAAGCATGTGACTGTATCATATTTTTCTGGCGTGCTCATGTCTTTTATGAAATTCTCGACTCGAAAGCTTACATTATCAGGAAATCGGTTGAGAATCTTCAATTTCTCGGTGTGTTTTTCTTCTTCTTCGTTCTTCATGCTCTGACTATTGTCTGATTCTTTTGTTTGTTTCTGCATTTCTCCGTTTTCAATAGAAATTGGCACTCCCATATTAATTGCAAACGATTTCGGTAGCGATTTTAACTTTTCCATGAGCTCTTGGACGCGCTTTCTTTTCCTCTCTTCCTCTTCTTTCTCCATATCTTCAGGTTTTTTCGGTCCATGCGTAATTTTCTGCTGTTTTTCAAAGTATTTGACGTTGTGGATTGCTTTATTGATCAGCTTGTAGTCAATATCAAGTCCAACGATTTTCTTCGGGAAGAACTTTATCGCAAGCATAATGGTGAAGGAGCCGTCATTACATCCTATATCTAGAACATCTTTATTCAAAAAATATTCTTTGGAAAGCAGTTTGAGTCTTGGATCTTGCCAGCGCTCGTCATAACGATAACTATAGTATCGGTCGTAGTTCCCGAACACGTGATTTTGAGTATGAGAAACCAGCTCGACAGGTGAGACTTTGAGCTTTTCGAGAAGCTCCTCGTTTTCAAATTCATCAGGCTCGATTTTGCACTCAAGAGGCACGAACGTTGGTGGCTTTTCGGTGGTTTTCAAGAATTTGAGATTGGAAAAGACCTCGCCATAGCGCTCTTTGAATTTATCCTTACTTTTCTTTTTGGCTTTCTCGGGTTTGAGTTCCTGACTCGCTTGGTGTTTTGTCGGTATGGTGAGTTCTTCAGTTTCATCCACCATTGGTTCTGGGCCTTTAATTTGATTGTGATGTTTTTTGTTTACCTTCTCGACGAATTTCTCGAACTTATCCTTTGGGCAAAAAAGAGAAGATTAATCAATTGATGAATAGTAGAATTCGAGATGTACTTTCTCTTTATTTTCAAGTTTCTTGTTCATGGCTGAGAGTTCTTCAGAAATGGACTGTTGATTTCTTTTCCCCCTTTTTTAAAATATCTTTAGATTTAAATATTGATTTTTGCTGACGAATAGACAATTATGCGCGGATTTGGAGGTGTTAATGTGATTTAGGGCCATATAACTAGCTAGAGAAACATGATACGACCTTATTATTCAAAGACGAGTCTTAGTTAAGATGAGGATGTGCTAAAGAGAATATGAAAATTTTGGAGATGATCTATGTAATTTGACCAATTGTCTGTTTCGCAAGAGAAAAATGCGCATTTTAAGAAGACTAGTTGAATAGATTGAAAGAAATGGATTTTAAATTTCGTGAAATAAGCTCCAGAATGGCATTGTTTGAAGCCTGTAATGATGAATTACCTCAAGATGTACTTCGAGGTTCATTGAGTCATGCCTGAAAATACTCCTCAACTCATGCTGAAGTTATCACACAAAACTTAACAAGAGGAGTGGTTCACGTTTGTGTTGAGGGGTTGATTTGCAGATTTTGGGTTTTCGCGGGAGTAATAACATTACAGATTGCGAGGGAAATTTCAGCGGGTTTATATTTTTTTTAGAAGATGTAGTAATTCACTAAATTAACGACTCAGACATAGTAATTTGCGTCATTTTTAATGAAATGATATATGATTTGGTCTACTATAGACGACCATTCTCTGGAAGTATTTTCATAATACACAACTAAGCTATTATTGAGTAGTCGTCATTTAATTTTATCCGAAACATTCAATTTTAGTATATCTTGTTTGAACGTTACTACGATTTCATAATTTCGCAATTTGATGAGCTAATTTGATTGTTTGCAGGTATTTAAGTATTTATTTTTTTGAAGCTCACTTTTCATTTAAACAAGCACAAGCACATTTTAACATCATAAATTTTACCACTCTTCTAAGTCTTTTCAAATACTATCCAAGTTTATATTTTTCACCATCTCTCTTTTCAATTAATCCCATTACATATAATATAATAGCTTTGCTCAACCAAATAATCGGTTTCTCTAACAATTACCAATTATAATTTTGCAGATTCTGAAAACCAAAGATACCGATACTCAAAAGTCCATCTTTGCAAAAGAAAATACCATTGATACCATTTAGACCTTAAATGTAAGTTGCATCTACAATAGAATTCAATTTGATTTGAATAACTACCATTACTGATTTTTTTCCTCTGATTTTTTTAATTAATTATAAAGACCAGCGACTATTTGAATTTGACAGTAAATCAAATTGACTATGAATAAAAAGGTGCTAGTCTCAGAGAATTAGCAGAATAAAAAGTATGTAATACTCGACTGATTCGCAATATCTTTGCTTCTTCCTTTCGACGATAGAAAATCAATCGGCAATGTAAAATCAATCAATTAGCTTGGATATAATGATATTAATCTTAGTTCTCATTGCGTATAGAAGAAATATATAGACATTTCAAATCGATGCAACTATGAAATTGAATAAAGTATACCTATTAAATACGAAAAAACGGAAAATCGGTAACTCTATACTTTTATTAGCAGAAAATATCCAGTTGGTTAAATAATTATGACTTAAAGGGAGGTAATACTTTAGTCCTCAATTTGGAAAAATCATATTTGTAAGCTTGACCAGCCTGACCCAGCGCCATGAAGTCGGGTCCCGAGTGTTGGTTTTCTGGATGATAGAACATCAATTCTCGTGCACTCTCTTTCCGATCCTTTAGATTCAACGTCATTTCTACCATACTTTCGGATTTTTCTTTCTCCTTTTCCTTATCTTTTTCTATCAATTCCGCTTATTATCTACAACCACACCAGTGAAATTTACTCTTTTTCATTGGTTCAAAAACCTGGCGGTTTCCATAAATGCTCATCACCTTTTCCTATTGATTCCCAATTATGATAAAACAGAATTCTCTCAGAATTACTTTCATCATTTGATAATTTCTATTGACAACAAGGGCCCTTTTCCTACTCGGAGAAGCAGAAGTAGTCTTCAAATTCAGAGTTGAGTTTTCCTTTCCGACTTCAGCAGGGTCAAGCTGCTCTTTCATGTCGGAGGCTTCTTCAATAGGGTCCAGAAAGCGATTCTCATGTAACGCGGACTGAGGATTGGGCTTGTTTACATCTCATTAACTTTTTCAAACATCACATCAATTACCTTTTTCCTTGGGGCAATCTTCGGGAACTGTAACCCATGATTTGCTGTCACCGGTTTATTTGCAGCGTTCTCACTCTTTACTCTAAACGCCTCATCTTGCTTCGAAGTCTCTGAAAACTTCCTCTCATAATCGTCTTCTTGATCCAAACTCTTGAAGTAAGTTCCAGTTTTGTTTAATCTCAGCTTTTTATCCGACGAATGCTGGTCTTTATGAGATATAGTAAAGCTGCCAGTAGCATGATCACCTATTGAGTCCATTGATGCTCTGTATGTCTTTCGTTCAGTTATCATATTCCTAAAGCGCTCCTTCGCTGTGAGTCGAAATTCAGTATTAGCAGCTTGCTCTTTTTTCTTCTCATTCATTCGCTTTTGAAGAGACTCTTTCAATCTTTCGAAATCTGATTCCTTTGCCCGTCTCATTTGGAGTATTTTATTTTTCTCCCATTCTTCAACGGTTCTCAGGATTTCCTTCTTTCGGTTCTCTTTGAACTCTTCTTCTTGTTTTTTCTGAATCTCTTCCTCCATCTTCTTTTTGCGGAGCTCCATTAGCTGGTTTCTCCGAAACTCTTCTTTTTTGCGCAAAAGTTCCTCCATTTTCTGCTTTCTTTTTTCCTCCTCTTCTTGGTACCGCTGCCTTGCATCTTCCTAAATGACGATTTACATCTCGTTCTGAGAGTAAGATAGGCTACGCTATTTCTTCGAGCGATTTCTTCCTGCTGCCTTCGCTTCTCCTCGACTCTTTTTAAGAAATCCTCTTCAGCTTTTTTTCTCTTCTCTTCCATAGCTCTATTGCGCTCTTCCTCAGCTTTTTTCTGTTCCAAGTATTGCTAGAGTATAAAAGATCATTAGATGCTTAAAAGTGGTGTCTATTATGAACCTGCTCTCGCTTCTCTTCCTCTTCCTTTTCTCGTTTCATTATCCATTGTTTTTGCTTAATGACTTTGTCTTCGATGTCCTCGATCATCTGTTTGATGGGATAATTTTTCAGATTGAGCAGGACTCTGTGCGCGAAAATTAGGATATTTGAATAAAGATAGCTGCATACATTGGTATCTGAATAGTATTGTCAATGTTGCAAATATAAAGATCCTCTTTATCACCCACTTCAATGCCTTTATTGATAGTAAGTTATTATATATAAAGCAGGCTGCTGGGGGCAGTTTACTTGAAAGAACTTTGGGTGATGTCATTGAAGAGTTAAACAGAAATTGCAACGATTTGTTCAATTTTTGGTTGTTTTTTGTCCCTCCGACAGCTACATCCTTATCTGTCAGTCGCAAGTCTTCTTTTATTTTGAGGCAAACGCTTTGTTGAAACTCCCAGTCCATTATATCTAGATTATAAAAGCAGTTGTTTCTTGGAATTTTTTGAAGTTCTTCGTCAACCGCTTTGCGAGATATGGCGAAAAGAGCCATTAAGCCACCTTTTTTATATCATACGTGAGTTAGGCATTTATCATGAATCATAATAATTTACCCTGAGTGATAAAGAAAGATCTCACTTTCTCGTAGTCTCTAGTCTCTCCTGGTATATAGTTTCTGCGGTTATACTTCCCTGCAAACGCACAAAGACAATTGATAACCTGCGTCATTAGCGCTGGATCGAAATCTTTGGCTTTCACTTCATCGCAAGCAGTAAGCGCAATAGTCACCAAACAGTGTATGATCTTATCGCAAACGACTTTTTTCATCTGGTTATGGTGTTGGAGAAGACTGTTTATCGCATTAATCTTGAAATGATGAGGATTAGACATTAAATAATTGGTAAATAAGCGTACCACAGTGATTTGTATGCCTATTGGAATGTCCTGAGAGTAGAGGAAATTAATCATCTGCGTCACAATAGTCGGAGACGCGAGGATTCCTTTTATCCTTGAGTCAGCAAGAAGTGCGAGCGCTTTGCAAGCTGTAGTGATATCTTTATCAGAAAGCAGCTCCCAATTAGCAAGTTGACTGAAAATACGAGAAACTGGTGTCATGAAATGCTCAACGCTATTGAATCCATTTCCTTCAAGCATGTTTTTCACAATTTTGTAGATATCATCGATGTTGTTTTTGGGAGGATTCAAACTCGAGGTCGGATTACTAACATTATTACTTTTTTCTCCATTTTGTATCTCCATCGTTGTATTCGTTTCCAACTCTTTTTCTTCGTTTTGCAGGCTTTGACTGTTCCTTAAATGCGTAGTAGCCTGCCTTATTCGAGGACTCGGGTTTGGGATGGTTTTCTTGTGGGCTGCAATCATCTGATTGAACCGAAAAGCAGTTTCATTAATCTCTTTTTTTGACCCTCCGCTGTCAGGCTCACTATGTCCACGGTTTCCAGAATTCATTTTGTCCAGATAGAGATGAAGTCCGAACTGCCGGCTAGGTTTTGGCTGAGGAGCTAGTGCTGCCACTGGATAAATGTTTTCTTGAAATCCTGAGCGGACATTTAGTGGTCCATTATGATACGTAGATCCATGCTCGCAGTAGAGCAGCTCGAACCCGTTCTCTCCGGTACCTAATTATCACGTGTGTATAAGTTAAACAGCAGTTTCTATGCTTACTTTTCATTTCTTTTGTTGGAAGATGTGTTGGATCGAGCACTATCGTCAGCATATCGTCTACCATTTTGGTCAAAAGTTTTTTAGCAAAATCATTAGCATATCCAAAATACGGGTTCGTATTAACCTAATACAGTATACTATTATTCTCCCTATTCTATATTGGAAAATTACTTCAAGAAGCCATGTGCGGAAATCTTCATCAATGAGGAAATCATATCCAAACAGTTCAAAACAGTTCTTTCTTCGCTTCGGATTCAAACTCTTTTTCACACTCAGAAATGTATCGATAATAAAGTCCTTCATCCTGGGTACTAGATGCTTCTCTACACTGATACCGTACTCTGAATATTTTTCATCAAAATATTTTTGCAATTTGTCAAGGCCCAGTGTATTGCCTTCCTCATGCTTCCCATAGTTGTCTCCATGTTTTTGGAGACAGTTATTTGTGAGATGTACATAATTGTTCGGATCACTCAGCGAATATTCATTTGAAGAGGTTCTTATATACCCATGCTTGTAGATGAACACCTCGTTTTTGCTCGTAACTAATGCCCAGACGCGGATATCAAACTTCCTTCCATAATAAAGCAGCGGTTTTTCTACGTATTTCTGAGCGACCCAGTAGGAGTTTGCTGGTTGCATGGTGAGAAATGCATGTATCTTTTCAAGACTCTTAAAGATCTCTATTCCTCTTCCTTGATTAAGATTTGCAGGTTTGAGTAACCAGAGGTTCTCTTGACAATGTTTTTCAGGCAGATGTTCTTTCTGGAAAAATCCTTTTGCGATGTCTCGGAATCTTGCTTCAAAACTAGCGTATTCAGAGTTTTCTACATGAGCGGTCAGCAAAAAGGTCGTAGGAGTGGTCTCCCAGACAGTGTATCTGGCGATGCCTGCGTAATATTAGGAATGGGTCAATGTGCGAAATGAGATATAGATACATGCTTGCTCGTTAGTACAGTAATATTGTCGTAAGGACCGTATAAGACCTGTTTTTGTACATAAATTGCGGTTGTCTTCGAAATGATTAAGGATCTAAACTGGAAATCAAAAATGAATGATAGAGTGCCTACTGACCAGGCGAGAGTCACGTGCGAGTTGGTCCAATTTTGCGTATCCCTATTTGAGTGATGAGAATGATGCATTGGTTGAAAGGTTACTCTGATTGATAGGTTGACTGGCATCCAGACGAAATCTGCGTTTTGATAATCTTCTTGATTCTCCAACTAGCATAGATGATTAGGTAAATAACCAAGATAGAGTGTTCCAAAAGGTACTTCTTCCCAGTTTCCGCGTTCGGCTAAGGCTTTGCGTATGACTGCTGGGTTATTTCCGCCTCCAACGATAAATTTTCTCATCAGCCACTTTACAGTTTGTCGGTCAATAAAATAAAATCGCGAATGAAAACTTATAAACTTAAGAGGTATCAATCAGAAAAACCTCGATTACAAGAGCACTTATTAAAAGTGATAATTCTTATTTGAATTGTAGAGAGTCGATATTTGGCATTCCAAGCCTCTTCTCTCTCAATTATGATTGTATGCTCTAAGACAATTCTCAGTTTATGAGCTCTACCATTACCTTCTTTTGATATTATGGGTTGCTCTTGAGTCTCTTTTTTTGTTGTGGTCAACGCTTTGTATTTCACAACATTCACAATTTGTAGATGTAATTCATGAAGACGTCCATGGTTTCAAGTAGCAAAAGAACATAATACAACCAATGCCTTACATTCTATATGCTATAGCTCAAACTAGAAATTAAAAAAAGCTTCTAAACTAAACAAACGTGATGTGAAGACTACAGCTGAGATCGAGAAAGAAAGCTCTCATATAAAGGAAAAGATTTTTTATCTTGGAGTGACAAAACATACACCCACTCTTCAGTTAACCCAACTCTTATTTTAATTAAACTGGCAGCTTTTCGTTTATTGACTGAATTAACACACAAACTTAAGCAATATTATTGATAGAATTTCGATGTTGGTAAAGAAGTTAGATAGGCTATGATCGGAGTGATACCCCTCAGATTAGTTGAGAGGAGTGCAAAGAAAATTCAATTTTTTCAAAAATCAGTTTCGATTTCTCTAATTAGATCACACTTCCCGATCGTTCAAGGTCTTCGCGGTTACCTCTACTACTCTCGTGATAGATGAAGGATATTACCTTCAATTAAGATAGAATCAGATTTAAAGAAGCCTGTTTTTTTCCAATATCATTTTTCTTGCGTCTGAGCCAGTTCAGACTTTAATTATTCGATCGAGTTAACTCAAGAAAAGAGATTGAGGAAATGGTTCCAATTAGAACATAAAATTACCCTTTCTTAAACCCTTCAAAGGCAAGTTCGTTCTAATTCAAAAAGGAAGCCTCCAGGCATCTAGTTAGAGAAATACTCAAGAGATGCTGGAAAGAATCATATCTTCAAGTCATATACAAATGCACCTCGAGATAGCAACCTCTCTGGGAAGTGGAATATTTAGTGGAACTGCTCTTCATGATCCAAATTTTCAATTCAATAACAATTCTCATATGAGCTACTCGGCAAATAGCAGTTTAGTATAGAAGTAACTTTAATTAAATTAGCTGTGTGAATAGTTGTAGCTGCATAGTGTTAGCAAAGGGTAACCTCAAAAAAACTTGAAAATAAGCAACAAGTTAGAGAAGAGTGATCTAATATCATTCGCTAAGAACCTCAATAAAGCACCTTCCAATGAACCCAAAATATGAGATGGATGGAAAATGAAATTTCAAACTTCAAAAGTCTCAGATGAGACAACAATAGGCATGGCTAGTTGTTGTATTTTTGTTAGAACCTCGTTAACACAATTCCGATCTTTCTAGATATTTTAAATCATTGAATCGATTTCAGCTCTTGAGCACTAGGAGTTACACCTTTCGACTGAGTCCAGCATCTACCAAGCCCAATTCCTCCTCATTTTAAACAGTTTCGGCTTTTCAATTTCATAAAGTTTTGAAGTTATAATTCAAGCTAACAAAACTACGTTGCGCACACGTCAAATTAAATTCTGAGTATGAAAAACACGTCAGACGCAAATGCAATTGAATGCACTCATTTAAAATTTTATTTCGGAGTACTTAAGGAGTCGGATCGCTCCTTGAAAAATAATTCGATTTTTAAATTTCAGCTCAAATCAGAATTTCCACATGGCACTTAAGAGAATCCAAAAGGTACGCTTATTTCTCGTCTTTCCAGCTCACTGACACGCTCTTCCTTCATAGGAACTCATCGACCTCGGAAAAGACCCCCCGGCAAACTGCTCTGCTGGTCCTACCGACGAAAAGGACCAATTCCACTGGCAAGCAACTATTATGGGACCTGTAACTTCCTGGCTCACCGTTCTTGACGAATAACCTCATTTTTATAGGATGACAGTCCTTATGCCGGTGGCGTCTTCTTTTTGAACATTCATTTCCCAACAGATTATCCTTTTAAACCACCAAAAATAAACTTTGTGACACGTATTTACCATCCAAATATAAACTCCAACGGTAGCATCTGCCTCGATATCCTCAAGGACCAATGGAGCCCTGCACTTACCGTCTCAAAAGGTAAATCATTAGATTTTGAGTACTTTAGACTAATTCTTCCATTGGATAGTTCTTCTCTCTATCAGCTCTCTGTTGACTGATCCAAACCCTGATGATCCACTTGTCCCTGAGATTGCCCACATTTACAAAACAGATAAGACCAAGTACGAGGCTACTGCGAGAGAATGGACTCGTAAATATGCCATGTGAGAGAAACTGCGGGTAAAAGATGCTGTTTCTATCGAACTACAAAGGCGTATTGGGCTGAAAACAGCGTGATACTGATCGTGTTCACTAATAAAACAAATAATCTGAAGATGCGATTGAAGACGAAACACTAGCTTTTTATGTTAATACATATTTCGGCTAAAAGAGACATTTTCTTCCTCATCAAAAATTCGTATTGCGTCTTCTTAATCATTTGATTCAAATCATCAAAATAAATTCTTTAGAATAAGATGTAGGATAGAGAAGTTAAACTGGGGTAGAGAAGTTGTTGAATAGTTGAAAAAAAAAACTCATTGACCAAAGAGTATAGGCAATTTTGGTCAGCACTTGCAGTTCAAGTTACGTGAGCTATTCCTCTCACCCTATGTTTTATATTGGCTCAGACTGTTGGCTCATGGCCAAGCCTGAGAATAATCTCAATATTCGATAGATAAATGCAATGCACCAAATCACGTAAAGAAAATTAAGTTTTGTCTAAATGAATGTATTACATAATATAGAAAGTTGCTCAGTGCTTGAGATTGATTTTCGAAATGACTGATTTGTTTCTTATAATGGGCATGTTTTTAATTTTATGAAGTGATCTCATGAATTCTCTTAGACTTTTTTTTTCTTAATTAATGTGGCTTTTGTTTTCAAATGATGTCTCAATCACAGAGAATGTTATTTTTCCTTGTCTTTCTTCATTCATGTTTTTGATAGATGAAATGAAACGTATGCAATGAAATTATTTCAGGGGTAATTGTGTTGACTAATGCCTTTACTCACATTTATTATCAACAATCATGATTCCATATCATTGGAAGATTACTTTCTCATGCTTTCAATGATAGCTCGCGTCCATATATTTCTGTTCAGCACTTCCAGTTTTCTTCCACTCTTATCAAACCACCATCTCTTATAACCTTGAAGCATTCCGTTGATGTCTCCATTGACAATCGCTCTCGACGTTTGAGGGAAAACTCCGAAAGCACTGCCGGTGTTATATGAGTAATCAACGAGTAACATCTTTTGCTTCTCGCTTAGAGTGTCGTAGTTCTTTCCCATGGCGGCAACATTCTTTCTCAGCACGGCTTCAATTTGTAAAATTTTGTTGCGGAGGGCTTGATCAATTTCAGCTTGGGTATAACCTCCTGCCTTGTATGGGAGCTTAAGGCCTGGTCCATAGTCTGTTGTGCCTCCTCGTTCAGGAGCAGCATTTCCAACCCATCTTTGTGTCCTCGGGTTCCATCCAACTTTTGATGCATTTTCTAACTGCCAAAGTTGTTTGATATAGTTTTGATCATCAGCGATACTGCCAGGATAGGCTTTTTGGGTTGTGCCTGGCTGAGTTGGTGGGGGTGCAGGCTTAGTGGGTTGAACTGCAGGTTTCTTAGGTTGGACTGTTGCTTTCGTAGGCTGAGCTACGGGTTTCGTGGCAGTAGGTTTATTTACTGGTGTTGTGACCTTATGAGTTGGAGTAGCAGCATGAGGGTTAATTGCTGGCGCTGGTTTATGGGTGGTGACCGGACCTGAAGCTGGCTTAGGATTGAACACTGGCACGGGTTTGGGATAGGTTGTCGGCTTCGGGGTGTGAGTGGATGGTCTGTGGATTATTGTTCCTGGATTGGAGTGAGGTACAGGCTTCGGCTTGTAGCTAGTTGTTGGCATTGGATTGTAGCTGGATGTCGGCATTGGGTTATAGCTTCTTGTTGAGGTCGGGTAGTAGTTGTTTGTTGATGCAGTAGGCCAGTCGATTGGCTTTGAAGGCCAGTCCATTGTTGCAGTTGATATATCATTTGAAGGAAGATCTGGTCTCACAACTGGTGGAATTGTACGAGTAGATGCAGGTCTGACTGACGTGTAAGGTTGGTAGGTCGAAGGAGAATAAGATCCTCTAATAGTTGCTGTTGTCGTTATTATTGCAGTTGTGGTTGCTGTGGCTGTTGTAGTTGTCGTTACTGTTATTGTTGGCCAAGGTGTATTGCATGTCGTTGTTGCAGGTTTGTTGCTTGAGGTAGAAGTCTTCTTTGGTAATGGTCGATAATGCACTCCAATTGGAGTTTTTCCAGAGACAGAAGAGCTGTTCTGAGGCTCAGAAGAGTTATTTTGAGGAACAACAGAACTAGTGTGGGAGCCATTTAGCGTTCCGTTTCCAGAAGCAGCAGAGCTATTTCGGATATTAGTTTCAGCAGTCGCATCGATAAGTTCAAGCAATTCAGTAACGAATTCGTCAAAATATTGAAGATCGGATTCGTCGACTAGAAAACTAGGACTGATATCATGAAGAGATGGAAGTTTGCCTAAGTCACTGACCAATTGAATGTCAGAGTCCAGGTCTGCAGCGACGGTGAACACTGCTAAACAGATGATAGCGAATTTCCAAAATTTCATCTTTTGTGTTAGGATAATAAAATCTGATTCTAATGTTTGAGTAAGTACATTTAGAATGGCTCAGGATCGTTTCATACTGGGAACATTTTTTCATTTTTTTGCTCCAAAATCCGAGTTCTTTAATAGGTCTGAGTCATTTTGTATGGTGTAAGCAACTACTCGAATCATGAAAACTATCCGAATTAGAATCGAATGAGTTTTACACCAGAAATGTGAGTTTATTATCAATATTTCGCAATTAGCTTCCGATCTACAGCAAAGCAGAAGGAGGAGGAAGAGGAAGGGTTAATTTCCCATTCAATTCTACTATTTATTTTTCAAATTGGCACCTAAAAAAAAAAGACGCTAGGTTATTTTTTTTTTGGGTCTTTCTTAACTCTCTTTTGATACTCATTTTTTGATAGACAACACGAAAATTATGATGCGGACATACCTCAAATTAACGTATTTCGTAAATTACTTTGATAATCTCTTTATTGAATGAACTTCATAATGACAATCATCATATTTTAATAGTTGGAGTCTTACTTCCCGAAGCTATCAATGACGGACTTGGTCCATTGGTTTCTTCCCAGCACTTCTCTTCTTTGTCCGCTCTGATCAACCCAGTATCTCTTATATTCAGCATTCATGGCCTGGATATCAACGTTAACAATCGCTCTAGACATCTTAGGGAACACTCCGAATGCGTTTCCGGTGTTATACGAATAATCCACAAGGAGCATCTTTTGAGCTTCACAAAGAGTGTCGTAGTTCTTTCCTAGAGAAGCAACATTCTTTCTCAATATAGCTTCAATGTCGTGGATCTTGTTGGTGAGAGCTTGGTCAATTTCAGCTTGAGTATAACCTCCTGCCTTGTATGGGAGCTTGAGACCTGGCCCATAGTCGATTTTGCCTCCTTGTTCAGGAGCAGCATTTCCAATCCACTTTTGTGTCTTTGGGTCCCATCCAACTCTTGCTGCATTTTCTAGCTGCCAAAGTTGTTTGATGTAGTACTGGTCATCAGCCATACTTCCAGGATAGGGTGTTTGGGTACCAATAAGCTCAACTGTCTCGTCAAACAAATCAAGCTCGGTGTTGGATCCTTTTCTTGATCCAAGAGCTCCACGGAGTGACTGGAGTTTGGGTAAGTCACGGAGTAATTCAATGCTGGCGTCCATGTCTGCAGACACGGTGAATATCACCAAGCATACAATGGTCAGTTTCCAAAGACTCATCTTCTGATTTCCGAAATTAATTCGATTATAACTTTATTGTTGGTGAATAAGCAGAATACCTCAGATTTTTTCTTCAAAAATACTTCATTAATTTCTCATCAGAATCACAGCTAGTCAGTTCTATTTCAAGTTTTTTTTTTTTAAGATACTTCCAAGCGAAAACAATGAATGAGCTTTAACAAAGCTGATTTTACCTTATCGTTACCAAAGTCCCTATGAAAATACTGTTTCAAAGCGTATTCATAGCATTTTTTCTATGACCAGAACGGAGCCAAATATTGAAGGTTCAAGTAAATTGGTAGCTTTGGTCGATTGCTTTCAGCATAGGATTAGGAAATTGGAAATCTAATGCTATCCGAAGATGAAATAGCTTACTCCTTAGAGAGTTATGCTTTTAAACCTTCGTCTGGGTATTTTAATGGAATTATTACGGTATAAATAGCTCAGAGAGGAGTCAACTGCCAGCCAGATCATCTCTCACTATATTTGAATAACTCCTGTAATTCTTTACTCAATTAGCAACTAACAAAAGGAAGAGCTTCATTCAGTTCTATTATCGTTCTTAATTCTTGTTGGATGCACTGCTTTATAGACTGATGAAACAATATCATGTGAAATATATCCCAATTTCTTATTTTTCGTAAAAGTGGATCACTGTATATTTGCTTTGATACTCATAATGACAGATATTTCATCTTATTCTATCATCAAAACTCACAACGATCTTACATGCTATCAATGATTGATCTGGTCCATTGATTTCTGTTCAGCACTTCTCTTCTTTGTCCGCTCCTATCGACCCAGTATCTCTTGTATTCAGCGAGCATGCCCTGTTTGTCTTTATTGACAATCGCTCTTGACATCTTTGGGAACACTCCGAAAGCACTACCGGTGTTGTAGGAGTAGTCAACGAGTAACATTCTCTGCTTCTCACTAAGGGCATCGAAGTTCTTTCCCATGGAAGCAACATTCTTTCTCAAGGTGTTTTCGATATCATGGATCTTTTCAACGAGAGCCTTGTCAATTTCAGCTTGGGTGTAACCTCCTTGTTTGTATGGAAGCTTGAGACCTGGTCCATAGTCGATTTTGCCTCCTTGTTCAGGAGCAGCGTTTCCAACCCATCTTTGTGTCTTTGGGTTCCATCCTTCTCTTGCAGCATTTTCCATTTGCCAAAGCTGTTTGATGTAGTATGCATTATTGGCCATGCTGCTGGCTGACACGGTGAGCACCAGCAAGCATACGATAGCGAATGTCCAAGCGTTCATCTTGTTAAGTAGGATTTTATTTTTGATTATAACTTTTCGATTGGAGGAGTGCTATAAGAATGCCTCAGGATCGTTTTTATTTTAATTAAAAAAATTCATAAACCCTCCATCGGAAATATTCGCTAATCGATCTAACCTGAAGTCTTTTTGACCCTATGGAGCAAGCACTCAGTGAATTTGACCATGATCATGCTGTTTTTAGTTGAGAAAGAATAGAACTTCCAAAGAAACGCAAGTTTTTCAGAAAAATTTATTGCCTATTAAGAGGAGAAGGTACAAAGTTGGTATATTTATCATATATTGAATTCTGAAAAGACGTACTTTCTCAAAGGGATTAGGAGCTTGATTCAATTTGTTCGTAGATAGAGTTTGAATTTTTTCATCGAATGATGAAATTGTAAATCTACTAAGATGCAAAAGGGGAAAATTCAAGAAGTTATTATTTTAAGACTCAATCAGAGCGTTTCTAATACAACACAACTAGTTAGGAGAGAAGTCAATTCTTTGAGAATTACTGATTGCAAACTCCTAATTCGCCTAGATGTGTATCGCCTTCACAGATACTAAAGGGATCAGCAGAATTCCTTGTTTAAATGCTTTCGCAGAAGAGAAAATTGTTATTAACTAACCTATGTGCTATTGCCATATTGAAATCAAGGTGACCAATTTTTCTATAATGCGAATAAAAAAAAAAGGAAGACTGCTTGTTCAATTTTGATTATTATTCTTAATGGATACACGGTCCGATCCTGCACGAAAATTAATTGATGAAACAATTTAGTACTAACGTTTTTCGTGAATGACAATTAAAATCTCCTTTTCAATAAATTTTATATTGACGGTGTCCATATATTTTCATACTTGAAGCATTACTTTCCAATGCTATCAATGACGGACTTTGTCCATTGGTTTCTTCCCAATACTTCTCTTCTTTGTCCGCTCTTATCAACCCAGTATCTCTTGTAGTCAGCATTCATTGCATTGACATCTCCATTGACAATCGCTTTTGACATCTTTGGGAACACTCCGAAAGCACTACCGGTGTTGTAGGAGTAGTCAACGAGTAACTTCTTTTGAGCTTCACTGAGGTTGTCGTAGTTCTTTCCCATGGCAGCAACATTCTTTCTCAAGTTGCTTTCGATTCCGGAGATCTTGTCCTTAACAGCCTTGTCAATTTCAGCTTGAGTGTAGCCTCCTGCCTTGTATGGGAGCTTGAGACCTGGGTAGTCGACTTTGCCTCCTTTTTCAGGAGCAGCATTTCCGGTCCACATTCCAGTTTTTGAGTTATATCCGACCTTGCTTCCATTTTCGAGCTGCCAAAGTTGCTTGATGTAGTTTTGGTTATCAGCCATGCTCCCTTTGGAGCTTTGTTGTGGGGCAGGGCTTGGTTTGGTGGTAGGTTGAGGGGTGCTTGGTTTAGTGGAAGGGTTAGCCACAGGCTTTGTTGTTGGATTGGTAGCTGGTTTGGTGGAATGTTGTGTCACTGGCTTAGTTGGGGTAGCAACTGGCTTAGTAGGAGTAACTGGCTTGGTGTTGACTGGCTTAGTAGGATGAGTGACTGGCTTGGTAGGATGGGTGACTGGCTTAGTAGGGTGGGTCACAGGCTTAGTAGAAGGCTTTGGAGTAACAGGCTTAGTGGAAGGCTTTGGAGTAACAGGTTTTGGAGTAACAGGCTTAGTGGAAGGCTTTGGAGTAACAGGCTTTGGAGTGGCAGGTTTATGGGTCACTGGTTTTGAAGATGGAGTCGCTGGCTTTGAGGTTGGAGGTTTCGTATGCGATGTGGAAGGCTTGGTCATTGGTTTGCTAGTTGATGGTTTGCTAACCGATGGCTTGCTGAATGATGGCTTGCTAAATGAAGAAGATTTACTTCCTCCCATAGAACCACCTCTAGAGCCTCCTCCCATCGACCCACCTCGGGAACCTCCGCTGCTTGCACCAATAAGTTCAACTGTCTCGTCATCGAACAATTCAAGTTCGGTTTCGGCACCTCCGAAACCAGAGCTGCCGCCTCTTCGAGATTCAATGGCTCCACGAAGAGAATGAAGTTTGGCTAAGTCACTGATCAATTCAATGTCGGCGTCCAGGTCTGCAGACACGGTGAACACCGCCAAGCATACAATTGCGAGTTTCCAAAAGCTCATATTTTTGAGTTAGGAATTTTAATCCGATTATATTTCTTCTGATTGCAGTAGGATAAATGCAATAAGAATGGCTCAAGATCGTTTTTATATTTTTAATTAAACGACTTCGTAAACTTTTTTATCAGAATCTTGGCTAATCTTCTCCACGCGGAGCTTTTTCTTGATAATGGCAAGAAGAACTCAATGTCGGTCTTATTCGTGCTTATGTAGGTTGAGAATGAGTAGAGTTTCCAAAAGAATTGCGAGCTTTCCAGCAAATGTAATTTCTTATTAGGAGAAATATATCTGAATATGAAGTATCGCACCTTCTCAAAACTATTGGTAACTTCGATTGAAAAGCTCAAGGCGTAACAGGTTAGGGTTTTGAGACTTGGATATTTCATATGACCTGATTCACTCTATTTTTCCAAAATTCCGAATTGCATTCTTATGGGTTAGTTTAGATGTGTCTCGTCTTCGCTCTTACTGAAGCTGTTCCATTTTCAGCGTCCGCAGGATACCTAGTTTCGCTGAATATACTCTCGTTATTAACTTACCTGCTTGCTATCGTCACATAAGAAATCCAAATGACAATTTTTTCTGCTCCAAGAAGCAAAAAAAAAAAGAGGGATTGACTAGTGGATTTCTTTGATCTTACTTGATTTCTCTTAATTATTAGTGGATACACTGTTTATAGAGTACACGAAAATTATATGATGAAACTATTGAATGGCAAGCGTTTTCCGTGAATTGTAATGATAATGTTTTTCTTAATTAATTTCTTAATGACAGTGTCCATGATAGTATCTCCATACTTAGAGAATTACTTTCCGAAGCTATCAATGACAGACTTGGTCCATTGATTTCTTTGTTGGATTTCTTTTCTTTGACCACTCTTA
>ENA-UOTZ01000094-UOTZ01000094.1-compost-metagenome-genome-assembly--contig:-NODE-94-length-63467-cov-44.567140_pt1 | contig 63467 bp, 42 predicted proteins | sample MGYA00238144_ERZ746983 | MGnify/ENA primary metagenome ERZ746983 (study PRJEB28759, sample SAMN06268863) | compost metagenome | isolation source: single cell | place: USA: California, Emeryville, Joint...
GTTGTCTTCTGCCACAGACCAGACTCTGAAACTCCTATTGAAGAAACAGTCCGTGCCATGAATTACCTCATTGAAAAGGGAAAAGCTTTCTACTGGGGTACCTCAGAGCACTCTGCTGAAGAGATTCAACAAATTTACGCCGTCTGCGACAAATACGGGCTCATCAAGCCTATTGTTGAGCAACCTCAATACAACATGCTCTGCAGAGAACGCTTCGAAGTTGAATACGGAACCTTATTCGACAAATACAGAATGGGTAGCACCATTTGGAGTCCTTTGGCTGGTGGTATCCTCACTGGAAAATACAACTTCGGCATTCCAGCTGGATCCCGATTCGAAAACGCCCAAAACTTCTCCTATGCCACCTACATGGGTGATGAAGAGAAGAAAAAGAAGACCGTTGCAATCATTGAAAAGCTTACCGAAGTTGCCAAAGGGTTGGACTGCACTCTCGCTCAACTCGCACTTGCTTGGGCCATTGCAAACAAAGATGTCTCCACTGCCATCTTCGGAGCCACCAAAGTTGAACAAGTTGATGACAACGTCAAGGCTGTTGAGATCTATAAGAAGCTCACTCCTGAGATCTCTGAAAAGATTGAAGAAATCCTCGGCAACAGACCAAAGACTCCAATGAACTTCAAGACCTGGTCACCATTCCCACCAAGAAGATAATTCTATAGTTAAATAACAATATTAATGCCATAACATCGAATGAGAGGATATATAATCTCTTCATAACATTCTAGTTCTATCTCATTAATAAATTTGTCTGACAATCATAATGAATTGAAAAGTGCTCAGTTAAGACCTTATGATTACCGGCATTAAAGAAATCTCTACAGCGAGGTACTAGTTTAGAGGCCGTAATGGAAGCAATTCAGGTCTTTAGCTAATTCTCAGAGAGAATAGAGCAAATTTCTTTTTTCTCCCATCAAACTCAAATTCACAACAGCATAAGAGAATGTTAAATATAATAAAATTACATTTACAGAGCAAAGTAAACATGAAATAAAGCAGTATACGTTAAATGATTCCACTAATCGGTTTTCTAGTATTTCCTCTGATTTGCATGGAGGGCGTCCGGACAGTGAGCTGTGATGTTATTTCATTAAATGAGTTACTATTTTGTTCCACAAATTATGTATTTCCACTATTGTGGGGTTCTCTGACTTCCAGGACAAATCCTGTAGTCATTAATTTCGAGATCCATATGTCATGCAAATAAACCTAAATCCATTTCAGAATTAATAGCAACGAATTTTTCCAAAAAAGATAACCAAAAAGAAAAAAAAGAGGTTTATTTCCCAATCAGATTCTTAAATGTGTCTGCAGTAATTGTTTCACCTATGAATTATGAAAATAAACTAAAGCTACTGTTGTCCATCTCGTCAGCAAGATTTTTGATTCTCTATTAATAAAACAATCAAAAAGATTTGCAGCGCTGGCCTAAGCTTACTGATTATCAGTGATCATGATATACTCCTCGATAACGATGCGCACTTCCTGAGTGAACTAATCTTTTATTTTCAACCTCAAGGTTATCAATTTCTACTTTAAGTGCTCGAATCTCCTCAAGAAGCTCACCATAAATTTTTGTCCATTCTTGTTTTTGCTCCAACTGTAACTGTTTCTTGATTGCTAATTTCTCTTTGTAGTATTTTTTCGCCAGATGCACCTCGTTCTCTTTAACTTCAAGTTCTTTTAAGAGCTGCTCAATCCGAAATTCATATTCAGAAATTCTTCGAAGCTCTCGCTGTGTGCTCTGAGCTTTGTCATTCGCTTTTTCAATCTGCTCTCTATAATTCCTCTCTTTGTCTCTCCACTCATCTTCCTTCCTTCGCATTTGTACCTCAAGATCCTCAATCTCTCTTTTTAATCTAGCACGCTCCTGAGACTCCCGATGAGTGTGTTCTTCTTCCTCTTTCCTGAGTATTCTGTTGTCGTCACTTAGTTGATTGATCGTGTTCTTCAAATTTTTTGCCTCAAAATAAGAAGCTTCCTCCTGCTCCTTCAGAGCTCGCCTCAAATCAATAATTTCTGCTTTAAGTCTTTCATTCTCTGTAGCTTTCATATTTAACTGACTGTTGAGGTTCATGATCTCGTTACTTACAGCAAGAGATCGGTTAGCCTGCTCCATTGCTTTCGCATTCTCAAAATCTTTGATGATATTAAGCAAATTTTCCTTTTCAAGTTTAAGCTCTTCAATCCTTGATTCATATTGTCTCTGAGTCCTTTCAATTTCTCGAGCCGATTCCTCTTGAAATACATGAAGTTTATGCAAGGTTTCATTCGTTGCTTTTTGCTGCTCGCTGAGTTCTCTCATGAGATGCATCTCATTCTCTTGTAAATGCTGAATTTTTCTAGTTAAATCATTCACAATGAACTCTTTTTTCTTCGCATCATTGGCTTGGACGGCCAGAGTCCGAATTTCTTCTCTCTCATCATGTATATCCTTATACAGTTTGTCAATCTTCTTTTCCTTCGATTGAAGTGTCTTCTTTAAGTCCTGGAGTTTGATCCTCAGAGTATAATTATCCTTCATTCTTGAAACGTGCTCAGGAGGTTTGACGCCATTACTTTGCTTCTTTGATCGGGGGGTGCTGCGATTGGTTGTTACCCGCTCTGCCTTGTGAGATTTCTTTATTTTCTTTGGTTTCTTAGAAAGTCTCTTCTTTGGTTCCTTGTCAGCTTCCTCTTCAGATTCTGAGAAAGTGTGGCGAGGTTTCATCCTGCGAGATCCTGAGCGATCTTTGCTTGGACTTTGATCGTCATTCGAAAACAAACTGTTATTTGACAAGAGTTTCTCTGCTTTTTTTGCGAGAGATGAATGCGAGTAATCGTGCTTCAACATTGAATTTTATTTGAAATTTTTCAGTTGATAAATTTAGCAAAATTAATCAAACTATCTTGTTGCGAGATAATGAATCTATCTCATAATATATCTATCTATATTCAATAAAACCCCTGATAAATTGCGTTTCATTGGAGAAGAGAGGCAAAATGACAACAAATGGTTTCCACGTAAGCCTTTGTTGATAATTTATGATGAATGTGAGATAAATGTAAATCGAAAATGAACGTTAAGGATCAAATCTTAAAACATATATTTTGATTTCAGAGGATAGCTTCTAAGATATGTTTTTTTAAATTTCATTTTAACTGCATCATAATTTTGATTCGTGATATACTTCGGCGTGAATTTCGGATCTTCGATTGTGTTTGGATAGACAACAAACTTAACAGCATGAGCTAAGAATAAGAGAAGAATGAGCACCATGAAACTTCCAGCACCAAGAGACTGCAATTGTTGGTTGTTAGGGCTTTTGACAATATACCAATAAACGAAGAGGCTCAGCAATTGCAGAGAAATATCAAACTCCAAGAGGAAATTGAAATTAATTCCGAGCCGAGGGTCAGGCTCCTTGATTTTCGGGTGTCTATAGATAATGTTAAACTTATCCACGGCATAGTTTAGAGCTATGGCAATTATGCATAGCAGAGAGGCAATCGGCAGAAAATTATTGAGGCTGAAAGCGATGAAAAAATAGTGAGAAATATTCAGGGCTCCTGATAAGCAGTTGAATTCGGGGTTGCTAAATATTTGGCCAGCCTCTTCTTGCGTGATCATCACTTTATCAAAATCGCGGTATCTCCTCCGCAGAACAACTCGTCTTGTATATTCGTAAGAGACGAATAAAAACCGATGGAGTGGAGGAATGAGACTGAAGATAATTAATGTCCATAGCAATCTTGAAGAGTAAATTTCAGGATGAGGAGAGCCAAAATTAGTTAAAAAGCCAACAATTATGATGATGGAATGAGCCCAAAACTTCCAATGCAATTCAACAAGACGAGCCGTAGACGCGCCGTCTATTTTCTGGTAGCTGACGATGTACTTGGACCATAAGTCACTCACATAGAGTAAAGCAATAATACAACAGATATAAATAATTTCGTTGAGGAAGGTGATGTAATTTTGATTCATGATGAGTTGCAAAAAATATGTTAGAACCCCAATAAATGCGTTGATAATACAACTTAGACCAGCGGAGATTATTTTTCTTTTTACCCTCTGTCCATAAGGGCAACTCAAATTTTCCCAATTGATATCATCAGGCAGAGGACATTCTTTAATCAAAAGAAGATTCGACTTGAAAATCAACGTTTTCTCTCTAATACCATCAGCTCCTAAATTATAATCGAATCTTATTTTTCTCCAAAACGAGCGTAACAGAGAAGTTTGATATTCTCTGATAAAGAAAGCTCGAGCTTGCGTACGCTCAAACACAACAAGAGCTTTGTCAGTCTTTTTATTAGCTGCTGTAGTATTAATTTTAGACAATCGAGTGATTTCTTGCTGCAATTTAGCAATTTGAGCTGGTAAATCTGGGTTCGAATCCGGATTTTTAAGATACTTGAGTTGAAGGATTCTTAATTTTTGAACTTCAAGGAGTAACTCACTCAAATCATCAATCTTCAGTATTCCTTTGACAGTACCTGGAATGCCATGCCCCTTTAATTTTTCGTTTAGGAACGCTGCGAGATCATCTTGAGCGGTGTCCACAGGAAGATTTTCAATCAGAACGGCGTAGTCTCTCTCTAATATTTTAGCTTTCGGTGCTGTTGTAATCGTAAAGAATTGTTGCTGCGGTGCTAAAAGTCGAACCAAAAGGATACAAGAGAGATTGATGCCAGCTTTGATCCAGAATGGCTCTCTCTTCTGCACTTCAGCTAATACAGAAAAATCAAACCAAAGCTCAGTTATTTCGTTGACTGAAGGATAAACTCCAGGCATAAAAAATAAAACGATGAAATTCAACACTGATGTGAGTCCGAAGAGAATCACAATTAGCTTTAAGACATCTTTGATGAAATTGAAATAGTTTCCGTAGATGGGTGAAATTTCTTTTAGCGCTTCGATCGATGAGAACATTGATATGCGTGAAGGTCGGTAGGGATTAACTATTAGATTTTTGCGAGCGTTCACTTTGGCAAGGCGTATGTCTGCTGGGAATATATGATAGTTTTTCTTCCATCCAGTTGAGGTGTAAAAATCTAAAGTTTGGTGGGGTGTTCCTGAGTTTTCTGATGATTCGATGTCGCTATGAGACTGAATTTCTTCAGGATACGACAAGGAATTGAAGTTTTTTGATGACGGAGGGCGATAGTTCGCATCCGTAGAGGAGATATCACGGCTGCCTCGGCTATCTCTCTCCAAGAATGGGTCTACTTCGGGGATGGTATTATATTGAGTGTCCGAGTGCATTAATTGCTCTTGAAATAATAAATAAATCAATTCAGGATTGCAGCTGCTGTCATTAAAAACCATCTGAAATCTCACAGTTAAGCTAAAATATGAAATTACCTAATAGAATCAAAAAGATAATGATTTTCAGAATTTGTGCTATCGGAATTCATTCCTACCTGAAAAGTAATATCTATAATGATTACCTTTTGCTTTAACTAATTTTGAGTTATTTTTCCAGAGTAGTACTAATTGATAGTTAACCTCGGATCTTGATAGAATCTCGATTAATGCAAGTTTTTCAGAGTGGAGAGTACTAAAGTTGGTCTCTTTAAGTCGGAAATTTTGAAAGTCTGTCACACACAACACTGAAAAAATTTACTGAGTCGCTTTGAATTATTTTCGATTGTTTTGCTTAGAGATTACTCATAGTTCCTTTCACTAGGAGAAAGAGAGGCGAGAGACATTAAACAATTAGTTCCTTAAGACAGTGGAAAAATTATGATAATAGTGCTAAAAATCCGAAAATAATGTATAGCACTCCGGCACCAAGGATCAGCCATTTCTCATTAATTTTTGTTGAGATATATTTGCCGAAGATTACTGCTGCCACAATTGCTATGAAATGCGCCTAGAAAAAGTTGTAATATTATTAGGAATATTTGGGAAAAAAATAATCCAAACCGTAAAAGCTCCAATAAAGACTAAGATTGGAGGATTGCGAGAAGATAGCGCCATTGTATACAACTGTGATCGATCTCCCCATTCTCCAAAGAAAATTAAACTGAAAGATTGAAATAAGGCAAATAATTTTGGAGGACCAATAATATTCTCATCCTCTTCAGCTGGCTTAATAGCTTGTCTTGTCATGTCATTTTGAAAAGAAGGACCCTCGATGAATGGCTCTTCGACTTGATTATTCTGAACCTCCTGGTTAAAGACTATGTCTGTCTGGATATCGTGGGGATGGAACTGTTTCTGTAGCTTATCTTCAAGTTTTTTCAATTCTACAGCAGCTTCGTGTTTTTCTCCTTCTTCCTCCTTGTTGCGATTATTGAATTATGTAAAAATAACATGCTAGTACTTCTCCTTTGTATTTAAAAAACTCGTAAATGAGTCTTGCTCCAATTCCGAAAAAAAGTACCACCATGATTGCTTTTGCGACTTTCTCTGAAACTAGTCCGACAACATATGATCCTAGGTTGGCTCGATTATTTTTATTCGAAAAGAAGAAAAATACCAAGAGCAGCTGATAAACCTAGGATGATAAATAATGCTGCTGAGCTTCCAATGAGTACCATAGCCCGATTGTATCTCATAGACATGAATGCCGCAATAAAAAATGTCTGTGATTTAAATTGATGAAGGAGATAAAGCACGGATTTACTTTGTCTCCAATTGCTCCGAGTAGCACTGTTGCGAATGAGACGGCTATGGTTCCCAGAGGAGAGTAAACTTGGACTTCATCTTCAGTTGAGCCAGCAACCGGGAGAGAGTTTGTGGTATTATCAAGAGAGGCCATTTAAGATAAATTTAAGTTAATGTTACAAACTTGTAGCTGGGATTGTGCTAATGTAAAAAAATTAGTAATTGAAAAATTCTGAGGACTTGCATCTCTCAAACCAAACCAAAATTTTAAAACGGATATTTCAAAAGTGCTAAAGGAAGAGTAATGAAGTATTATGGTTTAACACAGTAAACATAAAGTATTGATTCGCGCTGGAATAAATGGTATTATGAAACCTTATTCTATATAAACACAGTGCAATACATTAGAAATATCCACAGCAGTAGCCTTGAGCAAGATTGGTTTGAGGTTTGTCATCCTTCTTTAAGCTGATGCTTGCTTCAAGAGGATTTACTTTCTTTTTCATTTCACGTGCGAGGTCTTCGAAAGCTTGATTGACATTTAAAGAATTTTTTGCTGATGTTTCAAAGAATCTGATTCCAAAATCTTGAGCTGAGTTAGAAAAGTTGAGTTGTTTAGAAACAAAGCCAGCACAGATGATTTATTTTACCAAGTTTTTCTCCCTCAGTAGTGGTTATCGCTCTCTGCTTCGCAAGGTCACTCTTATTACCAATAAGATATATGATCGCATCTTCTCTGATCATTCTGATGAGATGAAAAATGTTAAGTTGTTAATGGAAATCGATTTTTTCAAATACTCTTGCAGTTCTTTGAGCATAGTCTTAACGTATTCAAAACTGCTCTTGTCAGTAATGTCATAGACAGCCATTACGCCATGTGCCCCACTGGAAAGCAAGATCAGATTATTTTTGCCAACTGAGCAAAAGAGTACTTGTAGTAGCTATTGGTCATGGCTTTAAACCTTTCTGCTCCGGCGGTATCCCACTATTTCATAATTTATTAATGACATGGACAAAGAAGGCGAATGGATTACAATTTGAAGCTTAATACTTTTGCTTCCGAGGTTGATTGTTTTGACTTTCTGTTAAACGACAGGTCAAACGAGTGGGAATGAAACTCTTCTTACTATATCAACTCCGATGGTCGCATATCCGCCGTTTTCCAAGAACGCATTATCCTATTGCCATATTGTATTCAATGGTGTTAGATCAAAAGAAAATTACTGCATATCTTCTGATGATTGAGGTCTTGCCAGCGTTTTGATATCCCACAACAACCACTTTGAACATATAGTCTCTGCCGCGAGAGAAAATAAATTAGAAAATTTAACTCGTTCAAAGATAAGTACATTTCTGTTCCTTCCATTTCTTGAGGCCTTCCGAATTATTTTTTGAAGATTAGATTACAACAAATTCTTTAGAATTTAATTCGAGTCTTGATTTCGACAGGAAAGCAGATTTCTGATCCCTTTCTATTATTTCAACAAATTTCCAGCGTCAATACTGGTTTATTTGTTGAAAATGATTTATCGGTACCACCTCCTTTTTGGACACGTGCTCATGTTGTAGGAATTGAAAATCGGATGCAGGCGAGTTTAACCGCCCTCCTCTTATCTGTAGCTCCTTACTTGTAAGCTGCTTTTGAAGTTCTTGTTAGGTAGTGTAAAAATGTGAAGGCTTCTTAAGAATATGAGGAAACTAAGAATATCCCCTAGAAATATATTGAAACATAACCTGATGAAATAAGTGATGAAATATTATTCACTTAGGATAATATCATCATCCAAGGAGTGAGAATACCTTACTAAAAAGCATTTCTTTGATCGCAAAATCATGAATTCTATTACATTTCTGTCATACATTCTAATAAGAAATTAATGGCATTAATGGCAGTGAAAAATTTTGAATTTTCCTGATTGGATCAGGGTGCTCAAGAAAAAGCATCTTGTGTATAATTCGGAAGTGATGAGTGAATCGTGCTTAAATTTTCTTTAGAGGAAAAAAATCAGCCAAAAGTGCAAAATTACAATATAGTCAGTATAATCAGTATGAATTCCTGTCATTGAGGAATCAATGACTTTTTAACCACCATAAACACAAGCTCAAAACTTATTTCATAGGAAACTCTCTATAGTTTTGTTTCCCATATCATATCTTTCAGGAATGAAAACGAAAAATTTGATTAGTTGGGTTACGTGATAGCAATCTTCGATCAATGAAGATACAATAATTTTAGGAACTAACGTAAAGAAAGAACGTTCATAACGTAAAGTATACAACACAATTTCTTATAATATTTAGGAGAAGTATAAATTATGAGAGAAAATCAAAGTTTTTCTCTATTTCATTTTTGAAATGAAATCAAATCAAGCGATAGACTGAACAGCACTGTCCACGTTCTCTTGAATCTTTGATGCATGATTGGTTCAGTTAATAGAGTCTGCTCTTGCTGAAGCCATAATATTTCAGCTCATCTCTTCCCTATGTGAAACCGTTAGGTTCAGTAAAAACAGCAAAGAAGAATGAATTGTCAGCATCTTTAAAGAAGCTTCTCAACGATCAAACACTGAGAAGCCCGCGAAGTTGCCATTCCGCTCTTGTAGCCATTTGGAAGAAAAAATCTATTAAGAAGATTTCAACTTCTTGGTAACTACGTGAGTCATATAATAGATGACCCCAAGAAGAGACTGCAATAGAAGTAAAATTTTACCTTCTTGCACGCTTGACTTGATACCTCCTCCTCGAATCTTTTTTAGGAAGTTTTTACTTTTTTTTTTTATTTAAATTATGATTAGAAAGCAGGCAAAAGCATTTATCAATGTTGATGGTGTTTCGTGTGTGTATGGATTTTTATTTTCTGAAGTCATACTTGTATCCCAAAGAAATGAGTGCTACAAAGTTGAGCCCAAAACAATCACAGTTCTTGCTAACTATGAATATTGGGTCATATTTAGAGGATATGGGGAGAAACTCATTTTTGGAATCACATGACCAATTGCGACTGCCAAAAAAGAATTCTTAGAGTTGCTGTAAACATGAGGATTTCCCTTGTAGAGCAGTTTTGGAGGAGACTTGCCAATTAGAAAAAATTTTTGGCAAGCCTATCAGCTATTCTTCAAAGTTTGTGAGTCATGTCTGAGCTATTCGAAGTTAAAATCAAGACTCGGAGTTACCAACCTCACAAGCCTGAAATAATTATCTCTTCAAGGGCTTTGTAATTTAATATCTCTAGATGTTACGACTCCCTTTCACTTAGCTGCTCAGAAGACATTGAAATCTCTGTTCTACGATTATTACCCATGTCAATTTGAGTAAAATACAAATCCACAAAAACAGAGAGAGAAGCAGCGCAACCATACTAGCGGGATGAATAAATTTCCAGAACAGTGGACACCACAGCATCTGCACAGATTTAATAATTCGATTACCTTTGCCTCCTTTGGATGTGAAGTAAGCGTTGAAAATGGGTGATAAACGAAGATCGCATAATTTCACATAAATCCAATTATATATCATATTTTTCATTACCAAATCAAGACAATGATTGTACTCGGAGCATGATGCAGGAATAACTCACACAGCTTGTTTTCAAGATCGAATTTTCTCAAAAATAAACTCTTTTGTGACTCCAGCAGCTTCATTTCGCATTGAAATATCTTTTATGAAAGAACCAGAATCCTATCTAGTTCGCAGGTTCCTTTTCACAATGAATACGCTGATTGGTAAATTTAGAGGCACTTGGAAGTTAGGCTCGATAAAATTTGTTTAACGAATATATTTCGCAGAGTTTTTAATGAAAGCTGAAAATACTCCGCCCTCTACAGACAAGGGAATCAAAATACTGAAATCGACGATTCCAGCTCACTCTAACCCAACTAGCCCAACTATTACAACTCTACTTAAAAATAAGCAGAAAGTTAGTTCTCAAAAAGCCCTTAAATTCAAAACTGCCAAACATACCACCAGTTTATCTTTTCACGCAAAATCTCATACATTGGAGTTCAAAGAAAGAAATGCAAAACACCTTGATATCCTATCATGTCTTGGTAGTCCTCAAATCTCTGGAAAGAAAACCACAGGGAAGAATTTGCAAACAAAAATGTCTCAATCAGGGATCGTGAGCTTCGAATTCACAAAAAGCCCTCTTTCTTATTTGAGCAAAGTGAAAAATCGCAAAAGCTTTCCTCACAAGTCGACGTTGAACCGCTTGAAGAAAACAAATCAAAAGCATATGACAGACGAACTAGAAAAAGCAAATGTTGATGAGAAGGGCCCAGAACCATTAGGTGAAAAAAATTTAAATATCCCTTTCATCAATCCCAACTGGAAGTTCAATAAAAATCCCCTGATACGTCGACCAAAGCCAGTTGAAGTGTTAGAGTGCAGTGAAACAAATTCTTGCAGAACTCCGGAAATCTTCAACACTTCAAGCCAGGAGATGAAAGACTCTCCCAATTGGACTGAATCTCATGATAATGAGAAAGAGGCACCATTTGATTGTAGTTCTTCTGCCCTCAAAGGCAATCAAATCAAGAGTATCAAGCCTTGCTTTTCGCAAACACATGACAACGAGAGAGTCTCTTCGCATTCAATTGCTCAACTTCCAGGAACTCTTAATAAATTCTTTACTTCTATTGACAAAACGAAAGAAAATTTCATTCAGCAAACGTTAAAGGCATTTGAAGCTGCCAAGACTGTATCCAAAAATTTTTCAAAGATTGGCATTCTGATTGAATATAAGCCTCCAGTTTCGAAGTAACTGAAATCCACAAAGCTTATCATTTCATTCATTTTTTTTGAACTTCAGGCTTTCCAACTATTTCTTAACCCTCACTAGTTTCAAATTGATTTCCAGATTCTTCTGCATAGAATCACTCTCACAGATAAGTGGAGTCTGCAAGATTCTTCGAACCCAAGAGTTTTCTAGCGTCATCAAAAATAGAAAAGCTGAGCTTATTCTGCAGGTAAGTTGGTGAAACAAAACATGAAGTGAGTTCTTTCTTTTTAATTAGGGACTCAGCCCGAAAGAAACCTTTATCCTATGGAACGACTATATCAAATTCAATTACTTGGAATCAAAGTACCCCTTCAACTACCAAGTAATTTTTCATTCAAACAATCCAACGAAAATTTGTGTTTGCTCTAGAAAAACACTGAAAAAGAATGTGCTTTCATTCGGGATATCAACAACGATATTGATAGGACTCGATTTCTAGACCTTGATGACGATCTCAAGTAAATAATAATGCATTGAAACTGCTCTCTCAATCGTTCCTCTAGGAAACAAATGCTAACCAATGTGCTTGTTGCTTCTTCAAATAGCCTTCCAAACATAGGATACGTTCAAGGACTAAATTCAATAGTTTCGATCCTTCTGTCTCAGGGGCTCACCGAGCAGCAATCTTATTGGATGCTCTTATATTTGCTGAAAAAATGCAAAATAAACGACCTGCTTTCTGAAGGATTCCCGAAAGTCCAAATCTTAAACTATCAACTCGAGATCTACATGCGAAACTATTTGCCTGACGTGATCGATTACTTAGTAAACTTTTTTTTTGAGCAACTCTTATACTCTATTAAATATAATAAGGGTGAGAAAGGATTCAACATAAGCTACTTTACAACGCAATGGTTTATTACCTTGTTTACTTATGAACTAGAATTCGATCAAGTAAAGATTATTTGTGTCGTTTCAAACCATTTTACGACCTTTTACTTTTTCAGATTATTACACTTTGGAGTCTCTATTTGGTCAAGGGATGGAAAATGCTCATTCGAATTAGTCTCGCATTGATATTCTTATTCAAGAAGGACATCTTAAACACAAACTGTGACGACCTTCCAAATTACCTGAAATCCTTCGTGAGAGAAAATATCGATAAATTAGAAACGAAGGAACTATTCAAAGTGACTCTCTCGTTTAAAGTAACAAATCGTCTCTTAAAAGTACTTGAAATATTACATGATCATTCCTCGCCATCTCATGTGATCCTAACTTCGCAACCTAACACAAAACTTGATTGGAAAATTCTTCCTGAAGATTTCACTTCTGCAGCAGCAGATCCCTCAATGATTCAAACCGAGTAATTTTTACTTTCCTGTCTGTTTTTTATAACAACTTTCAATAGTGTGATGGAGTATCTTAACTCAGAACTCATCGAGCCGGCCTTAAATCGAAGGAATGACACCATTTTAATGGAAACGCATCAGGAAGGGAAAAAAATTCAGAACAGCTCTCACACCCAAGAGCTGTTTACAAATTTGGATACTGCTCACAATCTGAGCCAGTGTCAGAATTCAGAAAACATTTATTCTGAAGCTTCAGCGTTGGGAGCTACAACTTCAAACCTATTTGATAGCAGAATGAAAAAATTAAATAACTTAGCGGTTGAGAAACTGAACAAAATAAACCTGGACATCCAAGAGACGATTACAGAAGAATCCGACACTAGTTCCAACGCTTTCCTTCAAACCATCACGAATTTCGGACGACAAATAAAGCAATACCTCACATCAAAGGAAACCCAAACTTCTTGTACCCTAACAAGTGATAGAGAAGTCTTCTGCCCTGGAACCCAAAAACCTTCAGAAAAGGCTTACTTAACTGAAAGATTGCCTAATAGTCTATTTGGACGGACCTCATGCTCAAGAGGTATTTCCAAACTGATGGTAATCAATCAACTGGAGCCAGGTTCTCTGCCGGCATTTAGAAAATCAGCTCTAAACCTTCTAAATGAAACCGACAAGTCTAGATTGTCTGTCGTGACACATGTACCTCCTCCCTCAATAATAGGACTAGGAGAGCTGTACAAATCAAATTCAGAGTCAACCAAGAATCGAAAAGAATTAAACTTCCCTGATTTAACGCTAGAATATATGGCTCCAATCAAAAACTCCCCTCGGCTGACACCAAAGATTGTTAAAATGAATTTAGAGAATATTTGTACAGCACCTTTTGACATATCAGGAACAAAAGATAAAAGAACACAAAATCAAGGGAACAAAGGAAAGGAAGACCAAGAAAACATTGAAGCCACAGTGGATGCTCCAGTCATTGAATTCAAGCAATTGAACACAAAGTCTCGATATTCAAAGGCTAATTTGGATATGGATTATAAGAAGATTTTCTCTTTGATTGACAATCAATTATCTCATAACCAGCTGCCATCCAAAATGCACTAATGGTCATCTTCCTACTTTTCACACTGGAACAGAGTTTCTAGACACCCTTTCTCATTCAGTTGGACAAACTGTCTGAAAAACATTTTTGGTGAGTTATGGAATAATGATAATCTAATTTTTTAGAGTTTGGCTTTCGAATTATAGAAGACTGTATCGGCCATTTCAGATTGATAACTGATATTGCTGACTTTTATAAATATAAGTAAACTGATAACTTCCATGAAGAGACTTTTTTTTCTCACTCACTCTCACTCGCTGCAAACTAACAATTAAATTCTGTTTTTTGTCTCACTTTTTTATCATTTTGAATTCGAACTCTTGAAATATGATCTAATGAGAAGTACTTTATATTTCTACCGAAATATCTTTGAATAGGATATGATATTCATAACAAAGTTTTCATAACTACTAATGATTATGGAAACTCCCCTTGTGAAAGCTTCCGAGATCAATATTGTTGTTACAAGTTTTCGTTACCGTGATAAAACTGTGAAAATTTAATTTTCATTGATTAAATCCAAAAACCTTGCTTGTGTCGATGTATAATCGTCCTAACAACAAGTTATAGAAACATTGTCTTTCTCTCGCTCTATTATATGTTTGCGAGAACTCTCAAACATCATTCCATGCATGCCATACAGATCTTTTGTTGGCTTTCAGCGTAAGAAGGAGGATCGGTTAATGTTTTAAATTTATTTCAGCTATTTTACAAAAATCACGGGGCATTCAGTATAATAAAACTTCTGAAACAATTGACAATTTAATTTATCAAGAAGCATGGACAGGAACCAAGACTTTATTGACCCGGATAAAGTAATCTATTGCGAAAAGCACAAATATGAGGTCAAAAAGATCTGCACTATGAAGGAATGTAAAGACCGCTTTATCTGCATAATGTGTCGCCACGATAATTCACATGAACGCTTTGTATCGCGATATGCAGAGATTCTTGAGGAACTTCTTGCGTCTGATTCGAAAAATCTGATTATCAAGGCAATGCAAGCGTCTAACGTTAGTAAGAGCAGAGACGTCTTCAAGCAGGTCGGCAAAAAGCTGAACGTTATCCTGACCAAAAATCGAGAGAAGATGGAGCAAGACTTTAGGAAGCAATATGAAGAAGTGCTGAAGAAATGCATTGATATAAAGATCAATAAGGTATTTAAGAAATGTCAAATACTCAAAGAAGAGAGCGTTGACGATGTGGTAAGGAATCGAGAGCTGATGATCAGCAAAATCAGAGAGTCACTTCGCACGAACGATGATTCCGACCAACTTTATGACTACTTTGAAAAGTTCTTTAGTGGAGGGATACTCAATAAGATTATTGAAGATGAATTCACGAGATTTGAGAAATATTTCGCAGAAACTTTCGAAGATAGCAAAAAACATTTTAAACGCATTCTAGATGCTATTGCTAAAGATGAAATTGAGCAATTAGTAGAAAGGAAGGAAGAAAAAAATGTTATGAATCAGAAGGCCTTCAACAATTCAGTGATTGACTTCAGGAATCAGTCACTTGTCGATGGTGGCCTTGAGGGAAGCGTCACTGCCAATAAACAAGAAATCAAAAAAATCGAAAACTTCTTGGAGATTAATCAACATAAACTAATTGCTTACTGGGAGAACTGGATAGGATACTACACATGTTTCTTTGCAAATAAAGAATGTAAAGAAGAGAGTCGAAAGCCTACCAGAGATAAATGCTATTCAGTATGCAAAGTGATCATGCCGTGCCTCACCTATGATTTCCTGCTGACTCTTGAGCCTCAGAACGATATCATCAAGCTTTGGAACATTAAAGAGAGAGACCTGGAGAAAGTCACAGATCTCCAGATTCAACTCGATGGCATCACACGACAATTAACGTTCATAAATGACACATTGCCGCAAACTTTTAGAAGGATCACTGACTATGAGGCGGCTGATCTTAATGTTCACAGCTATTCTTCACTAAACTTTGTACGAATAAATAACAAAAATCGGATGGAAGTGTGGGAGATCGTCCTTGACATTGTTCCAAAAATTAAAAAAGAAAGTTTTATCAGCTGCTCAATGGTCGCGTATCGTGATTTTGATGGGGAGATCACGTATTGTCACTACGATAAAAGCGATAGTTATATTTTTGTCGTAGTTAAAGAATTGAAAATTTTCGCATTATCATTCGATACTACGGAGAAAAAGCTAGATTTGAGCTTCGAGCCTCTCTTGATTCCTGAAAATCATGGTAAGATACTGAACTTTGCCAAATTGAACTTTGATCAGTACTGCTACCTCACAAGTATGGATAGACTTGTGACCATCAATATCGAACCTTCTGGATTGAAAGTGGAGGCCCTGAACTTGTATAGAGCAGTTTCTTGGGGAGCAGTCTATGGGCTTAACAAATATGCAGTTTGTTACTTCCATGATACTCTCAAGAAGTATTGCGTTGACATACTCGAAGTGAAAGAGAAAAAATGGAAAAATACAGATGTCATCCTCGATGATAAGATGGGACTAGGAACGTTGTTGGGAGATCGAAAAGAGATTATATATGATCGAGGCGGTGTCATAAACTTTTTCACTGGGCGCTGATTTGTGATCTTGTATGTTGCAAGTAAATTTGAGCCATTTCAGAGCCATTTGATCTGCTGTATATTGATAACACTAACTATACATACGAATCATCACCTTTTACAAGCATGTTGAATCCTATAGAAAAGAGAAAATTTCAGTTTATGAGGTATTTTCACACTAGTTATAGAAAATATATGGTGAGACAAAAGTCAACCTGACTAGAACCTCGAATGAAAAATAATGAATTATTTCTTAGAAAGAAAACCAAAATCACTTTTAAGATTGATCAAAGCAGCATAAGCGCTGTATAAATCTTATGTATGTGGCTCTAAATTGAAGAAATGGTCTGGTATTTCTTCACGTTTTGAAGTCTCGAGAGTAGAGAAGAGAGAGAGCAATGATCAGAATAATAAAATATTTCGATTTTTATAATTTTCATTTTCTGAATTTCCAAGATTAACTGCTATTATTCATGACCTCTACGAAAATAAATTAATAATGAAACGTAAATCGCAATGTTTCACAAATAGAGGGAAATACTATTAATTGAGTAGCAAATTAATCGTGAGCTATAACGGTTTCAGAATTTTCGTGGGTTTTCGCATGACCCTTCCTTTTTTCTGAATCTTCTATTTCTGACCTACTTCCGCTGTTTTCTGGATGTGGGATATCTTCATGAGAGGAATTCTCGGTCGTTTGAGAGCCTGGTCGACCACCTGCATCTGAATGTTCTTCCACCTTATTGGTTAATTCAATTTCTTTAAATTGATCGTTCACAATATTTTCTTCGTTTTCAGTTCTTGGCGACTTCGTTGACTTTGAAGTGAAAATTTGTTTTGGCTCGTTCTTTTCTTCTCCAGTTTGATGAGACTTTAAATCATCAGACTTTTTCGTTCTTTCTTGTCGCTTCGATTTTTGGAGGGAATCTGTGCTATCTTTGTTTTCAGTCTTTTGGTCAGTTGAAGTTTCTGGATTCTGCTGGCTGCCTGAAACGGTATTGGATAGTTCTATTTCTACTCTTCTGAAGTGAGGGAGAGCAGCCTTCACGTTCTCAAGCGCTTTTCTATAGATTTGAGATCCTATAATCTTTATCTTATCCTGATTTAATTCTTTTATCTCCCCAATAAAGCAGAGTAGTTGCTCTCGTAGGTTTTTAGAGTATTTTTGCAAAGATTCCTTGTCTAACCTGATTTCAAGTACCTGATCTTTGAGAGAAATGATGGAATCTTTCAAAAACTTATATTTGGAGAAAAGATATTTTCTCTGTCGTATCAAGACACGCTCATCAACGTTTCGAACAATGAATCTCCATTGTCTGCTTAAATTATCATAGACAGCAGAGATTCCTTGTACTGCAGGGTCGTAAATACGAGCTTCAATGAGATCGTACATCATCTGGTACACCGAGCGGAGCTCATTGTATCTGTCTTCAAAGCCAATGTAGCCATCAATTTTCTTATAGCCTTGAGTTTCTTGCAGCCAAGTAATTGTCCTTTCAAAGTTCTTTCTAGATACAAATACGCTTTTCTGTGTAATATATCTTAATCTCTCGGAGACATCTATTGGTAATGTCTCGGGTTTATACTGAACGTCGGAATACTCGCACAACCATGAGAGTACCCTGTCTATCTGAAGCAGAAGTAATTCCATCGAACATTTGGCTTTGTTCTTTGCTACCAGCAGAACAAATTTTCGAGTTGATTGATCACAAAACTTGGAAGGAAATTGCTCGAAGTAGAATCGTTTAGCAAAATCGTAAAATGCTCTGGCTGCCTGTGTGTACTGATGAATCAATGTGTAAATCTTTTTTCCGGATTTCTGGCAGAGGATTTCGACAAATCCTTGAAAAGATGAGAAGTGGTTCTTATTTCCGGCTATTAATTCGAAGACTGCGGGGGCGAGAACCTCGAATTGATTGTCTTTCAGCTTAAAGTCAAGGAAGATTGCACCAGCTGCGATTTGCAATGATTTCTCTCTTATGACCTCTTTGCTTGGAGCGATCATGTCCACCCAGATTTTACTTGCGCTTTCATAGAAATTCTTAGCAGGATCACCCGGGAATATTCTTTCATAGTCCATTCCGTAGACTTTTACCAATTTCCCAATGAATTCTTCTTGAGAAAAATCTGATTCTTCAAACGGAGCAGCAAGAGTAAACCAAACATCCAAGAGAGCGTTATATATTGTTGGTGGGTAAGCGAGATCTTTTAGGAAGTTTTCACTTCTCTTCAACCCGTTGTAAACTCTTCTCTGCCACCAGAAGAAATAAATTTCCTTGAAAGTATTATACTTTAAAGCAATTTCTCCATATGCCTTTTCATATTTCGTTCTACAGAAGAGGAAATAACGAGTATTCGACGTCCTTTTATAAAGTTTTTGTAATAGGGAGTCTGTTTCGCTCCAAAGTACTACTTTCTCAGACGGCAGATCAGCTTGAGCAGTTGTGTGTGTATGTGACATCTTTCCGCAATTTTTTGTTAATTGAAAAATGAATTTCGAAGGATTCTTGAGAGCATCTAGTTTAAATAAACTGAACGTAATTTCATGACGTCAGACAGCAATTAATTTGATCGTTGTTCTTTCGGTGAAAATGACGTATGATGAGTGTGAAAAATGTTTTCGATGTAATTCTCTTCGTAATTATCTGAATAGATGGCGAATGAATGATAATTTGATGTCTGTTAGAACAATCAAAACGACCAACTTACGATAATTCTTCTTAAAACGTTGATTATCTTCTCCAAGGTAATCTAAGACGAAAAATGCATAGCAGAAAGACCTCTTTCTGACGCTCGCTTAATTGTACTAAGTGATAATTTTTTTTCAATTCATTTCATTCACAGTATGTCTCTTATTTTGCTTTTGAGATAAAATATTCCGAAGGAATTCAAATAATTCTGATCGAATTTGAAGTCAAAAGGTTTTACAAAAGTTAAGCTTTACGAGTTTACAGACTGATTTGCAAAGCATGCTTATTGCTGTAGAATTGGAATTAAACAGGCTCTAAGTTCATTGTAGTTATAACTAAGCAACTTTCTAGGAAGAGAAATGAGAAATATTGTTCTCATGGAATTAGAGATCCCATGAAAAAACTAAAACAATGAAATCTTTTCGGATCGGCGGCTTTAGCGAAAAGCACTTTACCAATAATTTAATTTATTCTTATTCTAATAGCGATTTTGTGACGAAAAGACGGCTTTTTTCTTCACAAGTTATCGAAGGATTTGAATTAAACTCCCTCCAAATAAACCAATAGTGTTGCGAAACAATGATAATGCCGGATGAGTTATATTGACTATCCTAAGTAATGAGCTCGGTTCATTTTTCAACACGGATGAATCTACGGCTACGTCAAATGATATTACTAGCTTTGACCAATCATTCCTTTTCAAGATGATTATGATGTAGTTGAACCAAAGAAAAAAATGAGTTATTCTTCTTTTTCATCTAATTAGTTTCTATGTGGGTCTGTAAAACATAGAGAATTTATACTTGTGAAAGGTTTACAATAGATTTTTCAGACTATTGCGACACATGATAAAAGAATTATGAAAACAGTATATCTCGAATCGGCAGGAATTTCGTTCAGCAGATCCTTGTTGGAGTCCTCAGGCTTCAGATTGGATTCTAACCTGTGAACTCTTCCTTATTCGTTTTGTATCGTTGACTTGATGTCAATTTTCTGACCAAGACCTCAATTTTGATTATGATTGGTTGAACAACCTATTTAAGTGAATTCATCCTATAGAAAAACAATATTAAAATAAATAAATCGATTAGCAGTCGCTTAGATGCTTTCAAAGCAGTCTCAGGTGTAAGCATGTCTCAGTCGGAGATAGTGTATGAAAAATTAAGAGATAATGACGAGTACGAAGAAATTAGTAGTACTCGCAGCTTATTGCTGAAGAAACATGATACTCGCTCGGAGTTCGGACAGCAATCATATGACGGCCGACTGATCCCCTATAGGTTCGACAACGACACAAATAGTAATTTCCAAGACGAGACCTTTCATCTCAAGAATCCTCTCTGCCATTCAGACTTTGGAGATGATAAAAGCTCTGATTTCCTTGGATCTATAGACAATTCTAAATTATTTGCTCAAATTTACCGATTCTCTGGGAATTTTAGCTCGAATCTTAGCGAGAAATCTAGCGTCGTATGTCAATTAGACAACGGAGCGCCCTTCTGTCAAGTGATTCCTCCAAATGAGACAACAACTAGTTGTTATCTCGCGGGCGAAAAAACCGCCCTGAATCAGATTGTTCCAATATTGCAGTGTAGGAAGCCTCTGCCCCTGCTTGACTTCGAAAAGACACCGGTTTATGTCAATGCTAAACAGTACGACCGCATCCTCAAGCTCAGGAATAGAAAGCTAGAAGAAGGAAGAATTAAGGGTCCAAACTATATCTTTGAAAGACCCAAGTCAAAAACATTTCGACATGAATCGCGAAGTCAGCACGCAAAGAATCGACGGAGGAATGACAATGGGAAATTTCAGAAAAAGGGTGCTGACGAAGACAATGATGATAATCATGGCGATGACGATGTTCAAGAAGTAATCAAAGACAAAAGTGACCTTTGCCCTAAAATCAGAAGACGCTAGACAAGTTGAGGTTAGACAAATAAAATACAAGACTGTACGATAACTGTACCATTTTGCTTTACATAAGAGTGATTTAGATGTAATATTTTCTTTGATACTTCGTCTAAACATTTCTTTTTGGCTAGTACTTCTTAACTCGTAATTTGAGACTCTCTGGCTAAGCTTAAATTTTCACTGAAAGAATGAGTAGTGTAACGGAATGAAAAATAAAAAGGATCGTATGTCTAGTAGTCTGAACCTGCAGACTACCACAGAAAAATTTGAAGACTTGTTTCTTTTCGCTATATATATATGGTGATGATTTAAGAAGTATTGTTTTAGCGGTTAAAAAAAAAAGTTGAATGATTATTCCTTGAGTTTTAAATACCGAGAGTACATCTAACTCACCAAGAGAACGACACGCATGGATATGAATACAAGTTACTTTGCTTGAAGCTATCAATAGATTTTAAGACTACTTATTCAGACATATAAAGTCACCATCAATTATGTGTTAGATCTATTCTGTTGTGAAAAGTATTAGCTCTGACAAAGAGGAGCAAGAAAGGAGCGCAAAATAATTTTCATATACTTAAACAGTTATTTCGGAGTCAAACGAAGTTTGTCAAAAACGATGAAATTCAGGCTGCATATATTTTATATATTATTTGATTGACATCGAACTAAGAATCAGATTATATTTGAGACCAGAACGGTTTCTTAAACCTAGAGAATGGCCCTCGACGATCCCTTTTAGAGAATTTTTCAACAACAATAGAATCAAAACGACTGCAACAGAAACTACTACACAGGGAGTAAGGAGAATTGAAAATATCATTTGAATACATTAAGATGTAGTATAACTTAGCTGTCTCACAGCTTATTTAGTTGCACTCATCTGTCCACGGAGATGCTGGATTTCTTTTAAAAGTAAAGTTTTTTCAATTTTCCATTGTCTCTCTTTCATTTTGTAAGCGTTGAGAACGTTCTTGGTCTGCTCAAATATATCACGCAAGTTTTTCTCTCCCTGTTGAGGTGCTGCATGTCTTTCAGTATATAAATTGTTTGAATTAGTTTCTGCAGTTTTAGCATTTTCGCTTTCCATACGAGCGCTGCCTTTTTGAGATCTTGATGTTCGATCGAGTAGGCCGTTTTCTCTGTGAATTTTTTGGACTTGATTCCTGAGGGTAAGGAACTTTGCATTTGGATTTGCTTTGAGCTGATCAAGCATTCCATTTTTCATTAAACCCGCGACAATTTCATATTTTTCGGAAAGAATGTCTTTGAAGTATTCTGCATCTTCTTGAGCAATGTGAGGAGTATTTTCATCCCTCCAGTCTTGATGATCGGCGGCACTTCTGGTTGAGGATGGAAAATTAGTGGATTTGAATTGTTTTGAATTTAACGATGACTGAGAAGCGGTCTTCTCTGTCAAGTTTGTGAATGCAGAATGTCCTGATAATAGCTGCTTTTGGGAAGAAAAATGATTCGGATTAGTCAATTGCCCTCCAGTTGAAAATTTCTCGTTCGGGCTCTCATCTGCCGTTTGCTGCGACCCATAGCTACTGAAAGGTCTTCTACCTTGATTGTGAGTCGAAAACTCACCCTTACTTCCCTCTCTTACTATTTTTGCGTTTTCTTTTCGCTTTGCTTGATATAGAGACTTGAGATCTTGCCAAAAGGTTGGACCACCACCATCGGAGAAGAACCCTTCTAATTTGGCTTTCACATCCTGCCTTTGTTCTGCATAATTTAGTATATTCGGGGATGATTTCTTTTGAGATGAAATAAGTTTTTCATATTGACTCATTTGCTTGTCCTGAATCTCTGTGCTGTTTTTTGAACCAGAATCTTGAATGGATACCTGATTTGACAGCGGATTTCTGCTTTGAGCTTTCTGATTCGTGCGAGAAATTGAAGTTGTAGGAGTATTCGTTGTGCTCCAAGAAGAAAACAGCTCTTTTTTAGAGGAAGAATTTTTAGTAGACTCTCCATTTTCGCTATTTTCGAAGTTTTTGTTAAAATTCTGTTTGTTCCCTGAATGAGCTCGAGCAGAGTTAAGTTGTTCAAAAGAAGGACTTCGTTTATGAATTTTTTGGGAGGCTCTTTCAGAATGAATTAATTTTTCTTTGTCCTTATTCACCTCGGATTCTTGTTCTCCTGAATTAAATGCCAGCCTCATTTTGCTGCCCTTAATTGCGAGGTTTCGGAAAGTTTCAGGAATCTCTTGAGGTGTCTGCATCATAACGTTTGTGCTAGCTAGATGAGAGGAAACTTTAGGTTCTGCATGCAACTGCGAAATGACGTCGACATTTCTGCTGGTAAGAGCAGGCTTTGGATCTTGGTTCTTTTTCTTCCTTTCAAGCACATCCATCGATTTACTTTTCATTCTCACTCTCAACGTCCTTTTGAATTGAATTAAATAGAAGACTTGCAATCCTTTGCTTTAGCAATATAATTAAAAAGCGTTTTATTTGCAAAATTAAGTTTTTTTTCTGTTGTTGATAAGTAAAGGTCTGTATTAAAGAAGGCCATACTGAAAATATTCATCCCTCAAGATAGCTTTTTGTAACTTCACAGTGATTTCAAGCATTAGTGAAATAACTATCTTGCTAAATTGCTTTCATGTTAGCAACGTAACAAAATAAGTAAAAAATAATAAAGTGTTAAATTCCATAAAAAATTCTGTTTGGATATCCTCTGACTCAATAGTTAACAAATTCTTGTTTCGAAATTGATTGTGATTATGCAATGGTGTTTTATTTGTACTTCGGCATCCGTTGGAAATAAGGCTAACGTCTGTTTTTATTAAAGATTCAGCATTAAAAAAAAAAGAAGTTAATTAAAAAAGAAATAAAAACTAGAGCTAAGATTTAGCATCCAACTGTCACCTAACCATGGATTGTAGACTCATTCTCGAAATTAATGGCTTGCTTTGGAATTCGAAACCACTAGAAAATATCACTTGCACCGTAGTGATCAAGGATATTATCCAGTTTCAACAAAGCTTGGCCATTCCTTTTCCCGACAAACTGATTATCGATCTTCCAAATTTTGAAGACTCTATCACCTTCCTCTTCCATGCTCAGCAACACAATATCGCTCAGGCAACGTTACCGCTTGCAAAACTTTTTGATCGTGAGACAGTCCGATTCCCTATCGAATTATACCAAACTTCCTTTGGGCAAGAAGCACCTTCGGTAGTTGTAGAAGCCAATATATGGGTGGCTTATAGACAAGATATTTCGAATGCTGTTCAAAATGTATTCGAAAAAGGTCCCAATAAACAAGACTCAACTGTTCACCCTGAGAAAAGTGGAACGATTGTGCTCATCCGAAAAGAATATGCATTACATGAAGTTCAATACTTTGAACGAAGAATCTTTGAGACTATAACTCCTGACGTTGAACACAACACAGACTATGTTCATCAGAGAACGGAAATCGTTAGGATAGTTAAGCGTTTAAACGAAAAAGGAGAAGTTACTCATCAAAAGAAAAAATTTGATGAGGATACAGAGATCCACTCGAGTCCAAATTATGTGCCTCTGTTCGAGAGACCATTTGAAGAACTTGATGAGTTCGATGAACAAGAGGAAGATGATCAAGAATTTGACGACACTTCTCCACCGCCTCATGATCTGGAGCTGCAAGAAAAAGTGCCATCCATTCACTTTGCAACGGAATCTGCTCAGAAAGACAAGCCTGCCTCACAAAGTATGCTCCTTTCAGAAATCAAAAAGAAAGGGTCAAACTCCAGAGAGATCAAATCTACCATAAAGGTTACCGAACAAAAAGATCATCATTACTTTGTGACCAGAAAAGAACATGCAGAGTCACTAATAGGGGTGCTAGAAGCTAGATTTGGGCCTTCTGAGAAACTTTCCGAACTAAAGGCAGTGATGAATGATGTGTTGAAGTTCTCATATAACCTAGACCCAACCCTGCAACAAGGTTCAGGTAGTCTGATGGATGTACATGCTTTTACTCGTACGATAAGCACGCCTGCAAATATTCATCCTATGAATCTTCAATATGGAAGTCAGCTTTCAGCGCCATTGCAATATGGGCAATATGCCCCAAATCCTAACCAAATGCAGTTCACACAATCTCTACAAGGTCCAGGCAATATACAGCAGCAGCAGATACCACAACCACAGCAAACTCTCCATGAAGACCCCTATAATAGGAGACAGCAGGCTGATCTCGACCTAGCTGCTAGCCAGCGATCTGAAATCAAAATAGACACCCTCAAAGTTCCGGATCAAATGGCTCAAACTGCTCCTACAACATCTGGCTTAAGAACTGATGATTATTTCAATCAAACGGACCCAAAAAAAGCAGCCACAGTCGACCACAAGAAGAAGAATAAGACGGCCCACAAAATTCATACTAGGGAATACCTCTTTGACCTAAATAAGTCATTGAAATTCGCTGCTAGTGCCTTTGTAGACGAAGAAATGACCAAGGAAATCATAACTCAAATGTCAAGGACTAAAAAGAAGCTGAGTGCTGTTCGAGTGAAAGGACCAATAGACACCGGCAAAGAGCAGCTTAAGTTGAATGTGAAAAATTATTTCTCAGAAAACTGTTCTCGGAAGTACCTGCATTACTTTATGCCCTATACCAAATATTTGTACCTCCTCAATATTGAAAAAAAAATTGATCCTACGAAACCTGAAAAATTCCAACAAATCGAGTTGGACATTGATTTCGATTTATCCCCACATTTGAAATCATTGATTACTCCGACAGGACTCTTGTTCGTGCTCGCAGCGAAAACAGAGACAGCTCAGGATTCACTTGATGACAGTCTCGGAAGCTGCCACTTATACCATTATTCTGCTCAAACTCTCGTTGAAAAAGCAACTATGACCAGCGTAAAGAGAAGGAGTTTCGGTTTGATCTATTTCAACAAGAATCTTTTTGCCATTGGCGGCTATGTACAGGGACAACTCACTAACTCTTGTGAAAGATATGACGTCCGTAGCAATGAATGGGTGGCCATTGCCAGTATGGAAAGAGCAGTTTATGAACCCACACTCTGCATTTATGGTAATCGGTACATATTCAGGTTCTTTGGAATGAATAGTAAGAACACTGTCGACAAGGCGATTGAGAGGTTCGACGCCATCCGAAACCGTTGGCAGACAATGAAGGTTGATTTGCAAACTTCTCTGAGAGATATTTACCTCCCTCTATCCTACCAAATCTCGCTAAATGAAATATTAATTTTCGGAGGAAGAGGTCTCAAAGGTATTGAAGCTACTAAAGGCCAAGCCTATCTCGTGAGCTTGGATGAGAAGAAAGGAAGTCTGAATCTTAAAATCACAAAGTGCAAAAATCCTCTACCGACAACGGGAATATTCAGCACCAATTCCTTATTCATAGAAGATAACACCATAATGACCGTTAAAGAAGGTAAAATTGATTTTGATACTCCAAATTGCTAAACTCATTTCTCTTTTAGACTTTGAATAATTGACGCTATCCACATCCAATCATTTTAATTAATTGACGAACCAAAATCCAAGAATTTCACTTTCACTATGAGATGATTTTTCTGTAGAGGCTGTTGATATTCATTCATATAGTAGTTCGAACATAAAATAAAGATATCTTCAACAAACTTTGAATTTTCACTAAAATGTTTAGTTCCAATAATAAAATAAAAGCCGGCCCTTCTTTCTTCGAAAATATTGGTGTGGGATGACTTATAAGACATTCTCCCATCGATATGTAAGGAGATCGAATAAAATTGATATTTATTTTTTCTGAATTACTCTTATAGTCCTTGCTCACGAGCCAATATTAACACAAATTCGATGAAAGACTGAATTGATTACAACCAACAGATTTTCCAAACTCCCTTTTGTGAGTTTTAGCACAATCAATATGGATCGAATCTAACTGTTTAACAGTCGCTCGAGTGATCATTTCTCAATATTATAATGGGCTATTTCTTGTGGAGGACTTAGAATAATCAGACTTGGATCCATCAAAATTTTACGTTTCTTACGCTATTCTGCTGATACAAATATATCTATTCCTATGTGTAAACGCAAAATAAAAACCTCAGTACATTCCATCATCACCGCTGAGATCAGCGAACACATCATCATCGTAAAACATATATTTCTGGAAATCTTGTTCAGTATTGAGATTCGCATAAGAATGCAAAATTGATAGTTCTCCATTAGCTGTGATGATTTCAGGAAGGCTCTCTGAAAATTTAACAGGATCCTTTGCATTCTCGAAGGCTCTACCGCAGCCAAAACAGCAAACCTTTTCCAAGCTGGTTTTATTTGTGTAGAACTTGCTTTGTAAGTAATTCATCTTCATCTGTTCACATTCTTTAGTTATGTTGATGAGATCTGAGGGGGTTTTATCTCTTGGCTCTTGCCTTTCTTGGGTAAGATGCTCAATAATGCTTCCTTTTTCGAGAACGTTGACCAGCTTATCTTTTTTTCCAAGACACATAGGGCAGAGTGTATCTAGTTTCCTTTTGTGCTTGATTTTATCTAAAGTATTAAGGACAGTATGCACTGTCGAAGGAAATCCACCCTTGATAAGAAAATGAATGAGTCTCAGGAACAGGAAGGTAGAGTTTACTTGGAGCTTGGTGATGAAATCTTCAAGAAGATGGTCAATATTTCCATTAGCAGGAAGGTTAGTTTTCTTAAATTCGGTGATCTCACAAAGAGAAGGATTTAGCAATAGCCACTTGTCTACTCCGAAGTGTCGATTGTAAATCAACACCTTTTTTTGAACTTTAATTTTTTTAGCAGAACGAAAACAATACCTCTTTTGTAAGCAAATCATTCATTGGTCTTGTGAGTTTCACTTCTGGGAATTTGGCATCGATAACTCCGACGTCATCTAACAAGTTTGCTCCTCTTCCTTTGACAATTTGTGACAGACTTTTCACAGCTATTTTTTGAGCAGTATCACCAACAGCGATTTTGGTGATGCCGTTCTTCATAGCGAAATCGTGAATCAAGTATTGCTTAAACTGCAGCAACACATCCTCTTTAGAAGAACCAGTATCTGTTGAATATAGAGTGGGTTATGTAAAGGAAAGCAGTCTCAATATATTTACCTGACAGCGTGCTTAGTACAAATTTGAGTTTGTCTACATTCTCAAAAACAAACTCAACTGGGAATGACGTTACAGGAACAGGCTCATCAAGATCTTTTTTATTTTTTCCGGGGGCTGGTTTCTTTTTTTCAGTTTGATTTTTTTCGGGTTGAACTTTTTCAGGCTCTTCTGGAAGTTTCATCTCTTCTTTCTTCTCTGGATGCTTCCCTGAGAATTTTTCGGTGAGCTTCTCACTCTTCAGCTGGTAAATATCTTCAATTTTGAGATAATCAAAGCAGAGCCTATCCCCGATTGAAATTAGTCCCAAGAATTTGATAATATCAACTTTAGTTCTTTGGCGTAATCGCTCATTTTTTGAATATTTTCTTTTCGTTTCTCATTGTCAAAACCGTAGACTGATCCTTCATCAATATAGAGAATTCTCGCCACGAAAAACATTTTTCGAGTTATAGGATTATGGAGGCATTCACTCACCTTGAAAGATTATATTATTTTACTATGAGCCATAACTCGATCGCTTACCAATTTCGCCATTGCCATTGAGTTGGGACCTCCAGAAACACAAAGAAGCAAGGAATCACTCTTTCCAATGTTAAGGTTAGTTCGTAATCCGGATCGGAATTTATGATCGAGGGCAGAAATATAACATTCTCTAGTTACGAAAGATTGGTTCACATCACTCTTATTGGTGTATTACTTGCAGCAAATGTCATTTCTTAGCTTCACTGTTGCTCTTTGTTCTTTGCACTTTCTGCAAAGTTTATCCTTTGGAATATCTATGACCTCCTTCACTTGCGCTGTCGCCTTTGATTTATCTGAGCATTCTCCATCCTTACACTTGAAGAAATGAGTTAAAGTTAATTTGCTTGCGTGTTTAAAGATGGAATACGCTTTCGTTTGTACAATCATTAGTATTTGTGTTCTTTGACTTTATTTTATAGTTGCTATCTCCACCACAGGCGTCCAGATCAGTTTGCTCTTCGAAATCTGTGAAAATTGCGAAGTGGTTACTCAATAATCCTATGGAGGCTAGTTACCTGAGAAGTTTCCGAGATCAAGTTCAAACTCTTCAGTGGCTTCCTTTTTTTGCATTTCACTTCAATTCAGTATTATAAATAATTTTTATCGAAATGTTTATTTAAGGAAAGAACGCCCAATAATATTTCGACCTGAAGAAATCGGTCATTTTTCGACTTTTTCCGTTCCTGATAATAATTGAAGCGGTCAAAAAAAAACAGAAGACACCCATGAAATCCACGGGAAGAACGTTCCAAACCTAAATAAAACAACCCATTGAAATTTCTCACCGTAAAACACGCGAATAACCCAATTTTATCGTAATGAAGTGAAAAAGAGTGGTAAACTCGAGACAAACTGAGATAAGTGCAATAACGCAGTCGGTGACTCATTCGCAATATCAAAAAAGGGAACTTAAGGAATACTATCTCGACTGAAGATGTCAAGTTGGAAGAAAGAACAGTTAGTGCAATTTATTCCTAAGAAGTGGATGCAATACTACGCTGAGAAGGAAGTTTACTTACTTTCCATTTATAACCGCCTTTCACTCTAGAGAAGAAGTGGAAAGGAGAGATTCATTTCAAAAATAGGAAAATCTTTTTGGATTCAATAGCTCGAGAATTATTGATTTGTGTCTGGGTTGGCTCTCATCCAGAATTTGTGGTCCTGAAGACGATCTTGCAAAAGTGTTGACTCTATTTTTATATTCAGTACTACTTGATGAAAAAATCCTTTGAAAAATGCATTCCTTGCCATGAAGCGTAATTCAATTGCTTCACTATTATTTCTCATGTACATTTATCAGAAATTACAGACTTAATTCCCGCATTAGGATTTTCTGTCGTTATAATTTATTGTGATCATTGATCGAACGTATTGGGTTTGATAACTCTTTGAAAAGCATCAAGAAATTTCAGCAGGAAGAGACTTAGATTCTTGACATAATTTTCGATATGAAATTTAGCCATACATTAATACTAGTCATTGAAGCTAGCACGAGCACACAATATGATTCTTCTTTCATGAATGGTTTTGTTAAAGAATGCAAGGAAAATGAAATTTTTTGTGACTTTGTGAAGTGGAGTTGAGTTATTCTTTCCTCTTCATAAAAACTTTGTGATATTGGGTTTTCTTTGATTATTGTTAATTTAGCTTGCTTGATAGAATTTTCTGCGATCGTTCTTGGAATTTGAATTTTGTAAATTTTGAGGATCCTAATTTTAGAAAAATCGTCCAGGATCAATAACAGCAAGCTCTATTCTGAATGGTGGCACGCCGATGAGTATTTATTAGTTGAGCTTAAATTTGTATTCCGAAGAAATTTTGTTTAGTTCATGATGATATATAGTGCCATTTTCTTTTCATGAAATAAATCTCAGTCTTATACAGTTGAAGCCATAATTGAAGCTCTGATTTGGTTCCTTTTGAAGGCAATTATTGGCAATATCCTACAGATCAGGATATTAAATTTTCATCGCCTTTTTTTTTTCTCTCTCTCGAAAGGAATTGCAGGATTCTTTCGCTACCCAGTTTCAACACATTGCTACCTTATTCAGAAATGAAAGCTATAAATGAAAGAACTCTGAGGAGGGGAAAAAAACGCTTATGAAGTTGGTCATCAGATTTCGTCCGAAATTACGGTTAATCAAAGTTAAATTTGTTTAAATTTTTGTCAACGACAAGATCTTTCAAAATTTGAAACTAACTTTGATAAGTGTTTTTGAAATTTAAATAATTGCAAAAAAAATTCGGATATAAAATATATTCAAGTCGTTCACAACAACAGCAGATGATACATAGTAAGCGAACATGCCTTATTATCTCAATCATCCTCATTTTCTAGATTACAATAACATGATGATGGATACGAGCTCTCCAAGATTGGTTCGGAGACAAATTAGTTTTCAATCACCAATAAAACCAAGCAACACAAAATTTGATATGGAAACCGTTGATAATACTCAAAGCACACCTCCTAAGGCTTCCAGGCAGAAGTTCGCTGTTTTGAAAGAAAGCCAAAAACACAATTTGGAAATGGAAATTCCATCAAGTGAGAGAAGCGAGAAGGAGATGAGTTTTGCTCCTTGCAAAAGGAAAGCAAGAACTTCCGAGAACGAGGAGGAGAAGCAAGGGATGCCATCAATTAATAATTTTGATGAGAATTTCTTGTTCCAATCCCCGCCTAAGTCACTTGGTACACCTAAATGGAGTTCAAGTTCAGATATTGATGTGATATCTGGTCCTAAATTATCTAAAAAACAAGCAGAAGACTCTCCATTCTGCAAACTGCTTGATCAATCGGACTATCAACCGATAGAAATGTATCAGGCACTTCCTCAAAAAGAAGTAGGTGATGCAAAGAAACAAATTACTGAAACAGTACTGATATCTGCTTGATTTAAGACTAACATATCATTATTTATCATAGTATGAGCGAGAGACTCAGGCGATGCTCTCATTTTTCGAGCTCTTTAACAATAAAAATGTTCAAATTCTCAACCTCTTCGTAATTTTTTTTTTTACTAATAATCTCTAAATCTAACAATTCCATTAGGCTCAAGATGCGATTTTTGAGGTAGTCGGTGAAATGAAAGTTTATCCACTTGACATGACAATTAATGTACCTTTTCGCAAAAAGATATTCTTGACCTTATTAATAATAATTCCTATTAGGCTCTTTCTCAAAATTATTTGGCATTTTCAAGTCCATTAGAGGATATTCGAAAGGAATCTTTTGAGTTCCTGTATGGAAAGGAGCAAGTTTTGAGCCCCGAAGTTATTGTAACAACTCAAGGGAAGCTAATCAATTTGGCAGGGAGCAGAACTTTCCAGGTTAGTGCGAAAGTTCGAGCAGATAGTTATTCTGCCAAAATTTCCCATCTCATACTCAAAATAAATTAGAGTAATCTTTTGACAGCATATCTTTTACACAATTGTAAACATTGACAATATCACCTAAGGGTTGCATGGTTTCTTTGATTAATACTATATATTTATTATGTGTCTAGCAATTCTGGCCTTAGCTCGTTCAAACATTTTTAACAAACACAAATGTTTTTTTTTCCATTGACAGTTGCTCGACAATATTTTTTAACCGTCATTCGGTTAATTGAAAAAAAAAAGTGATATTATTACTAACTTGTTAAACTCTCATCATGGCAGGAGTGTTCAGAGATAAAGGATTAACACCAATTTTGAGACCAGATAATAGAGGCGTTGAGGATTTTCAATCCCTGAAACAGCAGCTAATGCCTTGGAATCATGAGCATCAACTTGCTAAATCGTTGACTCAACTCAATATGATTGAGTGTGAGGAAGAAATAAAGATCCTTCAAAGAGACTACCTATTGGATTTCTTAACTAATTTATTGGAGGTGTATAGCAACCCCAAGCGCAGGACTCCTTCCGACACACCAGCACAGTTTTATTTTCTCTATATGGTTTGAAAATCTTGGTCCTTCGAATTGTAATCACTTGCTTTTACATTATTCTAGGGAGACAAGTACAAAACGAAGCAGCAAATAGCAAGGATGTGCAACGCTTTCGCTTACTCATTACAACTATATTCTGTTCGAAGCATTGAGATGCGACACTATTATGATTTTTTCGATATGCCTCGTCCTTGCCAGAGAGAAATAAATTTCTTTTTAAAAGCAAGAAAAGCTATAGTAACCTACTTGCAACATTCAACTTCACTAGACAACATCGAGCTACAACCTGGTAATTTTCTAAAACTCCACTATGCTTGATGTAATCAAATATGAACAGAGCAATGGACTGCGCTGCTAGCGAGAATTTTTTCTGATAACATAGCCGCAAGAGATGCTGTCATCGAAAGAATAAAAGCATTTAACCTAGTGCTACCTACACAGAAATACCCAGTGTATATTTGCTGTTTTATTTGCACTCAACTAATCTGAATCGAGTAGTTTAAAGATTAGAGCCACTTCATTTTTGGAAACATGTTTCGAACAAAAGGGAATGAAAACATCCTCAAGTCCCGCAAAAAAAGAGCAGCTTTACAATTATCGCTCATCACAAAGTCCACCTAAAAAGAAAAAAACCGTTCAAGGACTTGGTGCTAGACGAACATCTTTGACAGAACAGCAATATAAAAAATCGAGAGGGAAGAGAGAAGACTCAGAAAGTCCTCAAAGGCTTGAACCGAGTACATTTTTTCAACTTATATTTCATATAACACCAATTCAACAGCTAGAATAAAAGAGATAATGTCAGAATCAAAAAGCACTTTGCTAGGGAGACAGCCACAAATAACAAAATTCGAAGCCTCGTCTGCATTTGAAAAACCTGTTGATGAAATCCAAAAAGAGATCATGTTACAAGAGAGAACGTATGTTAAGAAAGAGCTGGCTGGCAGAGTAATAGACAAGAGAAAAGTAAGAGCATTGCTGCTACAATGGTTTCAAAAGTTTCATGTAGATAAGAGAACAAACTGCGCAAGTATTGGAGCTTTATGAGGAGTTGCTTAGCGAGCATGGGGACCTTGTAAATTTCTCTCAAGATTTGCAAAATGAACTAGCGAACCTACTTGTGCTGGTAGCAAACCTAATAAGTAATGGGCATGATTGAAATTCTTTTTCCCTAGATCAAAGAGAACGAAAAAGCGTTTTTCAATTTAGTTGACTTAGAAGAAGCAAAGCGATTTCTTTCTTTCAAGGTAGAGCCACCTAAAACTTTTACTATGAGAGGTAATGTGCTTTGGCCAGCAACACCATTCAATTAATTTCCATTAGATCCGAACGTTTATAAGAGCTCATATGAAAGGAATATCCGGCAACCAGAAAGAATCCCTCCAAAAAAATCTCATCCAGTGCATGATAGAGAGAATATCAATACTTCTCTCACTTCCATCAAAAATCCGACAATTTTGAAATTGGAGAAACCTAAGGTTACCACCACTTCGGTACAGCCTGAAAAGCTATCAGGAGCTAGCCCAGAGAGAATCGCTTTAACTTCGGTACACTTTTTCTGAGGTCAAAACTTAAATGTCATTAGGAAACCTTATCGAAAATATATGATAAAATCCTCAAGAATGAACAAATTATTGAGAATCGAATCAAATCGAAGGTGGCTGGAACTAGAACGACAGAGCTTACAAAAATAAAAGAAGAATCAATTGTAACAACAAAGCGAAGAAGGCAATTGACCGATTTTTGTAATATAGGATGTTTTGAGACTGAGTGATGTCCAAGCAAAGAATATGGACCCCAGAATTTCGAAAACAGCAGGTATTATTGGAAAGAAATCAGGTTTAAAGCTCCTTATTAGTGAAAGAAATCCCAAAAAAGAGGAGTGGAGAGGGTGTATTTCCTTTGACTGGATTAAGAGCGAGGTCATTTGTTCCTGAAAGCAAGCCGATCGTAGAGGAAGACCAATTCAACACCAGAGAAGTTATGGATTATGAGAACATAATAAGCAGCAAAGCCGAAGAAAGGACAAATGAAATCATTAAGCCTCCGTCGGAATCGAAAGAAGTGGAGAAAAAAGCAGCAAACAAAGAAGAAGTTAGTGGGCCATTGAAAGTGGTATCCAGAACTGAAGAAAATGCTGCTTCCACTACTCAAAAGAAGGAAGAAGGAGGAGAAGCAGCAGCTGCTGCAAAAAAGAAGAAAGAAGCGGAAGAAGCTGCGGCAAAGAACAAGAAGGAAGAGGAAGAGGCTGCGAAGAAGAAGAAAGCAGAAGAGGAAGCCGCTGTTGTTGCTGCTCAAAAAAAGAAAGAAGATGAAGAAGCAGCAGCTGCAAAGAAGAAAAAAGAAGAGGAAGAAGCGGCAGCTAAGAAGAAGAAAGAAGAGGAAGAGGCTGCCGCTGCAGCCAAGAAGAAAGCAGAAGAGGAAGCTGCTTCTGCAAAAAAGAAGAAAGAAGAGGAAGAAGCAGCTGCTAAAAAGAAGAAAGAAGAGGAAGAGGCCGCGGCTAAGAAAAAGAAGGAGGAAGAAGAGATAGCGAAAAAGAAAAAGGAAGAGGAAGAAGCCGCGGCTAAGAAAAAAAAAGAAGAAGAGGCTGCTGCTGCAGCCAAGAAGAAAGCAGAAGAGGAAGCCGCTGCTGCCGCTGCCCAAAAGAAGAAAGCAGAAGAGGAAGAAGCGGCAGCTAAGAAGAAAAAAGAAGAAGAGGCTGCCGCTGCAGCCAAGAAGAAAGCAGAAGAAGAAGCTGCAGCTAAGAAGAAGAAAGAAGAGGAAGAGGCCGCGGCTAAGAAAAAGAAAGAGGAAGAAGAGATAGCGAAAAAGAAAGCAGAAGAAGAAGCTGCAGCTAAGAAGAAGAAAGAAGAGGAAGAAGCAGCTACTCAGAAAAAGAAGGAGGAAGAAGAAATAGCGAAAAAGAAAAAGGAAGAGGAAGAAGCAGCTGCTCAGAAAAAGAAAGAAGAGGAAGAGGCCGCGGCTAAGAAGAAGAAAGAAGAGGAAGAAGCTGCAGCTAAGAAAAAGAAGGAAGAAGAAGAGGCTGCTGCTGCAGCCAAGAAGAAAGCAGAAGAGGAAGCTGCTGCTGCAAAAAAGAAGAAAGAAGAGGAAGAAGAGACAACGAAAAAGAAAAAGGAAGAGGAAGAAGCCGCGGCTAAGAAAAAAAAGGAAGAAGAAGAGGCTGCCAAGAAGAAAGCAGAAGAGGAAGCCGCCGCTGCCGCTGCCCAAAAGAAGAAGGAGGAAGAAGAGGCAGCGAAAAAGAAAAAGGAAGAGGAAGAGGCTGCCGCAGCTAAGAAAAAGAAGGAGGAAGAAGAAGCAGCGGCTAAGAAGAAAGCAGAAGAGGAAGCTGCCGCTGCTGCTCAAAAGAAAAAAGAAGATGAGGAAGCGGCCGCAAAAAAACAGAAGGAAGATGAAGAGGCTCAGAAAAAAATTGAAGAAGAGAAAAAATTGAAAGAGTCAGCTGGAGCTGAAACAAAACCGGATGAGGAACAAAAGAAAGATAAACCGAAGTTTGTGGCTCCCAAGTTTGGAGTCCCGAAAAAGAAAGAACCAACCCCAGAAGTGCAGCAATCAAATGAAACACCAACCCCTGAAAAAGTGGAAGACAAACCAAAAGACAACCCACCTGAAAAGCCGCAAAATGAAGAAGAGCAGAAAAAAGACAAACCAAAGTTTGTAGCTCCTAAGTTTGGAGCAGCGAAGAAAAAAGAAACCACTGAGGTTGCTCAGCCGAAAGAGGAGCCTAAGGAAGAACCAAAAAAGGAAGAGCCGAAAAAGGAGGAACCACCCAAAGAAGAAGAGAAGAAGCCAGAGGCAGAAAATAAGCCTGATGAACAAAAATCGGCTAAACCTAAATTCGTAGCTCCAAAATTCGCGGCTCCGAAAAAGAAAGAAACAACGGCAACCGAACAGCCACCCAAAGAAGAACCAAAAGAAGAGCCAAAAGCAGAAGCGAAAATAGAGGAAAAGCCAACCACTTCAGAGAAACCAGTCGAGGAAGAGCCTAAAGAAGAGAAAAAAACCTCGACTACTAAATTCAAAGCTCCCAAGTTTGCTATCAAAAAAGCTATTGTGGAAGAGCTAAAGAAAAATGATGATGAAGATAAAAAGGCCGGTGACGTTGAGCCAACTAAGAGCGACTCGCAAGCATCTGAGAAACCTGAAGACAAAAAACCCGAAGAACAGGCTGGAGAAGCTGAGAAAAAGGTAGCTGCACCTAGATTTAAAGCTCCAAAGATTGCTATTGCAAAAAAAGTAATTGAAGAGGTTCAGAAAGTAGCAGAAGAAAATACTTCACAAACGCAACCAGAACCTGAAAAAAAGGAGCCTGAGAAAAAAGAGGAAGAGGCCCCAACTGATAAACCGAAGCCAGCTGCACCAAAGTTTAAACCTCCCACTTTTAAAAAACCCACTTAAACTAGCAATTATTTTTTCCTTGATCTTTCTAATCCTTGTGCTGTTGTGATTCTCTTTCATGATTTTAAAGTTAGATTTTAGCTGTTTGTATTAGAAATATAGCTTGTTGAACAATATTGTCTTTAAGATCTCAATATCCCTTTGAACTAAAGCAAATTTAACATGAAAATACCAAAAAAATACTCCGTGGACAAAAATCCTTCTAAGCTGGTACAACTTCTAATATTTCAAATACAAACTGCCTTGTCATTAGGAGTCAATTTGCATAGAATATAAGAAAAAATGATAACGTCTTGAGATAATCTAAACAAAATTATTTCATCTCTTCTGACATCTTAATGTACAATTTATTATATATTTTTCCACCATTTGTCTCAACTAACTCTTTCAATTAATCTTCAAGGGTATTTAGATGTATTTTTGCTCAACTGAATTTGCGATTAGAACTTATTATTATTGTTTGATTTATTTTTCTTCTTTCGGTACACCTAAATTAGAACAAAAAAGATGCTGTCTACTCAATCACAAGAAAAGGGAAATTACGCAGTATCCTTTAGAAATGCTTCCATCAATAATGTACAACATACCAAGACCATTATTACAATTACCCCGATAAATAATGTGAAAAAAATTTCAGATCTGAATTGAATGTAGAGCACATTCCCAAATTGTTAGGCATTATGACTCGCAGTATCCTAGTTCAATAGCTTGTGGTGAGAGTCAAGCTATTAATCACTAGGAACTTGATTCAATTCAAAAATTGAAATTTTTTTATTAAATTCTCTTTTGTTGCTTGCTTAGATTCAACAAATAAAGCTGGCAACTATTTATTTTAGTAGAATAGTTTGCTTACTGCACTAATTTTACTTCAGTTCTTTATTATTTATTCAATTTGCAAGAGAATGTTTTCGTTTCTAAGAAAATACTGAAGTATAATCTTTAATTTTCCCTTTTTAGTTCGAGACAGTGGGTTTCTTCGAGACACCAAATTATAGTATTTATGATGTGGTGATAATCTATCTGACTGGTTCTAATAGTAAAGCAAAAATAAGGATATATTTTAAGGAAATGTTGTGATTTCGAAAAAAGTACCATGGAAATATACTGAGATCTCATCTAGCATCATCATCAACTTCAATCGAGTAAGAATTACTATATTATTCTAGATTTGCAGGATTGCTTAAGATATATACTTCATCGTACTAATTATGCTTGTATATTTTATCTTATCCATCGACTCCTACTAAATTCAAAAGAGCAAATTACAGTATATTTCTGGTCTAATTGAATAATAGTTGACATTCGAAATATTGCGATGTGACTTAGAAACCAAACTCACTCTGTTAGATAATCCATAACAAAAAAAAAAAATCCAAATTCAAATATATTTGTACTAAACGCCTTCTCAACACATTGTTTCAAATTTAAATTAAAAATAATACAGCCTGCTTGTGCGCTGTCATACCAAAGTGGACAGCTCACTTTCAGAACGGCAGACATATCAGCACCAATCGTAGACGAATATGAATAAAGGGAAGTCTTACTACTCAGAATATTAGATAGATATAATATTGCCTCTGTCTATTTTTTTTATCAATTCTTAAATAGAAATTTTTTCAATCTCTTGCCCTCATAAAAAGACCTTCAAAATTTTTAGCGTGGTACTTATGAACTAATCCATATTGTACGTACTTCTCAAATTAGTTATACAGAAAAAGTAGGAAAATGAAATGGTTGAAAAAGAAGCTTTGTGGATAATGCCTCAATAGAAAGCGAAATTCCATCACCTTAACGAAAATTATATTGTCCATACGTCTTTTTAAATTCATAAGCAATAAAATTTGAGTCGCTCCTGAGCATTAGATCAAAATGCCCTTTAGAAATATTTCCAATGAAGTAGTATCAAAGTCAAACTAAGGATGGGCTATATGAGGATACCTTATTATCATTAAGATTGCGGTTTTGGCTAAATTTTTAGTTTAGCATTCACCAAATGCAATTCTGGATCTACTTCTCTTTAAACCCTTTGTTGGCTCTTAAAATTGAATTCAAAATGTGAGATCTCTCTATTCCGGTTGCGAAGATGATAATAAACATCTTAATTACTTTGTTGTCAGCGCTGCAACGGCAGTCTAGTTCAGTTGGCAATTTTCAAAATATTTAAAATTCTTTTTGAATTTGGTTTGAATAATTCAGTTAGAATTTGTTAATAGGATTTTTATACCTTTTTAAATGATTTATAAACAATTTATTTTGTTTGGGAAAATCTGATTGATTGTTTCAATCGAAAAATCGATAGTAAATCAAAAGAAAGGATCCTTTACAAAGAACATGTTAAGAGCAGGCTCTATCAATAGCTCTTTGAACACCAGACAAACAGTTCTCAACAATGGAACCTTGGTTCCAAAAATCAAAAGGAATGCTTCCAATGTCGTCAAGGATACTGCTAGCCAATCAACAAAGGTAACAGATTGTCTTGCTCTTTTTCCCCCAACTCTACTCCATGGGCCTTCGGCCGAACTGACTTTCTTTCTGTTTCTTTACTCCGCGAAGATATTCAAATTTAATTTTGAATTCAATTTTAATTTTATTTAGGCTGTGAATAACGAAAATGAAGTCCCTGCCAACAAGCAAGTCCCAGCTTTGAACAGCAGATCAAAGAAGATTTCCAAAGCTAAAGATAATGGTGTAACTACCAGAAGAGTTTTCGGAGAAATCACCAACCAACTTCCCACCATTGAAGAGGAATCAGGCAAACTAAGGAAATCTCTATCTCTGAAAGTCAAGGAATTCGCAGAGGATGACATTCCTAAAACAAGCAACTACGTAAAATCCAACCTACATTCTCCAAGCATTAATGTCATTACAACAATTTAGTTTAATCTGAACTACATCAACCGTCACAACAGCAAAACTTATTCATTCCCCTGCTTCCAGGACAAGGATCTCAAAATTCCTTCCAATTATGCAGAAAAAACTATCACTCACGTATGCTTAAACTTTAATAAGAGAGCCTAAAATTTAACAAATTTGTAGAGCTGTGATAATGATTGTACAACTGATGAAGATCAAATCCGAAGCGCTATTCGGAACCTTTATCGATCGATTGAAGGTCAAGTTAAGGAAATGAAAGAGGCTGCCTCCAAAGCCATTTAAAGGATATCAAGAAAATCTTAAGATGAGGAAATCAATTTATTAGAACAGTATTATTTATGTCACTAAAGAATATACCTGGGATTCAGTGTAAGAATTGGGAGTAAACAACTTTATTACTCTTTATTTATGTTTGAAAAAGTTTGCTCAACGCTAACCAAATCTAAAAGAGAAAATCTTAGTCCTATTCAATTTGAGAGAATTTTCTAAGGCAACTTCATTAATTATTTAGGAGTTCAAATGAAATTTGTTAAAGCAAAGGTAGTATGTTTGTTCTTGAAAATAGCGGCATGCATCCAAAATTGAAAAATAGAAACTTAATTTTCTCTGAGAGGGAGAGAAAAAAAAAAACGTAAAGTCTCAAAAGATATTTCTCCCGAATTTTGTAATTCTAATATGCTGAGTGATTGTTATTGGTTTTGCTTAAGGTCTGATTTCGTGATCTCGAATTATTAACAAATAATGAGTTGTTGGTTATTCTTCTCTCGGCAACTAGAATCGACTATCTTCGAAGGAATCCAATATTTCTCTCCGAGTTTCAGGAATGGTCTCACAAATATTATTTTGGGAGGAAAAAATCTTATTGTCGTGAGACGTATAGCCCATTTTATTACTCTCTCCATTCAGATGATGTCGATATTCTTTTTTGATATCGGCCACAAGTTGCGTTAGTTCTTCGTTGCCTATTCCCTTCATTTGTTTTTGGAGATTAGCGATCTTTTCATTGACTGAAAGATTAGTAATATTGTTCCGCTCTTTTATTGTCAATTCTAAGTTTTCTTTAGAGCTTGATTTCGTCCCATACGTTCTCCGCATGGAAATAGGAGAAGCCACTTTCGGTTGTAACACGAGCTGAGAGTCTAACGAAGCCAACACGTTTCGACCTTTTGAAGAAGGCGAAGTTGATAACTTTTCTTTATGATCAGTAATATTTTCTTCAGCCTTTCGATCTCTCTTGGTAGGGTTTAACTCGCTAGTTTCATACCTCCTCAATTGAACGCTTATTTCAGTGTCCTCTGAAGACTCTAAAGGAGTAGTATGCGTGTTTACAATATTTGCAGATTTGCTTGGTGTTGCAAATAGCGGCAGGCTGTCCTTTTTTCGTTGAGGAAGAAATTCAGGATCTCTCAGCCTTATATCAGACGAATAATTCGTGGTCTTTTTGCCCGAATTCGTCAAATGATCCGGAGCTTGTTCTTGCCTGACTTGAGCAATCCTGTTGATAAGTCGGGAAATGTTAGAATCCTCAGTCTGTAAGTCCTGAGGCCTACTTGACCAAGTCTTTTCGTCATTCGGGTTAAGAAAGGAGTATCGAGAATGCTGATCCTTCAACATTCGGGGTTTTGAATCCGTTCGATCTGCAACTCTTTTGAAGGCACTGTCGAGCTTCGCTGGGAGATGGGATTTAGATTCGGTTCCATGGAATCTTGTGCTGGTATTTTCCAGAGACTCTCTGCGACTCTAATCATTTTTTTTTTACACAATTTGAAATGAATGAATTTACTTTGGTTTGAATCATCTGTGATGGCTTCCAGCCAGATTCAGTTGACTCTATTGGAGTAGTAGTGGTAGTGGTTGAATATTTTCTTGAAAGTTTTGGGGAATTGGCCGAACTTTTGTGTCCTGCACTCACTGATTCTGGAGGGAAGATCTTGGGGATGAATTTTGAAAGTACCGGATCGTCTTTAATGAAATTTGATACTTTTGATTGACTTTTGTCAAAATTACTTGTTGGAGATGATCTCAACATGCCCTCCGTTTCAATGCTCTGAAGTGTTGAGGTTGAGTGTAATCTAGAAGGTGATTGCTTTCCATATTGAATTGTTTTCATCCTTTTGGTCTCATCATCTTCACATCCGTTCTTTACAAAATGAAATGAAGGGTGTGCAAATCGTGAATTCGGGACTTTGTCAACCATATTTTTTGTTTCAGTATTGACCAGCAAAGGGGAGCTTGGAAAGCCTTGATGAATCTTTTTCGCTGTAATATTTCGAGTGAAAGCAAACTCTTGTTGGGGGAGTCTTTTTGAAAGTTGGATTGCGTCTGGTCTTCGATCTGGTTCCAGGGCAAGCATTTCGTAAACAATGCTAGAGAGCTCACTCGAGTAGCGAGACTTGAAACAATCAAATCTGTTACGAAGATTCGATTCAATGATTTGCGTGAGTTTTCGATCAATAATAACGATTTCAGTCTCATCAAGGACCCCTGCATCGAGAAGACATATCCCTAATGAATAAACATCCGCCTTATATGGGTTAAAACAGAAGTTTGCCGCCTCTTTTTCAGTCAAAGCTGCTAAAATTTCTGGAGCTAAATATCTCAGATCTTTATTCTGCTGTCCTTGCTTGACTAAGTTCGTTCCAGGGCAGATTATGAAATTATCATGAAGCTTGTAATTGTCTCCAACTTTTAAAATTTGTGATGGTGTGACATTCTGATGAGAAATGCTGTTTTCTTGCAAATAAGAGAGTGCGCTTGTGACACTCTGAAGTACCCTCCAAAGAAGCTCTTCTGACAATCGAGCACCAGAAAGAAGAGCATGTCTTGTCTCTTGATCAAAATCTCCGTCGAATGCTTCGAAGTAAATGGATACTTTTTTCAAGTCACATGGAATTAGCTGGTAGCCGTAGATGTTAAGGAGGTAGGGACAGGACAAGTGGCTTCTGTATTTCAATTCCTCCAGTTTATCGAAACTGAGATCAATCTCTCTCTCCTTTACGAATATTGTGTGCTTGGTGTTAGGGTCTTGCAAAATATGAAGGAGCATGAATCTTGGATCATTTATCTCCTTCAAGAACTTATGAGTTGAGATGTTAACAGGGTCAGACTCCTTTTTTAAGTGGATAAACTTTTCTCCAATCGAAGAGGCACAAGATAGATTTCCCATGAAGGTTGATTTTACGGCTCGTTAAGTCTGGATGTTGAAGAAAATATAATGATACTCCTATGAATTGTAAATTTAACCGATATATTCGTTAATTGTTCGCAAATTCGATTGCTTTTTTGTGCGAAAGTAAATTTAATTAGAGAGATCAAGAGATGTTGAATTCCTCAATTGGTGCTGCTTTTCAGTTAGAGTAAAATTGGATTTATTTTTGTGTTTATGTAATAGATTTAATCATAAGGAAAGCTATGTGAAATAAAGATCAGACCTCGTAATTGCTCTATGCTAGGTAACTGCAGTATTTTATTACACCTTAGATTCAGAGGCATAATTCGTAGTGCTTGCATAAGTTCGAGGTTGATACGTTTGATTTGTCCCACTCTTTGGAACGTATGGTTGATAATTTGACAGATAAGAACCTTTCAGAATATTCATGTAAGCAAGAGAGTATTGAGCTCAAGTGTTACCGTATTTGTTTGAACCAGCAGTTTCATAAGCGTTTCCATTCGTTGCGGGAGAGACATATGGCTTGTAATTTGACGTGGATGTCCCTATCATGATTATTATTTCGATGAGAATATATATTTCGCTTTAGTTACCGTATTTTGATGGAGAAACTATTGATGCTGAAGGAGATGTTTTTGGGTCATGATTGGCATTCGCATTTGGAGTTGCGTGGATGCTTGAATTAAGGTGCGACCCTAGGATATCATTTAATTAAGTCGTTATGAATATCATTACCAGGAGAAGCGTGATGTTGAACCCCGCTTTTATTAGGGTCTTCAGCTCCCGAGTTTTTGTAAGGAGTTGAGACTGCAGTGAACGATGTAATTCCATGCGAGGCTTTGAAATTATTCATGAAATGTTCAAAATAAGCATCAGAATTGTGAGCAATTTGTTTCACAGGACTATTTCGAATAGCTTCAGCACTCTTTTCTAACACCCGCTTAATTCTTCGATCGAGCTCGTCTTCATCATATATAAACTGAGGAGTCGCTTCCATGTGGTTTTGGTCGTGATGGACTTCATCCTGATGCTCATCAGGAGTCGCTCGGTACCCAGCATTTTTTGCATTCTCTGTTCTGTTTGCTGTGATTGTGACATGCTCAGAGCTATGTCCAGTGAAAGTTTTGTGGTGTTGGGAAATTTTAGACTCAAGCTGCAAAAAGTCTGGTCGGTCAGTCTCTTGAGGTTTGAGCATCCAACGAATAATATTCACAAGATTTGGTGAGTAAGTCTCGTTCAATGCTTCCAGTCTCTGTTCTATTTGAGTAAACTCGATCTCAAATTTCTTCCAGTCATATAGATCATCTGTATTTTTAAGTCCAGCGCACTGCAAAATAGTCATTCCAAGCGAAAATACGTCTGATTTGTAGTGGTCATAGTCAATTTTCTCAGAAGTCTCTCGCTCTCTCACCAAGGAAGAGAACTGTTCTGGAGAATAAAGACGACTTTTGTCCTCGAGGTCGACAACATGAGCAAGATAAGTTGATAGAGTAGATTTTTTGAGAACAGCATTGTCCAGTATCTTACAGTCTTTCCCTTGTGTAAACAAAATATTAAAAGGTCTAATATCTCCATGGAATTCATTGTTCGATTGTAGAAAAGCGCAAGCTGACACTACACTGCTAATCACATTCCAGAGTTCTTCTTCAGTATAGAGTTGCTAAAAGGTGGAATAGAATTTAGATACAATAAGTATAAGGTGCTCCGTTACCTTGCGTTCAATTTTGTATTGGAGATCCTCTTCCAAATCATACTCAAATGCTTCGAAGTAGACAGAAATTTTGTAAAAGTTGGCACAGAAAGCATCTTCTTGCTTAGTTGAATGGCCAAGAATGCGAATGATCTTTGGATGAGTGATACCTGAGCGTTTCTTTATTTGATTCAGATATCTTTCATAATCTTTCGCGGTATTTATGGTAACATCTTTTTGAAGGACTTTTGTGCCATTTTTTGGGTCTATAAGCCATTTTACATCTCCAAAGCGGGAGTCACTGCACTTTTTCTCGAAAACTAGGTTTTGAATTGCAATGTTATATGTGCCATCATCAACGCTTTGTTTGTTTCCCATCTTTAATAAAACAATTTTTTATTATTGATAAATTTATTTTTGTTGGCGTTTTAGCATATACGAAGCAATTTCTTCTAATATGAGAAATCGCGGCGAAATGCAATTTGGCAATGATATTGAAAAATTCAATAAGCGAAGACATATTTTATCATTGTTCTACACTTTTCGATAGAAATTAAAATTTGACAATGAAATACTGGTCAAGAGCGACTAATTTCCAACTTCATCATATCTGCTTTTTTCTTTGATTTAATTTTGGAGCTGTTTTGCGCGATGATGAACTTGATAGACCAAATCAAATACCAGGGCTCACTTTCTGGTTAAATAAGATTTACAGTGCGAGATTTCATATAACTGTTGAAATATTGTTCGTAAGGCCAAAGATTTAAAATTTTTTCACACTATGCATTCTGGAATTAAGATGGATTTTCCTATTTTAAAAGACGACCATCTGCGAAAAGCTGATATTTATATATTTTCTCCAGCTTGAGCTTGACTTTTAATCGCTTGATAGAAAGCAAACAGAACTAACTATCGGAGGCTTAATGATAGAAAATAATGAAATTATTACCTCGATCCAACTCGTAAATATTTTTGAGTTGTTTTCTCGTTCTCATATCTAAAATTTTCACAGTCCTATCCTTAGCTCCTGTGACAAGCATATCGCCCTTCTGATTCCATTTAGCTGAAATCACATCGTCTAATATTTATGAATAATTAGTGAAATTTCCACTTGTTCTTCTAACCTTTGTGAAGATGAGCGAAGGTGTGAACAGTCCTGAGAGTGCGAACATCAAATATTTTTACAGAGCAATCTTTGGCGCAAGAAGCCAACAAGACTCCATTGCTTTGCCAGTCTAGAGTCGGAATCCCTGCCCAAAATATGAATAGACGATATTTTCTGTTGTTGATTACAGCCATCGTGCAATGTGTAAGGGTTCGAGAATAGACTCTCTTTTTTGACAACGTCGAAGATATCAAGCTGGCCATCCTGGAATGTAACTGAAAAACTCGGAGAAATGGGGTTCCATCGGCATTTGTTAATACCTTCACAAAATTCAATTAGGATAGTTGATTTTTATTATACCATTTGAAGCTGCTAGATAATTATTCTCGGAGAGCACTTGGTTTGTGTTTACGTCGATCAGCAAGAGAACCCCAAAAAAATCGATGCATATTATACGCTGTCCACTAGAATCAAAGTCTAAACCTATGATTGCCTCTTTTATCGAAAATAAAATGCTTGGGGTGCGAGATAAAAGCGACTACTTTTGTGTTGAGGATGCCACTTCATCGGAATAGGCTTTTTTTTCCAATTTGAAGTATCATAAATGTGGTATGATACTTTAGATTGTATAGAAAACAAAGCAGCTCTTCGAGCTATTTTATTGCATGTAATGTCATCAATCCCTAGGGAATATTGAAAGAATGATGGCTTAGTAAAATCGAACTATACATCCCTTTTTTTCAGGAAGCTGAAAAATAGGTGTTTTGGCTTTCAAATCGATGACAGAAAAACTGGATTGATGAGAATTGGTGTTTGTGGAAATGACTTGGCTGCTGTTCGGCACTGGAGCCAATATTGTATAGTAACCTAGAGTCATGTTTAAGAAAAGAAAGAGAATCTGTTTTACCCCTTTTCAGTTGAGACCCCGAATACTTTGTCACTCTTGATTTTTGAAGTGAAGAGAGAGATATTGTGTTACTTACCCACGTCGAATGCAAGAAAAGGTTTTCAGAGGGAATTATCAAAGAAGTCATTTTATTGCTGAAAAATATCGATTGATCAAATAAAATATCCTTTCCTGAAAAGATGCTCCGGAAAATTCATCAACCTCAAAAACTTATTTTAGTGAGACTGACAAATGCGATTTTGATATTTGGACTAAAAGAAAAGCTTTAGAAGTATTTGTTTTTGATTCAGAATGGAAAGAAAGAGAAACAATAGAATCAATATATATAAGCAATGATTAAAAGATTAGCTTTGAGACGCTATTGCAAATGAAATTATTGATGATGTCATGTCTCCTTTGAGCTACCGCGTTATAACAAACTATTCAAGGGTGCAAAGTAGAGTTTCACAATTTTGGAAACCATCTCATGAGAAAATAAAATGAACATAAAAGAAACAAAATTTACTAATACTATCGCTGCGAATTTATTAAACCATAATACCTTTCGATATAATCTTCTTGCTTTCTGCTTTCGACAGATCGAGGATCTCTCAACTTTCGAACAATTTTAATCGCATCGGACGGGGATTTGGCTAATTCCATTTTTAAAAGAAGGCAACAAGCTACGAGGCCTGCTCTTCCGATCCCTCCTCTGCAATGAACGACAACTGATTTATTTGCTTCAACCAAAGTACGAAGTTTTTCTATCAGCTCGGTATCAAACTCGGTTGTTTTCTGCTCTGGAGCTGCCATCTCAACAATTGGATAGATTATGAGATCAATCCCCACTTTAGAACATGCCTTTGCATAAACGCTAATATCAACACCTAGAGTTCGGAGCTCATACTTGCTCAAGAGGCAAACAATACAATCCACACCTCTTTCTTTAAAGTTAAAGACATCTTTAGTGATGTCTCTATCATGGGATTTTCCGTCCCGACCTTTCGTGAGTTTCTTCCCTGGAGCAGAACAAAGTCCGAAGAGAGTGCGCTCAGCGACTACTTGATCCTTGGCTTCTAACAATTCTATTCTTGGAAATGCACCTCCTGAAGGAGCTTGCAGGATCCAAGAGATTTTTAGGGGCACATCTTGCGGAATTTCCACTTTTTTATGGTTGATACTTGCTGCTCGAGTTTTTTTAATGACTCTGCTCTCCATAATAACTACTATTAATTATTGTTTGCAACCGACAATATCAGAAATTTAAAATTTCATTGTTTTATTTTTTCCATTTTTCTTTGAATATAATCTCTTTTGTGGGATTCTCTGAGTAAGTAAGAAGTCTCGCCTTCGAGAAGTTTTATTTCTTTAGAAAAAACGTCTTCTGCAATTTCGTCTTTACACATCATAGAATTTCTTATTTTCATGATTAAAAAGTAAAAGCTCACACAGTCATTAAAAAAAAAAACAAAACACCAAAACCAATAAGCCGTGATAGCAAAATTAAGTTTAGTAAATACGTAAATTTTATTCACGAGCCTCAAAGATAACGAGGAGGATTCAACTAATGAAACTTAACCTCAGTTATACTCATCCTGACGAGAAGAAGCATCCTAAAGAGAGGCGTGCTGAATCTATTTCATTTTTAAATCAAGCTGAAAATTCTCGAGTTAACCTGCATTCTAACATTAACTCTGGGAGATATTCTAATACGACATTTGGAACTGCAAAGAGAGAGGTCTTTTTGAAACCACAGCTGAAGGTTCCATATTATCTCCCACTAATTCCAAGCGATAAAACACATGGAAAGTTCTCAAAAGCTCCAAGACCTCTCAACATCAACGTATCAGGTAGAGACTCCCCAAATCCAGCACGATACTCAATCAAGTAACTTCAACACAAGCATCTCCTTTCATTTTGATACCTGTATTTTCTTGATGTAGTGATTCCAATGTACACCCTGCAGAGTCTTCGTTTAGTTTTGGTCAGTCATACAGGGCCTACTCGAAAGTTGTAGTTCCTGGCCAAGCAAAGCAAGATATCCTCTCAGCCAATCCAGGACCAGGAAGATATGATTTCGCAAAACCAATCGGACAAGGCATGTCAAAATATTCATTTGGTACGAGTCTCGGCTGCTCATATTTACCCAATAGTATCTATGATGATCATCTCGTTAAAGACTTATGAACTATTTGAAAATTCTAGCTCTAAGTAATCCACCACCGACGAAATATCAGCCTGAAAAGTTCCAGCCATCTCAAAAATTTTCCAAAAAATCAATAGGTCTTGCAAGGCGCCAATTTACTTATATCCCTGAAAAAAGTGATATCCCAGGGCCAGGGAGCTATAGCCCTATTATGATGGATTTTATCAAAACTCCTGGAACCACACCCAAACATGAAACCCCGTCAAGGAGATCACAAAGCGTGAGGAATAAAATTCCTCATGAAAAATTACTTCTGCCAGGCCCAGGAGCATATGATTTAACTTCTTCTTATAAAATCCGGGATTGGGAAGCGCAGAAACTCAAAGCAGCCAAGTATAGAGTTTTGCGTCGTGGAAGAATCAGCAATATTTCTTTTATCACAGAGAATACTCAGCTTCTTTAATGTGAAAATAGTTATATTAGATTTTTTGTTCTTTGCTCGTAAAAAAGTAGGCCAAGATGGGCCTCAAATTAATATTTTGGTTGTTGTTGGCTATTCACATTTGATTTGTTAACTAGTCTTAGATTGAATATTAAATTTTTGGAGAGATACGCCTTCTACTGTCGATTGAGTTAAGAGTTTTACTCTGTTCCTTTGACTGGCAACATAGAGTCTTCTCAGATTTTTTGCTCTAGCCTACGGAGTATGAAAAATATGCAGATCACTGTTAGATCAATTAACTACGCCAAAGAAACAATAAGTGGGAATAGAGTTACAAATTTAAGGTTGTCCATCAAGTTTTATCTTCATATCCTTTAATTTGGCCAGAAGGAAGTCATTCGCAGCTTGGAAGATTCTGTTCAAATCGGAGTTGTAACCACCACGTTCTTCTTGGTACTTCAAAATTTTAACCAGATATCCCCAAAGTTGATACCCTCTGTTGATATCAGCTTCTAATTTTGGCAGATGAGGATTCTTTTCTTTGAATTTTTCGAAAGAGTCATTTGTTTGAAGGAGTTTTTTCATTGCAATGCCGAGAGAGATGTTGAAATTCTTTCTAAAAGGCAGCATTGGTCGCAGTGAGGCTAGGAAAGAAAGGTTTTTCTTATTGTAATAGGTCAGATAAGATTGAACCATAATCGACTCAAAAGTGTTTCTCAAAATAGATTGGGTGAGAGTTAAGATGGAAAGATATTGCGAAGAGTCATAGTCCAATTCATCGCTTTGGCTCGTAGTGCTTTCTTCCGGATTAATCAATGAAAATACTCGAGAGATGAGGATGATATGTTCTCTTTGTTCTGGTTTTAGCTCATGACTTAGAACTCCGATCTCATAAAGCTCTTTGTTTGGATGCTCCTTTTTCTCGGCAGGAGCGAATGGATTTTCGGAAGAGGTCTTTCGAATTCTTGAATTACTCAATTCGGTTCCAAAAATCAGGCACTTGCCCATCTTCATAAGCTCTAAAAGAATGATGAGACTCTCTTCATATGTTGGGTCACATTTTCTCAACGCAGCACCGAGCACCATGAACATCTTGTTTGCAGTCTGCAGGAGGTCCAGATTTTCGAGGAAAGAGAGGTAAATAAATCCAGCAAGCTCATACTCTGTCTTAGGGGGCTCAGCAAGACCTACGTCTTTCTTTTCAAGTGAAGTTTGGGCATCCGACTTCTTAGGATCTTTTTCTGGAGACTGTACAGGCTTTTCCTCGGCAAGCTGTTGCACGTTTGATTTCTCATCTAATCCAGTCATCCCAGTCACAAGCTGAGAAACATCCACAGACTCCTTTCTCATTGATGGGTTCCTTCTGCTTTGCTCTTCATTGAGTAATTCAGCAAAGACTCGCAAAATTCCTGCAAAGGTGAATCCCTCTTCAATGGGTTTCTTGAGTTGGCTCTCGCTAAAGGTCAGTGAAGATAGCTTAAAGGGCTTAGTTGTGGCTAACTTGTAAGGCTGATCCCCAAAGTAGTATCTGTATAGTGAGTATTCTTTTTTATACGATGGATGCAGCTTAGCTATCAAGCTTCCCAGAATGTTCTCCCAAAGTGGTTTGACGCGTTTATCGATTAGGTGATGGAACTCTGCAGATTCAGCAAGAGGCACTTTTATGTAAGCCTTTTCATTTACGAGGAATTCGATTAACTCTTTGGAAACGATATTGAAGACGAACATGGCGTACAAATCATGAGGGAGATAGGCCCCATATGCTTTTTGGACAATATCGAAAGGAGAACTTCCGGGGACATCAATGTCACATTCAGAGTTGAATACGAGAGTGAATTCCATGATTCTGCGATTGGCATGATATTCATTTACTTCCTCGTCTTTCAGGATTTTGGTTGGGTGCTGATCGCTGGTGAGAAGTTTTAAATTGGTGAGGAGATTGCAATCCGTAGGAAGTTCAGCTTTATCTTTGGCAGCAATGTCTTGAGCCATTTTAGGCGTCCATAGAGAGCGGTTAACCACTGGATTGAACCCAGAAACCAGGAATAGGTTTTGAATCTTCGTAATGTCGACTTTGGCGTTTTCTTTCATGAGTTTTCTTGTATCAACCCAGTAGAACGTTTCGATTTGCCAATCAACATGTATGATAAAATTATTCACGTTGTAAGGGAGGGCTTCAAGTCCACAAACAACGAAATTGACATAATTATATTCGCAAAGCCATTTCATCTGGTAGACCGCATTGTAAGGGGCTCGGATATATTCGATTTCGAGTTGCTCAAGGATCGGAATGAGTTCGTTTTCTGTAAGATTATCTTCAAGGATGGTCTTCATGTTTGAGCGAAATTGGTCGGTGTCCGCCTTTTTTTGGGCTACGAGCTCCCAAGTTTCTTTGATGAGGGGTTGCTTCTCCTCCAAGTGCACCTTCTGACCGGAAGGATGATAAATGCCATCCAAGACGACCATTGGAATGATGCCGTGCTTCTTACACTTGTCGCGGAGTGTTTGGAGATATTGGCCAAGTTGCTGGTTTGAGTACCCTCTCAATGGATTCAGTTTTTGTTGAGAATAGATTTGTTTCAGAATGTAGGCTCCTGAAAAAGCAACTTTGAGATTCTTCAGTATTTCGATGTTGTCAGCTTCGATCCATTTAGAATGAACCCATCGGAAACACTCATCGACGAACTTATCAAGTTTAGGATTGAGATTGAAACTCATTTTTCAATAGAGTATGTTTTTTCCCTGTACTTTTAATAAAGGCAAATTTTTTTTGAATTATCAAAATCTCTTCTAAGAAATCTAATCATACAATGAAAAAATTAATTGTTCGAAAGATTCAATACACTATGAAGAAGGTCCAGGCTCATAATTCATTAATTTATCTCTACTGTTAGATCTATGAAATCTGCTCCGATTCTAAATACACCCGCTTCAGAAAATGTAAGATTAGCCGAATTTGCAAACGAAATATACTAATCAAGAGGTAGAATAATAGAGTCGTAACTAGTCATTTCAAAACATATCTGAGAATGAACAACTCATTCTACGTGGTTCTTCGACAATTTATATCGGTAGTTCTTCTACATCCTGGGTACGCTGAACCCTGAAATTTAAAAGCGTAACAAATCTAATGGTAGTAAAGGAAATCTAAGAAGATTTAATTTTTACTCTATGATCCGTAAGAAGGGCAAGAAGATACACTCTCGACCAAGGGAGAGTCTATCTAAAGTTAAAGGCTATGAAAACGTGGCCAGTCGAACTACTTGCCCTTCTCGGATCACTCGCTTCAAGAAAGCAGCTTCATCGTGTGGGATATGCTATAGCAACATTGAAAAACAAGTAGAAACGTTAATATGAGCAGCTAATGAGAATTAGGGTCAACTCGGAAGCTGCAAGCATGAATTTTGTTTCATGTGCATCAAGAAGTGGTCTCAAACTGAAAATACATGTCCAATTTGCAAAAAAAGGTTTACGAATATTGAAGCCAGTTGGAAAAGAGTAAGATATCGAGTTAAAGCAATTGAAAAACATTCACTTTTAGCCATTTTATGGAGAGCAGCCAAGGAAGCGGGTACATAAATCCGAAAATAATGAATTAGAGTAATCCTCATCATTGTTGCCTTGTCCTTATAATTATTGTGTTTTATTAGAAAAGTAAATGTCCAGCAGAGAGACCAAAGCGAGCAAAACAAGTAAAGTTCTGTTCACTTTTTCTCTTCATAAATGATGTAGCGCAAGATCTAATTTCAGGACATCACTTGTGAGCCTTTTAATGGACGCATTAGACCATAATGCAATTGTTCCTTTACATAGACTCGTTTTTTCAACAGGTACATCATATTTTGAAATATTTGCTCCTTATATACGTTCTTCTTCCAATGATATTCCTCATTGGCAACAAATGATCGATTTATTGTTACAACAGAAAATTCTAACCTTCACTTTAGGTGCTGAAAATCGTGAAACATATGCAATTCATTTGAGACTAACTGAAAGGGAAAGAGGGACTACAGACTCTTTGTTCATTACAAGACTCACTTCGGATATGGGGGAATAAAAAAAAAGATGTGAAATAATTTCCGTTGCGAAATTATCTCAAATGGTCGTATCGAAATCTGAATTCAGAGTTGTTTCGAGTTCATCTGCGTATTTTCAAAAGTAGTTTATCTGATAAATCTATAATATAGTATACATGCCTTGATTCACATTTTCAATTAGCAATTTGTTATGAAAATGTGTTCATCCTTTCATCCAAACCCAAAAAACCAAATTCTATCTCTATCGATCAAGGCAATTTAATTTTTTTTTTTTGGGGGGTTAAGATTTAGCAACAAAAGAGCAAGATGTTTGAAATAAAGAAACAATCGTAAATTTATATATTTTGTAACAGTTTTTCAGAGAATGAGAATTTTAGGAGATAAAATCTAGCAGGCTTCGCAGCAAATCCGTTTACCACGTTCTTACTTTTGATTTGCTGCTTAGAAACTCAGGAAAAACTAATTAAATCGCGTGCTGTTCGGTGATTGGTAGTTTTATTTTTATCAAATCAATATCCAAATCAGTAATAAAGAACTCTCTTTTGTAATTATCTACCCAGAAAGAAAATTTGTAATGCGAATCACAATACAAATCTTAAAGAACCACCCAACGCAGGCAGTCCCCACAATCCTTGTGACAACTGATACCAGAAGATATTTCTTCAATGCTCATGAAACTCTTCAAAGATTTGTGAGAGAACATCTTGTGAAATTCAGTCGAGGATCTCACATCTTCTTTACACAAACCACAACCGACCATATCGCTGGAGTTTTCGGCTTATTGCTGACTCTTTTCGAAAATAAAGCTGGCTTAGAAGTCAAACTTTACGGACCAAAAGGAATCGCAAATTTCTTATACAACTCCCGTTTTATTATGGGTTATCGACTCTTGGTATATAGTGCTCTCGAGTTAGGTAAAGAGAAGAAGAAATTTCTCGGAATCAAATCAATGGATTTCATGGATAGCATGATGAAACTACCAAACTATAATGAGATATTCCGGGACCCAGAAGCTTTCTTCGAAGAGCATCAAATAAAAAATCCAAAAGACATTAATGATGCTGAAGAATTTGTTGGGAAGGATGGAATCTATCAAGATGAAAGTTTCAGGATCATCCCTATCATCACTAATTTAGAAGCCTCTACAGGCAAAACAGTATTATCCTATGTTTGCAAGTCAAAAAAGCTGCCTGGAAAAGTACTTCCTCAGAAAGCAACTGAGCTAGGGATACCAAAGAATTTAATTGGTAAACTGATGGCTGAAGGATCTCTTACAATCGACGGAAAAGTTATTCTTGCTGATCAGCTCAAAGAACCAGATTCCCCTGGTCCATGCTTCATCATCATCGACTGCCCTAAAATAGAGCATTTAGTGAACTTAGCTTCAAATCCTGACCTCGGAGAGCTTTACGAAGGTAAACTTAACGAAAAGGAGCACGTACTAAAGACGATCATTCATTTAACTCCTGCCGAAGTTGTCCAAAATCCCAAATACGTTGAATTTATTCATAAATTCTCTCCGAAAGTACAACACATTTTCACTGATCATGGCCTAAAAGACACTAAAGACGCCACTGCTATCTCTGAGAACAAAGGATTCAGACATTTCTATTACACTAATCTCTACAATAAATTTTACCCAAATCAATTCCCAAAGCTACAATTCTTTGTTCCAGATTCAGCAAAAAGCTTAGAGGAAATAATTGGTGATCTTCCTTCCAAGAGCACAGGAAAGATGCTCTCAGAGCTTACCTTGGCTCCCATAAAGAACGAGGGTTTTGCTACTCTCAAAGATGTAAAGGAAACAGCTACAAAGATTGAATCAATTCTTCAAAATCCTGCCACTGATGAAGAGTTCTCAAAAACTAAAGCTATCATTGAGAAGGTTACGAATGAAAGCGCAGACGTTAAGGAACTAGCAATGTTCACAAACAGTGATCCAGAAATCGTTTTCCTTGGAACTGGCTCTATGATGCCCTCTCTATATCGTAACGTTTCAGGGATTTATATAAGATTCCCAGCCAACAACAATATTGGCATGGCCTTTGATGCGGGTGAGGGCTCCTGGTATCAACTAAAAAACCACTACGGTCTCACTCTCTCAGAAACTCTTCTACGACAGCTCCGAGTGATCTTCATCACACATATTCATGCTGATCATCATCTTGGACTCCTCCAATTTTTGAAAGAAAGAGCAAAGAGAGCCGAAAGAGGGGAGGAAGGATTTTCTGATCCTGTATTTGTGATTGTTCCTCCAAACTTTGTTCCATGGCTCGACAGATATCGCAAAGAAATAGATGAATTCTCCTGTAAGCTTATCTATAGTCAGCATCTTGATCCGAAAGACTTCCAATCCTTTGATGAAGAAGTTAAAAAAGAAGAGGCTCTTGAAGCTGATGATGAGATTGGATATGACTATTATGCAGACCCAAGTCAAAAAGAATTTTTGAAAAAGTTTGAGGAGGTTTCACTTGCAAACATGAAAGACTTTAAAAATTTCCTCGAACAAGAATTGGGAATCGTGAATTTCGAGACTATACCTGTTGTACATTGTCCACAGTCTTATGCGGGTCTCATAGAGCATAAGGATGGGTGGCGTGTAGTATACTCAGGTGACACTAAATTCTCTGAAGGTCTCATCAGCAGAGTATCAAAGGCAACCGTTGTGATCCATGAAGCGACTTTTAATGACGAACTTCGAGAGCAAGCGAAAATGAGAAATCACTCTACAGACAAAGAGGCGATCATTACGGGCATCAAGCTGAATGCTTGGAGGACAGTCTTGACGCACTTTTCGCAAAGATATGCGAAAGGGGGAACCTTGAACAAGGACATTTGGGCAACCGAACCTTCTGAATACATAAAATATTTGGATAACAATGTGGTTTTAGCAAGCGATCATATGAGATTCAAGCTGTCAGAACTATTATTCATGCCATATGTCAGCCAGTTCATCGGCAAATTAGTTCCTGATGAATAGCTGGCTATGAAACATTCTGTTTATGACCTGGCAGTCATGAAATTAGTAAATCTATATTGACAAGTTTACGGTTGAACTTTCTCACCAAACAGAATTATATATCCATAAATAATAATAAGTATGGCAAATACATAGAAATCAGAAATTACAAAGGACTTATCGAAATAATCATAATCATCATTAAAAATGAAAAAATAGTTTCAAACTAATAATGACATCTGATTTCAAATTTTTTGTCAGATCGGAGGTATTTCGTGCTGCTCGCTATTTTTTTGTGTTCGAGTCCACTGTATTCTACAGACTTGATTAAAACTTTCCATATTAATTATCAGATAAAATCGGGAATATCGATTTCTATTTGCTAATCCTGATTTGACTGATTTTGATCTGATCTACATTAATCGCGCGCTGAGTGGACAGTTTTCAGTTAAAAGAATGAAATTTCAGAAAGTTATATATATATTTCGGCCGAATAAATGAATCAACAAAATGATAAAATTGACGCCGTTGAGGCACACGTACAGAAAGATGATAAGACTAAAAAGAAGAAAGCAAAAGCTGAAAAACAGCTTGCAAAGCAAGAAATACCAACAAATCAGGAGAATGCGCAAAATGAATTGGACCCCTTGAAAAATCAAGTTCTCCCAAAAAAAGTACGTCCACCCAAGATGTCAGTGCCAAAAACAACTTTATCTAAATCAGGAAGAAGTTTTATTGGCAAATGGGGAAAATTCTCAAAATTCAAAAGCTTCATTGAAGGAACTTCGATTATCCCAATTAAAGCTCCTGTTTCAAAGGAAATAAATGCTTCACTTCCCATAGAAAAGAAATTTTTCCTTGAAGAAGTCCTTGAGTTTGCTGCAAACCAGGGGAAACCGATTGCTTGCATCATCAGTCTGGCAAACTCTCTCAAATTCTATGATCCTAATTTGCTTTCCAAAGAAATCGAATTTTGTCATTGTCCCATTGCTGGACAGTCAAGACCTTCAGCCAAGCTCCTGACCCAAATCCTAGATAAATTAACGGAATACGATGAAAAAGGGAAAGGAATCGCTATTCATTGCACCCATGGAATAAATAGAACAGGATTTATTGTCTGCAAATATTTGGTAGAAAAGAAAGGGTTACAAGTAGAGGAGGCTATACAGTTATTCGAAACATGCAGAGGGGAGAAAATAGAACGCGACGTGTATTTAGATGAGCTCAAATCTCCAGCTGAAAATCAGATAACGGAAAAATCTCAGCAATCCACCTTAGAAACTACAGTTTCCCAAAAAGCAACTTCAAAAAACGCAGAGAGCATAGACACAGAGGCATCGAATACCAAAGAAGAAAGCAAAGAGGCTTTATAGACCATTTTATGTTAGCTGAAGTATTGTTATTTCTTGACACTCAGAATGGAGCCATTTAATGGCTTGATGCATTGTTGTTTCACTGTAAAGCAAACGATTGATTTAATTTTCTTATTCTTGTCAGGAAGTTTCTCTAACATAACTTTTTTTTGCCTTGTATTTTGAATTTAGGAATATTTCAATGTACTGAATAGCCAAAAAAAACATTGAAACATCTGATTTCTGGAACTTATGGTATTCAAGAGTTGGTTACTATTAATTGGTTATGCGAATGGATAGTTCACAATTCCTATTGTAAAGTTGCCTCAAGTAAAGCCTTAAACTCTGAAGGTTCGATCTTTTGGTATTTCGATTTGTCTTGGGTGTAATCTATTTCGCTTGTCCTGAGTTTCGAGTAAGAGGAGATAAATACATTGTGAGCACATAAGAGAATACATACTTTGAGCAGATCGCGAGATATTTCTTCAGTACTTTATCTGTGATGAGTTTCCTCAGTTTGAGCACAAGATCATCTTCAGCTAACGATACTTCTTTATGATATTTCTGGAAATCCACACAAGCACTATTGAAGTCCTGAAAGGTAAGTTATGAATATCGAATCGCTCTTTGAATCTGATTACATTGAAGAATTTTTTTATCTCTTCTTTTGTTGATTTTTTAACGCCTCCACTCTTTTCCTCTTGAACAACAAGTTCAAATGAGGTAATCTTCCCCCAAATTGCTTCTAGATACTCACTACTTTCACGAGTGAAAATTTTGGAGAGCCTGTTTTTATCATCTTCTGGAAACATATTTTCCAATCCGTAAGCTTCTATTTTTTTAATCACAAACGAGAGGTTGTTCAGCATAAATAGGTTCGGAAGAATCGGGTTTTTAGTTTTAAAAGTACTTTTCTTTTGCTCCAAGTTTTCCAGCAACGATACGATCATAGAATTCTCTACAAATTATTTATTGTTGAAAGAAGGTATCACCACCGTAAAATATTACCTGAACTTCTGTTATATTTTGCGAGATAGCTCACCCCTTCCTTGAATGACCTCAATTCATTCCAAAACTTAACTAAAGCAAGAGTAGTTTCCGAAATTTTTTCATTGGTTGGCTTCTGATTGCTCTCAAATATTTCCTTTTGGTAAGCACGGAGTATTATACTCGCATTGTCTGCTATTTTAGATGCTTTCTTTTCAAGCAGATACATAGCGTTCTAGTTATTTGAGATGAATTAAGAGCTTGATCTCAAATAACTAAAATAAATAATACTTCCTTTAAATTTTCCTTCAAGGTGTCTTTGTCAGTTTGAAAGTGATCAAGAAAATCAAGCATGATGAGGAGAACATTCTTTTTGTTTATTGATTTTGATATTGACTCAAAAGTTTCCACAAGCTTAATATATTCATTGACAAGACCTTCTAGAACCACCTCCACCAAATCCTCCCCTTTCTCTCCAAACAATTGCTCAGCTAAAAATTTGTCTTTCTGTTTGAAAATAATATTGTAAAGGCCTCTCAACTAAGACTAAAGAATACTTCAAAGGAATCTTGAAGTTCTTCGAATCCTTTTATAATTGGATGATCGTCTTTGGTGTACTGTTTTGAGCTATTAAATGTTCATGCGTGGATCTTCGAGGAAAGATCGGTACTTATAGAGAGAGACGTTTTTAGTACTGATCTTGAGCTGCTCCATTTTTTCAGCAAAACTCTTTTCTCGGGCGACAGAGTAAGCATTGTAATGCTCATAGCAGCCCATTTTGAGACAGCACTCATTTATTTTCTTGAGATTTTCGATTATTCTCGCTATGTCATCTTCGGTTAGCTTGATGAGGCGATGTTAAAGTTATTATCAAAGCTCTCATTTTATTGCATACGCTGAGAAGAGATAATTGTTTCAAAGAGTCTGTGAAGGTTTCAATTAAATTGAGTACTGCGATTTCCAGAATTGTTGTCTTTAGAAGGAATAGTATTAGTTTAGATTTGAGAGTAACCTTATTACTATCCTCTGATTTGTTTCTTGATAGTATTCATTCGAACTATTTCCTTCAGTGAAATTCTTAATGACCATTGCTCGATCTATGCATTCAATGTATTGATCAATCTCTTCAGGTTTGGCTCTGAAACACCGATGAAACAATTAGAATTTAGTGATTACTGAATCCATTTACTTTGACCTTAAAACATTCTCAAGTTCTTTTGCATTTTGGATGTATTCTAAGTTTGAATTTGCTCTTTTGAGAGCTTCCTCATTCAGTTGCATAGTTCGCCTCAGCTTCGTACTCTGTACGAATAACGGCTCCAAGTCATTCTCGAAAGTTTTCAGAGACTTTTCTGTTTTTGTCATGATATCTTTTATTTTTGCTGAAATCTCTTGGCTCATGGATAGGGCATTCGAAAGCGTTTGCTTTTTTCAGGGTTAGTGAGTGAGCTTTCCAGTTTAATATCATTACCAACTTCTTTCTTTCATTCTTCAACTCATTTCTGAGATCAGACAATTTTGTATCTCCCATTCCTGCCTAAGAATTAATAATTTTTATCGATATCAATCTATCGCATGAAGGCTCAATAATAAGATATCAAGCAGTAAGGAACTATACTACCGTACTCAGAAAAGTTTTTAAAGCAAGAGACTCTATCTTTATTACGGTATGATTTCTTTCTTACGCATCGATTCAACTCAAAATCTTAAATATCCAGTTTAGTATAGCAATTTTAAAATAAAAAAAGCAACAAAAAAAGTTTAATAGATGTCTGCCACTCTTGAAAAAAAAATGAATGAATATCTTTCACGACTATACGTGCTATTTAGATTTCTGAATTGTTATTTTTTCAGAACGCTTCTTCGGTAAAACTTCATCTTGGCTTTCATCATCTCGCGAGGAGTCTGGGAACCCTGCTTTTCTTCAATAACTTTCTTTTGTATGAGCTTATGCAGGTGTTCTTCTTGGAAGTCAGTGAGGTCAATTTTCAATTTGTTCACAGGTTTGGGTTTAAGGAAGGAAGAAGAAAGTTGCTTAGAGCCATCTAACTCATTATTACAGGCTATTTTGAGGTTCTCCAATCCTATTAATAAAGAATCTGTCGCAGAAGCCACAGTATTTTCCTTTTCGAACACTTTTATTAGCGAATTGGTCCTAAGAGTTGTCGAATCTTCTGCATTCTTGTGTCTTGTTGCTCTGTAGTTTTCGTAAGAACTTTGTATTCTGGGACTAGTTATATATCCTCCATCAACGATTTTGTCAGGAGAACTCCTTTCAGTGAAATTATTTTGACTTTGACTTTCTTCTCCTCCATCAAATATTCTTTTGCTCATCGTTGTGTCTTGTGTCGCATGTAAAGTTTCAGAGTCTTCCTTCTTCAAAATGCGATTAAAAGCAGCCTTCTTTAAGAGACTCCCAACAAATTTTATTGGAGTTTTTGCTCTTTGAGTTTGGGAAATTTCAATTGAGCCATTATTAGAAACTGTGACAGTACAGAATCTTCTCTCTTCGAGTGATTTTAGAGTCGAAATGGTGCGTCGTTGAGGGTATGGCTGATCAGTAGTAGAGAATAACATTGAAGGAGAACTCATAGATTGATGAGTATCAAGTATATTACTTGACATTTCAATTGCTCTGGTTGTGATAGATGAATTTTCGGGGTTCTCAGGGTGCCGTTTTACGAAGGTTTGATGAAATTGTTCAAGCTTTTGCTCAACAGGTTTGAAACTCTCAAGCACTTGTTTGCTAAGAGGTAAATCTCTTTCAGTGAGATTTGAAACCTGCAGCAGATGTCTGTATTGATTTTTTGAAAGCAAATGGGTTGTAAACATCGAACCTTTGATAAATTTTTTCCTATTTTCAAGGAATTTACGAGGGTTCTCTCGAACGATTCTCATTTCTTCAACTGTCATATTTCGATTTAGGGCTGGTTTTGGAGCGATTGCCCGTTTATGTAGGATTTGCTGATAGTCGTCTTCAATCAGTCGTTCTTCAGCCTTACGTGACAAATAAGTTTGTAATGTCTGGAATTGTGGAGATTTGATCGACATTGTAGATTCGGATCCTATTGCAGTTGAAATTCTTGCAAGAGTACCAAATTTCTCGGCCTTTTTTCGAGACAATAATTTGTCACTCTCTTGATTGGTAGTTTCGAGTTCCTGTACATGTGATTTTGGCATTGGAAGTCTGACAGCTCTGCCAGTATTTTTATAGCGGTATACTTTTACACCATTTCTTATTTCTGTGACCGATTGAGACTCCATTGAATTGTTCTCAAAATTAATTTAAACAAAATTTAATTTAATATGTACTTATAATAGAAAAAAGAAAAAAAAAAATCTCTTTTCATTTTGCAAGAGCATCACTATATCTATATTGCTTAAATGCATTTCAAATTAATAGTATTTCGATGTCATTGCTTGCGGATTGCCTAAAACATAAAAATTCTCGGTTACTTTGGAGACTTTATCTGACGATTCTACCTGTATATTGCATACCTACTTTATCTCTCTATCTGATGCTTGCTCTCCAATATTGAACGGAAGAGAAATGATGCCAACAGGAGTATCCAAATACCTATATCACGCTTTGCTTGACGTAAATTCCGTTAAGAAAGCAGCAACGTCTTTGCTTTTAACAGTTTGGATATACACAAATATCGGAATATTTCCTCTGATCCTAATTTCCTCAGGTCGAATCCAATATATTGTACCGGTATATGCAGTTACTAGTAACAAACCTTTGCAAATTGCCCACAATACAAAAGATTTTATGAAGTCATACTAACGCTATTGCCCCTAGTATCCAACTCCGATGGGTAACAATTCCGATGGGCTCATCTATATCAATATTCCGGTATTTGTCGTCGACTGTCTCTTTAAGGACTCGCATCTTTGCTATAAACCGCTCTGAATTTTTTCACAATATTTAGCAGATGCGGTATGCATTCGGCATCTTGTAGAGAGAAGAGATAGTCTTTCTCCTTTGGGTTGCTAAGTTGAAAGAGGTTTTGCACAATTTTCAAATCTGGATCGGTTCTTCCCAGAGTTTCGACTTGAGAATCGGTAATAATTCCAATTCCTGTTAGGATCATGTATTCTTTGTTGATAGAATATTCAATGTTGTATAATTGATTTTCAAGTAGTTTGATTTTGTAGCCTGTCTCTTCATAAGCTTCTCTTATCATCGCGTCTGTGAAATGCTTATCGCTTTCTTCTAATCTTCCTCCAGGAAAACTCCAGAGATCTTTCAAAGGAGGTTTCTCTCGTTTAATGAGTAAAATCTTATCTAATTTCATAGAATCAAAAATTAGACACGATACTCCTATCTTCAGTGGCTTCGTGGCATTTTTCATTTATCGTTTGCAATCGGCTATAGAATATTTTATTTTCGAACGATATTTATTTCCAATTCTACATGCTCTAAAATCAACCCAGTCAATTCATAAACAGAAACCTACTATCACTGATTCTGGATTCCGAGCAATTTTGAGTTTTTCATCACAAGTAAGAGTAAGGAAGAGTTTAAATTTTTCATTGAATCCGCTGGTGTATATGATGCTTATATATTAAGTATCGGTCTTGGTCTTGTTTTTCTTGAAAATACTGGGTTTGCTTACAGAAATACTCGTAGAGCGATATTGAGCGAAACAAATTCGACACCTAGTTGCGGACAACTGCTATCTTAATCCCAACATTTTCGATTATTTGCTTTTCTGTAAGTGACTCAACTTTAGCGGAAATAGATCTGAAAATTTAGTCAAAAATAATTCCAATCTAAAACCTAAAATTTTTGATCTCTCGTTCCAACTCGTGTGAGCTATTGATATTACTGTTTTAGTTATACATTCTGTTTTGTTTCACATCATATGCCATATAAGCAATCGCTCAAAAATTAAGAGGTCCTCAATAATTCTTTTTAGTCAAGCTGTATGAACATCTG
>ENA-UOTZ01000096-UOTZ01000096.1-compost-metagenome-genome-assembly--contig:-NODE-96-length-63232-cov-14.486691_pt1 | contig 63232 bp, 45 predicted proteins | sample MGYA00238144_ERZ746983 | MGnify/ENA primary metagenome ERZ746983 (study PRJEB28759, sample SAMN06268863) | compost metagenome | isolation source: single cell | place: USA: California, Emeryville, Joint...
AATCGATCTGCCCTGAGCAGTTCACATCGACTTCCTGTATGATCCTGTTTGCTTCCTGTTCTGCCTTTGCTCTTGAGTTCGTTCCAAATTACGATTTTTATCCAACATCAATTCGGGTTCATCTTGTTAAACAACGAAAAGAAAATTTTTTTCCCTTCTCTCTCTCTACAACAACAAATATTAGAGAGCCTATGTTGTAATTCGAGAATTTTACAAAAGGAGAGAAAAGCAACTGCTCTTTTTTATGCTTAAATTTCTCCTAGAGTTCGCAATAAGAATCTAATAGAGACTGTTCAACTTACACGAGCAAAGAGAGGGCATTTAAGCAGTTTGCTTTCTATAAAGTATTGTACTCAGAGAATGTTATTAGTCATCAATTATCTGAGGTTTTTTTTATCTTATCGAAATGAGTAATGCAATTTATTCTAAACGATTCAATTAAACTCAGATATTCTGCACATAAAATCATCGCTATGGGCTGTTGCGCAAGTATTGACAAAACCGAGAAGATCGGTAAGCAGTTTTCTCTATTCCAGATTAACCATCATCCCAATCAGGTGATATGAGGCCAGGCTCTAAGGCTCGGCTCAGTGAAGACAAAGACATCAAGGAGGATGCGAAAAGTAACGCTGCTGTTGCTGAAGACCAGACCCAAGTTTCCACGAACATACGCAGCGAAATCCCTCGCACGACTTCAAGAGAACTGAAACTCGATCTATCAAAAGTCATTAATACCCAGCCTCAAACCCACAAACCTCATCGCAACGTTAAAGCAACTCCTGAGGAGATCGAACGAAAGAAAGAAAATGAGAAGGCTACTAAATCAAATATTCCAGATACTAATTCTAACGTGCAATCCTCTAATCAGAAAGAACACAACGTGAAACAGGTATCGAAAGGAAATTTCCAACTTAATTTAGAGACTAACAAAAACCAGGTTGAGCCCGTCTCTAATAAAGAGCTTCCAGCAACGAAGAAAGACCCCTCTACTAAGGAGAGTCTTTCTCAGAAAAATATATCTGATGAGAATCAGGCAAAGCAAATTGGGAATAATGACATCAATATGCAAAATGAAACAAACGCCATGAAAACCAATAAAGGCACCAACGCGAAGTCTACCGAAAACGACTTGATGTCATTAGCTGAGCTGAAAAAGGCGGGGAATTCGCTAAAAACCACAGAACTTAAAGTGAGTCCTGATATCTTTGTCAGTCTTAAGACAGGATCTATCTATGATGATTATAGGGTCGGCCAAGTTCTTGGAGAAGGTTGTCATCAATACCGGCCTTTGCGTTGACTGATATATAAACGTTTTTAGGTGCTTATGGAAAAGTTAGTGTCGTGACACATAGGACGACAGGTGAGCATTATTGGTTGGATAAATCTTAAATTGTTCTCACAAAGGGATCGTGAGAGCGATGAAGAGTCTCAAAAAGAGATCTGTATTGAAAGAAGAAGCTGAGAAATTATTCGCTGAAGTGAGTATTTTGAAAGAGTTGGATCACCCAAATATCGTGAAGTTGTATGAGCTGTTTCAAGATGATGACTGCTATTATCTCGTCACTGAGTAAAACGATCTCTACTTGAATAATCTCAAAAGCGGTCTTTGAAATGTTGTTAGATATTGCAACGGAGGAGAGCTTTTTGATAGAATCCAACAGATGCAAAGTTTCACAGAGAAGCAGGCGGCTGAGTACATGAAGCAGATCCTTTCGGCCGTCGTGTATTGTCATTCAAAAAATATCGTACATAGAGACCTCAAACCCGAGAACCTGCTTCTCGATTCAAAGAAAAGTGACGCTGCTCTCAAAGTGATTGATTTTGGAACCTCCAGAAGATTTGAAACTGGCAAAAAAATGACTCAGAAATTCGGAACGGTAGAATGTTTAGCAAATTGCCTCATTACTGATTTAATTCCTTACGCCGATTTTAGCCTTATTATATTGCTCCAGAAGTACTTTCGAGGAACTATGATGAGAAGTGCGATGTGTGGTCTTGTGGAGTTATCATGTATATCCTTCTGTGTGGATATCCTCCTTTTAACGGAAGAAACGATGCAGAAATTATCAGCCGAGTTAAGTCAGGCAAATTCGCTTTTGATGGTATCAGCTTCAAATAATATTGCAAAATAAAACTAACGAATTGTTTTCTGTTTTTCCTTCTCCTGGATAGAAGCTGACTGGTCGAAAATTTCGAATGACGCAAAAAGCTTAATTAGGAAAATGCTGACATATGATCCTGCCCAGAGATTGTCGGCGAGGGAAGCATTGGATGATCCTTGGATTCAAAAGAACCAGAAAAATATAGCATTAAACAAGAAAGTCCTAGAAAATCTCAGCTCGTTTAGTGTATCTATGCCTTCTAATGATTTGATCAAATGATATGAATTTTTTCAGTCGAAAAATAAGCTAAAGCAGGCGATCCTGACATTCATCGTCACGCAAGTTACAACCCAAGCAGAAAAAGACGAACTTCAAAAAGTCTTCCAGCAACTGGATAAGGATAAAAACGGAATTCTCACTCGAGATGAGCTTGTCGAAGGTAAAAGCAATAAGACTCGGCGCCCATATATAATTTGATATCTACACTCGAAAGGATATGTGAAAGTCTTTGGAACTAACTCAAGAGCAAAGGCAGAACAGGAAGCAAACAGGATCATACAGGAAGTCGATGTGAACGGCTCAGGGCAGATCGATTTTTCTGGTAGGATGCTTTTTTTGGGATTTAACTAATTGCATCTACAGAGTTCATTATGGCTGCAATGAATAAAGAAATGCTTTTGTCGAAACAGAAAATTGCGCAAGCGTTTAAACTGTTTGATCAGGTTAACAAGTTAATTGGTTTTTCCTCTTCATAATGCGTTCTAGAATGGAGATGGTTATATCACTAAGCAGGAGCTGGCGAATGTGTTTGGAGGCATTGAGCTGGAGGATGAAGATTGGAAACAAATTATTCAAGAGGTAGATCTGAATAATGATGGAAAGGTTTGAAACTTATTGGAATTGTAATTAATTTACTCTCTGCTCTCAGATATCACAAGCCGAGTTTGTCACCTTGTTAACGAAGAATGTGCATCCAACGAAGATGAGATAACATATGACCTATACAGGAAGCTCACCTGTTCACAAAAATGGAGCTCAAATAACTTGAGATGCCAACACTTGCAGTTTACAACCCCTACCATCACACATACAAACGTCCGAGTAAGAGAAAAGTGTAAAGTCTGTATCAAAATAGCTTTATACTATTCTTAGTTAACAAACCTTTTTTTTCCCATTCATTCGTATATCTTTTTAACACAACACCTTGTCCTGTTAAATGAATATCATATTAGTAATTTTCATCAACAGAAAGCATGTTCAGTAAAACAAAACAATAAGTTCATATTTAATGATTTCAACATTAAAATTGACATTTTGTATAATTTATTATTATTAGAATGAGAAATCCTTGATCTTAAGCTACTCGTGTATTGTTGATGGATGGGTATCTGCCTTGCTGAATGTTATGTCACAGTTAGTTCACTAAAACCATTCAAACTACTTTCAAGCAATTAGAATTTGAGAGGGGTCTAGATATCATTTATTTTATTCTTGAATTGATTAGTCGCAGCATTTAGGATTTTTCAAATTTTTCAATTTTTCAATCTAGTTTCTTTCTTTTTCTCAAAGTTAGATGCAATTGGTTATCAGAAGTATTGAATGATTGGTAAGGTTGTTAATATATATTTAGCATTCACTCGAATAAGCTTAAGACACGATCTTCTGGCGGGCGTCAGGTTTCAAAGAAGGCATAGGAATCGAAACTGGTTCAATTTTCCTAATAAATTCACATCAATTATTTTTTTTCATTTATGATAATTTCTTACCAAATTTCTTCAGCATATTGTCGAATTGTTCTATCACTGCTGAATTTGGCGGTAGACACTGCAGTCAGGATCGATTTCTTCAACCACTCTGAGCGGTTACGATAGACCTCATCGACCTATAAGCAGAAACGCTTGAATTCTTTAACTTACTAATTTAATTACCTTTTCTTGGGCCGCCACATATGAATAGAAATCATGGCAAAGTAAGTATAGATCATTTCTATTGCGAACGGTGTCGATGAGTGCTATGAACTCATCCTTAAATCCGAAGGTTCCTTCAGTGATCGCATGGAACACCTTCAAAAGAGACTCTCCAATATAATCCTTAGGTTCGCTGTTTCTCATCTAATGTTAGGTTTAGTTCTAACTCTAAAGTTCCTAATAATGAAATACCTTCTCTTTGAGTTTTCCGATTTCATCGACTCTCGCGCCGAAGATAAACATGTTTTCTTCACCTGCCTCCTGAGCAATCTCCACGTTCGCACCATCCATAGTTCCGATGATCAAGCAGCCGTTCAAGCAGAACTTCATATTACTCGTTCCTGAGGCTTCGGTACCAGCAGTTGAAATATGCTGACTCAACTCAGATGCAGGAATGATAGTTTCCGCATTCGAAACGTTGTAGTTCGGCATGAACACCACTTTGAGCAAATCTCCGACATCCGGATCGTTATTGATGACCTTTGAGATAGCTCCGATCAGCTTAATGATCCTCTTTGCGTTGATGTAGCCCGGCGCAGCCTTACCGCCGAAAAGAACGCTCCTTGGCACAAATTTCTCCTTGCGTTTTTCTGGCGCTGTTTGCTTGATGGAAAGGTATCTATGGATGATATACAAGGCGTTCATAAGCTGACGCTTGTACTCGTGGATTCTCTTAACCATGACGTCGAAGAGTGAGTTTTCATTTAATTGGATCTTGGTTTCTTTGAAGACCCAGTTCGCGAGTTTTCTCTTGTTGGCGAGCTTGATCTCGTACCAGCGCTTCTGGAAAGTTGAGTCAGTTGCGAACTCCTTGAGCTTAGAAATCATCTCGAGATTAGCCTCCCATTCGTTAGTTTGCAGGTATTCAGTGTACAATTTGGCTAGCTCCTTATTGCAGCCCATCAACCAGCGACGAGGGGTTACTCCGTTGGTCTTGTTTTGGAATTTCTTTGGGAACATTTCGTAGAAATCTCTGAAAAGATCATCCTTAAGAATCTGAGAATGGATGGCTGCGACTCCGTTCACTGCATGAGATCCGACCACAGACTAAAGAAAATATTATAAAATTAGTATACACATCTTTCTAGAGAAAAGCGTACGAGATTGGCCATTCGGACTTTCTTGGGGAAGCCTTCTTCGATCAGAGAAAGAACGGCAAGTTTATGATTATCTCCAGGATATCTATCAGCTACTTTTTTTAAGAAGAAGAAGTTGATTGCATAGATAAGCTCCAAATGTCTTGGTAAAAGACTTCCGATGAGATCGATGCTCCATTTCTCTAGAGCCTCAGGTAAGACGGTATGATTGGTATAAGCGAAGGTTTTGTAAACGATTGACCATGCTTCCTCCCTAATAGAAGTCATAAGTACATACAAAAAAGGAAGATATGATTTATTTACATGCCAAGGTTCTCGTAATCAACGAGGATACGGAGGAGCTCTACGATACCGAGAGCTGGATGAGTATCATTGAGCTGAATAGCGACTTTTCCTGGGAGCTCTTTCCATTCTCTCTTCTTCTTTTTGAAGCGTCTGAGGATATCATGGATTGAAGCGCAAACGAAGAAATATTGCTGCTTCAATCGGAGCTCCTTGCCGCTAGGAGTACTATCGTTAGGATACAGGACACTTGAGATAAACTCTGCTTTTTGACGAGCCTCCAGCGCTCTGAAATAGTCACCTTGATTGAAAGAAGAGAAATCGAATTCGCTCGTTGGAGCAGATTTCCAGAGTCTCAAGTTCACGGTATTGAAGGTGTTAAATCCAGGAATAGGATAGTCGTGAGCCTGAGCAAGAATGGTTTCTCCACCTTCCCATTTGCTGCGTTCATGGCCTTCGACCCATTTCTTGGTTACTGTACCATAGAACTTAACAGGATACTTGACGTCAGTTCTCTGAATCTCCCAAGGGTTTTCTTTCTCCAGCCAGTAGTCAGGAACCTCGACTTGAGCCGAGTCGATAATCATCTGCTTGAAGATACCATAGCTGTATCTAATTCCATAACCCCAAGCCGGATAGTTCAACGTAGCGAGCGAGTCAAGGAAGCAAGCAGCAAGTCTTCCCAGGCCTCCATTACCTAGACCCGGATCAAGTTCTTCCTCATAAAGCTCTTCTAATTGAGCACCAAGCCCCTCCAAAGCTTGCTTGTAATTCTCCTCAATGTCCATGTTGATAAGAGCATTTCGCATGGCTCTTCCGAGTAAATATTCAAGGGAAAGGTAGTAAACTCGCTTGGGATCTTGCTGAGTGATGAACTGCTGAGTGTCGTTCCAGGATTCGATAAGTCTGTCTCGAATAGAGTATGCTGCAGCTTGGTAGAGTGAACCCTTGCCAGCAGCGAATCTCGTATGGGCGAGAGTGTGCTCCAGATGATTCACGATGTTTTTCTGGATCGTTTCGTCATCAGCGGTGAGGTATTCTTGCATGAGAGCCCACATCTTGCTGGAATTTTTGGTATCATCTCTTTGGTACTCTGGACGGTACAGATGCAAGCCGCTTCCTGCTGATTCACGGCGAGTTACAGCTCTGCCACCTTTTACAAATAAGTTCTATAGAGGGGAAAAAAAGGAAAAGTGAGAAGGGAAATGACTTTTGAATACCTCGCTGGAGTTGGAATCTCCTCGATTAATCATAGTTCTAAGAATATTTTATGTTTTTTTTTCTGCTTTCAAATAAAAGGAATGATGTATTCAGTTTAAAGATTTAAAGATACAAAAAGCACTTACTGTGAAAATCCGGCTTTTATATCATATGTTGAGATATGACTCTTAAATCAAGGAATTACCTGTGACAGCTATAAGAACCAACGTAGAGCTTGTGTTGGCGTATCGCTTATGAGCTTATCCCATGTACGAATCGGCCTGACGACGTTTTTCATCACCATCACCTTACTTAATTTGCTTAGAAATTTGACTCATAGATTACGACTGGAAATTCCTCCCTCATAAACCCAATTGATCTAATAGAACTTGTCTCCATCACTTCTCGGTTATTATTGGTCTTTATTCAACGTGCTGATACAAAATAGACAAAGCTTTCCTAAATCTATTACAATGAATAGATGAGTCTTACAAAGATCTATCATGTTATGAAATACAAAAAAATGAAGTGAATCAAATTGTAGGAGGCAATGATAAAATAGAAAATTCATACAGATCATACTACACCCTTGAGCCTTGAATCTCCTGTTTTATATAGTTCTTAATCGCTGCTGTGTTTTGGATAATGTGCTTCGGCAAAATCCTCAATATGCTCTTAGTTTCGTTCAACCATCTCTGCATTCCCCTTATCCAAACTATCCATCCTGTTCCCAGCACAAAAAGAATCAACAGCACAACACAATTAAATTTCACAAATGCTTGCTGTCCCATATCTTTCATGTAAAGGATGAAGCTGTAGACCATCTTATCTCCTGTTATTCTCAAATATCTGTTGCTCACAACTTGAACATGGTCATTATCAAAGATATCTGGCCGTGGCCATATTTCATTCAGCGTCGCCGCTTGATCGGTTGAACCTCGTATTTGACTGTAAATCCTTTCACTAGCAGTCAGGACATAATTCGTGGTCACAGTGAGCCCTTGATTTGCAATCCCTCCGGCAACATCTCTGCAAACTTCATTATAAAAAGCATCTGGATGCTCGTTATAGGTGCATATATTAGAAAGGCCCCCAAGTATCTGTTTGGTGGATTGCTCATCATAAGCGTCTTGATTCGAGAGCTCTCCGAAGTAGAATATGAACCTTTCTAATGCGGCTTTTTGAGACATGAGTTCTGAATATATTTGCTGCTTAGCAGCATCAATTTCGTTTTTTATTGTTTCCGTTGAGTTGATATTGTGATAGTATCTGAATTGCAGCGCCATAAATGGAGCTAATTGTGCTTGAAACCGCACCCAGACGTTTATCTGGCCAACGCCTTCCGCGACTGTTTCAACTTGGTGCTTAGTGTCAGCAAAAATGACAGCAAATGGGATGATAAACAGTCCGAAAATGATGACAAATCCAGCGATTTGGGACCATTTCCTCTTTTTATCGTACACAAATTCTCTGTTTTGTCTCGAACTTTTTTTATTATCCTTCGAAGGTGGCTTCTCTTTGCTCTGCTTAATCGACTCGGTTTTATGGAGGAACGAGTTGATCCTATCTAATTCCAGGGTCAGGTCCGCTTTAGGGATACTGCAAAACAACCAAAGCCATTTCATTCTCTTATTGTTGATTTGAAGATACATCATAATACAACATATTGTAAGTATACCAATCACCAGCGTGACAATCGTTATCAATATTATATTGAAACTCAGCATACGATCGATTCTCTCTTGTATCTTTACTAATAAGTAATCATTCAGCTGAAGAGTCTTTTTGTAAAGAGAATCAACATTGTTAGCAATTAAGTACCCGCTCTTAGCAACATCAGAACGAGACCAATTGTATTTACAGACTGCATTGTCGAGATATATCCTTGAAGCTTCATAGTAAGTTAATGCTGCCAGCATGAGCGACATATTCAAATTGGGGCCGTCATGAAAACTCATTTCGATCTGATTTGAAGGGTCTGACAAGAACGCATTGACTTCTGAACTCACATTTGTCGGGTTGAGTATGAGACTGGAGTAGCTAAAAACAACGTTCACAAAAGCTGGAAGGGAGATTGTTCTTAGCATCGTATCTATCCATGGCACCGGAAAAGCAGCTTTTTCTCGCAAAAGCTCCCATTTATAGTAATCTTTTGCTACCATCTGTTGATGCGTAGCAAGTTCAACGGGATAACCCAAAGAAGTGCACAGAATCGTGAGGTCGTTCAGTCTACCACGATATCCAATATATTGAGTGGTAAATAGAGTGACAATTATCAAGACTCCAACAAGACCAACGAAAAAATTGAATTGAATCACTCTGTACTTGACATCGTTTTGGATCATGGCATTTAGCCTGCCTCCTTCACTCCAGGTTGTACCTGAAGTTTGAGAAGAGGTGTTCTCGTCTCTACCATCACCTCGCTGACGATGTCCTACTACCTTGGGGAAAATTACGGAATTTTCGCCTTCTTTTTGTTTTGACTCCTCACATTTAAGAGACGATACGAAATTTTGGCTAGCTGCAAGCGGTTCACTACCTAACTCGTGCGGAGGATTACTTTCAAGGGTTTTTTGAAACAATTTGTTTTCAAGAAGCTCCGCAAAACCAAAGTTTGGTCGTTCATAAATTGGAGTAGAGAGATCAATTTTTGACTTTGAATCGGTGTTTAATAACGCAGCTTCAGTTCGATCTGTTTTGAAGTTGTAATTTCCAGCAGTCGGTAAAATTTCTTCCCGAGACGATTGCATGGGAGTATCGATTTTTCGCTCTATACTGGAGGTAAAGAACACTCCTCGGCTGCCAAAATTCTTGTTGCTTGCAAAAATATTCCGTCCACTATACTTCCAATCGCCTTGAGTGGTGAAGTGGTTTAGGTCTGCTGATTCAATCGTTGGTCTGTTGAAACCTTCAGTGGGATCTTGCGCTGTCTGCTTCTCTTCCTCCGCGATCTCGCAATCAGATATATCGTGAGCTTGGACTGGACTCGCAGTATTATATATCGAGCTTTTGGCTCTCAAAAGTCCGAATTCAGGACGTGATCTGACAGATTTTTGAGCCATCAAGTTTTGAAGGGTCTCAACTCCAGGCAGATCTACCCTGCTTGAGTAATTAGTGTACCTAATTATCTCCAACACTCTATATTTCTTGTTATTGAGCTCCAATTTTCGAAACTTTATTCTGATTTGAAACGACCTTTCTAAGTCAAAGCTCATTCGGAATCTTCCAATTTTCTCTTCAATAGAGTCAAGTGATATTTTACTTGCAGGCTGGTTCGCATGTAAGTCATCCAAGTGACGGAGTGTCGCAACAATTTCTTCTCGATCCAAGTTCAAAGTTGCTGGGTTCAAAACTCGATCATCAGCACTTAATACAGCATTTATCAAAGGGTTTTCATCTAATTCATCCTTCATAGAGGTTTCGAAATAATAAGGCAAGAGAGCGGGGACCATAAGGCATATATTTTTGCCTAGAATGCTGTGTTTATAATGCTTATGCAGCCAAGAAGTTACTCCTTCAGTAGTTGCTATTATCTCTCCTGAAGGCTTTGTGAGGATGAAATGCGAAGAAGTAGTCAACTTTCTTAGCGCCACCGTTCCAATTAAGCCCGAGCTTTGATTAAACTCAATTTTCATGAATCCTTCATAAGGAATGAGGAACCGTTCTGAGTTTGACAAGAACATCACATCTAGGCGCCGGCCTGTCGTTTCTACAGCGGAAGTTTTCTTCAATTGGTCCTCAAGCATAGTTATCACCTCCGCTGCAATTTCATGGGGAATGAGATCTCTAATTGTGAGTATGTCTTGTGATTTGGGATAGTTGAGTTCTTTTAAGAGATTTGAAGTGAAATGAGTCACCTGGCCGACTTTGTCTACAATATCAACGGCAAAGAACACGTTTTTTGGGCTCAGATAGTCAAATTTCTTCTTATGAAAGTACTGCTCCAACGCGTCATTTCTCTGCTTGAGCTTCAAGGAATTAAGCTTGCTCAAGAGTAAATTCATGGATTTCCCTGCATTATGAAAAATATTTAATCTGAAATCGATCAGAAGAGTCAGCAATTCAATTTCGCTCTCATTGGCTTTATGTAACGTTTCAAGCTCTTTTTCTAATTGAGTCGCTTGGGTGTAAAAGAGTCTTCCCTGATCAAATAATTTATTGAGATCCACAGGATTAGCAGTGATTAAATATTGATAGAACTCTGCCATTGTGTGTCGGAGGGCCTTCAGCTTATCGTTCAATTCCACACGACTCTTATCAAAGCGAATGCTGTCAAATAAAGAAATTTTGGGCAGTTCGTCAGCTAAAGATTCCGTTTTTTTCTTGTATAAATTCTTGAGGTATAACATCAAAGAGGTTAGCACGAACTTGTCATACTTTGATAATTGATCTGGCTGCAGACGTTGTAATGTCAGACATGCTCTGATTGGTTTATCTAGCTGGTTGGCTTGAAATAAGACGAAATTCATCAATGTCCAGATTTTATCCCCGGTATTTGTTATTTGCGCTGTCAGCAGATGCACAAAGTATTCTTCAAGCGTGTCTGTCGAAATGTCCTCAAGCGAACTTTCTATTTGGTCTTTGCCTGAGGATTTAAATTTTGAGCAGAAACAGGCAGGTCTGTGACATGAAAGTACATGGCTAGAAATTAGAATCTTTTTTTGGAAAAGAGTAGAAGGGGAAGGAGCTCTCTCATTTCTACTCATGATTTTCATAACACCCTCTAGCAGAATGCGATTGGTTGAAAAACGAAGAAAGTCGACTCCTTCGTCCGCTGGGTGAGGTTCCAAGAGTCTGCAATTTATCAAATAGCATGCCTTGATAATAAAGGGAAAAGAAAGAAAATAAATCACATCAATATATGGAAGAAACCGTTGATAAGCGCTTTGCTCCAAGCTCCCAAAGACTAAAATAAACACTGAGTGTGCCAAATACACCCCCATCATACACAGATGAAACTTTCTCGAACTAGGACTCCTGTACCCCAAGCAAAGTAGTCCCATCACGATATTAAAGACGGCGAACACACAACTCATAACTCCTGGCCAAAGAACTGAAATATTTAAACTCTGAGCTTCTGCACCCAAGATAACAAAGACGATTGGGAACAAAGACTGAATTCCTTCGAAGATGAAGCTTGTTGTTTTTAACCGATCATCAAAAAGTCGTTTAAACGGAAGATCCACGATTTTCCAGCAGCAGTGCAAGCTGAAGTTTATTCCAAAGAGAATAATGTTTCCAATAAAAAACCACGTTGGCGATCTGTACACTCGAGAAGACGAAATCCAAACCGAAGCATCAGTTGGTAATCGATCGAAGATTAGCCATGATAGTGTCGGTATTAGCATGAAATACTCAAATATTACACTAATTATCTTGTATTGTAGCATCACCAGTGTAGATATCTCAGGAAAACGTCCCTGACGTGCAATTAAGATAATACTTAGATGGAAAATGAAGTATATCACAGAGAAAGTTCCGATAATTATTTCGATAGAAGGAGTAGTGGCTATTGATTCCCAGGTTGTTGGATTGGTGGAGCTCAAAACTTTGAGGAAACCTTCGAATAGAGAGGCATTGGTGGAAAATGAAGCTGGTTTACATACGTTAAGCACTGAGGCTAATTGCATAGTCCGAATTAAGAAGAAAAAGGAGATCAGATTTGAGCTCCTAAAATCCGCAAAGCATGTGCTATTGAGTTGAACAAGCTTATGCAGGAAGTGCATCCTCGTCGGGTGTTGTTTGTATTTTTATTGTAAGGTATTTAAATTTTGGCAACGTAATAAAATCGAAAATTGGAGTTTTACGGGTTTTAATGCTTCTGAGAAAATTCTTTAATTTTCAAACTTTTTATGAAACCTCGAAACTTTTTTCAAATTTAGTAAAGTCTCTTGCTGATGAACGAATAATTTAATTTAGTTTATTATTTGTTTATCATTCTGCTCGCGTGTAAAGGAGAAGATACGTGTGGTTTCCTTCGGCTTGAATCTTGGCGAGCGCAAGAGAGTGGCGAGTTAAAGCTACTGAGTTAAGCTCCTGATGATGAGATTGATGTATTTTGAATCACCCCCCCTTTTCTATGCAAATGCGACTGCAATAACATATCATTTATCTTACTATACTATGATTACAATAAATACGAATTGATTGAGGCTCTTTCTTCAATATTTTCGGTAATACTGGGAGAATTCATCACAGAATTAAATAAGACTAACTTTATTGCTAGATTTAGCCCATCTCAAAAAAAACTCGTTATCCTCAACTAAATCTTAGTTCTTTTCAGACTTATAAGCAGAAGCACAGAGAAAAGCCAACTTGGTTGAGTTTTGTCTCTTGGATACTGTGATTAAACTCGATTCAATTTCGAGTATTCATTCGGGTTTCAAAAATCATTTTTATTTCAAATAATCAAAAAGGCAAAACAAGCATTTCTAACATAGGAATACTTCTTTCAAGGCTCGCTTTAATTAAATACAGTCCGTGGATTGATAATAAGTCTGTTTTGGAATTCGTTCACGACTAGTGTCGGATGCCTAAGCAAGGTTTCCTCATTCGCTCTAATGAATTAGAAAATTGTATGTACTATTAAAGTGACAGAGATTTGCAATCGTGGAGAGAACCTTTACGAAATTAACCAAATAATACTTCCCATTTTATGGAAATGAAAAGGGAAACATAGGAATCCAGTATATAAATGTTTTTGATTAAATCACAGGTTCAGAATTTCTTCCGTGATAAATTCCATTCATAAAATAGCCTACCGACTTATTATTTCAATCCTTATGGGCTCGAAAACTAGCTTCACTCAAAGTTACCTGCTATTCGAGCATGAATATGATGCTAGAAATACCTCCCTAAATTTTTTTTGAGATACTGGCCTGGCACGTGTTGCTTGTTCAGAATTCACCTAAAGATGCTAATTGCACGAATGATGGCACAGCTGAGCTTTATATCGATTATACTAACATCGAAATTTTCAACTATCCTTTCTATTTTCAGTGAGTTTGCTGGTAATTTAAAGGTTGTTACATTTTTGACTTTGATTATCATGTCTATACCATTGCCCCTTTCGTTTTTCTGGGTTGGTGCGATAGAACCTCATCGGAATAATCAAAATGTTGAATTATACTCATCATTTGTTACTCAAATCGATCTCAAGACTTTAATCAGTTAAATGATATATGTATATCCAGATGACATCAATGACGTATCCTGGAATTGTTCTGATTCAGTTCTAAAAAAGGTTTTTTGACAAAATAATATCTCTAATTCGAAGGTGTGCTTTTCATCTAATAATCAATTTTGTGAGTTTTTTCGAACGGTTGCTCATTTCATATCTAATGAGCCATAGCACTCTGATGGGGAAAATATGCAAATTTTGTTGCTGGATGCTTGGAATTTCAATTTTATTAATCGGATTTGCAACAGCAGTTTTACTGTTCTATGACAACACAGACCACGCCACCCGCTCATTGCGTATTAAAGAAACTGAGGTCCACATGTATTCTTTTAAATATCATGATCAATTCCATTCTTTCCAAGAGGAACATAACCAGAAAGAAACAAAAACTGAGCAGCCGCTTTCCGCAAAGGAATCACCAGTCCAAAACTCTTGCTTAATGAATTCCAACGCAGTCAGCACTCCCAAAGAGCAGCTTCAAAGCTTTATCGAAGGAGATTGTGCTCCAGTCATTGTTCTTCCAGGTCTCATGGCCACGAAACTAATGGTGCAAATTGATTGCGAAACTTTAATGGAGCATCATCCAGAGATAATGGAAGCTTGCGGGTGGTCGACCTGCTCCTGGAGTCTTTGGGGAAGCCGGCCTGCTTCCGAGTACTTGCTCTGGATCGGCACACTTCACTCTCCGGTATCCCCATTCTCTTTCGATGGTTCTACTTGCTTTGGTCGCTTTGTGAACTACATATACAACGCATCAGCGGATAATATTCATGACAAATATGTGTTCCCTAAAGGAACTAAAGTGACGTGGTACGGGAATACCCCGGACACGATGGACGATGCTGATGGTGGATTCTCTGCTGTTAGTGATCTTTTCCCTCTACCGATCCAGGTGGCAGCAACCAAAGGATTTTCTGGTCTGGGTAAACATTTTTCTAATCTGGGTTACCAAAAGGGTCTAACTCTGTTTGCTATTCCCTATAATTTTTTATTGACTTACCATGCAAACGAGGTCTCGTACACTCTTGAGAGGACCATTCGATACGCCTACACTCTTACAGGAAAGAAAGTTGTTATCGTTGGTCATTCGCTTGGGAACCTCAATGTTCTCCCTGCACTGAATTCAATGAGTCAGGAGGACAAAGACTTGATGGTTTCCAGTTATGTGGCTATCACTCCGCCTTTTGGCGGAGTTCCAAAAACACTACAAAACGCGCTTGGAGGAGACCCATCCTTCCGAATAGGAATGGGTTACGGCGTCAATGCTTATAATCAGGCAAGAATTATGGAAGCTGCTTCGAGCACCCAAGACTTGACGCCGAAAGATGTATTCCACCGTTTCAGAAACGAAGCCTGGATGCAAGACTTGCTCGCAAGGATCGAACTAGAGAAGAGTCATGGGCTTAACTCTACCCAAGAATCTAGTCAAGATCTCGAAAGCATTCCTTACTCGTTCTTTCCTCCTCCTACAGAAAAATGCTTTAACGGTTTTACGGAGAGAGCCGAGAGATGTCAACTCGATATCAGCGACCTCGCAACTGAGCCAGTAGCAACAATTCAAGGGAAACATTATCACGCAAATGGCACAAGCATGAGGGAGATATTTTCTGAGCGCTATGCGATCGGTCAACATGACGACTTCTTTGATAAATGGAATGATTCTCTCAAATCGAATGCAGACGAAATGCAAAACCCAAATGTTCCGATTGTTTTTATTTATGGAAGCCATCTCCCAAGTGATTTCAGATATGAATGGGACTATCCTCCAGAGAACAACACTCGACGAGGACTTTTTGCCTTCCCTTCGAGGGTTATCCGCACTGGTGGGGATAAAACTATTCCTTTGAGTTCCACTCTCCCTACTGCCTTCAAATGGGCTTGGGAGCATATTCACCGAGGAACTAATGAGAATGTAAAATCAATCAAAATAACGGAATATTGCTCGACTTATAACAAGAGTGGATCGTTGTGGGATGGCCGAGATGCTAGTGGCGCGTTGTTTATGAATACGACAAGTTACATAGGTCTTCCATGTCAATGTGGAGAGAACATACCAACTTTAGGGAAGGAGTGCTTTCATGCTGGAATGATTAATGATCCTTACCTAATTAACTATATTGGTGTCATTTCTAGAACTCATCAAAGAGTTACTCAGAAGGAAACGACGGTTGGATTTCGGCTTTCAAATCAAGCTATTATCGAGCTACAAAGCTCTCTTCCGAGCCTGAGAAGACCGAGAGAAGATCAAGATGTGATGAAATGGTTTGAAGAGCCCATGATTGTAGGCGAAAATAACTCAACTTTTCACTTTAATAATTTCTGTACGCCGTTTTAATTTTTTATTTTGGAAGTCATAAAGTGTGTCTGTTCCATGAGGTATTGGTCCTTTTTCCTTTACAAAAATATCTGTTTGAATGGCGAATGCTTCGCTTGATAATTTGATGATTTTAATTTTAAAATCATAGAATCCAACTCTAAAGTAAATTAGAGATTAATGAGAAAGGGAATACCGTGGCCTGCAGGCTATCATTTGTTACTACCTAGTCTTTCTTATTGTTATGCAAAGTGGAGCTAATGACTTTCAATTACTTATGAGAAAGCAAATCATGTGTCATATTAGATAAATAGCATATACCTATAGATACTAGCCCGACAAAGAAAGAATGTACAAGAGATTTGAATCTCAAAGTTGTCAATTGCTCTCAAATCGTCGCATCACAAAAACCTGAGTCTACTAACTCTCCAAAATGAAAATCGATACATATATACACCCTAGCCAAAAGCTCAATCTCTCCCATCACTTCGAACAAGAAGCTCTAGATTTCCAAATCCCGGAGGAAGATTATCCCTTCTTGGACCTCGAACAAGGTTTTCCAAATTACCCAATCCAGTAGGAATCCTATAGTGTGATCCTTGGTCTTCATCAGCGTACTTTCTGAGCGCGAGCTTTAACACAAGCATGATTATCAAAAGACCAAAGAATACACTCGCAAGTATCAACAATACCAAAGTCCATGTAAAAGTCGATGCCGCACAGTCCGAAATCAATGAGATAAACGACGTCAGCACAAATTGAGGCTGCTCATCATTAAAGCAGGAATTGTCTCGAAGTGACTTAAAATAGTTTACCCCTGGGATAAAATTGTTGTTTTTGTGAGCTAAAGTTACAGCCCCTCCTATTATCAGAATCAATTCTAGCACTAGCAATATTACTATTCCAACAATCCTGATAATAGATGCTTTTCTATCATAGCTCCCATACTTTTTTAGAAAAACGCATTCTATGATGAAAAATATCAATGCTAGTCCCATTAGAGCAAATCCGACCCAAGCGAAAGGTGAAAGAGTAGAAAATACCTCGTTGCACTGACCAACAAGTTGATTTGATTTACCTGCTTGAAGATTCTGACATTGAGATACTTCTCTGTTTATTGATAACGCTTGGACTGTAGAAAAATAAGCCGTGTTCGCTCTCAAATAGTCCTCATAACCTGGCAGATCACTGATTTCTCTCGTGACCTGGTTTTGATCAAAGAAATCAGCGAGGTTCTGGGTATCTGTCGTGCGCGCGGCCTGATAGGAGCCAAAACTCGAGCAGCCTTGCTGATTTTCTCTGTCTAGGAAATAAGGCGTGCCGTTCTTGGGGGCTTCATTGTAGGAAGGTGTAACACATGGCTCTCCGAAAAAGCTCGCTCTCCAAGTTACAATAGGTTTTCCTGTCCCAGTAGTCGAATATATCATCTTCTCACCAGTTGATAGAGGGAGCTGCACTTGATCTCCTGTGGGAGAATCATTGGAGATGACGAAAGAATTAATAGGACACAGATCATCAAGACCGACACAAGAGGTTGCGCAGGTTTTCATATTTTTTGGGCAATTGCCATTAGTTTGTTCTAAATACGAAGTGACACGTTGAACGCAAAAGCCGACTCCTTTCCAAACAGAAAAACTCGTTTGAGGTGTGTCACCAAGATTTACACAGCCGATTCTTTCTGCAGAACAGAAATATTTGTAATTATTTCCGCTGTTGCAAGTGCATCCAGGGTCAGTGCCAGCCCAAGTTTTGAAAATTATCTTTTCTGTGCGTGTGAGACAGTAGCTCGTGACGGATGCAGTCTGGAAAATGGCATTGATTGGGAGGAGATTTGCTTGTCCAAGGAGAAAGTCCATGGTATCTGATGCATCTGAAAGCGTTTGATTTGGACCGCTTTGAAAGGTGGTTGCTAAGACGATCAAAAAAGCCAATGTGATCACCCACATGATTTTCGGTATAACTATGGTCATCTTTTCATTGCATGAGTAGAGCTTCTGAGGGAAACTCATTTCTTCGAAAAACTTTGGGATATTTTTGGGATAACTGATACGTTTTTGAATTAATTGTTTGAAAAAGAATCTTATGATAGAGTGAATATGTGCTTAAATTGGATTAGATACTGTCAGTAGAATAAAATGAGATAAATACTATAAGTTAGTGTTACTAAACGAGATTAGTAATTGACTCGACCATTGCGCTTGCTATAAGAGTCGTAAGCCTCTACTTACTTCTGGTTCGTGGTCGGCCTTAGGTTCTTCTCAACATTTGAATGATACAGTTATTCTTCAAAATATTTTTTTTGGTTTCTTCCTCTCTCTCTTGAAATTATGAAGTTGAATAGTTGATTGAACCAGAGAGTGTTTCTTTATCAGAGGAATTATTCTTAGCTTGGAAAGGAATTATTCTTAGCTTGGAAGAGATTGTTGATTTGTCCTTTTTTTTTTTTTTTACTAAATTTTAGTAGACAGACTAGGGGCCAAGTAGTACCTCAATATTAGCTTTTAGTTTGTGTACTGATATTAAAAGAGCCCGTTAATTTATTTTTCCATTTATTGAGATGTAATTTTCTTGGAACTATCAGCATTTCAGAGTTATAATTTTGCCGTTCTACTCAAACACAAAATACTCAATACTCTTAAAAGACGATTTTTTCACAACTGTAATTCAGGCTTATCAATTGAATCTCTCTACCTTAATTACACATTTTCTCTCTTTGCAGTCAATTCCCATTTCCAGTTTTTATGACAATTTACCAAGAAAATTTATTAGACAGATAATCTACTGAATATAATTGCATTCATATCTTGACAAGACTCCTGTTGTCAATATAATTTCTTTTGAAATTAATAATTATAAATGTGTAGTCGATTTGCAAACATATAAACTATATTTAAACTGTTATGCTAAGTGCTGTCTCGTTAATACCATTTCAAAAAATATAATTTCTATCAGTGATGTTAAATGTTCATTGTGCAGACACATGCTCATCATAATATGTACAAATCCAATGTTCATAACTTTAATCTTAATATATCAAAATTACGAGAAGTAGCGACGAGGTCAAAATTTTCTTCGGTTCTTAAAGATACCTAAAATTGTTTAAAATTATTTTTTATAGTCAAAACGTCCTCATCGTTTTCAAGAACTACTCGATCGTTGCCACAGAATTGATGTTTAGACGGCTTCTTCCATCATAGAAAGTAACCTTCATTGGGCTACTGCTGTGGAGTATCTCTGTGCGAAGGTGATTTGAGTTTCGTGATATCAAAATGTTTTCCTTATTTATATTCCCAAATTGTCCTTCTAAAGCAAAAGTTAGAGAAAATTGACTTCTCCAAGTGAATGTAAATACCTTGAATTCCGGTTACACTACCTTGATCCTCTTGAATATTGTAAGCTCTACTTCGACCAATGAAGGACTTAACAAATACAAATGTCAGAAAATGGCCACCCAAGATTCAGATTTACCGGTTTATTTAACACCTTAAACGACCTCGAAATGCCCAGTTTACCCCCAAAACCAGCGTTAGTACTACTAAATCGGTTCTGCTGAGAAGTTGTCTTTCGAATCTCCATCCCTTTCGAAACCTGCTCTTTCTCAAATGATTTTCGTGTAATTATCGGTAAATGCAGAGGCGCCATTTTCTTATTCAAGGGACTATTCTCTTGACCTTCATCTCTCGCGTTTTCTTGTAAAATTTCTGGCTGTTTGTTCCAATTTTCAGTTCGTAACTCCTGGATCTCTTTAAACCCTCCAAACAGTTCTGGTTTTGAATTCGTCTTGTTTAACATTCGTGGAGTTTCCTCCTTTCTCTTCAGGAAACTATCCTCTGCTTGGGTTTTCTTCAAATCCAGCTTTCTCTGGTTCGTTTCATGCACCTTCGCTCTTTTCTTTTCTTCCTCTTCGGCAAGCCGAAGCTTAGATTCCAGATTCCTCTTCAGAAATTCTTCTTGCTGTTTCTTTTTTTCCTCAATCTTCCTCATAAGCTCTAACTCAGCTTTCTTCTTCTTGTCGTTAAGTACAAATTGGCGTTTTTGCTCATTTCCAAGTTTTCCTTGCTGCTCCTATAAGTGATAGAAACTTTGTGAGGAATAAAGTTGAGCGGGATGGCAAACCTGCTCTTTTCTTTGAGCTTCTTCTTTCTCGCATTTTTGCAGAAAAGCCTGAATATCCTGGATCTTTTCTGTAATATCATCTTGCATTTTTTCCAATGGATACTCATTTATTTTGAATAAAGCTCTTTTGAAAAATTCATATGAGCTCAGTTTTTTATTCATAGGGAGTTTACTCTGGTACTTGTACGCTTTGATCAGTGCTACAGACGAATATATCATCAGTTTCTTTCAATACCGCTAAGGATGTATTTTTTGATTGGAATTTTATCAGCTTGGGAGTGGGAACTCCATTATGGAATAAAAACTGAAGCGGCCGAATGATTTTGTCTTTAGTTCCTTTCGGCTCGGATCCGAATTCATTAATCAGTATGCTCAGAACTGAGCGTTGGAGCTCCCAATCCTTCAGGTCTAAATTAAGGAAGCAGATCTCCTTTGGAATCTTGCGGAGCTCCATGTCACAGGCTCTTCTACTCACAGCGAACAGTGCGATTAATCCTCCTAAGTAACCCCAACAAATTAAGAAATGGAAAGAGGCTCACTCATTTACCCATGCTGATGAAATAAGATCTGAGTTTATCGTTTTCCCTAGTTTCTGTAGGAATATAGTTTCTTCGATTATAGGTTCCAGCAAGATAGCAAAGGCACGTGATCACGAGTTTCAAGACTTGAGGGTCATAATTTTTTGCTTTTTCCTCATCACAGGCACATATAGCGATCTTCGACATGCTGTGGATGATTTGGTTGCAAGCAACTCTTTTCTTCAGGCCATGCTGCTTTATCAGGTTCATGAATCCATGCGTCTAATAAACACAAATAGTAAGTTGTTAAACATCAAGAACGAGGTATTATTATTGATGATTACAATGGCCAATTGAATATCCAAAGGTATATTCTGTGAATTGAGCAGATTCATCATTATTGTTGCATGTTCCAGCTCTGCAAGGACACCGTTTACCTTCGAATGAGCTATTAGACTCAGCGCCTTGCAGGCCGTCTTAATTTCTTTATCACTCAGAAGCTCCCAATTCACCATCATGCTGAGTATTCTCGAGACTGGTTTCAGAAACTCATCGTAGTCACTTGTTGAGTAAGCAGTCATCATTTTCTTGACCGAATTATAGATGTTGTCAATTTCGCCACTTGCACTCGACTGCGGCTGCTCACTCTCCGCGTTACGGTCTTGATTCGCGTGGATTGGAGTCACCGAAGTACGCGATAAACTAGAATTCCCTCCCTTTTCGTTTGAGATACTAGAATTGCTGCTAATTTTAATCGAACCATTTTCATTTGGTTTTGATGTCTCAATCTCTGATGAGAGGGAAGGAGCTCTAATATTGTTGCTGGAGGAGGTTGCTTCAATAGGAAGACCTCTGAATAGTCTTTCTTGGACGCCAAATCGTTTATAAGCGTTATTTTTTGGTGCGAGTGATGGGTTTGGATACAGATTCTCGTAGAACGGCGAGCGTGTATTGAGCGGCCCATGGTGAAAAGTCGATCCATATTCACAATACAGCAGCTCAAAGCCATTTTCAGCAGATCCTATATTTGAATAATTCTCAGTCTTCAAACCAAGTTATGCGACGTTTACTTTGAAGAGGCTGACTCGGCTCATGAATAGGGTCTAACACGAGACTAAGCATATCATTCACCATTTGATTGACTAATCTCTTTGCAAATGCATTCGCATACCCGAAATACGGATTCGTATTTACCTATTCATAATTATTTGAAATAAATAAGCTTGTTTCCTGTTTGCCACAATACCTCTAGCAACCAAGTCCTAAAATCTTCGTCAATCAAGAAATCATAGCCGAAGAGCTCAAAGCAGTTCTTCCTTTTATTCGGATTGAGACTCTTCTTTGCACTCAAAAAGCTATCAATAATCAGGTCTTTCATTCTCGGCAACAAATGCTTCTCAACGCTAACACCAAAATCGCCGTAATTTTGATCAAGGTAGTCTTGTAGAGCATCAAGTCCCAGTGTATTTCCTGCTTCATGCTTTCCATAGTTTTCTCCGTGCTTTTGAAGGCAATTGTTTGTCAAATGAACGTAGTTATTTGGATTATCCAGAGAATAACTGTCGGAGGAGGTTCTTATATACCCGTGCTTGTAGATGAAAACCTCAAATTTGTGAGTCACCAACACCCAAATTCTGATATCAAATTTCCTTTCTTTATAGAGCAAGGGCCTCTCCACATATTTCTGAGCTACCCAATAAGAGTTTGGTGTTTGAGTCTTCAAAAATGAAATTATTTTATCATAATTCTTGAATATTTCGATTCCTCGTCCCTGATTCAAGTTTGCAGGCTTGATCAACCACAGGTTGTCCTTGCAATGTTTCTCTGGTAAATGCTCTTTGCTAAAATTCCCTTTCGCTATTTCTTCAAATCGACTTTTAAAGTTAAGGAACTCAGAATCTTCAACTCCTGCTGTGATCAAGAAAGTCGTAGGCGTCGTCTCCCATACAGAATATCTAGAGTTAACTAAGAAATTGATCAGTCTCGCGGTTTCGAAAAGACCGAAAGTACCTGCATGCTCATTATTTAGGTAATAATGTTTCAAGGATCGGATCAGCCCTGTCTTCGTGCAAAGATTTCGATTGCTCTCAAAATGATTGATAACCTATCGACCTTAAGTTCAAGAATAAGAAACCTGAATTTCTTAACCAGAGAAGATAGATCTTTGGTTGATTTGTCAATCTTTGCCCAACCCTGTCAAATCAAAATATTTTCGAAAATTTCTGAGATATTGTAAGCTTACTCGGATTTCGAGGTTGTTTGGTTTCCAGATAAAGTCCGCGTTGGAGTAGTCTTCATGGTCTTCGATCTTTATAGACGTGATTGGATGTTAGATATTTACATTGATTAGTCTCGAATACCTCTTCCCAGTTCTGTCTGTCCAGGAGAGCGTTTTTCACGACGCTGCTGTTGTTGCCAGGGACGGCAATGAATTTTTTGACGTTTGACATAAGTTTTAAACAGTTTATTTAAAATGTTTCCAGTTCTTGGAACTATAGCGTACTTAAGCTCTGAAAATTTTTCCAAAAAGTAGAATTAAAATTTGATCGATCAGTTAGTCGTCGTCAATATATCTGATCCAAATAGATTCCTATGCAATTAATACAACAGTATGAAAATTACTGAATTGTCCTGAAAAGCTCAACAAACATTCTTCTAGCTGATCAAGCAGCTGACTCAACCTACATTAAAAGTAGAAACTGATAGGGAGACTAGTTGCTCGATGCGATAAAAGTTCTATTACATATGTAAGCGCGATTATCAACTTGATGATGATGTTGTTGTATTTTTCAATTCAAAATTCTAGAGAGCACCAGGACTCTTGATTCAAAGGGAGAAAAAGAGAGAATAAGATTTAGTTTTAGCCATTAGGAGATGGCTCTATTTTTAGGTGCCATTTAATATTCTTCTTTAAATTGTTTTCAGGATAGATGATATTATGAATTATCTGATATAAATTGCTTCTCTAATTTTTCTTGCAATTGAGCAAGTGTTCGATAATGACGCAAAAGTGCCCATGAAAATTCTAGTTGATATATAAACTCTGTTCATTCTATTAGTTCTAGACAGGCTTTCACTACAAAAATGAATTTACTGCCACAATAAGAATCTTTGAATGCCTCTGAAAATGCCTCGAAATTTGGGTTTTACTGTTCGAAAAATATTTTACTGAGAAAAAAAGCCGAAGCAAATTAGAATCCAAAGCTGCTAGTTCTCTGAATGATTGCGAAATGGGCATCTTATCTGACTTTCTCTGCTTATGCTCAATTGAAATACCATTTTTTTCAGGTTATATTACGTTGCTTGTTCCATATTTTTTTGGTGAAAATAATAGAAATCATGGATCCAAATGCTTATTAGACAAGAAATTCAGATCGACAAATAACAATTCTTATTTCTCTTGGTTCATTAGCTATAGATATAATTTTCTAGCTAAAAAGCACAGTTTAAATCGCGAACCACTTTTTAAACAGGTATGGCACTACTGTCTGATATTTTATTGATAGTATAACCAATAACATTCTCGTTGGGTCTTACCAGGAAAGATAATGCTAATGATAAGCATAATCTCCTTTCCCACACTATTCAGAACCAGATTCTTTCATAAACCATGCCATAGCAACAGAGTATAGCCAACGATATCTTAGGAATATATGCAAAGATCAAATTCTATCCTCTTATAGTATTCTCTTGTTTGATAACAAATGAATTCCAATATCTATTTTGAACACACAGATAATCTAAAAAAATTCTGAAGAAATCTATGCAGAAAAAGTCAACTTTTATTCCCTTCAAAGAGAGAAAAGACTATGATTGGTCTGATATTACCCCTCTCACTCAAGACATAAATAGCGTCCCTGTGCTTAAAATCAAATACCCAGCTGAATGTAACTAAATCCCTTTACTATCTTCTGAAACAAGTATTCAAAATTAAAGATGATGAAGTAATGTCCTACTTCCGCGCAATATGCCACAAACAAGAGATCAGCCCTCGCGTCTTCGCACTGACAGGAGAAGTTATTACATATTCGCCTGGTTCTTTTACTGCCTGGTACACAATTCGATAAAAATTGGTGTAACTCATCAAAACCAATGCAACAGGGATGTGAGAAAGAAGTGCATTGAACAACTTAAATTAGACCCTAAAGAAGATTTGAAATTCTGCTCTGCTATATTAGCAAGAGGAAACGAGAAATGCTTCCAACTTTGGTATTAGAACCTTGCCAGCTGCAATGAGATGACCTTACGCATCTGAATTATTCGATATAGGGAGCATCGACGATGGTTGATTACTCAGATAAATGATCCATGCGATGAAATTGACGTCTTGGAGAAAGAAGCATTTAGCAGTGATAACAAGAACTATCATGCTTGGATCTATCGGTAATTGTGGATAATCTGCTACCCACTTATCGTTGTTGGGCAAAAAAGAAAATGGCTGGTGGAGAATTTCAAACTTTATGAGAAAGACCTTCCCAAAATTGAGAAACACCTTGACGAGGACATCGGAAACAACTCCGCATGGAATTTCAGGTTCATGAGACGATTAGCTTCTTTCTAACCCAAATAGATATTTTATCAAATCGAGGGAGATCGTTGATAAGGACTCACTTGCCAAAGAGCTGAAATATACCAAAGAGAAAATCTTAATCGATCCGAATAATGAAGCCAGCTGGAATTACCTAAATGGGTGAGTAGTGAGAAACAGCTCAAATAATTAACGCATTCAATATAGATGGTTCAAGCAGTACAGCTACAAGTGTTTTAACCAAGGAGGAGCTGACATAGCTGTCCCACCCCATCTTAAGCGCTTCAATTATTTAGATTTCAGCGTAATAATAATTAGCTCCTTGAATGTGCTCATTTGAAAAGGTTGAGGAGTTTGTCATTGAATTACTCAAATTTAATGAAGATTGCAGATTTGGATACGCAACATTGCTGCAAATTAATCTCATCAGAGGAGACAAACCCAGTATTGAAAAGGCGATTGAGGTAAGATATATTTTCAGTTGGCGATGCTTAACAAAAGTTACTCAATAGATAAGCGAGCTACTTGCTTCAAAATACGATAAAATAAGATACGTGTATTCAAAAAGAATATTACCTCTGATTTTGAACAAATTCTTGCGTCTTAATTTGTTTCTTTTGTGCATTCAAAATTAAACTGAGCAAGATCCAATTTAAAAGTCTGCCGGATATGGAGATCTTTTCCAAACTTGAAAAGAAAGATCTTGTTCGGCATTTAAGTCGATGAGATTACAGTTAAAAATTCAATGTGAAAATCATTTTTCTAACATGGGAGACTTAAAATTAAGTGGTACGAGCTTCGCCAACTCAAGAAAAAAATAGAGGCGGTCAATGTTAAATAAATCAAGAGTAATGTTGTGTCATTCAGTTCAATATCTCCCATCATCCTTGATAACAAATGAGAGTGTTCATTCAGACAGTTAAATTTTATTCTAATATCAGTACATAAGATTAGTCATTTATTTTTGAAATAAGTGTTTCAAATAAGAAGTAGCCAGATTCTGTCATGAATCCAAGGTTAGAAAACCCTATTTTCTCATGTCAGCTAACACCATATAGTCCCGGACCCCGAAAGACTAAAAAAGATGGGAAGAAAAATACCATTAATTTCATGAAATCGAATCTAAAACCACTAGCTTCGGTTCCAGAAATCAATCTTGTTGAAGAAAAATTCGCCTTGCAAAATCTACCAACAATCAGTCAGAACAATGCCTTTCCAACACCAAGAGTTCACGAATCTCTTACTTCAAGCTCTCAAAGGCAGCTTCTAACTCAACGGTTTGGCTGCTGGCTCTATTTACGCGTTACATTTTCTTTTTTGTTTAGGAGCGAGTACTCACAGAAAGAGCATCCAGAATACGAGCGCCTTCTCCAATATACAAAAAATTTAGAATCGAAGATCCATCTGATGCAAAAAGACATGCAGCGCTATGAATATCTCAATAAATTCCTTGTACAAGCTCATCAAAATCGCGAAGAGGCTATGAGGCAGCTGGTAGAAGAAAACAGGGCCCTGAGACTTTCGTTAGAAGCGCTAAAGGATGGGACTCAAGCGGATGGTTTGGTCAGAGCGAGTACATTAGTAATGGGTCTCCCGATCCCATACAAACAAAAGCCTTCGGGCATTAAACATATAGAGCAGGCAGTACAAAAACAGCAGATAAAAAGTGTAAAAAGTGCTCGACACTCTGAGGGCTCGAGGATTCTGCTCACGTAAACTGCAACCACAACAGTTTCATTAAATATCATCCAATGTAGTAGCCGTGCTGAGAACCGAAAAGATTTTACCGATCGACATATGACACCAGCAACGACGAGAAGAGAGAAAAGTCGCACTGAATTGCCAGGCGTTACAGCCTTACTGGGTTCAGTTGGATATGATAAAAGCATGAGCTTTTTGCGGTTTACAGGTATTGATGAAAAATAGATGCAAATAAAATGGCGTTTCTTATTCTTTATTTAGAGGAAAAAGAAGCTGCTGCTGTTTTCTTTGGAAACGATGATCGGATTCTGTTGAAAAAACTGGTGGATCAGGAAGAGCAATTCGTTCAAAACATCCGCGGAATGGATAATAATTCACTTCTCAGAGTTCACACTGCGATAGGCAGCCTGCTTCATGAAGGAACCTACCTCTTGAATCTCGTGTTCAGGTTAAAACAGATCATTTCAGCAACTCGCAGTGCTTTTTCATCTTTGGAGCTGGAGAGCATCTTCCGTATCATCACCGATCAGATTTGCATCTCCATGGGATGCCACAGGGCAAAAATCTTTGTCTTGGACCAATACAAAGAGGAGCTCTGGACGATACCTCGAGGAATCGACAAATTTGCTAGGATACCTCTCGAAACAGCACTTGTTGGTAATTCTTGTATTGCCTGTCATCAGCTAATATCAGCCATCAGTGGATGTGATCAAGACTGGTAGACCTATCACAATTAACGACACATCACAAGACAAACGATACGACGCGTCTATTGACATTGCAGAAAACTATAAAACAAAGTCGCTTCTGTACGCTCCGATGTTCGATGCGAACCAAAAATTAATCGGTACTCACCCATTTGAAGTCTCCCTCACAACATCACCATTTATCCTAGGAGTTGTCCAGGCTTTCAACAAGAATGAAAGCGAAAGGTTTACAAAAGACGACGAAAGTCTGCTCCTTATGCTAGGAGAAATCGCGGGAATTATGATCAGCAATTCGCTTTTCTATGACAAGGAAAAACATTTGCATGGAGTCTTGAAAGAAATTATCGACGTAAGCCTCTCTTCTCTTTGCGACCTAGTCCCTATATCGTTCTTACTCTGATAGACTGGAACATATTTAAGCTCTCTCTTCGGATCAAAAGAAACAATCATCCAGCAAGCCCGATTAAAATTACAACATATGATGAGCGTGAAAGAAAGCAAGATTTACATCTACGACAAAGACACTGATTGTCTCACTGGACCCGATCAAAATGATGTTTGGAACTCTTATCCGAAAAACATCGGGATCGCTGGACAGGTCTTCCAAACGGGGATCTACGAACAGACGCTCAATCCATACAATCATGAGTTGTTCGATAACAGAATAGATATGGAGATTGCGGTGCCAATGATTTGCTGGCCCATTAAAATTAGAGAAAAGAAAGAAACTATATACGGAGTGATAGAAATACCAAACATAAAGGCTTTTGAAGGGCTCGCTACGGCACAGAACGTTAAGCCTGACTATTATCTCACTGAGACGCTTGAGTTTTTCTCGAAACAGCTCGCCCAGACGTTGATAAATAATGAAAAGTTCATAGATTTTAAACAAAGTTTGGGTGTTTCTTCATGTTGACTGAGCTATTTAAATGATTCGTAATTTTGATTTAATAATCTCGAGTCGTGGAAAGGCTTAAGAGCTTCATAAAATAACTTTTATTAGGTTAAAGCATTAATTTTAGAATCTGTAAGCATTCACACTCAAAGTTTTATTTCAGCAAAATGGAAAGTAAGATCGAGATTCGCGTGTCTCAAGACATCAAAGAACATGATCAAATCATCACTAAGATATTCAGTATTGCCCGGGAAGGTCAGGTGAAAGATTTAAAGAGCATGATCCGTGAGGGTTTTGGTGTGCCAGAGGATCATCAGCAATTGAGATTATTAAGGGACGGCAGAAAGGTCTTTATTTACTCTACGAGTAGTTCTAACATCGAAAAAGATTTTGATCGAGTATGATAAAAGCCTTCAAGAATACGGCCTGCAAGATGGAGATGGATTCGAGTTAGAAATTAAAATTCCGGTAAAGATAGCGCTAAGATGCCTTCCATTTGCTAATTTTACGCACTAATAAGACGTCAAAACCAGAGGAAACAAAGAGTCCATTGAGTGGTTCCGGGATGAAAAAGGAGAAATCAAATAACAATGGAAAAGGTAAGCTGGCGATGAAAATGGTGGTAAATTTCACCCGGAGTAGGTCAATCGAACTCATCCGACTCCAGTGAAGACGAAGGAGAGAGAAATTCAGAGCGGAGGGCAACTCTAAGAGAGTTGATTCCAAGGGATGCGTTGCTCCTGACGAATGTGAGAAATCAGGCGTTTCTTATGTTTACAATACGATACTTAGGAAATCATCTCCAACGCGCCCACATCAGTGAAAAAACTTATCGACGAAATCGCGAGATCTGAGGCTGACGCAGCAGAAATTCGCGTCAAGCTTGTGATAGATGCGAATGCCGAAGGTGGCTGGAACTCACTTCATCACGCCATTGGTTTAGGACTAACTGGAGTTGTTAAAGAGCTCTTAGAAAGGTAACATTCACCATGTTTGAGCGGATTTAAAATGAATTTAGAAACGCTGATGTCAATAAGCCAACTAATGACGGATGGACTCCATTGCAAATCGCTGTGGATAAAAATCAAGAACTGAGTAGCCACATTTAACTTTATAACTCTCTAACCGTGCTGTTAGTTTGCAAAATGATTCTCGAGCAGCCTGAATTGAACATCAATGCTATAACCAGCAGATCGACAGCTTTGCACATAGCTGCTGCAAATGGAAATAAGAAATTAGCTCAGATCTTACTGTTCCATGATGCTGATCTAACGTATATGAGCTCGTTATTCGCTGTCTCCTATCTCTTTCATTTAGGATTAAAGACCGAAACGGTCGTTTCCCTTATGAAGTGGCAACTGACAAACAAATTGCAGATATGCTCCTGATTTCTTCCAAAGAGATGTCCTCTCCTAAAGTAATATAAATTACCATATTGCATTTATTTTATCTAAATCCGTCAGCCTCGAAATTTGAAAGAAGAAGCTATGCCTCCAAAGCCAATCGCGGTGAAAGGCTGGCTGTGGAAGCTAGGGCCATTTATGAATCATAAGAAGCGTTATTTCGTGCTTGATCCAAATCAATTCACCTTCAGTCACTATATGAATGAAAATGAGTACCCAAGGAAACCAAGGCAATTAACTCCAATTGATCAGTGACCCTGACCTTACCATTTATCGATAGAAAAGTTGTTCATCTCCTTCAAATCAAGGAAGCAAAGAAGATCAATGGCGGCTGGCTCACAAAAAAACAATATTTTTACTTCGAGCTTCATTATGAGGGAAAAGCAAGAATGTTTGCTTGTAAAACAGAGGAAGCTCAAACTCAATGGGTTGAATATCTCAAACAAGCTTACCTTTACGCAAGCTATGTTGAGAACAAGATACGGCAGCATCTCCACTTCATCCAAGATTTTGATGACAATGCCACCTCTCCAAAGAAGCTTCATTCCACATACTTCATGAAAGTCGATCACTCTATTGAACTTCTCGACCAAACCGAAAGTGAGAAAAAAGCAGCACAGCAAAAGCAAGAGGAGGATAGAATCCTCATGTCACCTTGCGAGAAAACTTCGCCTTTCTATACGGTTGGTTTTGATTACCCAGAAGGCACTGATGCTTGCCTTGAGCACTTCGATGCCGTCAGTAAAATAGGAAATGGAGCTTTCGGAACAGTTTATAAAGTAAAACAAGCCAAAAAATTTTGCCTATAACGATGAATTTGTAGGTGAAGCGCAGGTCTGATGGGAAGATTTTTGCTATAAAGACACTCAAGAAACGAGCGCTTATGATGAGAAATCAAATGAACAGCGCTATCAGCGAGAAAAATATTCTTGTGAGGGCTCAGAGTCCCTATGTTATTCATATTGAAAACGCTTTCCAGGTATACCGCTTGTTCCCTTGAGAAGATTCTCATTTTCAAATATTAATGCTGTAGACAAGAGATCATTTATATCTTTGCCTTGAATATTGCTCGGGAGGAGATCTGGCGTCGATTATAGACGAAAGAGACAAAATCACGGAAGATGAAGCGAGACTCGCAGCTGCGGAAATGGTCGTTATGGTAGACTATTTACATTCAATCAATGTGTTGTACAGAGATATGAAGCCAGATAACATGCTAATCGGTAGCAACACTCTAACTTTTGAAAAACTCTAATTTAACTCTCTCTCTTTCTCACACAATTAGACGAAGAAGGACATCTAAAGATCATTGATTTTGGATTATCAAGGCTGGATATTAAAAACGGAACGGTTTGCAAATCCTTTTGTGGTTCTCCTGCATATTTGGCTCCTGAAATGCTCAAAAGACAAGGTAACATGCAATGATACGAAGGAGCCGCTAACCTCGTTTTTAGGAGCGACCTGGGCTACTGATGTTTATGGCATTGGAACAGTTTTATATGAGTTACTCACCGGAGAACCTCCTTTTTATAGCCATGATATTACAACTATCTATGAGAACATGAAGAAAGGCAAACTGGCATATCCAAAGAGCATCAGCCCAAATGCCAAAGATCTTTTGATGGTACCTTTTACGAACGATCTCTTCTCTAATTCAAATAAAATTTTCAGAAATTGTTAGACCCGCTACCTTTCAATAGAATCGGAGTTGCAGACAAGAGGGAAATCATGAAACATCCGTTCTTTGCTGGAATTGACTGGGAGAAAACTGCGAAGAAGCAGGGACCTCCTCCATTCCCAAAGAAATAGTGAAAAACTTTGCGTAGTTTCGCATCTACACCAGCGCGCATTTTACATAACATAACAGTAAGGTTATTTAAGACATTTCGTAAGTTTAAAATGGTAAGAAATATATCACAAACTTGAATATTCTCATTTGAATCGCTTCTGGATAGCCTGTTACTAACATTCGCATTCACTTTAGCTCAACATAGCATATCAAGTTCAATTAATTGACGTCTAATCGATGTGATATTAACTTTATTTAAGGAGAGTTAGAGAAAATTTCACTTCTTGAAGTGGAACCTGGGGGTGTTGAATGTATAACACCAGACCATGGGTCTTATACAACTCTTTCGTATGCAAAGATAAGGGTTCTGACCAATTATCATACTAATTCTTAAAGAAATGAGCAATTTTTAAACAAATCAACAGAAAAAGCTCCGTGAATTAGATCGGGAATGCATTTCGACAGATTACAAACACGAGAAATGCATATTTTACTCGTTAAACACCAAGGAGTTTACAAGTAAACATAAAAAACCCCTCTAGACTCATAAATCGTAATATCCCCTCTTACCGGAGAAAGAAGTACGCACTATTGAATGTGTGCGATATAGAAACTCGATTTGCACTTCAAACACATACACAAATTAAAAAATCTCATTTGAGAACTCGTTAATGTTTTGAGAATCAAGAGATTTTAACATAAGCCCGAGCTTGTAGTTTGTAGATTTCAAATCTTGCAGTTCCTTCTCTGATGACTTTATTGTATTAAGGTACTCAGCGTTTTTTTCAGCAAGAGCCTAACGAAAGTTATATTATCAATGCACAGTCTTCTAAAATCATCAATTACCTTATTTCTTTCTCTTAATTTCAGGAAAGACCTGATCATAATCGATTTCTCTTCCTTTTCCTTCTTGAGAGCGGCCTCATGCTTTTTCTCCTCAGTTTCTGATCGATTTTAGTTCAAGTTGGAAAAAATAGAAATCTTACCGAAAAAGTTCTTCAGCGATGAGTACAGAAATTCACAAGCCGTATCGACATTAGAGGAGTTTTTCATTCCATTGATGAGGTACATGACTAGTTCTTTGCAAGTTGTTTCTGGGTTGGCTTTTTGAACCGTTGAACCGATCTTTTTTTCCACGCTCTCATCCATCATGTCGGTTTTTGGGAGTTGCGGCTTGACTTGAATCTGCGATTTATGCTTGAGGTTGCGGACCTCGCGATCAGCCTCCGGGAGCTTGGCCTCGTCGAAATTTAAGTACTTGTCCTTTTTAATGGCGCTGACGACCTGCTTCGCGAGTTCCAGATTGTTGTCACAGTCTTCAAGGGCGCTAATTAGCTCCTATTAAGGTCTAAGAGCCTGGTCTAAGGGAGATTAAGGTTTTACCTTTTCTTCAACACCTTCATAGAGGGACTTCAATAATTCCAAATTTCTCTGAAGTAAGGATTTTGCGGGATCTGGTCTGCAAGCGTTGGAGCTAGAGTTGTTTTTAAAGAGCTTGCCATTGGATTGGAAGCCAGTGTGGAGAGACAGTGGGGACTCTCCGAATGTGTCAATGTAATTTCTTTTTCCGACGAGAAGGGACATGTGTTTGAATTCAAAAGCAGAGTTTACACTAATGAGATAAAAATTTAATTACAATATAAGCGCAGCTGCTATGAAAATTTTGTTAATCTATTATAACTAGCTTTTCAACTAAAGCTCGCGAGTCAACAAAATTCTTATAATAAGGTTCTTCTTGATTTTTCTGGAAATTGATAATAAGGATGGAAAGTTCCACATTACTATAAATGATTTCAAGGAAGCACTTGAAGTTTTTTAGCAAGTAAGACAGCTTGGATACAATCCAAATCGGGCTTTATTACCTTGAAGATTTAAGATACGAATCGAAATAGGCATATAATGCAACAGCTGAGAGCTTAGGAAAAATTGTTATAATTATCTTTGGAATCTCAGCAATGATAAAGATTTTTCTTGATGATATTATGCTACAAATTTTGTGCCTTGAGATCGAAGAGAGAGGTGTATTACAATGAGTGTTGCTGAATCCTTTGAAAAGAAAAGAGCGCTGTTTAGTTGAGAAAAAGCAGAAATCGAAATAAGAGGATATGGTGAAATCACGTCCTTTCTGACTTTATCCGCTTTCATCTTAACACTTAGAAGAAGAAACATATTCAATGAAAGTTGTTGTTGTTTTAGAGTCAGACCATGTAGATTTTTTATGTATGCTGTTCCACAACCATAATCCGAGTAAGACTTGCTCGGACTTTCAGGTTAGCCAAAATTAGACAAAATATTACCAAAGGAGGAGCTTGATTTAGTAAATAGAAAACACTCCACTTAACAGATCATCTACGATTCGATGGAATGGTCTCTTAAGGAATTAAGGTTCGAATTACTGACCTTCTGATGTCTTCAATTTAAGATTAGTCACCGACCAAAACTGATAGTTTTATTCAATTATCCCAAAAAGGCTACAGGACCTGTCCAATTCTACTGTTAGACCTCATCATTAATCATCGACGAATTATTTCTTCTTGCTGAGTACTGAGTACTGGAATTTTCCTCAAAGGTGATGGTCCGCATTCCAGGCGAATGAGAGAAGTTTGGACATATTTCCTATGAATTAGCCAGTTCTCCTAGTTCGAGATGATTTTTTGCAGGAGCCCAAATTTTGAAAGGAAAGGAGTATTCAAATAAATTCATCTACCTCACGATTTACATTTCTCAACAGAAAAAATACCAACAATCTAATGATTTTGCTTGATTAATCATAATGCTTTTTTTGTTCCCTTCCCTCTCTCGCAACATTTTGAGTGCTCACAACCGTTGTAGGTCATATCGACGAATTTCTTTCATTCTGTTTAACAAAATTAGAAGTGGAAATATAAGGGAAAAGAGAGAGACTATTCAATCACACATTTTTATTGATGATGCAGATAATTGCGAATTTGACAATTTTGTTACAGACCTAAATAAGCTAGCTCTCTGGATTAATAAACTACTGGTTAATGACATTTTTCGTCAATAGAGTAACAAACTCATCTTGTGATATCTAAATAGCATTGGTCAGGTATATAAAAAAAAGGGAATAAATATTTCAAACCTGTCCATCATTATTAAGATCCACTTCCTGAATAATCTTTCTCCATTCCGCATCATCAAGTTCAATACCACCGAAGACGTCTGTCAGCTCCTGCTTTGAGATAAAGCCATCTCCATTCTGACTCGTATTGTGAGTTGAATCACTTGAAAATATTTTCTAACCTGATCGAAAAGTTTGAATGCTTGGGCGATTTTCTGTTTCGATAACAGGACCTCCTTATTCATTGCAGCCATGATGAACTCTTTTGTGTTGTTGATTCAGTCAATAGAGCTCTAATAAACACATTCTACCAGAAAAATCGATTTGTCCGGATCCATTCACATCAACCTCTCGAATGATATTGTTAGCTTCTTGCTCGGCAGTTGCTCTTGATTCGGCTCCATATACTTTCAAATATCCTGCCAGTTATTAGGTTATTCAGAATAAGTCTAGTAAGAGGGTTTGCGCTACCTTCGACAATCTCGTCTTTTGTGAGAACACCATTTTTATCCTTATCCAATTGCTGGAAGGCCTTTTGAAGTTCAGCTTTTTCTTCTTGGGTCGATATTTGTGTCACAATAAATGTGAGAATAGCCTGCTTTAGCTTATTTTTAGACTGAAAGTATGTATGTTAGGCTTTAGAGGTCAGCGTGCAGTTACGCTAAATGAGCTGAGGTTCACTAAAGCCTTTTTGTTGATAATAGTGTCATTTTTCTGATTCTTTTGCATCCAAGGATCATCGAGTGCCTCTTGCGCGGAGATTCTCTTTCTAGGGTCGTAAGTAAGCATCTTTCTAATCAGATTCTTCGCTTCATCAGAAACACTAGTCCATTCTTCACCTATTGATAAGGAGAGAAATTATCATTTAGATATCTTCTCTAAAAATATTGAGAGCTTATACCATCAAAATTGTATTTCCCGGTGGTAACCATAGCCATGATATCTAGGTCATTCCTTCCATTAAAAGGAGCATATCCACACAGAAGTATATAAAGAATCACACCGCAAGACCAAACGTCACACTTCTCATCGTAATTTTTTTGGATTACTTCTGGAGCAATGTAATATGGCTGAGAAAAAAAGAGAAAAATTAAGGATCAAAGGACCTTTCTTTTAGCAATACCGTTCCAACTCTATGAATCATTTTTTTGCCAGCCTCAAATCTTTTGGAAGTTCCAAAGTCAATAACTTTGAGCGAGGCATCTTTGCGCGTTGAATCAAAAAGGAGATTCTCGGGCTTGAGGTCTCTATGTACGATATTTTTTGAATGACAGTACGCGACTGCTGAAAGAATCTGCCTCATGTATTCAGCAGCCTGTTGTTCGCTGAAATGTTGCACTTCCAGGATTCGATCAAAGAGCTCTCCTCCATTGCAAAACCTGTCCCCAAAAAAAAAAACATTAGAAAAAATCCAAGAGTGTTGTTCACTCAGAGATTAGGTAATAATTGTCGTCATCTTGGAACAGTTCAAACAATTTCATGATATTCGGATGATCCAACTCTCTCAACAGACTCACTTCAGCAAACATTTGCTGCGCTTCTTCCTGGGGTATAACTTTCTTGGCGATTCTCTTCATTGCTCTAACAATACCTTAATTGGAACAGATTCAGTCATCTAACGTCAGATACACTTACCGGTTGTCTTGTGTGTGACTAAGCTCACTTCTCCATATCCACCTAAAAGAGAGAGATTTGTTGTTCAGTGAAGATGTAAAGCAGATACTAACCTTTTCCAAGAATAGCACCGAATTGGTAGTAGTCTGTGATTGATCCTTTCTTGAGGCTCACAAAGATATCAGGACTTACTCTTAGCTCGACATTTCTTGGAGACTTTTTGGTTTCAACTAATGTCATGGCCTCGTTTCCGGTTGAAGTCGCATAGCTGCCCTTATTGCGTCTCGAGTCCTGTGGTTCAACCTCGACAACTTGTGCAGATGATAAATTGGAAACGCGAGAAATGTTTACAGAATTGATTGTGTTTATCTGAGCTTGTACAACAACCCATGCTGATGTTTGATGGTTTTATATAAAAGATATGAATTAAATCAATCAATAATCGGTAATTAAAAATCCTTAGACATTAATATGTCAATACATAGATGCCAGAATTGGCGTTAAGTCTTTGCCATATTATTTTCCCAAACAATGATACCTTCAAGAGATTGATGCTTCTAGATATTCGAATTTGAGTTATGTTCCAATTTCGTTATTAACATAATTTTGTGGCAATATATTGATTCTTCAGATTTGAACCAACTCTAATTAGATCGTCAAGAAAAGATTATGTCGTCTCGTAGACTAGTATAGGAAGATATGCAAAAAAAGTTTTTTTAACAAATATCCAATAGAAACATCCACAATAGAGTTCCTCAAGAATTTTTTCTACTGGAATGAAATTATATTGTGAGCTCGAATTGGCGATTCCCCTTTCCCCTCCTCCTCCACAAATTATTCACAGTGAGCCAAGTCTAACCTCTTTAATTCACTATCTGGAGGATCAAATTCAAAATCTTTAAATTTGGAATCTACAAACCGAGAGTAAATAACAATTTTAATCAATGAACTGTGATTGTGCTTGTAGCTCGAGCTCACTATACATTCATACACACAAATTCTCAATAACGACAATCCATAGAGGATAATTCAAAGAGTTGTTACTTGATGATACTAAAATCACTTTTACAAAAAATATTTTTTAATCAAATAAATTCAGTGTTATTCCGCATTTTCGTTCGGTTTCTAACCTCAGAATCTGTGCGATACCTTTTGATTTTCGTTTGTTCTGCTGTTGCTTCAAAACTTGAACTGCTCATTTCCAAGGACTCTCTCGAAGACGACGACGAATCCTCGTCTAAATAGATATCAGAAGAAAAGCTTCCTTTTCCCATTGCTCTGTCTCTCTCATACACGCTATCTGAGGGTCCAAGCTCATCATTATCCAAATCCATCGTGAGTCTATTTCTACGTCTATAACTGATGCTTGCTCTCCTTCCAAGCCCTTTGAAAAATTTAGACACCGAAATCATATATGGGTCAAGCTTCTCTCTGAGTGAGTCAAAGACTCCAATTAACAGCATGAGCAGGAAATACAGGTTCGAAATAACTACGATAGCAATGAGTATTATCTTGAGGCTCTTCGATGTCGCTTCTTCCAAACTCACAATGCAAAAGATCACAATGGAAAAAACCACAAAGGACAAGAACTCGATGCTGTTATGATCTTTCATAGAGTAAGGCTGCAGCACAAGCAGCACTTTGCAATAGACTGCGCACATTGCGAGCAAAATCATTCCATGGACTGCCCCGGCAGCCGTCCAGACATTTGAAAAAATGACGAGGATATTTTTCAAAAAGAAAGTGACTAATCCCCAGTAGAAATAGTTGATTTTGTAGCCGTTATATAATGCTCCAAGCCCGATTCGATGTCTTCCTTCCTTCAGGTGATATTTATTCAAAAATAACCTTCCGAAAAGTGCCAACGGGAAGATACCCAGCCAAATCACCAGGCCAATCACAGAGATAATACGCACGATGACGTACTCATTGCTACCACATTCAACTGAAAGGTAATGGATCAAATATGACTTATCTAAGATCTGTTTGCAAGGCCAATAGCTTAGCAGGGTATCAGTGACGATGGGTTGCTGCCAGATAAAAACGATAATGAAAGCCGCATAATACTCAATCTTTTTCCCCAAGCCGTGCTCCGTACTTTTCTTACAATAAATATAGAAACAAGAGACCACCCAGATCAAAAGAGGGTTTATGATGTGGCGTATCAGAAGGATTACAGTTGAATTATCGGAGAGTCCTGAGAGGGCTAACAAGCAGCTGATGGAGGAATAGGAAACGTTGGAAGGACTGACGACGTAACTTACAATATTGGTAGCGACTTCAACGATATCGAATCCAAATTTCTTGAGAAGCATGAGAAATTGGAGGTAAGTGGAGAATATACGAGCGTAAATACCCAGGGTTTTGCTTTTTGTGTTAGCCTCGGCTTCTTCGAGACCTAAACCGTGTTTTGTGAATCCAATGTTTGATTGCAGCGAGATATAAACATAGATAATTCCAACTAGCCCTGCGACTAGAGCCCAGAGGATATACAGCAGAATATATGTCAGTAGGCTATGCTTACATTGAGCGCAGGTGGTGTGTCCTTCTCTCACGAGAGGAGGATTTGCTGAACTATTACAAAATCCACATATAAGTCCGGAAGTCAGCGGGCTACAAGCAGAGTTGTTTCCTCCGAGACAGTTCTTTGCGTAAGGCCCGCAATCGAGGACGTCGATCGAGGTTTCCGAAGGACGCCAATACCCTGGAAGGACGTTGACACTATCTCCGCCAAAACATGCTGCATTTGGAGGACAAGGGCTGCATGTAGTGTCCTTTGTAGTGAAAGAGAACGTTCCAGCAGGACATTGAAAACAATTGAACGTTTCGTTGTTATAAATTTCCCCTGGTCGACAACCTCGGATTTCGAGATTAATCAGCACCTTCGCCGGGGTTCCTTCCAGGCTGGCGTTGATCTGAGAGACTGTAAGAGGATTCCCGTATACGATGAGGTTGTCAGATTTAAAGGACACGATACCTTCGTTTGCTCGCTCTTTAGTCAATTGGAATGAAGTTGGTGGGCTTGATCCGGAAGTGAATTTCATGCTCAATGTAACCATTGAAGTCGAATCTGTTGCGACGTGTTGGTCCCACTCATCCAGTAGATAGAACATAAGCCCATCCATCGATTCGCTAGGATCAACAGAGAGCTTCCCTAGTGATGTTTGCTGGCTGAAGGTGTAGTTTTGGACAGTAGTTCCTTTAATTTTCAGTTTCAGGTTCGTTGAATTCGATGCGATATTAGGCGCATATTTTATCGCTCTATTATCAATAAATCGCAATGTGTCATAGTCATAGTTTGGTTTTGTTCCTTTAAATGAGATTCCGCCACCCGATACGGCCTCATTTCTCAAAAAAGTGCAATTTGAAATGAAGAATTCTTGATTTCCTTTCGTTAAACTGAGAATACCTGCGCCATCCACAGCGTAATTCTCTTGGAAGAAGCAGTTCGTTACATTGACGCGTTTTTCTGAAACTACGATAGCTCCACTTTGATTCCCTCTGCAACTATAGAAAGAGGAATTATCTATAATGCTTTGCCTGATCGAAGGCGACTGCCCATCATAAGCCAACAGATTTAATGCACCTCCTTGGCCACCGGTAATGTTCCTAAAGACAGAATTGTTCATTCGCAAGACTGAAGAATCAGCAATAAACATCGCAGAACCATAGAAATTCTCAAAGGTTAAGTCCGTTGCGATGAAAAATGACCCTGAAGTAACTAATATTGCTGTTTGATAGCCTAGTAAACTGTATGTCAAAGCATTTGAAAGATCAAAAGACGCATTTTGATCATCCTTCCGAGAAATATTTACAAATTTGCTTTTGGAGAGGACATAAGTAGCTCCGCCATGCACCTGAATAATCCCACCTTTATAGAAAGAAATAGCATTGTAGAACGAGCCTCTCTCGATGACGTTAACTTTAAGTCCAGTAATGTATAAAATAGTCGGGTGCACTTTCTTTTTATCGAAAGGAATTCCTATAAATGAGCAGTTAGTGAACTCCACCAGAGACATCAACTTGGCGAAAGAACTATCGATTGTGATGAGCTCAAATGACTCAAAGTTTCTGGGTAATCTGGCGGGGATCGAATGGAACGAGCAGTTTTTAATAGAAAAAGTCGAGTTCTGGTGTCTGAGCAAGATGGCGTTCACATTTTCTTCTACATTAAATACGTTATCACTCAGCGAGATGTTAACCTGTCCTTCATTGAAAATGCAGCCTCCCTGTCCCTTTTTCACTAGATTCCTTGTAAAAACCGAGTTTTTGATCTCGAACTCTGCTTCAGAGAATATATTAGAGCTCACGGCAATAGCTCCTCCACTGAGTCTCGCGTAATTGTTGTCGAATTTGCAATTGACAATTTGCAACTTATAGTGGTTGTTTGCTGAAGTAAAGTGAATAGCTCCTCCTATAGTGGCTGAGTTCGCAACAAAAGTCGTGTTTTCGATCACTACCAAATTTTTATTCTTGTCATCATTCCTTTGGAAATTCGAATTTTGAATTTGGATTGCGCCTCCTTCACTCGCGAAATTATGTCGAAAAATCGTCCTATTCATCCGGAGGGTCGAAACAGAAAACGCCAACCCTCCTCCACTGGTGGAAACTAGCGTGCCTTTATATACAATGCCATCAAGTTTGTCAGCTCCATTGTCTTCGAAGATTGTATCTTCAATGATCAAGTTATTCACAAAGAACCCTGCACAATTCAATGTCAGTGTCCCTTTGTTGTTTATAAAAGAGCTATTCGAAACTCGAACATCTGAACCGGTAGCGTAGAAGAGCAAGGCCGTTGCGCTTCTAATGTAAGAGTAAGTGTTCTCCAATGTGTTATTGTAGAAGGTATTTCCTTCGAAAATTATTGGCGCACTTGTGTAGTCGAATTCAACTCTTAGCAATGTCGAAGAATCACTATCAGCGATCATGTGGCTATTGATGAAGGTATTATTTGATATCACCATGGAGGGCGTCGAGTTCTTCGCGCAAACATCATCGTAGATAGCAACCGCTTGTTGGTTGAATGAGTAGTACGAATCAATAGTGTTGCTAATGAAGTGGAGTAATCGACACGTCTGGAGGTTGAAAATACCACCGGTATTTGAAGTGAGGTCCACCATTTCTATCTGTAGATTCCTTATAAAGTCAGTAAAGTTGTTGTACGATATTTCAATGTGATCAGCGATCAACAGCTGAAACATCTCTTTCTCTGATTTTGTGTTGGCGAGTGAATTCTTATTGATGTATATGCTCGACACTCCCACGAAATTAAAGATTTGGCTTTCCTTCAAGAACGTATTATTATTAAAACTATTGTCCTCAAATGTAACCTCCAAGTCACAATAGCTCATCGTCAGCAGGAATGAAAAGCTTGTAAAGGTGTTTCCGTCGAAGGTCAGATTTCTGATTTCCATTGGCTTTGGGTAATCGCTTTGTTGAAACTGGGATTTCTGAATCGGGAAGAAAACGGAGCTGTTCCAAAATTCATTATTTTGTAGCAAAGAATCAACAAATTTAATGCTTTCATCCTGTATGCCGAACAACGCAGATCCATTCCACTTGTTATCAGTCACAGTGAAGCCCATCGCTTCAATATATCGTCGATATTTCGTATTGATCCATGTAAAGGAATTCAAATAACAGTTTCTGAGCTGTAACTCCTTGAGAATAATATGAGCGTAAACCATTCTGTTTGTGGTTTTAATCCCGTTTCCAGTTAGATTGTTTATTGAGTTCATGATCAATCCCGAAATTTGTATTTGCTCATATCCTTCTATTGAAAGAATAGACGTAGAATTTGGTGAATAAAAATCTTCTGTTTGTGCTCCGGTCATTTGCTGTATAAGTCGAGCTTCTAAGTCCTCATACGAAATGAGAGTATAATTTAAATCGATGAACGAGATTTTCTCTGCAGCGAATTTAAAAGTTGTTTGAACGTCATCTTCTCTGTTTCTCTGGGCTTGAATGAGTGAAAAAAGCCCTTCGTCGCCAGTAAGAAAATGAGTTTGTATTTGGCTAGAACTGACATTTGTCAAGGAGACATTCATATTGCTGATGGAGAATAGCGTCCCCATGATGGAACTGTTAGGGGAACCATTGATTTTTATATTTTCGAGTCTGAACTCCGAGGCTGAGGATAGAATGTCGTTATTATTAATTGTAAATGTTGGAGTTAAGATATAAATGTCGTCAAGCATGAAGGAAATATTGGTGAATTGGACAGTTTGAAATCCAAAGAGAGTTAGACTGCCTTGGGAGATCGAAATTGTCGGCGTGGATCTAGATTCATTTCTCAGACCGATGAGAGAGAAGTTGAATGAAGAGTAGTTTGAGGTCAGATTATAATTCTCTGTAAATGTGTAGACTGAGTCTGAGTTGCTATGGATGCTTATTTCGATTGAGCCGTTGCACAGTCTTGCATGCTGGAAGACATCACCAAGGTTATTGTAACAGTTAGTTATTGAGGCGCAGTCTTGAGCTAATTGATAAGCGCAGTTTTCCAAACAGTGAACAGCTGAGGAAAGAAGTAATAGCGTCAAGAAAATGCGAAGAATCGTGATCTTCATATTGCTTCGATGAAGTTCAGGGTTGAAAAAACAATTTTTTATTTAGAGAGTTAATGAATCGGGCTAATGAGTGCTTTTTTTTAATTTTGATATTTATATATAACAAAGTTTACTTTGTAGCGAGGCTGATGTATTCTTGAAAGATTAAGTAAACGCTCCTTGAAAACCACTTCTGACCCATGTAGCTAGATATCAATCATATTTTAGCTTAATAGTTGTTTCAAATCCAGTTTTTTAAACGATAATCTAAATCCTACTCCCAACAAAATTTTTTTCTTCAAGAAAACCAAGGCAAGTGCGAAAATGGTCTGTGTAGGCAGTATTTGAATCTTCTAGGAGGATGGCCTTCTGAATGTAAAAAATTTAAGCATTCTAAGTTCGCCTTGTTATTGTTGTTAAACGATCCGTTATTTCAGAATTGAAATCAAAAATATTGCTGATTTTCATAGAAAAAAGTTAGTTAGCAATTCAGGATGTCTGATACTGGTACATTAGACACATCTCTAGATGCAAAACTCGCTGAACTTGAAAACCATATTTCTGCTGGTTTTCAGTCGCCACTACTCCTTCCCAGGATCAGCTCTGACGCACAGTCCAAATTGAATGTAGACGCTCATTCTCACAATCCACCACCAATCTCCAATGCAGTTTCACCGCGCCTTGCTGCATCCAAGGACTACCTCAAAGATTTCAAGGGATACTTGAACCAAAAAGCGATTCGACAGCTCAAAAGGTCGAGTCTATTCTCGAAAAAGGGATCAACCGGCAATATATTTAATCAAGAATCCACACCTTCAGCATCCCTGGATCAGTTTTATTCGCCCCATTCCCAGCATCCCAGGGCTTCAATGGAGAAAAGATCTGATCTAGGCGCTGACGACCAGAAGCTTGACCCAATTGAAAGAGAACGCAGGAATTACTTAGAAAGGAACAAAAGCGTTGAGCTTGCTGTTTTAAAAGTGAAAAGGAAAATGCGGTTTGAGAACCATGAATCCAAATTTGACAAGAGAATGTCAGCTTTTTCTGGAGTCACCACCTACTTGGACATTGGGGAGTTTATTTCAAAACTCGGGCAGGCAAATCCAGCGAAAAAAAAGAAAGGAGCGAAACCAAATAAAAAAAAGAAAGTCAAATTAATAGAGCAGGAAGTAGTAGTTCAGCAATGTTTACCGAGTCCTCGGGACAATATCGAGGATACCAGCATGATTGTGCATGAGGATTACGAGAAAAATGAAGATTACTTTAAGAAAGAGGATCAAACTAGCCCCAGTAAAAAGCTTCGAGAGTCAAAATCGGATGGTGATTTGCACAATGGATTGCATGAATCGGTAAGGTTGGCGATTGAGAGACTTAGAAAGCAGAGACTGAGAAAGAAGCCGGAATATCAATTCAATGAAGACGTTTGCATTGATCACTTTGATGACGACCTTGAAGAGAAGCTTGCAAACAATGAATTTGATCTACATGTTGGAGATGCACATCACTTGACTGATGAAGCAGCAATAATGCAGTTGGAAATGCTGAAACGCATGCTAAACTCAAGGAATAGGATTGACCCGACCGATGTCACGGCAAAGAAAGAGCATTTGCAAAGCTTTAAAAATAGATCTGAGAAGGTGATTACTTTGCTGAAGAAGGCTTCAAAAAATATTTATAACAGAGATACGAGCTCAAATACTCGCATCTTTCCAACAATCCCAACGCTTGCGCCACCCCAAAGCCTGAAAAGCCTCACTTCTCTAGAGTCAGCTAGTAAACCAATGCAGTTTTCATCGAAGCTTCAAGAAGGGGAGCTAAAACTGCTCGATCTAACAAATTATAAAGAAAGGACTCCATTTAGAAAATTTACGTTCTCGTCCAAGCCAGTGAGTGAGAGGAGCGACAACTATGATGAAAATAAGCCATTATCGATAAATTTCGATTCTACATCTTCGTTTAAATCAAGTATGAGAAGTATGAGATCCTCAGATGCGATGTTAAAGGAAAATAGGAAAGCAAATGAATATTATAAGGGATGTCTGCAGTCTCTTATCACACAGGCAACCGATGAGAAAAAATCTATTGAAAACACAATTACCAAAAAAGTGAAGAAGCTATCAAGAGTTTTGAACAAAGATTTTGGGGTAATTTCTCCTAGATTCGAACAAAGTAGCAAACCTGTGGTTGAGCTGGGGAGCGTGAATAAGCCAGGGTTTCTAACAGAGCGGACAAGGATCATGCCCAAGACACTTACCTCTGTCTTTGGTCGCTAAAAAGATTTGCAGGATATCGTTAGTAGGTGGCACTGCCACTATTACAACAACAATAGAGATGACATTTCAAATATTTTTTAACTAATTGTTAAATCTTAATAAATGATAATTTGATTTTTTTTTTATGAAATTTCACTTCAAGCCATTATTTGATTTTTAAAAGGACCAATGTAACAATTTATTCATTTCCAATTGTTCCAAATGAAATTTCGATTCATTAACGTTTCACTATTTTGATTGAACCGATCTTCTAAAGTTTGACTTTTCTTTCATGTTACCTTTATAAAATATGAGGAGGAGTTTTTACTCAAAGAATTTATTCTAAAAGTCAATCTCTGCCGATTTTTCAACCAATTTATGGTGTTTTCATCCTGGTAAACACTTTATATACACTCTTAAATATCCAGCTACTAATATTTCCTTAATAGCTTCGTAGCACTTTCACATATCTAAACTAAAGATTTCAGTGGTTGAGTTAGCTTTGCGATTTTGCAAGCCTTTTTGTTATTTTTTTGATATCTACATTTCAATTTTATCCATCGAAAGCTAAATTAGCAAAAGAAATTCGAGAGTGCACCCAAATATGAATTCAAACAAGATGCATACGACATGCAGGCGGTCAGATGCTTTCGCTCCCTAAGTAGGAGCAGCAATCTTCAGCGAGGCTTTTTTAAATATCAACAATACGAGAAAGCTTTTGGAGCTTGTTCAAAAGTACATCACCCTAGCATCCAGCAATTAGCTAACTTTCAGAATACAAAGAATTACCTTCTTCAAAGCTTCCAAGTAGAGATTGTTTCTCTTGTCAGCCTTATCCGATTCAACTACGCCTGAAATTTTATCGATTTTGCAGCTGAGTCTTCTTGTTGCGATGAATTCACTGAGCTCTCTAAATTGATGAATTCATCATTTCGCTAATTCGCTATCAATCAAAATTACTTGTCGATGAATTCGACAGACACTCCAAAAGCATCAGCCATATTCTTCAGAGTGACCGTCTTGTAAGATTCAAGGAATTGAGAGTAGATAACAACTCTCATTTCTCTAACGAAGTATTTCTTGTGTACTTTCAGGTATGGGTCATCTTGAACCTGCTGTATGATTCCGACTGGTACCATTGTTAAATAAAACCACGCGAAATAATCTTACTGAATGATGAGAAGAAGGTCTTATAATCGCATCTATAGAAAGACTCAAGGAAAGTTTTCAAGGTTGGGTGCTCCTTGATAACAGAAAGGATATCAGGCGAGTGAATAACCTTAGAGAGGATTAGTTTATTTTGAATTTAGAAATAGTTCACCTTCTTTCGAATATCGGCTCTGTCGAGAGAAACCATACTTGTCAAGACAGTATAGAAAACAAGCGATTCAAATGAAAGGACCTCTGGAGCGTTGAATGTTGGTGTCGATTCGAGGAGAAGGTTTGCCGCTTCCTTGAATTTTCTGACCATGATGAAGTATAAACCTTCGTAGACCTATTTCAGAGCAAAACGCACAGAATTAGCCAAGGGTGGGATGAGCAAGGCACCTTAAGTTTGTTTTTGCGTTCCCAGTCACCTCCTTCTTCAAGGAGTTTCTTGGATCTATCGATTTGCTCGAGGAGTTTCTCCAAGTTTCTTTCTTCGAGGTAGTTTTGAAGAAGATAGAAAACAACTTCGAGCTTCTTGCTGACACCGATGGTTTTGGAGAGAGCTTCCTCGTAGGTTTTGATGGCTAAGTCGCGTTGGCGTCTGCGTAAATAGAAGTGGGCTTTCTCAAGAATTGCGTCTCTGACCTCAACGTCACCGTAGTTGTCCTTGGCTTCTTGAATTTTGTCTTCAAGCTTTTTAAGCTCCTCCTCGTAGGATAGCTCGACGTCCATTTTCTTGTCGGTCTTGTCGGATGACATTTTTCTAAGATTTGCTCTTTTTTTCTGATTCTTTTCTCTTTATTTTGGATAATAGATTTCGAATCAACAATTTGAAAAATCGATTGAATTGGACTCGAGACTTATAGGTTGAAGAGAGAACTAATCTCTCTCTAACAGGTTTGCTTACGTAGTCACCAAGACTGAACTGATCTGACCTCTCCAAGAGCATCTCACTATTCTTAATATTCAATTGGTTCTTATCAATAAACGCAAAATGCTCAATCAAAAATAGATGTAACGAGAGAGATGCAGCGCTCCTTCCTATATACATAGGAGAAAGAGAGAGAATCCGCTTCAGTAACTGAGACGTTTGCAAAATTTAAACTCATTACTCAAGATTATTAATTAATCATTTGAATGTGAGTTTATGGATGAGGTTATGCTAGCTGTATCTGTGAATTCAGGGAGAGCTGGTAAGTGGTTGAAATATCAATTTAAGAAACTTTTTTTTATAGTTTAAAGCAAACATTTGAGAAATTAAGAGTAGATTGGATTTAAAAAATCACAAAACTCAGAACAGCTCGAGATCAAGATCCTCAAAGTTTTTCTCAATCTGAAAAATTTCTTAACTCTCTAATCTGTCTATTCAATACTCTGCAGACTCAATTCTTCATAACAATCCATACATTATTTTAATGCTGTTTATGAGTCCGTGCAGCTGAGTAAAAGAGAACTAAAACTTTATTTCTGCTGTCTCTATTGCTTTTTCAAAAAACCATTAAATTTTGTTCTTGATTAATGCAATAAGCCAGTCATCAATGCAGTTTAATGCAGTTTGGGTATGCTTACTAAGTTTCTCTGAATAACTAATCATTTCGGTATAATTCGGAAAATAACGCAAAAAAGCTCCAGTCAGCTGATTAGCTTTCTTTTGAGCTCAGTTTGAGCAAATATAGGCAACTCCGAAACAACTTGAGTCCATAAACTTCAGGAGATCATATTCTTTTCTTGAGGCTAGCATTTATTTGCGTTATTGGACAAAAAAATTAACTATTTTTCGCATGGAAGAAAAATTTTTCAATGCTTTGTCAAGAATATACAAATTTTTGAAAAAGGCTTTATACCAATCAAAACAATTTTTCGATTCCAGCAGATTCCTGTTGTTATGACAAATTAATTCTCGATTATGTAAAATTGGAAATAAGAAAAATCAAATATTCGTTGAGATTCAGCAAGTTTTTCGTTAAAAGGGTAAAATTATTTCTAAAAGACAATAATTGACAGTCCGAGCCTCACTTCTAAATAAAGCGATTTTTGTGCTCAGAGTAGTGCTTTTTTGCACAAGGCTATCAAATAAGTAAAAGTTTAGCTCAAAACTATGATAATTCTTCATACTGATAGGTAGTACAACTATTTTCTATTCATTGAAGGCGCACATAATAAAAGTGACAGAGATTAAGAAAAACTTTTTGGAAGTTCTGAGTGTGGAACAGAAAATCAGAGGGTTCTTAGTCTTGATAGAATCGATTCTGCGTTTATTTCAGCAAAATCAGTATTAATGAGTGGAGCTAATATTCTCAGATTCTTCTTAATGATTCGCAGATAAAAAACAGCTAAGAGCTAGTTTTTGAGTGAGAATAATTATTTAAAAATAATAATTTCTTGCCTGAGTCAAATGAAATCAGAAGCCAATTCACCCACAGATTCTTCTCTACCTCAACCTGGATTCACAAGAGCTTTTATGCAACGAAAAACCTCCGATGCTCTGGTCGAAGCACCTTCAAAATTACGGCTTTTGAACATGAATCAAGCCAATAAAATGGCTACAACTTTAGCGGATTTCGATCATGAAGAGTTGAACCTTCATCCTCCACAAAGCAATCTTCGATCGCTACCGGCTTTGACTTCTCCAGCAAACCGACAGCAGCTTCTCGAGATGTTTCCTCTCAAAGGGGATAATCAAGACACTATCCCGATAGTCCATGAAGCTCTTCCAAAGAATGCTAGTTTGAAACATATAAAGATATTAAATCAGGCGCTGGTGGTCGTGAGTAGGAAAAAAAAGCGACGAAATACAAAAGTTATGTATGTGTCTGAACTCTGGGCTCGTTCACATTACAAGGATGTAGTTGAAAATACTGGGCTTCAGAAATTGATGGACGAAGCCGAAAGAGCCCGCCGCCTACCTGGACTACGGCGGTTAAAGTCTCACGAATCCGCAATTGACGAGAATAGTTCCAAAGAAAAGCAAGAGGGCGATCAAGGCGGAAATGCTTCAAATGATGATTCGTTGGACGGAGGGAACAAAATTCAGGAGAGAAGAAGTACGGTGTCAATAGAATCGCCTGAAATGGGTGTGTTAGAATCTGAAAGCTCTTTAATGATGTCTCCTCCAGTAATTTGATAGCTTCCTTACACTGTGATTAGAACTGTGTTTATTTCATTTAGTTCAGGAACAGAGCAAAGACTATTAACCTTGGCCAGATCGCAACAAAAATCAATGACATTTGGTCAACGCGGAGTTCTCAAGAAACTATGAGTTCTACGAACTTATCTCCAACTGAGAAATTTTCACCTGGCCAATTTTCACCAGGACAAGAAACTCTTGATCCCTCGATTGGTAGTGGCTCGAAGATACGTCCAAGGATTAGCATTTTTGGAGAAACTAAACGAACGAATTTTCGAACGACGGTGGTTAGTCCAAAAATCAAGCGGGTCACGACTGTCGGTTCACCGAAGGAATCTGGAAAGAACATCTCAATTCAAGATTCGTTAAACACTATCATCGACCAATGTAAAAAGGTGAATGAGGATCAATCGCTTCAAAAGTAAACTGTCACTCAATTACTTTATTTATTAAACTTCAATGATAGAAAAATCGAAAAGTGTTGTGATAAGCTAATGAATCATAAGCTATATCATTTCCATCAAACTCTAAAGAGTTTACGACAAACAGAACTTCTTGAGTGGTGTCAAACAGTCATGAGAGAAAAACAAGAGAAACAAGATGCAAGATGCTTTTTGAAGGAAAAACGAAACCCAAAACTATTTTTGTTATAATTTAATCTTCAAAGAAGAACTATTGCATGAAATTTTTTCATTATTCAAACTGAAGTAAGTGACGTTTAAGTTCTATTTATTTAATGAATACAAACTACTTTTTCAACAGTCTATACTAGAGAGTAAATGATTAATTTATTAAAATGCATGGAGAAATCCACGATATTCAAGCTGTTGCTTTTCAAAGAAAATAATAATTTCGATTTCTTTTTGCATGTATTGGCTGTGAACCATTCACATCGTTTCCAGTCTTTCCATAATTTAAGCTCAATATTGAACTGAGCATTAGCAAAAAATGATTCTATCGTGTAAAGTGTAGAAAGAATATGACCGTTCAGGAGGCCAATGCCTTCATAATTAAATTATTGAGGCTTATAATAACTGCGCTATTATTGAGCTCTCAGAGGTCTAAAAGGAAGAAAAGCCTTGACCTAAAGAAACTTATTTGTTTTGTATTGTGGAGCTAAGCATAATTGAATATGTTTGCTCTGGTTTTTGTTGACGATCATAATTAACACAACAAAAAATACAACTAACAAAGAAGAAAATATTAGTAAATATTATAATTATTAATATCATTAAGAGCTTTGAATGATGCTATCACAATGATATTCGTACCACACGACCATGGAAATCCATCTTCGCCCTCAGATACTTAACAAATTCTTGGCGTTGACTTTTCAGTTCATGAAAGAGTCGAATGCCAAAAGTTCATTCAGTCCAAGGAAAGACGATTCCAAAGTAATTGCGTCCGATATCACAGTGTTGAAACATCTTTGCTTTTGATTCATGGAGCTGTTGGTTGGTTCTCTGAAAATCTCTTCAGATTTCTCTTCAGACATCATTCCATCATTAGCACTGTTATTCTCACTGCTATTATCAGCAGTTGAACTGTTCTTACTTTCAAGGACTATTATTTATAACTATAAGCCTAACAATTTCATTCATGATTGTTTACCAAGTCCTCCGAATAGATCGGAATGTTGACGATTCTGTGAGAATGAAGGATACTGGTAATCCCTATTCATCGAACCGTTCAAGATATCAGTGAAGAAATCACTCTTGTTTTTCTCGAGGAAAGGTTCTTGGAAAGAGTTTTCTTTTCCGAATGAAAAGCCTTTCACGTAAAAGACACTCTCTTTTTTAGCCGAAGGTTCTCGGCTCGTGAGAGAAGGATAAGTAATCTTGATTTTCTCGAATGAGTTTTGGTGACCATCTAGCTGAGGCACGAACGTGAAGCTGCTTTCACGCTTGACAGGTTGTCTTGAGGATGACAATAGCTGGGTAGAAGGAACTTGGCCAACCAAGTTAATTTTACGCTCATCTACTGGATCTTCAATGTGCACTCTCTAAGTAATTAGTTAAATTGTCAATGTAATATTTTTTATCTTTACCTTTGATGGTTTCTGGGAGAGACACTCTTGGTCTTTAGACTTGGATTTCAAGTACTCAAGTGGAATTTTGATGGACTTGGAAAATTCATCGAGGATTTGTGTTGACTGAGTTAATTGTTTTTCAAGCATTTGCTGCTTGAATTGGTTGATCTTGCTGCTGGTTGTCTCCAGAGACTGTTGGATCAGCTCATCAATGGTCTTCTCAAGTTTCTGTGCGTTCTTGAGCATCTTGGTCTTTTTGTTCATTTTGGCGGGAAGAGAAGACTCGGATATTTCGGTGATTTCCTGTTGGTATCTTTTCTTGTCGTCTTCAGAGATTTGTATGTATTTCTCTTTCTCAGCCAAAGGAGCGTCTTTCCACTGTTTAGCGATGACACTCATGATCTCAGCCATCGAGAGCTCAGGATATCTGAGTCGGGCTTCCTCTTTCTTATCACGGAGGTAAAAAGTGAACGCGTTTCCGAATTTTTTCGGCTTTTTCTTGAGTTCAGCCTGTTCGATTCCCTCCTGAGCGAGAAACTCGTTAAGCTCATTCAGGTATCTCCATTTATCCATCTTGGCTTTCTCAGCATAAGCAAGTTTTTCTTGCTCAGAGAGATTCTGCCATTTCTCAGAGATAATGGCCATGCGTTTGTTGGGATTGATTCTTTCGGGGGCTGCGTTGAATTGAGCATGCAACTAGATTAGGTTAAGCTCATTTAAGTTTCTATTATGATTTATGTACCTCTTTGCTAAAGATATGGAAGGCCGAGATATTCCTCTTTGGTCTTTTGGCCTTGTTGTTCTTCTTAGTGGATGCACCAGCGAGGTTATTCTCTAAATCGCTCATGTTTCTTTTCGATGAAATTTGTTTTTGCCGGATTTCGACTGTCTGTTGTCGTGAGTTTTAAATTTTTAATAATGATACTCAAGATGTGTTTAAGTTCTCATGAACCTGATCAGAAGTGATTCGGTCGATCCTATAAAAAGCATCGATGTTTTTTTTTGGTCTTCTAAAGACCTGGAAGGCTATATTATGCAATTTCTTGGGAAGGAGTGAGCCTACTGACTAGAATCTACTGGATATTTCTCATAGTCTCGCTTGCTTAGCTATGACTTTTTTTAGAATTTCTTGCAATTACAAGTTAATACGGGCTTGAATCACTAATTACGAGCTGAGTTGATACAATACGATATCAGCAGTAATATCTTCCTGCATTGGATCAAATTACGGTATCAGAAAGTTCGAAAGACAACGAAATAGTCAAGGTTCAGTTACGCTCAAGCAGCTGTTTAGACTGTAATCCAAGTGAAGGAAAATTTTATGTGAGCTTTGACTTTGAATATCGATATCGAATGATATGAAGTCTTTGCTTGAAATAGTTGTAGTTTAGGAAGCAAAATGAGAGAGGTTAAATAAGAAAACTTTGCTGTTTCTAGAGTTGAGTATCCATTTATACTTTGCATGTGCACTGATTCTTCATTAATTTCTTGTTTCCACTCGAATAACCTGTGATTGTCACAAATCTATGTGAGAATGGACTTATATCTTCGCATTTCAAAATATTCTGTAATAGTGCCTTCTGAACGATTTGAACGAGAGTTTATCTGCATATTCTTCATGAAAATTCCCACAACAAGAAATACTCTCGATTACCTTCTTGCAGCATTAATAGGCTTCCAACGACTCTTTGGTTTTTGAAAATTGGCGATGCTTGCCTCTTTCTGTTGTGTTTTTCTTCTTTTGAGACAGGCTGATATGAGTTCTTGTTTCTAGAAACAAAGTTTGAATCGAAACTGATTTTCGGCTTTTGTTTTGAAAATATGGCTGTTGTAATCTCAATTGAAGAAATTCAGATGAGTTCCGATTGTTTCTGTTGGAAGAACACTTGAAAATACAGTATCCCATGTCAACAAACGCAAAATGCTTTTTCCCTTTGAGTTTTCTTGCAAAGGAATCACCAGTTGCATTTCAACAATTTTTAAAAGAGTATAAAAGAGTTATAAATCTCTTCAATTAACATCATGCGTTTGAGAAATTATACGTTTAAAAATTGATCGAACGTATAACTTAAGGAACAATCACAATTCCTGAACCAACAAAAATAGCTTCACGTGAGATTATACGAACTCAAGAACAAAACAGAAAATCCGTTGCCTTATTTGAAAAGAATATCATCATACACACGAATTAATAGCAACCATCTCCTCGCATTTGAATCCTAAATGAGTGTGCAGGTCATACACAAATTTGTCTCCCTCGGTTTGTTAGTATGACGGCATTCTTGTTGTGGCTCCTGTGGTGTATTACCCTTCACATCGGGTTTTAATTTAAGCTCTTGATCAATGTGCATGATTTTTTCATTTACCTGGTCAATCTCCTTTCCGAGCTCTTCTGTCTCTAATTCTCTAAAAATAAAGCCAAATTAAGAAGCCGCTAAACATACATATACCGCTCTTTATTTTTGTTTGTAAGAACCTCGAGCTTATTTTCTAAGAATTCATTTGAAGCCTTAAGTTCTTTGTACTTAGAGTCACGCTGAGCGTAGCCTTGATCAAGATGATGGATTTTCTCTTTTATTTCGATAAGTTTTGATGGCTCGAATGATTTTTTAGCCTCTATGTCCTTCTTCTCAGCCGAAATTTCTTCTTTCTCTTGGGATTTAAGTTTCGATAGCAGGTCTTCTTCCATGACTTCAATATAGTTTTTTGCCTCTTTTACTAAACCATCTGACACTAGAATAAGAAAATATTAAGCAATTTTGATGGAAGTGGATCAAACCAGGATCCTTGTTGTCAGATGCTTGAGGGTTATATTCGCGCTTCGCATCTCTGAAAGCCCAATTTTCTTCTTTTTGATTAGAAAATTGTTTGTCGATAAAATATTCGTCTGACATTATAGCTGTATTGGGACGGTGAAAAATGGAGTTGTATGAATTAAATCAATTTCATTATTTCTCAGTATGATCTTATTTTTGATATTTTATCGAAACGGATTCAGTAATGCTATTAAGAGGAAAATCTTCGAAATGGAATACTGACAGGATAAGTATATTTATCAAATCAACGCATTATGATGACTGCATAGCCAGTTTCCCAGAGCCTATTTACACAAATTTTCAGTAGACAAGAGAGCATCAATTAATGACCAAAATAAGAGGAGAGATAGTAATAGAAGTTTTGGCTAGTCTTATAGAAAGAAGGCTCACGGTCCTCGGGTTTAGGGTATCACATTTAAGTAATTCTGATATTTTTTAGAAAAATCATTGTCTAGGAAGGTAACAGTTTTTCGATAATGACACGATACTTTCATTGATATCCAACAAGATCTCATGATAAATGCGTATAACCTGGCCTGAAGCTTCATCAGCTCGGATTGGACCACGATATTGAATAATATTCCCTCTTGGCTATGAGATTGAGTAGAAAAATAATCACCAAAAGTGAATTGCGGTAGGTCAAATGCAACTAATAGAGCATCCTATTGTAAAGCTCGCCTGCGACCAAACCAGGATATGCAACCTTAAGTGCTGTGTCTAAACGATCATCCAGTCAGTTCGTTCAAACTTGTTCGATATTAATGAAAGAGGAACCAGCATTATTCGAAACGGAATTCGATAGTTTTTAAATGTTTATTATCCAATATCCATAATTCTAAGGAATAAAATATGGAGCGACTAAATCAGATTTCAAAGCACCTAGGCGTATTCATCTTCACATGTTGGCTTGAGATCTCAAACACAGATAGAATCAATCCAAAGATTTTTTCGAAGATCTGCCCAAAGATGCCCCAATCGATGAAAATATGAGAGTTTCAATTGATTACAAAAAGGATACAAGCAAAGATAAAATGTACCTGAACTATTCCTTTCAAATTGAGTCCGGCCAACTTCATGCATTCAAGGCCGTGAGTATTGCTGAGAAGCAGATACTTCAAGACACAACTTTAGATAAAGTAAACTTGCTCTTTTCGTGATGATAATCTTAATATCAATTAGGAATATACCTCTTTTGAAGGAGTAGAAGAATATATCAGAGAAACCGAGAAACTCATTTTTGGAGCCGATAACCCTTTATTAAAAGAGAAGAAGGTCAACAACCTGGGACCTTCAGTTTGATGAACATTATTATCCAATTTTATAGGTAGTGACGATAGAAACGTTCTCAGGCACACACTCGCTACGTATGGGAAGTGACCTTATTAATGAAACTCTGGGACGTAAAATTGCTGTGGGCATGCCCACTTATGGTTATTTCAATTTACGAGGGGGACTTTGTTAATCTATTTTGATTCTACCTCTTAGGTAATCATCCTGCATTACTGAAAAGACTCGAAAGAGTGGACTACCCCTATCTCGATAGCAAAGGAAATTTCAACTTAAGATCAACGCTTGATGCTATCGCGAAATTAAGACCGAAGGACTCAATTTTATTTCATGCCTGTGCGCACAATCCTACTGGCATTGACCCAACTCAATCCGAATGGAGAGAGATTGCTGCAGCAATCAAAAAAGCAGGTGTGGTTCCATTCATAGACTTGGCGTTTCAGGGCCTGGCATCAGGATCTTTGGAGAAAGATCGCGTTGCAATTGAAGCGTTTGCGGAGCTTGGGATAAATATGATTATCGCTCAAACATACTCGAAGAACATGGGAATTTATGGTAATGGTGGTCTTGATTACAGATTATAAGGATGATGCGGTCTTTCGATTGTAGGACAAAGAATTGGTGTCCTAAGTGTTGTTTGCTCTTCAAGTCAGAGCGCAGAGAAAGTACGAGGTGTTTTGAGGTAATTTTTCGTTGAAGGGGATAAATTAATAAAATGTATTTAGAGAGATGGCTGATGCTATGTATCTGACACCACAACTCTTCCCAGCAAGAGTTATTGCACGCGTATTGGGTACTCCACACCTAAGACAGATGTGGGAGGTCAACTATTTGTTATTCCTCAATTGGATTGACCTAACCTTTTAGAAAGAGCTAAAAGAAGACGTCTATAATCGAATGATATACTTGCGTCAAACATTATACGAAAAACTCACTCGAAAAGCGCCAAAGAGTAAGCGTTTCTCTAGTCTCACAAAATACCAACTGCAAATTAATAGGAGATTGGAGCACCATTCTGAAGCAAGTTGGTCAATTCTGTCTGCTTCCACTCACAAGTAATTTTTATTATCTAAACAAAAAAAAAAATAACATATCGATTAGAATCCGAAATTGAAGCACTAATTCGAGAGAAGCATATCTATCTCCTTGTGAATGGAAGAATAAGCTTGGTGAGTGTTTTTCTCACGTTTCCTTCGCCTCACGATTATTATAATAGGGTTCGCTTAATTCGAGAAATTTGGATTACGTTACTGATAATATCGCCGATATCGTTGCTAAGAGCGAAAAATAACATGAATTAAAATCTGCTCCTGCTGATCAAATTCGATTATATAATTATTTCATTACGGAGTGCAGAATTCATTACACATACATTGTGAAACTTCATTGATAGTAAGACGATTTCCAAGAGCAGTTATATTTCATTTTCAATCAGCATAACTGGTTACGCAAAATTGCTTCAATTCAAATTCGTTGCTGTGCTATTATAGAACCCAGAAATAAATAATACACAAAAAACGAGATAGAAGCTTAAATTTTATCATTTTTGAATTTACTATCTTAGTAGCAATTCTAAATTTAATTCATTTCTCAATCCACCATTAAATCACCAATGATGTCAACTTGGAGAGAGAGAGAATTCTGCAGTAGTAGTCGAGCCTCAAAAAACCTATTTTTTTGAGGAAGCTTATCAATTGAGCAAATCCATATTAAGCATTGTTAATGTCAACCTATTCACTGGCATTCGTGGAATTTTCCGACACTTGACAGCAGCAAAAACAAATTATTCGAGGCTGATTGTGTAGTATAGAGTAATCATTTCATTTCTATTGCACATGAGATTCTATTAAAAGACATGATAATTTCAAATGATCATTACTCTCTAGTTATTATTCGTGAGAAAGTTGCTATCCTTTAATCAAAAATTGGAGACAATCAGTGTCTCGCTAATACCGGCACCGTACCAGCCGAATTCTGAAAAAAGATTTCAGACTTATTTGACACGAAATTCGTTGGATTTAAATTTTATCAGATTCAAGATCGATTTCAAGAAATTACGCATGGACTGACTAAACCAGATTTCAAACCATCTAAGGGTACTGTCATTATCCACGTTTATTATTATCAATCCTAAATACCAAATAGGATCCTACGGATGATTTTTTTGGGCATCTCACACAAAACACAGAATTTGATGAAAACATGAGAGTGGGAGTTCAATATAGAAAGGATCCCAGCAAAGACAAAATATTTCTGAACCAGACTTTCAAACTTGATACAGGAGAACTGCATGACTATAAAGCAATTTATCAAGCTGAAAGGCTCGTGCTGCTGGATACAACTTTAGATAAAGTAAGCTTTTCCCCTCTCCAGGTACTAACTTCATTTAGGAATACGCTTCATTTGAAGGAGTCCCTGAATTTATTAGAGAATCTGAAAAGCTTATTTTTGGACCCAAGAATCCTATATTGAACTCGAAGAGGGTAACTTGATGTTTTAAATTCAATGCCCAATTAATTTATAGGTGGTAACGATTGAGACTTTTTCAGGCACACATTCGCTTCGCTTGGCAAGAGATCTTATTTATGAAACCCTTGGACCCAGAAAGATCGCTGTGGGTTTGCCAACTTTTGGTAAAGCGAGCTCCTGGCCATATGACTGAATCTAATCCTCTCCTCATGCACTATAGGAAATCATTTTGCGCTCTTAAAGAGGCTTGAGATGGTGACATATCCCTATCTTGATAAAAACGGAAAATTTGATCTGAAAGAAACGCTGGAGGTTATCGGAAGACTACAACCTAAAGACTTAATTTTAATTCATCCTGTTGCTCATAATCCTACTGGCATTGACCCGACGCCTTCTGAATGGAGGGAAATCGCTGGAGCAATCAAAAAAGCGGGCGTAATTGCATTCCTTGATTTGGCATTTCAGGGTCTTGCTTCGGGCTCTTTGGAAAAAGACCGCTTTGTGATGGAACTATTTACTGAATTTGACATCACTATGCTCATTGCACAAACGTACTCTAAAATAATGGGAGTATTTGGTAAGAAAAGCTTTAGAATTGCATGTAAAAGCTATTGCTATATTTCTTTGCAGGACAAAGGATTGGAGTGCTCAGTGTTGTTTGCGCTTCGAGTGAAAGCGCTGAAAAAGTGAGAGGTGTATTGAAGTAATTTTCTCATTGAAAGAATGTCTGGAGGGTGAGATATTTCCTCATTATAATAGAGAGCTAGCGGACGCAATGTATCTAGTACCTCAGCTTTATCCAGCGAGAGTTATTGCACGTCTACTGGGAACTCCTGAACTTCGAGAGAGCTGGGAGGTCAATCAGTTTATTCTACAATTTGTTTATATGACTATTTTTTGTACTAATAGAATGAGCTAAGGGAAAAGGTATATAATCGGTTAGAGTATCTCCGAAAGTCATTACACGAAATAATGGTAAAGAAAGCACCGCGAAGTAAGCATCTCTTTTGGCTCAAAATAATTTTTCCTCTATCATTTAGGAGATTGGAGTAACATTCTGAAGCAAGTCGGATTGCATTGCATGCTACCTCTGACAAGTATAGAGTGTATTCAACACAAAGGAATAAAATAACCCATTAGAGTCTGAAGTTGAAGAGCTTATAACCCAAAAGCGCATTTATCTCCTTGCGAACGGAAGAATAACTTTGGTGAGTGAATTTTCTCTTGTGTCTTCACCTTATGAATATGCATAATTACAAATAGGCTTCACTTAATTCTAAAAATATCGAGTATGTCACTTCCAAAATCGCTGAGGTTGCTACCAAGAGCCAAGTCTGACTTAAGTTTGATTTGATTTTTTTCCTATTTCTCTCTCATAACAATATGTTCATTCGTTAACAATTTATCTCGTGTTTTTCGTTCTTTTGGATTAATATGAGGCTTCTTGGTATACAACCTAACTAAATGAACAAGTTCATTAGCACCCTTTTTCCAGTATTCCAGGCAGTTTCTAATGAGTAAATCTAGACCTGGTGTCTTAAATTAATGTTCTCAATATTAAGACACTCTGATGAGATGTAAGTAGCAGCAATTAACAATAGTAAAATTCAATCAGAGAATACAATCATGTATTTATGATTCAATCTTGATATAGTTTCAACTCTATCAAATAACATCTCATATGTCGAGTAGTATAGTAATATAGATATCTAATTCATATGCACACTAGTAAATAAACCAAGAAATTGAACTTGCTTAATAATTACATGCACATTTTGGACCTACTACTCCGAAATTGACGGAGCATTACCTAAAACAGTTCATTCTGAATTTCGCCACCCCAATCTAGTCATAATTCAATTCAAATTCTCCATCCAAGTCATCCTTCCGCTCTTCTTCACTAAGCTTGGATTTTACAGAACCTGCATTAAAACTCCAGTCTATTTATCAATACCATAGTGAAAAACCGTGGTTTATATGTATACCTGGATAAGAACTCGGACTCGACACCTCTCCCATAAAATTTGTTTCTTTTAAAGAATCTATTGAGGTCTTTGTGAACTCCTAATATATGATTATTACTCTCATAATTCACAAGGATAATTATTACCACATCGAAATTAGAAACATCAAGATCACCTTTCGTCTTCGGAACGAAAGGAGGCTTAAATTCCCTTCTAAGTACAGCATCCCAGTCTATTCCTTCAAACCAAGGATGCTTTTTTATATCCTCTGCACCGTTAGGGCCCCCACCGAGCCTTCTTTCAGGATCCTTTGTGAATAACCCATTGAGGAGACTTTTTGCTGCTGGACTGAGATTTTCCGGGAAGATTAGAGTTCCATATTTGATTCTCTGAAACAATTCATCGCGATTTGGAGTATAGAAAGGAGGAAGTCCGGTGAGCATTTCATATAAGATAGCGCCTATACAATCCGGATAATGTCAAAACACTGATAGAAGCTTTCAAAAATATACCCAAAGTCCACCAGTCAGCAGCTTTCCCGTGTCCAACTTTAAACAGAAGTTCAGGTGCTAAGTACTCAGGAGTCCCGCATATGCTCGTCGCTCCTTTGTTTCCACTGATGTTCTTCTTAGAGAGCCCAAAATCTGTTAAGCGTATATAACCCTCTTTATCTATTAGAACATTCTCTGGTTTTAGACTACCAATAAAGTTGGATATCAGAAACACATGCTGAAAAGATGCATTTACTCTCTGTAAATTATATCTAAAGAGTGCAGATGCTCGATCGCGAGAACAATTTGAGCGGCATAGAACCTTGCCCTTGTGAAAAAAAAAAGTTTTAGCATTAAAACCGTGGAAAAGTTAGTACTGATCTTCAGTAAGAGTCCTCCTTTTCTGTAAAAGGTTGAAGAGCTCCCCACCTGGACAGTATTCAAGAGCGAAATATAATTTCCTCTCGTTTTGGAAAGCGTATTTCATTTTGATGATAAATGGATGAGACACGTTAGCCTAGGGCTGATTAGATAATGACGGAAATTGATTATTACGAGAACGTATCGTTCAGTTTGTACATGATCTCGCTGATTCTTTTGCTGTATGTATTTCTTTTTGAGCACTTTGAGCGCGAGGACCTCTTTAGTATCTTTTTTCCGAACTAAGATAACTTTCGCATAAGAACCCTTTCCAATGACGCATAAAAGTGTAAAATCATTGATTGTGACAGTAGGTTCTTTATTTTTTTTGTCGACAAGATAGGACTTCGGTTCTCCATTTGTAAATGCGTCTTCTATGTCCATGGTCAATAGTTCGCCTTAATTGTTAGGCTTCCGAACCAGCGTTGAAGTTAGCTATTCGAATAGAAATATTCTGAATAAAATTAAGAATGATTTCTAGATAATTCAGCAAGTAGAATAATTTACGTAAATAGATGAGAGATGACGAATTAATCATCATTTCTGAGAGAATTAAAGAAGGTTTTTCAAGAGAACACTAAATAAGAGAGAACTCATTACATTTCATGTAAAGTGCTTGTTTGCCTAGTTGCACGCTTGTGTGAATTCAAAGCATTAAAGTTGAATCGGTTATATTGGATTTTGGTCATTTTTATCAAGCACAGCTTGAGTTACAATTACTAACGTGTGTTGTTTTAGCATATGACCATTGCTTTATCAAAATTGTCGTAATTGCTGAATCGTTATCAATTCCTTAAAATCGAGTTAGGTTGCGTACAAATTTTCCTCAGCAAATAGAAATTAGAAGAAGAGATGATAACAAATCTTGGTTTTCTGTTTCTTTGTATCTTGATGAGATTTTCTTCATTTCAATTTACACTAGCAGAAAACTTGTTATATATATAATTAGTTATAGTTGAGAACCTGATAAATTAAGATGAAATTGCAGTTACCAGAATATTATGTGCAGAAGCACCAAAATAGTCTTTATTCCAAATGAGCATAATTAATGATAGTGTTCTACTGTTTTTATTTTTCAACAATATTTTTTCCGCATGAATATGTATCATGACTCACCAAAAGCGTTGTTTAGAACCGCCGAAATAATGTTTTACATTCTGATGAGCAGCCATCGAATGTCTTTGAAAAAATGCTACAGTTATCTGACCTCTTCTAAATGGATTTGTAGGTAGCCTCGTAACAAAGCAAGAGAAAGTATGTAATGTTTACGAATTACATTAAAGCTATTCGAAACAGAGAACTCCCAAAAAAAAAAACTAAACCCTAGAAAAATCCAACTCAATAAAAACAATTAAATTATATCTATAAACCAAGTGAAGACTATGAAAACTATTAGTGTTGGATGCTACTCACAACTCTCTGACTGCTTGTGTGAAATTTTCTTTTTCCTCTCTATGCATTACGCTTGAAATAGAATTTCTATTTCCAAAGGCTTGATACATAATCGCTTTTTCTACCTTGGCACGTTTAGCTATGATTCAAAAGAGATCATTGGTTATAATCTTCTAATTCAAAGAGAAATTAAGTCCTACCTGCTTCACGAGCTTGTTTTGAGAACCGTTCAATAAAATTCTTTTGAATTTGGAGATTCGTTTGTTTTATCTCATCATTTAATATTTCTTGATGCCTAACGAGCCCCAATTAGAGTTCCATGAAAAGGTAACCGAGCTTATTTCTCACCTTATTTGCCGTAAACGTTCATGCATTTCATCTCCTTGCTGTTGAGACAAATATATCTTCTCCTTCTTGGTCTTTTCGATTTCTTTCTTGAGAGATTCACTGCGGATAAACCGCTTGCTAAGCAAGTAGTTGATATTTTTCACTCTCCTTTCCTAGATATAAATTTTACAATTTATCCATCAAAATTGCAATAAAATGAACTGACCGCTCTTTGTTCGTGATAACTTTTATTTTCTTCAACTCGTTCATAGTCTTTTTCTAAACGCTCTTTCACAGAACTTGAGCGCTGAGACAGAATCTGGTATCGCGAAAATATTAAAACAATCCATTCATTAAGAGCTACCCTTTGCTTTTTGATATCAGGGTCTTCGCGCTCAGTGATTCTATAGCTCTTCATGGCAGATTTTGCACGTGGCTCTGACAGAGAAGTATTTCCTAAACTAGCCCT